>Ga0066710_100000293_pt1 | contig 27799 bp, 32 predicted proteins | sample GraSoiAngelo_159_FD_79666 | JGI IMG/M metagenome (GOLD analysis project Ga0066710, IMG submission 79666) | Grasslands soil microbial communities from the Angelo Coastal Reserve, California, USA - 14_1009_16_40cm | ecosystem: Environmental > Terrestrial > Soil > Grasslands | place: USA... | reverse complement strand
GGGTGTCGCAAACTGGGCCGCGATCGTGAGGTCACCCTCGTTCTCTCGATCTTGAGCGTCGACGACGACCACGAACTTGCCCTGGCGGATGTCCTCGATCGCGTCCTCGATCGCGGCGAAGGGGGTCGTCTTCTCGGGCGCGGTCTGCGTCATGCGCGGGAAATCGTATCGGGGTCGCACAGTTTCTCGACGTACTTGGCGAGCACGTCGGCTTCGAGATTCACCTGGTCGCCCTGTTCGAGGCGGCCGAGCGTGGTCTGCGCGAGCGTGTGCGGGACGAGCGCGACCTCGAACGCGCCCTCCCGCAGGGCCGAGATCGTGAGCGAAACGCCGTCGACGGCGATCGCCCCCTTCTCGACGCAGTAGCGGAGCAGCTCCGACGGTGCCTGCACCCAGACCCGTACGTCTTCGCCGTCACGCTCGACGGAGGCGACGCGGCCGACTGCGTCGACGTGCCCCTGGACGTAGTGGCCGCCGAGCGGATCCCCGGCCCGCGCCGCGGTCTCGAGGTTCACCTCGGCGCCGGGCGTTAGGCGCGCGAGGGTCGTGCGTCCGAGTGACTCGGGGACGGCCGTGACCGAGAAGCTGCCGTTCACGACCGTGGTCGCGGTCAGGCAGCAGCCGCCGATCGAGACCGAGTCGCCGATCGCCAGCTGCGACGCCGTCTCAGGCGCGTCGATCTCAAGGCGAAGCGCATGGTCGTCTTCCTCGACCGAGGCGACACGCCCGAGCTCGCGGACGATCCCCGTGAACATGCAGGAAAGGCTACCCGGCCGCTGCCGCCTGCCCTCACTCGCCGAGCGCGAGCGCCTCGAGCGTCTCGCGGGCGATCATCTCCAGCTCGCCGCGCTCGCCCGGCTCGGCACGCCCGAGCCGCCCGGCGAGCTCCCGAACCGCCTCGGCCTGGCCCGGTGCGAGGCCGTCGGAGCCGTTCTCCGCGATCCCGCGCGCGAGCTCCGCATTCCCCATGTGCCGCCCGAGCCAGCGGGAGATGAGGGCGATCAGCCGGTCGTCCGTCCTCGACTCAGGGCTCGTGGACATACGCAGTGAGCAAAACATCTTCGCCGACCGGCTGCGCTGTCAACCGCGTCAGCGCGGCCGGCTGCGCCAGACCGGCGAGGAGGCCCGGCCCTTCGCCCGCCAGCTTCGGCGCGACGAACAGGAGCAGCTTGTCGACGAGGTCGGCGTCGAAGAACGCGGCCGCGAGCGTCGGGCCCCCTTCGAGCAACAGCGACTGAACGCCATCCCCCGCGAGGCGGGCCAGCTCCTCCTCGAGCGTCCCGGTGAGAAGCTCGAGCTCCGAGCCTTCCGGCAGCGGCCCGTGCCCGAATGCGAGCCGTCGCGGCTGGCGCAGCACCTCCACCCCGCGCGCGTCGAGCTTCGGATTGTCGGCGCGGACCGTTCTCATTCCGACCGCGACCGCGTCCGAGGCGGCCCGGAGCTCATGGACGAGGCGCCGGCTCTCCTCGCCGGAGATCCAGCGCTCACCCGGAACCGTCATCCGGCCGTCAAGCGTGACTGCAGCCTTGTAGGTCACGAAGGGTCGGTTGAGGCTCGCCCACGTGAGCCACGCCTCGTTCTGCGCGCGGGCTTCCCAGAGGTCGAGCACGTCCACCTCGACGCCGGCTTCCCGGAGCCGCGAGATCCCGTCGCGCGTCGGATCCTTCACGCCGATGACGACCTTCGCGATTCCGGCTTCGATGATCGCGTCGACGCACGGCGGCTGCGATCCGTGGTGGTCACAGGGCTCCAGCGTCACGTAGAGCGTCGCGCCTCGAGCTCGCTCGCCCGCCGCCTCCAGGGCGTGCACCTCCGCATGGGCCTCGCCCTTGCGCTCGTGCCAGCCCTCGCCGACGACCTCGCCGTCGCTGACGACGACCGCGCCGACGACGGGGTTCGGATGCGTCGTCCCGCGCCCCCGCTCGGCGAGCTCGAGCGCCCGCTCCAGCATCAGGAGAGCGCCTGGACGAGCCGGCGGTATGCGCGCGGCAGGTCCTCTTTGCCGAAGATGCTCGACCCCGCCACGAAGAGATCGGCGCCGGCGTCACGTAGCTCGGCGATGTTGTCGATCCCCACGCCCCCGTCCACCTGCACGTGCACGCGGGCCGGTAGCAGCTCGCGCAGCCGGCGCACGCGGCCGATCGCCTCGGGCATGAACTTCTGACCGGAGTAGCCCGGGTGGATGCTCATGCAGAGAACGAGGTCGACGCTGTCCCCGACCGCTGCGGCCACGTCATCCGGCTCCGTCTCCGGGTTGAAGGCGACGCCGACCCGCAGCTCGAGCTCGCGCCCGCGCCGGATCGCGCCGCGAAGGTCCTCGCAGGCCTCGTAGTGCACGGTGACGCTGTCGCCGCCGGCCTCGGCGATCGCCTGAAAGTGCCGCTCGGGGAACTCGATCATCAGATGACAGTCGAGGACGCCGCCGAGCCGGTGGACGAGCGGGGAGATCGACTTCAGGACGATCGGCCCGATCGTGATCGGCTCGACGAAGTGGCCGTCGCCGACATCGAACTGGAAGATCCGCGCCCCCGCCCTCAGCAGCGTCTCGAGCTGCTCGCCGAGCCGCGAGAAGTCCGCCGCGTAGATCGACGGCTCGATCTCGACCGTGCGAATCCAGTCGTCCCAGCCCATCGCCGAATCCTCTCAGCCCCGAACGCCCCGGAGGAACTCGGCTCCGGTCATGCGGCGCCGGCCTTCGGGTTGCACCTCGAGCAGCTCGAGGCCGCCGGCGGTCAACACTGCTCCGGGCTCGGCCGGCCGCGCGCGCCAGACCGTCAGGGGCCTCCCGTCCACGACTCCGCGCGCTCCGATGTGGGGCGAGAGGGCGCGGATGCGATTGAGGAGCTCATCCGGCGGCCGGCTCCAGTCGAGCTCGCGGTCGGCCGCGGTCAGCCGCTCCGCGTAGGTGGCGCCCTCATCGGGCTGAGGTCGAAACTCCGGCTCGCCCGAGAGCACGTCTTGGAGCAGCTCGGCGGCGAGCGCACCGGCCTTCGCGTAGATCGAGCCCGCGTCGTCGTCCGGCTCGATCGGAAAGGCGCGCTGGGCCGCGATCGGCCCGGCGTCGAGCTCGGGCGTCGTGCGGTGGATGCTGACGCCGGTCTCGGAGTCACCGGCCATGATCGCGCGCTCGACCGGCGCCGCCCCGCGCCAGCGCGGCAGCAGCGATGGGTGCACATTCAGCCAGCGTGCGCGCTCGAGGAGCGCCTCGGGGATTAGCGCGCCGTAGGCAGCGACGACGATGGTTTCCACATCGTCGAGCTCGACCGATTCGTCCAGGCGTTCCGGCTGCCGCACCGGAATCCCGAGCCGCTGTGCGGCTTCCTTCGCGGGCGGAGACCCGATTCGCCGACCGCGCCCACGGGGACGGTCGGGCCGGGTGAGCAGATACGCGACGTCGTGCAACGCGGCCAGCCGCTCCAGCACGTCGGCGCCGAGCGGCGCGGTCGCCGCGACGGCGATTCTCATTAGATCGCGGCGGTCTGCCGCAGGACGGCGAGCGCCTCGCGCCGGCCTTCCGGGGTCGTCCGGTCGACGATCAGGATCCCGTCGAGATGGTCGACCTCATGCTGGGCGACGCGGGCCGCGAGCCCCTCGAGCTCGAGCTCGACCGGCTCTCCCTGCGGGTCGCGCGCCTCGAGGCGGATCCGCGTCGCGCGCTCGACGGGAACGACTACGCCCTGGAGCGAAAGGCAGCCTTCGGCGTCGGGCTCCGCCTCGTCCGAGCGATCGACGATCGCGGGATTGACGAGGGCGCGCGGCTCCTCCCCGTCGACGGCCTGCAGGACGAACACGCGCCGGAGGACGCCGACCTGGTTGGCGGCGAGGCCGACGCCGCTCGCGTCCTGCATCAGCCGCGCCATCCGATCGACGAGCTGCGCGAGGTCGGCGTCGAACGCCTCGACCTCGTGCGAGCGCAGCCGCAGCACCGGGTCCGGGTATTGCCGGATCTGTGCAAGCGCGAGCCGCCGCCTCGCTTCGGCCTGCGGATCGAGCTCGTCGGTCTTGACCTGTCCCTGATCGGCCACGGCTCCGAGTCTAGTGGCCGCGACTGTGAGTGCATTCCCGTCTGGCCGGTTGGAAACCAAGCAGTCCAAGGACGCAGGGAGGCTCCATACCTCACGGTATGGGGCCGACTGAGGACGCCGGAATGCGCCGCGTTTCCAGCCGGTCAGGCGGACAATGTGGTCGCAGTCGCGGCCACTGATCAGAGGCTCTGGGGGTCAACGTCGACGACGACGGCGAGGTCGGCGTTGCGCATCGCCGGCGCCGCGGCCGCGAGGAGCCGGCCGGCGCGCGAGGCGACCTCGCGCGGGCGATCCGTCTTGATCACGAGCTGGGCGCGGTGGCGGCCGCGCAGGCGAAACAGCGCGGCGGGGCCGAGCGGGTCGCCGGGAACGTCGCCCAGGCCCTCGGCGAGCTCGGTGAGCACCTGCAGCGCGTCCTCGCGATCCGGGCCGGACACGAGCACTCGGACGAGATGGCGGAACGGCGGGTAGCCGAGCTCGCGGCGCCGGGCGAGCTCTCCGCTCAGAAAACCCTCGACGTCGTGCCGGGCGGCGAGCGCCACGGCCCGAGACTCGGGCTGAAACGTCTGCACGAGAACCCGTCCCGGCGCGTCGCGCCCGCTGCGCCCGGCGAGCTGCGTCAGCAACTGGAAGGTTCGCTCCTCGGCGCGGAAGTCCGGCTGGCCGAGCCCTGTGTCCGCGTCGATCACTGCCGCGAGCGAGACGCCCGCGAAATGGTGGCCCTTCGCGACCATCTGCGTCCCGACGAGCACGGCGCGGTCCGCTTCCCGGAAGCGCCGCAGCGTTTCGGCGAGCTCGCCGCGTTCAGCGATTGCATCCGCGTCGAGCCGGAAGCGCTCGAGCTCGGGGACGTGCTCCTCGAGCTCGCGCTCGAGCCGCTGCGTGCCCGCTCCGATCCGGGCGAGCTCGACCGAGCCGCAGGCCGGGCAGACGTCGGGTGCCGGCTCCGCGAAGCCACAGTGATGGCAGTGGAGGAGGTCGTCGCGGTGGAGCACGAGCGCCACGTCGCAGTTCGGGCAGCGGCGCGTCTCTCCACAAGCGCGGCAGTGGAGCGCGGGTGCAACGCCACGCCGGTTGAGCAAGAGGATCGCCTTGCCGCCGCCCTCGGCGAGCTTGCCGAGCGCCGACAGCAGTGGCGCCGAGAGCGGATACCCGGCCTCCCCGCGCAGATCGACCACGCGGACCGGCGGCAGAGGAGCGCCGACCCGCTCCCCGAGCTCCAGCCGCTCGAGCGCTTCCCAGCTCTCGGGCCTCGGCGTCGCACTGCCGTAGACGGCCACTGCTCCCTCGAGCGACGCGCGCTTCGCGGCGACAGTGCGCGCGTCGTACCGCGGATCGGACTCCTGCTTGTAGGCGGCGTCCTGCTCCTCGTCGATGCAGACAAGCCCGAGGCGTGGCACCGGAGCGAAGATCGCAGACCGGGCGCCGATCACGATTGGCGCAGCGCCGGAGCTGATTCGCTCTCGCTCGTCACGCCGCTCGGCCTCCGTGAGCGCCGAGTGCAGGATCGCGACCCGCTCGCCGAACCGGGCGCGGAAGCGGCCGACCGTCTGCGGCGCGAGCGCAATCTCCGGGACGAGGACGATCACGCCCAGACCACGCTCGAGCGTGGCTGCGGTGGCCTGGAGATAGACCTCGGTCTTACCGCTGCCGGTTGCGCCGTAGAGGAGGAAGTGCCCGCCTCCGTCATCGAGGGCGCCCACGACCGCGTCGATCGCCCGCTCCTGCGCCGCGGTCAGGGCCGCCGGCTCCGGCTCCCCCGGCAGCGAGTCCCGCTCGGCCGGCTGCGGCAGCTCCTTGCGGCGCTCCCGCCTGACCGGCGCGACGAGAGCCAGCGCGCGGCCGGGCGTCGAGCCGTAGTAGTCGGCCACCCAGAGAGCGAGCTCGACGAGCGGGCGCGGCAGGCTCTCCGCGATCCGCTCGATCGGAGCCGCATCGATGCCCTCGGGAGGCGTCTTGTCGACCTCGACGACCACGCCGCGCTGTCGCGCGCCCCCGAGCCGCACCGAGACGACCGCTCCGACGTCGACCTCGTCCGGCACTTCATACGTGAACGGGCGGGCGAGCGCCCGTGTCGTCACGAGGGGATAGACCGATGCGTAGCGGCTCACGCCGCCAGCCTACGGTTAGGACGCGACGGGCTTGGCCGGCCGCAGGTAGAAGTAGAGCGTCGGCCCGGCGAGTGCCGCAAACGCGGCGGCCAGTACGGCCCAGCTCTCAGGGAAGACTCCTCCGTCCGCCAGCTCGTGGAGGCCCTGCGCCAGCAGCCACGCGGCGAAGAGGAGCAGCAGCACACTCGTCACGTTGAAGAAGCGGCGCAGGTTCAGCTTCGCCGCCCCTCGATAGAAGAGGTAACCGAGCAGGATGGAGCCTGCGAGCCCGACCGTCGCGCTCGTGCTCGCGAGGAGCTTGTTCGACCCCTCGACGGTGCCGAAGAGGAAGAGCGCCGTCTCGACCCCTTCCCGCAGGACGCCGACGAACGCGACGAGAGCAAGCGGGAGAGCCGATCCCGTTGCCAGTGCGAGCTCGACCTGCTCCTCGAGCTCACGCTTGATCGTGCGCGCCTGGCGTCGCATCCAGAAGATCATCCAGGTGAGGAGCGAGGCGGCGAACAGCATCGCGCCGCCCTCGAAGACCGCCGCGGCCCGGCCGTGGAGCTCGGCACCGACCGCGAAGAGAAGGCCCGCCGTGCCCACGCTCAGGAGGAGCGCGCTGATCGTGCCGGCCCAGACCGCCGCAAAGCCCTCGCGGCGCCCGGTGCGGTTCAGGAAGGCGAGCATGATCCCGACGATCAGAGACGCCTCGAAGCCTTCCCGCAACATGACGATGCCTGCGCCCACGGACCTCCTTAGAACGAGTGTAAGGGGAACCTTACAGCCAGTCGCGCACTATATTCGACCAACCGATGGCGCAGCGCCACTCGATCGACGAGTACCTCGAGACGATCTACTTCCTCGCCTTCCCGATCGGCGAGTACAGCCCGCTGTCGGGCGGCTCCCCCACGCTCGCCGCACGGGTCGCCGAGATGCTGGGCGTCTCGCGCGCGTCCGCGGGCGAGATGCTGAAGCGGCTCGAGAAGGAAGGGCTCGTCCGGCGAGGCGAGCACAAGGAAGCGCTCCTCACCTCCGCCGGCCGCAAGCGGGCCGAGCGCGTGGTGCGCAAGCACCGAATCGTCGAACGTCTACTCACGGACTTCATGGGCTACACGGCTGCCGAGGCGCACGTGTACGCCGACGACATCGGCGAGACCTTTTCCGACGACATGGTCGAGCGCATCGAGGAGAAGCTCGGTAACCCCGAACGGTGCCCGCACGGCTGGCCCGTCGATCCGGCGTTCGAGCAGGCCGAGAACAACGAGCTGGCGCCGCTCGCCGAGCTCGAGCCTCCCGCGCGGGCGACGATCATCCGCCTCGCCGAGCACGACGGCGAGCTCCTGCACTGGTTCTACGACGAGGGCTTCGTCCCGGGGACGAAGATCGAGCTGCGCGAGGCCCAGCCGGCGGCCGGACAGTTCACCGTTCGGCTCGACGGGCGCGACCAGGCGATCGGCGAGAAGGCGGCCGCAGGGCTTTTCGTCAAGCCTACGTAGAACGCCGGCTTCGGCGGGTCAGACCCCGCTCCAAATGTGAGCCAAAACGGTGACGAATGACGCCGCCGGCGGCTCCGTTCGACGCTCTTTGCGGAGAACCATGCCCCGCATTTGTTAAGGGGTCTGACCCCGGCTAGACCCGAGCCGGCTCGTTCAGGCCGGCGGCCGCGCGCAGCGCGTCCGCCTTGTCGGTGCGCTCCCAGGTGAAATCGTGGTCGTCGCGGCCGAAGTGGCCGTACGCCGCGGTCTTCGAGTAGATCGGACGCTGCAGGTCGAGGTCTCGCAGGATCGCGCCGGGGCGAAGGTCGAAGTGCTCCTTGACCAGTTCCTCGATGCGCGTGACCGGGATGCGCTCGGTGCCGAACGCCCGCACCGCAATGGAGACCGGGTGCGCGACGCCGATCGCATAGGCGACGTTGACCTCGATCCGGTCGGCAATGTCGGCGGCGACGAGGTTCTTTGCCACGTAACGGGCCGCGTAAGCCGCGGAGCGGTCGACCTTCGTCGGATCCTTGCCGGAGAACGCCCCGCCCCCATGGCGCGCGGCGCCGCCGTACGTGTCGACGATGATCTTCCGCCCGGTCAGTCCGGTGTCGCCCATCGGGCCGCCGATCACGAACTTCCCGGTCGGGTTGACGTAGACGAACTCCCGGTCCTGAAGGCGCTTCTCTTCGTAGAGGTCCGAGGGGAGAATCGGCCGCAGCACGCGCTCGACGATGTCCGGCTTGATCAGGTCCTCCGAGCTGATCCCGTCCGAGTGCTGCGTCGAGACGAGGATCCGATCGATCTCGACCGGCCGCTGTACCCCGTGCTCGTCCACCTCGTACCGCACGGTCACCTGCGCCTTGCCGTCTGGCCGCAGGTACGGCAGGTCACCCGCCTTGCGAACCTCCGCGAGCCGCTTGCAGATCTTGTGTGCGAGCATGATCGGCAGCGGCATCAGCTCCGGCGTCTCACGCGTCGCGTAGCCGAACATCATCCCCTGGTCGCCGGCGCCGAGCTTGTCGAGGGGATCGTCGTCGCCGGGGTCGTGCTGCACCTCGTACGAAGCGTCGACGCCCTGGGCGATGTCGGGCGACTGCTCGTCGATGGCGACGACGACGCCGCAGGTCGTCGCGTCGAAACCCCACTCGGAGTGCGTGTAGCCGATCTCCTCGAGCTTGGCGCGGGCCGTTCGGGCGATGTCGACATAGGTCTCGGTCGTGATCTCGCCGGCGACGACGACGAGTCCGGTCGTGATCAGCGTCTCGCAGGCGACCCGGCCGTTGACGTCGTCTCTGAGGACGGCGTCGAGCACCGAGTCCGAGATCTGGTCGGCGATCTTGTCCGGATGGCCCTCGGTCACGGACTCCGAGGTGAAGAGAAACTCGCGCGTAGCCATGGCGCCGAAGGCTACTTAATCGTCAAAAACCCGGAGAGGCTGATCCTCTTGCCGTCTCGCTTCAGGTAGAGCAAGACGGACCGGAGCGGCTTCGTGTTCGCCTTCGCGTCCGGCGGCACGGTTTCGCCCGACTTCTCACTGAGCCCGAAGGCCCACGGCAGGGTGTCTTTCAGGTTCACGTAGATGAAGCCGATGCTCTTGTCCGGCGCGCCCGCCGCGTCGCGCGCTTCCTTGTAGATCGAGTCGTCGCTCAGCTTGTTTCCCTTGCCGAGCGCGCCTCGCAGCAGCTGCTCGGTGCTCGTGACGACGAGCTTGCCGTCGGCGACGGCGCTGAAGATGGCGAAGCCCTGGAGCTCGAGCTCGCGGGCCTCGACACCGTCGACGGTGAACGTGCGCGTCTGCGCGCCCCCGCTCAGCGCCGCCAGCGCGCCGATGCGCTTCATCACGTTTTCGGCCTTGTCTCCGTTTCCGTTGACGTCGAGCATGAACGCGATGCCCGGAATCGGGCTCCCGCGGTAGACGGCGATCGCGCCCTCATTCGAGAAGAGCGGGAAAAGGTCGCTTTTGAGCGAGAAGCCGAGACCGTTCTCGAACTGGTCGAGTTGCGTCTTGAACTGCGGGTTGCTCTTGCGGGCCGTGTCGAGGAGATTGTTCAGGTAGTCCTCGAGGCCTCCGAACGAGATGTAGAAGAGCGCGCCGGCCGGGAGCGAGTCGTCGAGCGACGCAGAGAAGCTTCCAATCTTCGGCTTGACACTCGCGGTGTAGCTCGCGTCGACCTTGACGCCCTGGTCTTCCGCCGAGGCCGAGAACGAGGCTGACTCCAGCTTGCCGTACGCCTGCGTGAACTGACGGAAGGTCTGCGGGTCGAAGGCCGGCCCGGCTGCGTTCTCGAGCGCCGACTGCACGGCGTCGCCGTTGAGGTACCCGCGCACTGCGGCGTCCTTCGGCAGCTTCTTCATCGCCTGCCGGAAGCGCTTCTCGCCGCTGAGCGAGCCGGACGCGCGCGCGGTCACGAAGCGGCCGATGATCGCCTGCTTGTCGGCGAAGACCGTCCAGCCGGCGATCTTCCGATGAACCGTCGGGTCGGATCCCGATTCGAGCAGCTTGTCGAACTTCGCTTCGTCCTTGGGCTTCGCGTAGCCGACGACGTCGTCGCCACCGTTCTTGAAGTCGACCCAGACGACGTGGACCGAGTCGCCGAGGGCGGGCTTGATATCTCGCGCCCACGTCAGCTTGTCCTTCTTCAGGTCCTTGGTGAAGCTGGCGAGGAGCTTCGCGCGACCGGGGAAGAGCGACAGCAGGTGGTCTGCCTTGCGCCACTGGTCGGAGCTCGTGTCGGTGTTGACCACGAAATAGACCGCGGAGCTCGCTGGAGCGAACTTGGCCCCGGCCGGGACCGATCCCGGCGGCTTCGCGGCACCGCAGCCCGAGACGGCCAACGCAAGTGCTGCAAGCAGCCCGATGCGGACGAGACGCACGGCTGCATTCTATTCGGCGGTCGGCCGCCGCCCCATGAGCCCCGCGATCAGCTCGTCGAGGCTGCGGCCGTCGAGGATCTCGCAGACGGCGTTCGTGATCGGCATCTCCACCCCGACCCGGTGCGAGAGCTCGCGCAGGACGGGCGCCGTCGTCAGGCCTTCGACGGTCCCGATCTCCGTAGCCGCGTCCTCGGGCGAGGCGCCCTGGGCGATGACCTCGCCGGCCCGCCGGTTGCGGCCGTGATGCGACCAGCACGTGACGATCAGATCGCCCATGCCGGCGAGGCCGGCAAAGGTCTCGCCCCGGGCTCCGCACGCTTCCCCGAGGCGCGTCATCTCGGCGAGCCCGCGGGTGACGATCGCCGTCTTTGCGTTGTCCCCGAGCCCGAGCCCGTCGACGCCGCCTGCCGCCAGCGCGATCACGTTCTTGGCCGCGGCGCAGAGCTCGACACCGGCGACGTCCTGGTTCACGTAGACACGGAAGATGAGCGAGTTGATCTCCCGCTGAAGGCGCTCGGCAAGCGCCTCGTCCTCGCTCGCGATCACCGCTGCGGCGGGGAGGCCGGCGGCGATCTCCTCGGCGAAGTTCGGGCCCGAGAGCACGGCGACGGGGCGATCGTCGAGCAGCGCCGAGAGCCGGTTGCCCGTCTCGGGGTCGAGCCCCTTCGTCAGGCTCAGCACCGGCCCGTCCGCCGGCAGCTGGCGGACGATCTCGGCGAACGAGCGGCTCGGCACCGCGATCACGACGAGGTCAGCTCGGTCGAGCGGCGCGTCGTCGAGGGTGGCCGCTTCGACGCTGCCGAGCCGCACCGCGGGCAGATATCTGGGGTTGCGACCCGTCTCGGCGATCGCGCGGGCCTGCTCGGGATCCCGGCAGGCGAGCGTCACCTCGTGCCCGTGCTCGGAGAGGAGCCGTGCGAAGGCGGTGCCCCAGGCCCCCGCGCCGACGACGACCGTCTTCACGAGCGCCTCACGAAGTCGATGGCGACGGGCACGCCCGCCAGCTCGAAGCGCTCGCGGAGCTGGTTCTCGACCCAGTAGCCGTAGTCGCGCGTGATCAGCCCGGGATCGTTGACGAAGAAACGGAAGCGCGGCGGGCGCACCGTCGTCTGCGTCCCGTAGAGGAGGTTCAGCCGCTTGCCGTTGCGCGACGGGGGCTGCCGGACCTCGCGCAGCTCGCCGAGGAAACGGTTGAGCTCGCCCGTCGGCACGCGCGCGGTGTACTTCCCGAAGAGCTCCTGCACGCGGTCGAGGATTTTGCCGACGCCGCGTCCCGTCTTCGCGGAGACCGCCACGATCGGCGGCCGCTGGCGCAGGCGCGGCTCGAGCCGCTCCCGCACGTCCTCGATCCCGACCTGCGCTACGTCCCACTTCGAAAGGACGACGAGCGTCGAGCACTGGGCCTTGCGAGCGATGTCCGCGACAGCCAGGTCCTGCTCGACGACGCCCTCGCTCGCATCGACGAGGACGAGAGCGATGTCCGCCCGCTCGGCCGCCTGCAGCGCCCGCAGCTCCGAGTAGTACTCGATCCCCTGCCGCTGCTTTCGCTTCCGCCGCAGCCCGGCCGTGTCGACGAGGACGAACGTCTGCCCGTCCCGCTCGAGCACGGTGTCGATCGAGTCGCGGGTCGTGCCGGGGGTCTCCGAGACGATCACGCGCTCCTCTCCCACGAGGGCGTTGAGGAGGCTCGACTTCCCCACGTTCGGACGCCCGAGGATCGCGACGCGGATTGCCTCCTCGCCCGGCTGCAAGGGGCCCCTCCCGGGCAGGCGGGCGAGGATCGCGTCCAGCAGATCCCCGGTCCCGTGCCCGTGGACGGCCGAGATGGGAATCGGGTCGCCCAGGCCGAGCCGGTGGAACTCGAGCGCCTCGGCCTCGCGGCCGGGCTCGTCGATCTTGTTCGCGATCAGGAAGACGGGTTTCCGCGCGTGTCGCAGGATCGCCGCCAGCTCCTCGTCGCCCGGAGTGATCCCTACCTGCGCGTCGACGACGAAGAGCACGAGGTCGGACTCGGCGATCGCGGCACGGGCCTGTTCCCCGACCTGCTGTATCAGCGGCGAGGGATCGGCGATGTCGACGCCGCCCGTGTCGACGAGCAGGAACCGGTGGCCGGACCACTCGCACAGGACTTCCTTGCGATCGCGGGTCACTCCGGGTGTCTCGTGGACGACGGCTGTTCGCGAGCCCGTGAGCCGGTTGACGAGCGTCGACTTGCCGACGTTCGGGAAGCCGACGACGGCGACGGTGCCGAGCAGCTCTTCGCTCACGGCGGAGTTGCGACCGCGGGCCGGCCGAGCTCATGCATCTCGACCAGCCACTGCCAGAGGCGGTGGATCTCCTCCTGGATGAGGGCGGAGCCCTCGCGGTATCCCTTTCCGGAGCGCGGCAGCCCTTCGAAGGTCATCGGCTCGCCCCAGGCGATCGAAACAGGGTGGAAGTTGCCGGGATGCCAGTGCTGGCTGCCGTGGATCGCCGCCGGAACAACCGGCACGTTCTCCTGGAGCGCAACCATCGCCGCGCCGGGCAGAGCCTCGCCGGGGACGCCCGAGCGCTGCCGCGTCCCCTCGACGAACATTCCGAGGGCGTGCCCTTCACGGACAATCTGTCGCATCGCGCGCACTGCTTCGCGATCGGATTCTCCGCGGCGGACCGACCGCGTTCCGAAAGCACGGACCAGCTGGCCGAGACCCGGAACGCGGTGCACCTCGATCTTGGCCACGTAGTAGATCGTTCGGGGGGAGCATGTGCCGAAGGCCGGTGGATCGAGCCAGTGGAAGTGGTTCATGGCGAGCACGACCCCGCCCTCGAGCGGGACGCGGTCGGCGCCGTAGTTCCGCAGCGGCGTGAACAGGCGGACGGCGGTTCCGATCGTCGCACGTCCCACCGTCCAAACGGCGTCCGTCCGGTTCATGCCGGCCTAGGCACCGCTTGCGGTGCCGCCGTCAGGACGCGCGGGCTTCGCCCGTGCGTCCGTCGGAACCGACCGGTCGACCCGCGCGACTTCACGCGAGCGCGTACACCTCGCGCGGACGAGCTCCTCGATCTGGTCGACGACGTTCTCGACGTCGAGCTCGCTCGTGTCGATCACTTCCGCGTCCTCGGCCGGCCTCGTGCGCGCGGCGTCGCTCTCGTCCCGCGCGCGCAGGTCGGTGGCGAGCGCGTCGGCCCCGATGTCGGGCCGCTCGGCCAGGCGCCGCTGCTCGCGCACCTCGCGGTCCGCGTTGAGGTAGATCTTCACCTCGGCCTCCGGACAGACGACCGTGCCGATGTCGCGGCCCTCGATGACCGCGTCGCCGAGGTCAGCGAGCTCCCGCTGCCGTTCGCGCATGACCTTACGCACCTCCGGATGACGGGCGACGACTGGGACGAGCCGGTCGATCCGCGACTGGCGAATGGCGGCGGTGACGTCGGTACCCGCGATCGCCACTCGACCGGTTTCGTCGAGCTCGACACGGTTCTCCTCGGCCAGCTCGCCCAGACGCCGGCTCTCGCCCAGCGGGATCCCCTGCTGCATCGCGAGCCAGGTCAGAGCGCGGTACATCGCCCCGGTATCGAGATAGCGAAAGCCGAGGCGCTCTGCGAGCCGGCGCGCGACCGTGCTCTTTCCTGCCCCGGCGGGCCCATCGATGGCGACGATCATCGCTGCGTGACCGACTCGAGAAGGTCGAAGAATCCGGGGAAGCTTACCCCGACCGCCTCCGCGCCTTCGAGCCGCACGCCTTCTCGCGACACGAGACCCGCCACAGCGCCGAGCATCGCAACCCGATGATCCCCGTGTGAGCCCATACCCCCACCCTTTGGGCGGGATGGGACCCCTCTCACCCTGAGGACATCATCGCTCGCCGAGGCGCGCACGCCAAGAGCTCGAAGCGAAGTTGTCACAGTTTCGATCCGGTCCGTTTCCTTGACGCGCAGCTCGCCGGCGCCGCGAATGACCGTCTCCCCGCGCGCGCACGCCGCCGCCAGCGCGAGGAGCGGCAACTCGTCGACCAGCTTCGGGATCTCCTCGGGCTCGATCGTCGTCGCGACGAGCTCGGCCGAGTGCACCTCGAGGTCGCCGACGGCCTCGCCGCCCGCTTTCCGCCGGTTGAAGACCGTGATCCGCGCGCCCATCCGCCCGAGCACGTCGAGCAGGCCGGTGCGGGTCGGATTGAGGCCGACGTCGTGGACCGAGAGCTCCGATCCGGACAGCAGCGTCGCCGCGACGATGAACGGCGCCGCGGCCGAGAGGTCGCCCGGCACCTCGACCTCGCCGAGGGCCAGGCGATCCGCCGCGGTGAGCGCGGCTCGACCCGGGCGCCGCCGGAGACGCACGCCTGCGGCGGCGAGCAGGATCTCGGTATGGTCGCGCGTCGGGAGCGGCTCGACGACGGTTGTCTCGCCCTCCGCGTACAACCCGGCGAGCAGCACGGCGGACTTCACCTGCGCGCTCGGAACGGGCAGCTCGTAGCGGATCCCGGTCAGCTCCGCGCCCTCGACGGCGAGCGGCGGCCGCCCTTCCTCAGTCTCCACGCGAGCGCCCATCTGAGCGAGCGGCTCGTCGACGCGAACAGGCCGTGAGCGCAGCGACTCATCGCCCGTCAGCTCGAAGCGCCCCTCCTGCCCGGCGAGGATGCCTGCGAGCAGGCGTAGCAGGGTTCCGGAGTTCGCGCAATCGATCGGTTCGGCCGGCGCTTCCAGCCCGCCCAGGCCCCGGCCCTCGATCCGGACGAGGTCGACGTCCTCCTCCACGGCCTCGACTCCGAGCGCCCGAACCGCCGCGAGCGTCGCCTCCGTATCGCGGGAGCGTCCGAAACCGCGAACCAAGGTCTCCCCTTCGCCGACGGCTCCCAGCAGAACCGCCCGGTGCGAGATCGACTTGTCGCCGGGCACGCCGATGTGGCCGACGACCGCACGCGCCGGCTCGATCTTCACGAGTGCCTCGCGGGTCCGAGGCCGCAGGACACCGCCCGGCGAGGCACTAACCGATCTGTTTGCCGAGCAGGCGGGCGACGGCCGCGATCTCCTCGGCGACCGCTGCGAACTCCTCCGCGCGGAGCTGCTGCGGCCCGTCGCTGAGCGCCTCCTCGGGCCGCGGATGCACCTCGACGAGCACACCGTCGGCACCCACCGCCGCGGCGGCTCGCGCGAGCGCGGGCACGAGGTCACGCCGTCCCGCGGCGTGCGACGGATCGACGATCACCGGCAGGTGCGTCTCGCGCTTGAGCAGGGCGACCGAGCCGAGATCGAGCGTGTAGCGGGTGCGCGGCTCGAACGTCTTGATCCCGCGCTCGCAGAGCACGATGCGCTCGTTCCCCTCCTTCGCCACGCTCTCCGCCGCCAGGAGCAGCTCGTCCACGGACGCGCCCGGTCCGCGCTTGATCAGCACCGGCCGGTCGACGCGGCCCACCTCGGTGAGCAGGCGCGAGTTGTGCATGTTGCGGGCGCCGATCTGGATCACGTCCGCGGTCTCGGCGACCTCCTCGAGGTCGCGGGGATCGAGCAGCTCGGTCACGATCGGAAGACCGGTCTCCTCGCGCGCCTCACGCAGGATCGCGAGCCCCTCGGAGCCCAGACCCTGAAACGAGTAGGGAGAGGTCCGCGGCTTGTACGCACCGCCGCGCAGCATCGTCGCGCCGGCCTCCGCTACCGCGTGCGCCGTCTCGAGCGTCTGCTCGAGCGTCTCGACCGCGCACGGGCCGGCGACGAGGCCGAAGTAGGTGCCGCCGATGCGCCGGCCGCGCGCCTCGATCACCGTCGACTCGAGCCCGGCGTCCCCGGTGACGAGCGGGAGGGCATCCTTCAAGAGCTCACGCGGGGCGGCCATCGAGCGCCAGTCTACGTCGCTGGGATAATCGCTCGATGCGCATCTTCTCGGGCATTCGTGCCTCCGGCGACAAGACGCTCGGCAACTACAGCGGCGGCTTTCGCCAGTACGTCGCCACCCAGGAACAGGGCGACGCCTTCTTCTGCGTCGTCGACCTGCACTCGATCACGACGCCGTTCGAGCCCGATGTCCTTCGCGAGTCCACGCTCGCCGTCGCCGGCTGGCTCTTCGCGACCGGCCTCGACCCCGAGCGCTCGACCGTCTTCGTGCAGAGCCACGTCACGGCGCACCCCGAGGCTGCGTGGCTCCTCAGCGCCGTCGCGAGCTTCGGCGAGCTCCGGCGGATGACCCAGTTCAAGGAGCGCGCGGAAGAGCAGGAGTTCGTCTCGGCCGGGCTCTTTAACTACCCGGTGCTGATGGCGGGCGACATCCTGCTCTACCAGGCCGACATCGTCCCGATCGGCGACGACCAGCGGCAGCACCTCGAGCTGGCGCGCAACATCGCCGAGCGGTTCAACAGCCGCTTCGGCGAGACGTTCAAGGTGCCCGAGGGCGTGTTCCCCGAGGAGGGCGCGCGGATCAAGAACCTGCAGGAGCCCGAGCGGCTGATGTCGACCACGCGCGGCGCGCCTGCAGGCGTCGTTCGCATGATCGACTCGCCCGATGAGGTGCGAAAGAAGTTCAAGACCGCGGTCACGGATTCCGGCACCGACGTGCGCCACGATCCGCAGGGGAAGCCGGGGGTATCGAACCTGATCGAGATCATGGCGGTCGCTTCGGGAAGGTCGATCGCCGAGGTCGAGCGGCAATTCGACGGCGAGGGCTACGGCAAGCTCAAGGAGGGAGTCGCCGAGGCCGTCGTCGAGCTGCTCGCGCCGATCCAGCAGCGCTACGCGGAGCTGCGCGCGGACGAGGGCGAGCTGCAGCGGCTACTCGCGCTCGGGGCCGAGAAGGCCCGCGAAGCCTCAAAGCCGACGCTCGAGGCGATGTACGAGGGGATGGGGTTCGCCAGGCCCCCGAAATAAGATTCCTGTATGGCTCGGTGTGCGGCGGCCCTGGCAATGCTGGTCCTGGTCTTCGGAGTGGGCACAGCGGCGGCGGTTCCGACTCCGATCGTCGAGACGGCTTCCTGAGGTCTTCTCGAAAGCGGTTCGGGACAGAGGCGAGAGGGTGGTGGGCGATGTTCGTCCGCGGACGCGTGCAGACCGGCTTCGTGATGGGCAATGCGGCGGGACTACCCGAAGCTCGCCTACGGACGAACGTGGGCCTGGCACGGGTTCACCTGCAAGTCCGAGCGGCGCGGTCTCACGTGCCGGAACCGCTCGCGGCACGGGTATTTCCTCAGCCGCGGTTCGCAGCGAGTCTTCTGAGCGCCGCCACCTCGTCGTCCGAGAGCTCGCGCCAGGCGCCTGGGTCGAGCCCGTCGACGCTGAGGCCCGCGTAGCGACTGCGGTGGAGGCGGCGAACCGGGTGGCCGACCGTCTCGAGCATCCGCTTCACCTGGTGCTTGCGTCCCTCGTGGATCGTGAGCTCGATCCGAGACGGGCGGAGTCGCCGCACCCGGGCCGGAGCGCTGCGGCCGTCGTCGAGCTCGACACCCTCGGCCAGCCGGGCCAGCGCTTCGTCTGAGGGCTTGCCCTCGATCTCGGCTTCGTAGATTTTCTCGACCTCGTAGCGCGGGTGCGCGAGCCGGTGCGCGAGCTCGCCGTCGTTCGTGAGCAGGAGCGCTCCCGTCGTGTCGGCGTCGAGGCGCCCGACCGGGACGACGCGGCTTTCGTGCTCGACGAGATCGACGACCGTGCGCCGGCGCTGCGGGTCCCGCGCCGTCGTCACGACACCGGCGGGCTTGTGCAGGAGCACGTACGCGAGGCGCTGAGGCGCGAGCCGCCGGCCGTCGAGCTCGACGACGTCGTGCTTCCCGACGAACGTGTTCAGCTGCCCGGGCTCGCCGTTGACGACCACGCGCCCGTCCTTGATCAGCTGGTCGGCCGCCCGCCGGGAGGCGACGCCGGCGCGTGCAAGGTAGGCGTTCAGGCGCACATGCGGATTTTCACTCTCGGCACACCCGCGTCACACACACGCGCGGGTTTCCCGACTACGATCGCGTTGGGGAGGAGGTCGCGGGTACCGGATTAGTGGAGGTCGGGAACCGCTAGGCCGGTCGGCGCTCGGCCAGCGCTTCCAGCCGGCCGCGGAGCTCCTCCGCGTCGCCGCCGAGCTCCTCGAGCCGCGGCAGCGCGGCGAGGCTCTCGAGGCCGAAAACCCGCTCGAACAGCGGCGTCACGCGGTAGCGAACGGCGCCCCCCGCTCCGGGCTCGCGCCCGGCCTCGGCGATCAACCCGCGCTCGACGAGCCCCGCGATCACCGAGTCAACCGCCACACCGCGCCAGCGCGCGACCTCGGGCCGCGAGCAGGGCCCCATGTACGCGACGACGGCGAGCGTCTCGAGCGCCGCCTGCGAGAGACCGCGCTCGACCGGCCGCTCGAAGAGCCGCCCACACGCTTCCGCCGCCTCCCGCGAGCCGCGAAAGGCCCAGCCGCCGGCGACCTGCTCGAGCACGATCCCGCTCCGGCCCTCGCGATACCGCTCGCCGAGCAGGCCCAAGGCGGTCTCGACCCGCTCCGCCTCATCGCCCGCCGCCTGCGCCAGTTCGTCCACCGAGAGCGGCTGCGAGGCGACGACGAGCAATGCCTCGAGCGTCCGCGCGAGCGCATCGACCGGGTTGGCCGAGATCAGGCGGAGCGGGCGCTCCACGCTTCCTCCTCCTCGCGCCCGCCGACGGCGCGAGCAACGCGTATGGGCGCGAACGGCGCCGCCTGCTCGAGCGAGATCTCGCCCGACCGCCGCAGCTCCAGGAGCGCAAGGAACGCCACGGCCTGCTCGATTCGCGAGAGGCCGGCCACCTCCTGGTCGAAGTCGAACCGCCGACGACGGCCCAGGAGCGCGCGGAACCGCTCGAGGAACTGCGACACGGGCGGAAACCGGAGCTCGAGATGCGACAGCGACACCTCGGGCGGCTCCGCCGCCAGCATCCGCAGCGCGGCCGCGAGCGCCTCCGGATCCTGCTCTGCAAGCCTTCGCTCTCCGCGCGGCGCGAGCGGCGCGGGGCCCAGCCGGAAGAAGCGGTCGCGCTCGGCGACCAGCCGTTCCCCGAGCCACTCGGCCGCCGCCTTGATCCGCCGGTATTCCTCAAGCCGCCGCGCGAGCTCCTCGGCGGCTTCCTCGGGCTCGAGGTCCTCGAGCTCCGCCCCGTCCGCGAACAAACCGCGCGCCTTCAGCTCGAGCAGGGCGGCGACGAGCACCAGGAACTCGCCGCAGGCGTCGAGGTCGAGCTCCTCCCGCTCGGCGAGCCGCTCGACGAACGCGAGGACGATCCCCGCCACATCGACCTCGGCCAGCCCCAGCTCCTCCTTCAGAACCAGGGTCAGCAGCAGGTCGAACGGCCCCTCGAACGCGTCGAGGTCGAGCTCGAGCTCGCGGACGCTCATTGCCGCAAGACGCTAACGAGAGGGCCGGACGCGGCCCTTCGGGATCGCCATCCGCGGGCCTTTGCGCTCGCGCTTCTCGTCGCCCTCTCCGCGGCGCGGGGTCGCGCCCCCGAGAAACTGCCACCAGATGAAGAACGACGTCGAGCAGACGAAGACGACGATCGAGACCCAGGCGTTGAGCCGCAGCCCTGCGAACTCGTGCGCGGGGTCGATCCGCAGCAGCTCCTCGAAGAAGCGTCCGAACGTGTAGAAGGAGACGTAGAGCGCGAACAGGCCCGGCGGTCGGATCCTGAAGCGCCAGCCGATCAGGATCAGGACCCCTACCATCACCGAGTCGTAGATGAGCTCGTAGAGGAAGGTCGGGTGGAAGGTCTTGTACCCCTCGTAGCCCGACACACGATGCTGGGCGTCGATCTCGAGCCCCCACGGACGGTCGGTCGGCTTCCCGTAGAGCTCCTGGTTCCACCAGTTGCCGATGCGGCCGATGCCCTGTGCGAGCAGGAGGCCGGGCGCGGCCGCGTCCATCAGCTCGCGCACGCTGCGGCCGGAGCGGCGGACGACGATCGCGCCCGCGATCGACCCGAAGAGGATTCCGCCCCAGACCCCGAGACCGCCTTTCCAGACCTCGAAGACGCCCTTCCACTTCGGGTCGGGCACCTCGCTCCAGCTCGTGATGTCATGGTAGAGGCGCGCGCCGACGATGCCCGCGGCGACGCCCCAGACCGCGACCCGGAGCACGAGATCCCAGTCGCCGCCACTGCGCACGTAGCGGACGCCGGTCACCCCGATGCACGCCGCGATCGCGAGCAACAGCATCAGGCCGTACATGTGCACGACCAGCGGTCCGATATGGACGATGCCGCTGTGAGGCGAGGGGATCGAGCCGACCACGGGCAGTGATTCTGCCCGCAGGTCGGACCCCCTGCTTAGGCGAGCGCTCGCGGCGCCGCCCTCAGGACGCTCGGCTGAGGCATCGCTTGCGATGTCGTTTAAGGCCATGCCGGCTTTGCCGGCGTGGCCGTCCGTCTCCCGTGCGTCCGTCTGAAATGACCGGTCGAGCCGACCGAACGCCGACCCGAACCGATCTACAAAAGGATCTTCAGAGCCAGATCCCGGGGACAGCCGCGCTGGAGCAGGTCGATCGCAAAGTGCAAGTCAACGTCGTGCCGCACCGCAATTCGACCGGCCGCGCGTGCCTCGTATCCGGCACGCTCGAGCTCTTCCGCACGCCATCGCTCGATCCGCTCGACCTCGGTCGGATCCGCCACATAGATGTCAGTCGCCGCCACGCTTTCCTTTCTCGCCGATTGTCCCCATGTTCGGTCAGACGACGAAGGCGGATCTCCCCATAGAGGGTGATATGCACTTTTCACAAAAGCTTTACGCGCCGGCGTGGATGCGCTTTTCCTGTTTACGAACAAGATCGAGCGCCTGCTGCCACGCCAACTTCCCCTCGTTGCCGTTGACGTTGACCGATGCGGTCACGTTTTTGTCCCGCCAGGCGATCATGTAGTAACGAACGGCACGTGCTGCGAGGCCCTGCCGGTACGTGACGGCGGCGGCCTCGTCGCCCACTCCGGGCGGGGCCAGCGTCCTTCCGCCCGTGACCACGAACTGGCCAAGCCACTGCTGGTAGAGGCTGAAGTCCATGCGCGCGCCCTCCGCGGTCCGGAAGCGGTCGGCGAGCGAGGAGATCTGAAGCGGGCCCGCGATCGTCGTCGTCGGGGCGAGCCGGGTGAAGCGAGCCTTCCACCCGTCCTCCCTGCCGAACCGCTTCGGGTCGTCGCGGGGCGGGCTGAAGTCGACTTCGGCCTGCTGGCCCTGGTCGAACTCCCTGAAGTCCTTGCCGACGTCGGACGGCGTGAGCACGAGCGACTTCGAGCCGCTGCCGCCGCAGCCGGCGAGCGTGAGCACGAGCACCGGCAGGACGAGCCTTCTGACCATCTCCCGCTGAGGCTAGCGAGAGGACCGGGCGATCCGGAGCGCTTCCTGCTTCGAGAGGTCGCCTTCCAGGCGCAGCAATACCTCTCCCTGCTGCCACAGAAGCGTGCTTCCGGCGAGGCGGGCGGTGCCGTCGCGAACGCGGCCGTTTCGGTCCCTGTAGACGAAGACGTGCGGCTCACCGAGCCAGGCGCCCGGGTTGCCGTCGACCGTGACCCGCTCGACCTCCGTCCCCGGCTCGATCAGCTTCTCGATGAACGCCTGGCCGCGGAACTCGGACAGAAGCAGGTGCACCTCCCGCGGCGTGCCCCACAAGAGCGAGACCTCCCCGCCTGGAAGCCGCGTGCTGAAGTAGACGCGATCCGGTGGGCCGACGCCCGTCGCCGTCGGCACGACGAGCCACGGCGCGCGCCGACGCGCCTTCCCGAGCGTTAGCCGGCGCCCGAGGTCGAGGTTGCCGACGACCGGCGCCGGCGGCAGCTTCTCGACGCGCACGATCTTGACGCCGTTGAAGCCGAGCCAGTCGAGGATCGCGGTCCTGGCTTGCGGCACTGCGAGCACGGCTCCGATCGCGACGACGAGCACGGCCAGCGCAATCGCCACGGGCCGCCGCCAGGGGCGCCGGCGCTCACCGAGCCGGCTTCGCACCGCGCCCGCAAGGTCGGGCATCGGCGGGAACTCGATCTCGCGGCCGAGCTCGCGGAGTGCGGCCTCGAGCTCAGGCATCTGCCTCTCCCAGGTGTTCGCGCAGGCGCGCGAGCGCGCGCGAGGTGCGCGACTTGACGGTGCCGTGCCGGACGCCAAGCGCGGCTGCGGTCTCCTCCTCGGAGAGCTCGAGGAAGTAGCGGCAGGCGATCACGAGCCGCTCCTCCTCGCGCAGGGCGTTGACCGCTGCGAGCAGCCTCGCGCGCTCCTCGCCGGCGAGCAGCGAGCCCTCGGGGGACGGAGCCGCGTCCCCCGAGGATCCTTCTTCGCCCGCGCGCAGGGCGAGCGCGGTGCGGCGTCCGGACGAGCGGCGGCGGTTCCGCGCCTCGTTGGCGACGATCTGCAGCACCCACGGGCGGAAGGGCGCGCCGGCCCGAAAGCGGCCAAGCGCCCGGTAGGCCTTGATGAAGCCCTCCTGGGCGGCGTCCTCCGCCTCGGCCGCGTTCCCCGTGACGAGGTACGCGATGCGAAAGGCGATGCCCTGGTTTGCGCGCACGAGTTCCTCATAGGCGTCTTCGTCGCCGCTCTGAGCCCGCTGGACGAGCTCGTTCTCCGCAAGTGGCCGGCTCACCACTGTGGCTTCTACACCTCCCGCCGCCGCAGAGTTCCGATTTCCAAATCGGTGTGGCTTTTACGACGATGCCCGGATAGGGTTTGCGCCGTGTTCGCCCGGGTTGCGCGCTACGAGGTCGAGGAACATCGCATGGACGAAGCGGTGGAGGCTTTCCGCGAGGCCGCGAGCCAGCTCTCCGGCGAGGAGGGCCTGGAAGGCGGCTACATCCTCACCGACGCGGAGGGCAACAGTGTGATCTCGCTCACCTTCTGGGGCACCCGGGCCGCGATGGACGCCAGCGAGGCGCACGCGGCCCGTCTGCGCCGCCAGGCCGCTCAGCAGGTGGATGGCGCGGTCACCTCCGTCCAGAATCTCGAGGTCGCAGTCGAGATCGCGGCCGCCGCATCTAGCCGCCCCTAGAGCGCAGGCACCCGCATAGACTCCTCCTCGACCGTCAGAAAGGAGGAGGAAGATGGCAATCGGAGTGCTGTTCGAGATTCCTGGCGGAACCCAGGAGCAGTACGAGGAGATGAACCGCAAGATGTTCGGCGGCGACGAGCCCTCGGCGGAGGCCGTTCGCGGCTGCCTCGTGCACACTGCCGGCGCGAGCAAGACCGGCTGGCGCATCTTCGACGTCTGGGAGTCACAGGCCGACTTCGACCGGTTCATGGAGGAGACCGTCATGCCCGCGTTGGGCGAGGACCAGGCCCCGGGACCGGCCCCGGAGATCTACGAGCTGACCAGGATCGTCGTGGCCGAGGGAGCGCCGACGATCTAGGCGTTCGTGTAGTCGAACGAGCTGAAGACCGCGTGCCTGCCTGAGAGGTCCCAGGACATCTCGGGCAGGTCGACGCGGAACGTCTCGCTCTGCGCGATCTCGCCGTCGCGCCAGATGAAGCCGGTCTTCTTGACGATCCGCACGTCGTTTTCCTCGCCCGAAACCGGGCTCGTGAGCGGCGTCATCGCGGTCTCGCCCACGCCGTCGATCGCAAACCGCGAGCGCTTGCCGTCGACGGTCAAGTCGATCGCCGACCGGTCGACCGCGGTCGTCTCGTCGAGCGTCGAGTTGAAGATCTCGAAGAACCCGTAGCCCTCCTCCCCACGCCAGATCCGCGTCAGGGCCTCGAACTGCTCGTCGTTCTCACAGTCGACGTACGCGTGACCCTTGCCGCCTTTGTCGTGGATCGCGCCGGGCCACCACAGTGCCCAGGCGACCTTCGCGCCGCCGAGATCCGTGCCGTCGAAGCTCCCGCCCTCGATCACGTGCGCCAGGAAGGCCTCGCAATTACCCTCGGGCGAGGTTGGAAAGCCGCGGAAGTTGCAGCCGCAGCCGGGGTCGCAGTTACAGAACTCGACGTACGTGCCGGCGATCCGCCACTCGGTCATCGCTGCCGATTATGTCGCGCCCAGGCTCCCAACCGGGCCTTGTGCGCGCAGACTCAGGAGGCCGGCGAGAGACCTGCCGGCGTCACTAGCACGTTGCCGGTGTCTATGGGCAAGCCTGAGAGCCCCCGCCCGTTCAGCGTCGCCTCGAGATTCCAAGGTGCGCCGATGCGAATCCAGAGACGCTTGCCGGCGACCGGTAGTGAGGCGCCTTTGCGGAGCATGCCCTCGTAGATGACACGGCCCTCCCGCGACCCTCTGCGAACGGAGAGCCAACAATCACCGTGCGCGGCAACCAGGACGAGCCGGCCGAGCGCCGGATTGCCGGCGAGCCTCGAGGTGGCCGGCGGGTGGGGGATCGCCTTGTTCGCAGCGGGAGCCCCGGGCTTTGAGAGCGAACGTGTCGGCGCCGAGGAACCGCCGCCGTAGTGCCACCCGACGAGGCCGGCGATGAGTAGGGCTGCGGCGGCGCCGAGCAGAGCCGCGAGCCGCCTGTCGAGGCGAGGCAGGCTGAAACGTGGCTCGGGCGGCGGAGGCGGAGGCGGCGGTCTGCTCGCCTCGGTCCGCGCGTTCAGCTCCGCGACGAAGAGCTCGCTGTCGAGGCCGAGGAAGTCGGCGTAGGTGCGAAGGAACGCTCTCGCGTAGACCTCCGCCGGCATCTCGCCGAAGCGCTCTCCTTCGAGCGCAGCGATGAACTTGACGCGGATCCGCGTCGCTTCCGCAGCATCTTGCAATTCGAGCCCCTGACGCGTCCGCGCCTCCCGGAGCGTGCTGCCGATCTCGAGCATCGGACCTTCTCGTATGTCGCCCACAGACATCGTGCCTGGTTGGTGAGGCAACCGCAAAGTCGTGTGACGGAAAATCGGCAAATGGACACAATGTTGAAGAAGCTGGCTGCGAGTGGCAGCCCAGGTTCGCGCGGCGCCGCGGCGCTGATCGAGGCGGGTTACGCGGAAAGCACGACGCTCAGGGACCTGACGCCGGGCGGCGTCACGCACGCCCTCGCCGAGGCATTCGCACGCGAGCTCGCGGATGTGTATGAGCAGCTCGGCGAGACCTACGAGAGCGCGTTCCTGGAGACGGCGACAGGCGACAGCCTGGAGCTCCTGGTGTGCGGGCTCTGCCCGCACCGGCCATGGTGGCGACGGCTCTTCGGCTGAGCTGAGCCTCAGCGCACGGCTGCTTCACCGAGGAGCGACTTCACCTCGGCGAAGAAGTCCGGCTCCGGCTTGACGCGATAGTCCGGTCCGAAGGCGAGCGTCGTCTCACCCTGCGAGGTCTCGAGCGCGACGTAGACCGGGATCTCGCCCGGGAAGCGGCGAGTCACGTCGGCGAGCTCGCGGACGAGTCCCGCCGGCGCCCGCCGCGCGTCGACGCGCAGCCGCACCTCGCGCCGCTCGGGGGTCGCCTCGAACGCCGCGACCTCGATCGCGATCAGCTTCGTCTCGCCCTCCTGCTTGTGGTCGACGCGGCCCTTGACGACGAGCACGTTGTCGAGCTCGAGCAGGTCGCGCGAGGCACCGTAGACCGAGTTGAAGACGACGACCTCGACCGAGCCTGCCAGGTCGTCGAGCCGCATGAAGACCATCGGCTCGCCCTTCTTCGTCGTCAGCTGCTTGATCGCGCCGACGAGCCCGCCGACGGTGACGATCTCGCCGTCGCGGCGCCGCTCGATCTCGGCCAGCGGCGAGTCGGTCTTGCGCCGCAACTGCTCGCGGATCGCCTGCAGCGGATGCTCGGACACGTAAACGCCCAGGGTTTCCTTCTCCAGCCGCAGCAGGTCGTTCTTCTCGTACTCGCCGGGCGGGATCGCCGGGTGCGCCTCGGGCCGCGACTCCTCCTCGCCGCCGAGATCGAAGATCGAGCTCTGGCCCGCAAGCCGGTCGGCCTGGTGGCGCCCGCCCCAGGCTGTCGCCGCGTCGAGCGCCTCGACCATGCCCTTGCGCGGCGCGCCGGTCGAATCCAGAGCACCGCACTTGACGAGAGCCTCGAGCGCGCGCTTGTTCGCGACCTGCGGGTCGACGCGCTCGGTGAAGTCCCAGATCGAGCTGAACGTCCCACCCTCCTCCCGCGCCGCGACGATCGCCCTCGCCGCCGAGTCGCCGACGTTCTTGACAGCGTTCAGGCCGAACCGGATCTTCCCCTCGACAACCGCGAAATCGTGCTCCGAGGCGTTCACGTCCGGCGGCTGGACCTCGATCCCCAGCTCGTGGCACGCGCTCACGTAGAAGGGCACGCGGTCCTTCGTGTTCATCACGGACGAGATCAGCGCGGCCATGTACTCGCGCGGGTGGTTGGCCCGCAGCCAGGCCGTCCGGTAGGCGATCAGCGCGTAGCAGGCCGCGTGCGACTTGCCGAAGGAGTAGTCCTGCGAGGACTCCATGTCCTTCCAGAGCTGGTTGGCGACGGCCGGGGTCGTCCCCGTCTGCGCACAGCCCTCGAGGAACTTCTCCTTGAGGGACGCCATCAGCTCGTGGATCTTCTTGCCGATCGCCTTGCGCAGGTCGTCGGCCTCGGCCGGCGTGAAGCCCGCGATCTGCTTCGCGATCTCGAGGTACTGCTCCTGGTAGATGCAGATCCCGTGGGTGACGCCGGTGATCGCCTCGAGCCGCGGGTCGATAAGCGTCACGGACTCGCGCCCGTTCTTCCGCTTCGCGTAGAGCGGGATGTAGCCCATCGGCCCGGGCCGGTAGAGGGCGACGAGCGCGATCAGGTCCTCGAACTCGGTCGGGCGCACCTGCTTGAGCGCCTCGCGCATGCCCGACGACTCGAACTGGAAGACCCCGATCGAATCCCCGCGGGCCAACATCTCGTAGGTCCTCGAGTCGTCCATCGGAATCGTCGTGATGTCGACCCCGCCCACGAGATCGACCGCCTTGTCGATCACGTCGAGGTTGCGCAGCCCGAGAAAGTCCATCTTCAAAAGGCCGAGCGCCTCGACGTCCCACATCCCGAACTGCGTCACCGTCTCCTCGCCCTCGCCCTTGCGCTGGAGCGGGACGACGTCGGTCAGCGGCCGGTCGGAGATGACGACGCCGGCGGCGTGGATCGAGTCCTGGCGGACGAGCCCCTCGAGCGGCTTGGCGAGGTCGACGATCTCGCGCACGAGCGGGTCGCCGTCATAGGCCGCCTTCAGCTCGGAGCCCGGCTTGAGGCATTCGTCGAGATAGACCTTGACGCCCTCGGGGATCAGCTTCGCGATCTTGTCGACCGTGCCGTAGGGGACCTCGAGCACTCGCCCCGCGTCGCGCACCGCCGCGCGGGCCATCATCGTCCCGAAGGTGATGATCTGGGCGACGCGGTCGCGCCCGTACTTCTCGGCGACGTAGTTGATGACACGGTCGCGGCCGGCGACCGAGAAGTCGATGTCCATGTCGGGCATCGACTTGCGGCCCGGGTTGAGGAAGCGCTCGAACAGGAGCTCGTAGCGGATCGGGTCGACGTCGGTG
>Ga0066710_100000290_pt1 | contig 27888 bp, 30 predicted proteins | sample GraSoiAngelo_159_FD_79666 | JGI IMG/M metagenome (GOLD analysis project Ga0066710, IMG submission 79666) | Grasslands soil microbial communities from the Angelo Coastal Reserve, California, USA - 14_1009_16_40cm | ecosystem: Environmental > Terrestrial > Soil > Grasslands | place: USA... | reverse complement strand
CGGATCAGCTGCGCGAGCCCGGGCGTGCGGTGGAGCTCCACCTTCGCGAGGAAGACGATCCGCCGGGGGCAGAGCGTTCCGATGACGGGCGGGTCGATGTACGACATGTGGTTCATGGCGAGAACGGCGCCACCCTCGCGCGGCACCCGCTCCTTCCCGTACGCCTTCAGATCGGCGACCGTGCGGATCGTCGCCCCGATCAGGCCTTTCCCGACCGTCCAGTAGACGAGGCCGTGGAGCATCAGGCGCCGGCCACTCCCCGGCCGCGCGCGCGATCTCGCGCATCGTCCTCGGCCGCGGTGATCAGCTCCTCGATCCCCGCGACGACCTCGTCGACCGAGAGCGCGGTCGTGTCGATCGTCTCCGCGTCGTCCGCGGGCTGGAGCTGCGGCCGGTCACGTTCGTCGCGGAGCCGCAGATCGGTCGCGAGCGCGTCCTCGCCGATGCCGGGCCGCTCGTTCGTGCGGCGCCGGGCACGCTCCGGGGCGTCGGCGACGAGGAAGACCTTCACGTCGGCGTCGGGGCAGACCACGCGTCCGATGTCGCGACCCTCGATGACCGCGTCGCCGAGCTCTGCAAGGTCGCGCTGACGCTCGCGCATGATCGCGCGGACCGCCTCGTGGCGAGCGACGCTCGAGACGACCCGGTCGATCCCCACGTCGCGGATCGCCGTGCTCACGTCGCAGCCGGCGATCTCGACGTGGTCGCCGTCGAGCGCGACCTGGTTCGAGCGCGCGAGCTCGGCGACCGCCTGCTCGTCCTCGAGGTCGACGCCGTGCTGCAGCGCAAGCCACGTGACCGCGCGGTACATCGCACCCGTGTCCAGGTACCGGAAGCCCAGACGGTCGGCCAGGCGCCGAGCGACCGTGCTCTTCCCCGCGCCGGCGGGGCCGTCGATGGCGACGATCATCGCGCCGGCCGAGAGGCCACGGATCGGCGTGACCGGGAACACAGCGGCGCCGCGCTTCGCAGGCGGCAGAAGCGGGGGGAGAGTGCCTGGGGGGCCACTAGCGCAGCGCGATCGAGTCCAGCATGGCGAAGAAGTCGGGGAAGCTTATCTCGGTCGCTTCGGCCCCCCTGATCTCGACGCCCTCTCGCGACATGAGCCCGGCGATGGCCGCGAGCATCGCGATGCGATGATCGCCGGCCGCATCGACGACGCCCCCACCCTGAGGGCGGGAGGGAACCCCACGCACCCGGAAGCCATCATGCGTCCCGCTGATCCGGATTCCAAGTGGCCCGAGCACATTCGTCACCGTCTCGATCCGGTCCGACTCCTTCACGCGCAGCTCCTGCGCGCCCTTCACGACGCTCTCGCCGCGCGCGAGCCCCGCCGCGAGCGCGAAGAGCGGCAGCTCGTCGACGAGCTGGGGCACCTCGGCCTCCCCCACCTCGGTCGCCACGAGCTCGGCGGCCTCGACCTCGAGATCGGCGACCGGCTCGCCGCCCACCTGCCGCCGGTTGAAGACGGACACGCGAGCACCCATCCGCTCGAGCACGGCGAGAAAGCCGGTCCGCGTGGGATTCAGCCCGATGCCGTGCAGCCGGAGCTCGGAACCCGGAAGCAGCGTCGCGGCCAGGACGAAGGGCGCCGCCGAGGAGAAGTCACCCGGCACGTCCAGGCTCACCGGCCGCAGCCGCTCCGCCGGCCACACGGACGACTCGCCCGGCTTGCGGCCCACGCGCGCCCCGGACGCGACCAGCATCCGCTCGGTGTGGTCGCGGCTCGGGTACCGCTCGACCACCACCGTCGGCCCGGAGCTCGCGTACAGGCCGGCGAGCAGGATGCACGACTTCACCTGGGCGCTCGCGACCGGGAGCTCGTAGCGGATCGGCCACAGCTGCCCGCCCTCGACGACGAGCGGCGCATGCCCGTCGGTCGTCTCCACCGCTGCGCCCATCGACCGAAGCGGCTCGGCGATCCGCTCGAGCGGCCGCCGCGAGAGCGACTCGTCGCCGACGAGCTCGAACCGGCCCTCGTGTCCCGCGAGGATGCCCGGCAGGAGCCGCAACAGCGTCCCGGCGTTCCCGCAGTCGATCGGCCCGCCCGCGGCTCGCAGGCCGCGAAGCCCCACCCCCTGAACGACAAACCGCGCGCCGTCCTGCTCGACGGCGGCTCCCAGCCCCTGGACGGCCGCAGCGGTCGCGAGCGTGTCCGCCGAGGCGCCGAAGCCCCGGATCTCGCTCTCGCCGTCGGCGATCGCGCCGACGAGGAGCGCCCGGTGCGAGATCGACTTGTCGCCCGGCACGGCCACGTCCCCACGGACGGCCGTCGCCGGCTCGATCCTCACGCCTCGTCCCCGAACGCCGCCGAGACGATCACCGAGTAGCCCTGCGCCTCGAGCAGATCGGCCGCCCGGCGAGCTTCGCGCTCGCCGCCCACGAGCACGTTCAGGGTGCCGCCGCGCTGCGGCGACATGTGCTGGAGCTCGAAGTCCTCGATGTTGATCCCCTCCGCGCCGAGCGCCTGCGTGATGCCGGAGAGGACGCCGGGCCGGTCGGGCACGTGGACACGCAGCCGATGCAGCGTGCCCGCGCCGGGGTACGCCTCGTCGAGCAGCCGGCGGCGGTTTCCGGCCGCCTCTCCGATCCAGCGGGCCAGCCAGCCGGCATCCCGGCTTGCGAGCGCCCGCTCGAGGTCCCCGACGCGCCGGCGGTGCTCGGCGAGCGCCGGCCGAAGCGCGTCGGCGTTGTCCAGGAAGATGTCCACCCAGATCCTGGGGTTCGCACCGCCGACTCGGGTCATGTCTCGGAGCGATCCGCCGGCCGCCGAGAGCGGCTCGTGCCCCTCCACCCGTGTCGATCCGGCCTGGTTGAGGAGGAGGTTCGCGAGCGCGTGGGGCAGGTGGCTGGTCAAGCCCACGAGCCGATCGTGCGCCAGCGGGTCGATTGCGACCGGCGTCGCGCCGAGCGAGGCGACGAAGGCGTGGAGCATGCGGTAGCGCTCGGGCTCGGTCTCGGTGACCGGCGTCAGGAACCAGGTCGCGCCGGCGAACAACTCGCCGTTCGCGTGCGCCGGACCGCGCGCCTCCGAGCCGCAGACCGGGTGACCGCCAATGAAGCGACGCTTGTCCGGCGCAGCGGCGCAGACACCGGCCTTGGTCGAGCCGACGTCGGTGACCGTGCACTCGTCCGCGCTGGCCGAGAGAACCGCGTCGATCTGCGCCGGGAGCGTCGCAACCGGCGTCGCGACGACGGCGAGCTCCGCCTGCTCGACGGCGGCGGGGAGGCTCTCGGCCGGCTCGTCGACCGCTCCCCGCTCGGCCGCCAGCGCGAGGGCCTCCGGATCGGCGTCCCACCCGACGACCCGGTCGACGCCTGCCGCCTTGGCGGCAAGGCCGACCGAGGCCCCGATGAGCCCAGTCCCGACGATGGCGACTCGGCGAGCGCTCATCTGCGGAAAATGCGGCGCATTTTCCGCAGTCGCTAGCCGATGACCTTGCCCATCAGGGCGGCGAGCTCACGGATCTCACCCGCGAACTCGGCGAACTCTGCTGCCGGAATCTGCTGCGGTCCGTCACAGCGCGCCTCCTCGGGCGCCGGATGCACCTCGACGATGATCCCGTCCGCGCCCGCCGCCACCGCGGCGCGCGCCAGTGGCAGCACGAGATCGCGCCGGCCGGCCGCGTGCGAGGGATCCACGATCACGGGGAGATGCGTCTCCTGCTTCAGGACGGGAACCGCGCCGATGTCGAGCGTGAAGCGCGTCGCGCGCTCGAACGTCCGGATCCCGCGCTCGCACAGCATGACGCGCGCGTTCCCCTCCTTGACGATGTACTCGGCGGCCATGAGCAGGTCCTCGATCGACGCGGCCGGCCCACGCTTCAGGAGGACGGGCTTGTCCGCCTTCCCCACCTCGGAGAGCAGCAGGAAGTTCTGCATGTTGCGCGCGCCGATCTGAATCACGTCGGCCGTCCCGACGACCGCCTCGACGTGACGCGGGTCCATCAGCTCCGTCACGAGCGGAAGCCCCGTTTCCTCGCGGGCCTGCGCGAGGATCTCGAGGCCCTCCTCCCCGAGCCCCTGGAAGGCGTACGGGGACGTCCGCGGCTTGAAGGCTCCGCCCCGAAGCATCGTCGCGCCGGCCGCCTTGACGGCCCACGCCGTCCCGAGCGTCTGCTCGCGGTACTCGACCGTGCACGGGCCTGCGATGAGGCCGAAGTACCCGTCGCCGATCCGCCGCTCACGCACCTCCAGCACCGTCGGGTCGCGGCGGATCTCCCGCGACACGAGCTTGTACGGCTTCAGGATCGGCAGAACCTGCTCGACGCCGGGATACCCCTCGAGCGGGAGCGTGGCGAGCAGCTCGCGGTCGCCGATCACCCCGATCACGGTCGCGTCTTTGCCGGGCGTCACGTGCGCGTCGGCGCCCGCCTCGGCGAGCCGTGCGACGACCTCGTCCACCTGGTCGGCCGTGGCGTGCGCGGCCATCACGATCATGAGCTCTGGAGAGCCGGTGACTGCCATCGAAGTCGTTTGAGTCTACTTGCGTCAATCGGCCCCCTCGCCCGGCCGGAAGAGGGCCTGCCGCCCCTCCAACGAGGCGACCGGCCCCCCATCTTCCGGCGCGGCACGTGCCTGGCGCGGGTCAGCGGCTCTCGACGCTGACAATGTAGAACTGTTTGTCGACGTAGACGGTGACCGGCGTGCCCCCGGCCTTGATGATGTGGGCTTCGTAGGGGGCGTGGCCGTCGGCGTCCGTCTCCACGCGCACGATCGTCCGTTGCCGACCCTCGCCAGGGCTACCCGCCTCACTTTCGCCAGCGTGTCGCCGGTGAGCGGGGTCTCGTCGCTTCGCTGACCACCCCAGGGGTTCTTGGCATTGGGCGCAGACGATGCCGAGCACGGTCCGTTCGCGTCGGACGTGATCGTCGTCGAGCCGGAGCCGCCGGCGGCGCTCGCGACTCCGTTGCTGCCGGCAGCGAGGCCGAGGACGATCGCCCCGACCGCCGCGATCTTCGTGCTGGAACGCGTGATCTTGCTCATGCGCCTGTCTCCCTTTCGGTTGACTGCTCGGGCGTTCGAACGCCGATCAACCCGTCGCAGGCGAACATGAGACTGACGCGGGAGCGGCCTAAGAAGGTCATGAGATTTCCCGCCTCGGTCGCCGCTACCGAGGGTGCGGGACGGAGTTGCGATAATCGGCCGCCCGAATGCGAGTTCTCTCAGGCATTCAGCCCACCGGTGTGAAGCATCTCGGCAACTACGTCGGGGCGATCCGCCGCTGGGCGGAGGAGCAGTACGAGAACGACGCGTACCACGTGATCGTCGACCTGCACTCGATCACGTTCCTACCCAAGGACCCCGCCGAGCTGCGCGAGTCGACCCTCGACCTGGCCGCGTTGCTCGTCGCGTGCGGGCTCGATCCCGACGTCTGCACCCTCTTCGTCCAGAGCCACGTGCCGGAGCACCCGCGCCTCGCCTGGGTGCTCGAATGCCTGACGCCCTTCGGGGAGCTCAGACGCATGCCGCAGTTCCGGGACCGCGCGACGCGCCAGCAGAGCTTCTCGGTCGGCCTCCTCACCTACCCCGTCCTCCAGGCGGCCGACATCCTTCTGTACCAGGCCGACGCGGTCCCGGTCGGCGAGGACCAGCGCCAGCACCTCGAGCTCGCGCGTGACGTCGCGCAGCGCTTCAACCAGCGCTTCGGCGAGACCTTCACGATCCCCGAGGGCACGTACGGCGACGTCGGGGCCAAGATCATGGATCTCCAGGAGCCGACACGGCGCATGTCAACGTCGGAGAGCTCCGAGCTCGGCATTGTGCGCGTCCTCGACCAGCCGGACGAGCTCCGCCGCAAGTTCCGCTCCGCCGTCACGGACTCCGGCCGGGACGTCACCCGGTCCGAGACGAAGCCCGGCATCTCGAACCTGATCGAGATCATGGCGGCGGCCACTGGAGAGGCCCCCGACCGCATCGAGGCCGAGTACGACGGCGCCGGCTACGGGAAGTTCAAGGACGCGGTCGCCGAGTCCGTTGTCGAGCTCTTCGACCCGATCCGCCTCCGGTACGCCGAGCTCCGGTCCGACCCCGCCGAGCTTTCGGCCATTCTGCGCCGCGGCGCCGAGAAGGCGCACGCGGTCGCGTCCGAGACGCTCGCCGCCGCCTACGAGCGGGTCGGCTTCCTCAAGCCCTGAGCGCCTCACGCAGGCGCACGACCTCGTCGCGCGTCAGCTCGCGCCACTCGCCGGGCGGGAGGCCTTCGACGGTCAGACCGGCGTAGGTCCGGCGGTGCAGGCGCAGCACCGGATGGCCGACGGCTGCGACCATCCGCTTCACCTGGTGCTTTCGCCCTTCGTGGAGGACGAGCTCGAGGCGGGAGGGCGCGAGCCTGCGCACGACGGCCGGAGCGGTTCTGCCGTCGTCCAGGTCGACGCCCGCGGCCAACCGGGCAAGCGCTTCGTCGTCCGGCTCGCCCTCGACGTCGGCTTCGTAGACCTTGTCCACCTCGTAGCGCGGGTGCATGAGCCGGTGTGCGAGCGGGCCGTCGTTCGTCAGGAGGAGCGCGCCGGTGGTGTCGGCGTCCAGCCGGCCGACCGGAACGACGCGCCGGTCGTGTCCCACGAGGCCGACGACGGTCGGCCGCCCCTGCGGGTCGCGTACCGTCGTGACGACGCCGGCCGGCTTGTGCAGGAGCACGTAGGCGAGCGGCTCCGGCGCGACCGGCTGGCCGTCGAGTTCGACCGTGTCGTCGCGCTCGACGAAGGTGGCGAGCCCGGCGACCTCGCCGTTCACGCGCACCCGCCCCGAGCGAATCAGCTCCTCTGCGCCGCGCCGCGAAGCGACGCCGGCGCGCGCGAGGTACGCGTTCAATCGCACGGAGCGATTATCGGCGCCGGAAAGCGAGACGGCCCGGCAAACGCCGAGCCGTCTCCGGGCTCCGAGGAGGAGGGAGCTATCGGACCTGGCCGGCCTCGACCTCGCCGCGCCAAGCGCCGCTCTCGACGCCCCGGCTCTCGACGAGCTGCTTGAACCGCTCGAGGTCCGCCTTGACCCGGCGGTCGTCCGAGCCGAGCTTGCTGCCGAGGTTCTCCATCAGGCCCTCGGCCTCGTACTCCATCTCGAGCTCGACCTTGGTCTGGTCAGGGCCCTCGCTGTGGAAGGTGACGATGCCGCCGGTGTCCTTGCCGTCCTCTGCACGCCACACGATGCGCGAGTCCGGCTTCTGCTCGGTGATCTTCGCCGTCCACTCGTGCCGCTTGCCGCCGACCTCCACGACCCACTGGAGCCGTGTGTCGTCGAGCTGACGCACTTCCTCCACGCCCTCCATGAAGAGCGGGAACTCCTCGAACTGCGTCCACTGGTTGTAGACGGTCGAGATCGGAGCGTTGACGATGATCGATTCGCGAATGACTGCCATCCGGAATTCCCCTTTCCTCGTTGGCTTCCTCCTTGGGCCCTACCCGTGTCTGGTGCCCTCAAACTCTGGACAAAACCGAGACTTTAGCGGTGCGTCATGATCCCGTCGATGCCCGTCTACATCTCGCTCATGAAGTGGACGTCGCAGGGTCTCGGTGGGCTCCCCGCGTGGCGCGATCGGCTCGAGGAGAGCGAGCGGGCGATCCAGGAGCGGGGCGGCAAGTTCCACTCCGCCTATGTGACGCTCGGCCGCTACGACCTGATCGAGATCTTCGAGGCGCCGGACGACGGGACGGCGTACCAGATCCTGATCGAGGTCGCGCGGCACGGGAACGTTCACACGGAGACCCTGCGCGCATTCACCCGCGAGGAAGCGGAAGCCATCGTCAAGGGCGCCTAGAAGTTGGTGTGAAATTGGGTCGCAGTCGGGGGCGCTCCAGACCAAGCTGGGCAGCGCGGGCACGCGCGGGGCGTAGCAGCGCTACGGGCCGTGAGCGGCCGTGCTGATCCAGCGCCCTGTCTGGGGCGTCATCCGGGGCCCGGCGGAACCTTCACATCAGGCCTCTAGCTCGTCGGCGTCGATGAGTCAGACCAACGGGCCGCTCACCCGGGCGGGGGACTCGATCTGAAGGCGGCTCCCCGATGCTTGACCCAGCTTCGATGGGACCGATCCGTCGAGTGTGTTGTTGGCAAAGGAAAGGCGCCCCTCTTCATGCGCGAACGACGGAGGAGGGGCGCTTTTCGGCTTCTGGGTAGATTGGCCGAAGCTCAGGCGCCGCGGCGCTCGGCCATCGCCTCGAGGCGGCCGCGCAGCTCCTCGGCGTCCTCGCCGAGGTCGTCCAGGGCGGGCAGCTCGTCGAGGCTCTGGAGCCCGAAGATCCGCTCGAAGAGCGGCGTCGTCCGGTAGCGGACGGCTCCGCCCTCCTCTCGCCCGGCCTCGGCGATGAGGCCGCGCTCGACCAGGCCGGCGACCGCCGAGTCGGCGGCGACGCCCCGGATCCGCGCGATCTCGGGCCGGCTCACGGGCCCGAGGTACGCGACGATCGCGAGCGTCTCCAGCGCCGCCTGCGAGAGGCCGCGCTGTGTCGGGCGGTCGACCAGGCGGGCGCAGGCTTCGGCCGCCTCGCGCGCCGCCCGGAAGGCGAAGCCGCCTGCGACCTGTTCGAGCACGATGCCGCTCCGGCCTTCGCGGTAGCGGCCCGTGAGCAGCCCGAGCGCCGTCTCGATCCGTTCCGCGTCCTCTTCCGCAGCATCGGCGAGCTCCTGCAGCGACAGCGGCCGCGGCGCGATCACGAGCAGCGCTTCTACCGTGCGCGCGAGCCGGTCGACGGGGTTGTCGACAAGGCGCAGTCGCTGCGAGTCGGGAGGCGGCTGCCCGAACGAGCTCACGCGGCCTTCACCGTGATCGGCTCGAACGGGGCGTCCTGGGCGATCGAGACCTCGCCGGCCTTGCGGAGCTCGAGCAGCGCGAGGAACGCGACAGCCTGCTCGATCCGCGACAACCCGTCCACCTCGCGGTCGAAGACGAACAGCGCGCGGCGCTTCAGCACGGCGCGGAAGCGCTCCAGGAAGAGGCCGAGCGGCGGGAAGGTCAGCGTCAGGTGGCGGAGCGAGGGCTCGGGCGGCTCGGCTGCCAACGCACGAAGAGCCTCGGCCAGCTTCGCCGGCTCCTCCGGCAGGAGCGGCCGTTCCCGACCGGGCGTCACGGGTGCCGGCCCGAGCCTGAAGAACCGGTCCTGCTCGGACTCGAGCCGTTCCTCGAGCCAGGCCGCGGCCGACTTGAAGCGGCGGTAGGCCGCGAGCCGCTCGGCGAGCTCCTCGGCGGCCTCGTCCGGGTCGAGCTCGTCGAAGTCGAGCTCCTCGTCCGGGAAGAGCCCGCGCGCCTTCAGCTCGAGCAGCGCCGAGACGAGGACCAGGAACTCCCCGCACGCCTCGAGGTCGGGCTCCGACCGAGCGGCCACGTGCTTCAGGAAGGCCAGCACGATCGCCGCGACCTCGACGTCGGCGAGCTCGAGCTCCTCTTTCAGCACGAGCGTGAGCAGGAGGTCGAACGGCCCCTCGAACGCCTCCAGGTCCAGCGCGAGCTCGCTCACGGCGGCGCTCATTCGCGCATCACGCTAACGGCCCGGGCGGACGCGGCCCTTCGGGATCGCCATCCGTGGGCCGCGCGGCGCTGCGCGGACGGCCGGGCCGGACGGCTTCTCCTCACCACGCCGCTGCGACCAGACGAAGCCCGCCACCGCCAGGACGAACACGACGATCGAGACCCAGGCGTTCAGGCGCAGGCCGGCGAAGTGGTGGGCAGGGTCGATCCGGAGCAGCTCCTCGAAGAAGCGGCCGAACGTGTAGTAGGCGACGTAGAGGCAGAAGATCCCCGGCGGCCGGATGCGGAACCGGCGCCCGATCCAGATGAGCAAGAGGACTCCGACCGTGTCCCAGCAGAGCTCGTAGAGGAAGGTCGGGTGGAAGGTCGAGTACTGCTCGTAGCCGGCCGGACGGTTGTCGCGGTTGATCTCGAGACCCCAGGGGAGGCTCGTCGGCTTCCCGAAGAGCTCCTGGTTGAAGTAGTTGCCGATCCGGCCGATCCCCTGTGCGAGCAGGATGCCCGGGGCGACCGCGTCCATCATCAGGTAGACGTTCGCCCCCGCGCGACGCACGACCCAGGCCCCGGCGAGCACGCCGAAGGCGACCCCGCCCCAGACGCCCAGGCCGCCCTTCCAGATCTCGAAGGCGCCCTCCCACTTCGGGTTCGGCACCTCGCTCCAGCTCGTGACGACGTGGTAGAGCCGCGCTCCTACGATGCCGGCTGCCACGCCGACCATCGCCATCGAGTAGACGAGGTCGCCGCGGCCGCCCCACGCGACCCAGCGGCGGTGCGTCAACCAGACCGCGGCGAGGATCCCGAGCAGGAGCATCACGCCGTAGGCGTGGAGCGCGAGCGGCCCCAGGGTGATCTGGCCGCTCGACGGGCTGGGAATCGAGGCGAGGGGGTTCACGGCGGGCGAGTCCCCTTGTACATTAGAGACGGTTCCTGAGAGACGGTTCCTGCGGCATTCGACGGAGAGGAGCTCCGCATGCCGCAAAACGCCGCACAACGAGCCGACGGGGTCTTCGAGGGCGGAGGCGTCAAGGGGATCGCCTTCGCCGGCGCAATCCAGGCTGCCGAGGAAGGCGCGGGGGTCGAGGAGTGGGTGAACGTCGCGGGCACGTCGGCCGGCTCGATCGTGGCTGCCCTCCTCGTCGTCGGCTTCAGCGCCCAGGAGATCCGCGAGGTGCTCGCCGAGACCGAGTACAGGCGCTTCGCCGACTACGGGGCCGCGGGGAAGATCGTCGGCGGCGCGGTCAACGCGTTCCGCCTCCGCGGCTTCGCGCCCGGCAGGTACTTCCGCGACTGGCTGGGCGAGCGATTCGAGCAGAAGCTCGGCAAACGCGACCCGACCTTCGCGGACGTCGTGCGGAACGACCTGCCCGACGACCTGACGCCCGAGCAGCGCGAGCAGGCGCGCTTCCGTCTCCGCGTGATCGCCTCTGACGTGACGGCCGGTCGGATGCTCGTCCTCCCCGACGACATCGAGGGCTACGAGAACGAGAGCGGGTGGCGGATGACGAAGGACGAGCTCCCGCTCGTCGACGCGGTGCGGATGAGCATGAGCTATCCGTTCCTCTTCAACCCGGTTCGCCTGTACCAGGGCGGGAAGCCGCACCACATCGTCGACGGCGGTCTTCTCTCGAACTTCCCCATCTGGCTGTTCGACAGCCCGCATCCGAAGCGTCCGACATGGGGCTTCCGCCTCCACAGCGGCGAGGGCCCGGAGGAGCTTCCGTTCAGGAAGATCCCGCGGCCGCTCTGGCAGCTGCCGCTCGCCAAGGCGATGTTCCACTCGACCATGGAGGCCTGGGACCGTCAGCACATGTCCAAGGTGACCGCCGTCCGCACGGTCTCGATCCCGACGCACGAGATCAAGACGACGCAGTTCGGCCTCACGAAGGACGACGCCGAGAGCCTCTACCGCTGGGGTTACGAGGAGGCGAAGACGTTCTTCGAGAGCGCCGACCAGCAGGAGTACCTCAACTCCTTCGGGCATACGCTCGGAGCCGCCGCCTCGAAGGAGGAGCCCGCCTTGACAGGGGCACCCACGAAGTAAGAGACTCGCGTCACAAAGCGAGCAAGGAGGCACCATGGAGCAGATCTGCCTCGTCCTCCCCGTCAAGCCGGGCCAGAGCGACGACGCCCGGGCGTTCATGCGCGAGCTCGAAGAGTCGCGCAAGGACGAGTACGACCGCTCGGAACAGCGGATCGGCATCACAAAGGAGGTGTGGCATCTCGCGCGGTTGCCGGGCGGCGACGACGGACTCGTCGCCCACATGGAGACGGCGGATTTCGGCAACGCGCTTCGGCTCTTTTCCCAGTCGCAGGAAGACTTCGACCTGTGGTTCAAACGCCGGCTGGCGGATTCGACCGGTGTCGACCTCAACAACCCGCCCGAGATGAGTCTCCCCGAACTGCTCTCGAGCTACAGCACCGAGGTCGGGGTCGCCTAGGTTCAGCCTGCGCCGCAGAAGCGCATCGCAGCCACGGCGAGGCCCTGGGCGCAGGCGACGAGGTCGTCGACGGGGACGTACTCGTCGATGGTGTGCGCCACGCTCGCGCCGCCTGCCGTGAACCCTGCCGGTCCGTAGGCGATCGAGGGGATCCCGGCCAGGAGCGTGAAGGTCGCGCCGTCGTACCAGGAGTCGAGGCCCGACAGGCGCCCGGGTCGGCCGACGTCGTCGGTCGCGCCGATCGTGACCTCCACGATCGGCTCGTCGGAGGAGATCTCGAGCGGCATGACGCCGTTCGGCCACCACGAGATCGTCGGCGGGTTCTCCGCGAGCCAGTCGTCGCCTGCCGTTCCGCGGCTGAGCCACTCCTCGACCTCGCGCCGCACGGCTGAGCCCCACCCGCGCTCGTCCGCCTGTGCGGGCAGGTAGAGGACCGCGAGCGTGAGCTCGTACGAGGCGGGATAGGTGACCGCCCACTCCCCGCCCCGCGCGATCGTCGGCACGAGATCGGGCCGCGAAAGCCGGGGGTGGTCGAGCCCGTCCCGTCGGGCCCACTCCGCTCGCAGCGAGCGAGCCGCGTCGATCACGACCGTGCCTTTCTCGATCGCGTTGACGGCGCCACCCTCGCGCCAGTGGGGCTGGAACACCTCCGCGTGGCCCGGCCTTCCGGCGACCGTGACGACGCCGTACTCCGAGCCGCGACAGGAGATCCACACGTCGAAGCCTGTCGGCTCGGTGACGATGCCGGCGTCGGCTTTGATCCCCCGGGCCACGATCGCAGAGCCTCCCGCTCCGGACGACTCCTCGTCCGTGTTCGTGGCCACGACCAGGTCGCCGGCCAGCGAGACCCCCGCCTCTGCGAGGATCTCACAGGCGAAGACCATCGCCGCGACGCCGCCCTTCATGTCGCAGGAGCCGCGGCCGTAGAGCAGGCCGTCACGCACCTCTGCGTGAAACGGGTCGCTGGTCCACCGGTCGACCGGCTCGGTCGAGACAGCGTCGATGTGACCGTTGAAGAGCAGCGAGCGGCCGTTGCCGCTCCCACCGAAGCGGGCGACGAGCTGCGGGCGGCCCTCGAAGCCGAGGCCGGGCGGGACGAGAGGCCTCCCCTCGGTCTCCTCGCGGGAGGGCTCCCACACGTCGACCGTCGCGCCGGCCGCGCGGAGGCGATCGGCGAGGGAGCTCTGGAGCTCGGCCTCCTGCCGCGGCGGATCGTCCGGATTCCGGGCCGTGGTGTCGAAGCCGATCAGCGCCGAGGCGAGCTCGACGAGCTCTCCGCCGCGCCCCGCGATCGAGTCACAGACCGCCCGCTCGCGCTGGCTCAAACTCACGGAGCGCGATGCTACTACGCTCCCTGTCGTGAGCGTCCGGGTCGGAATCGACGTCGGCGGCACCTTCACCGATGCCGTGGCCGTCGATGCCGCCGCGCGTCTGGTCACGGCGAAGATTCCGTCGACGCCCGAGGACCCCGGCGAAGGCTTCCTCGGGGCCCTGCAGGAGCTCGGCCACCGTGCGGAGTTTGCCCGGGACGAGATCGCATACCTCGTTCACGGCTCGACGATCGCCACGAACGCGATCGTGCAGCGCCGGACCGCCCGGGCCGGGCTCGTCACGACAGCCGGTTTCCGCGACCTCCTCGAGATCGGCACGCAGCAACGAGCCACGCTCTACGACCTCAACGAGCCGAAGTCCGAGCCGCTCGTTACGCGGGAGCTTCGGGTCGAGGTCGCCGAACGCACCGGCGCGCAGGGTGAGGTCGTCCTTCCGCTGGATGAAGACGACGTTCGCCGCGCGGCCGACGTGCTCCGCGAGCGAGGCGCGGAGGCCGTCGCGGTATCGTTCCTGTTCGCGTTCCTGAACCCCGCGCACGAGCGCCGGGCGGCCGAGATCCTCGCAGCGGAGTTGCCCGGCGTTCCCGTGACGCTCTCCTCCGACGTGGCGCCCGAGTTCCGCGAGTACCTTCGGACGGCGACGACCGTTGTGAACGCCTCCTTGTTGCCCCTCGTCGGGCGGTACGTCGAACGCCTTCGGGCCAGGCTCGACGAGGCCGGGATCCGCGCGCCCCTTCACCTCATGCAGTCGAACGGTGGCGTGGCCCGGGCCGAGACCGCCGCGCGCCTGCCGGTCGCGTTGATCTCGTCGGGCCCGGCCGGGGGAGCGATCGCCGCGGCCCGCCTCGGAGCTCTCGCGGGCGACGCCGACGTGCTCGGCTTCGACATGGGCGGGACGACCGCGGACGTCTGTCTCGTCGTCGGCGGGAAGCCCCAGATGCGCTTCCGTGGCGAGGCCGCCGGGCATCCGGTCAACCTGCCGCAGGTCGACCTCCTGTCAGTCGGGGCGGGCGGGGGGTCGATCGCCCGCGTCGACCGCTTCGGCGCGCTGCTCGTCGGTCCGGAGAGCGCAGGAGCCGAGCCCGGCCCCGCTGCCTATCGGCGGGGCGGCGAGGACGCGACCGTGACGGATGCCCACGTCGTCCTCGGAGCCCTCGACCCGGCGCACTTCCTCGGCGGCAGGATGGAGCTCGACCCGGCAGCCGCGCGCGATGCACTCGAACGCCACGTCGCCCGCCCACTGGGGCTCTCGGCGGAGGAGGCCGCCGCGGCGGTCGTCCGGATCGCCGATGCGACGATGGTGCGCGCGCTGCGCGTGATCTCGATCGCCCGCGGGCACGACCCCCGCCGGTTCGCGCTCGTGGCGTTCGGGGGCGCCGGGCCGATGCACGCCTGCTCGATCGCCGAGGAGCTCGGCATCGTCCGCGTGCTCGTCCCCCGCTATCCCGGTGTCGCCTCGGCGCTCGGTCTGCTCCTCTCCGATGTCCACCACGACCTGCGGCAGACCTGGCTCCGCCCAACGCATGCCGTCGATCCGGACGAGCTGGGCGAGCGTCTCAGGGAGCTCGAAGGACGGGCGCGTGAGCTCCTCGAGGCGTCCGGCTTTCCGGATGCGACGGGGCGGATCGAATTCGAAGTCGACATGCGCTACCGCGGCCAGGCGTACGAGCTGACCGTCCCCCTGCGGGTCGGCTCCGCCGGCGGGGAGCCGCTCCGCCAGGCCGAGCAGGCCTTCCACGAAGCCCACCGAGCCGCGTACGGCCACGACTCGCCCGTCGAGGATGTCGAGCTCGTGACGCTTCGCGCCCGAGCGGTCGGGCCCGTCGAGGCCCCGCGCTGGGGGACATCGAACGGTCGCGGCCCCGCGGCACCGACCGGAAGGCGCTCGATCCACAGCCCGTCGGGTCGGAGCGAGTTCACCGTCTACGAGCGGGCCGTCCTCGCCGAAGGTGCGCACCTCGACGGGCCTGCCGTTCTCGAGCAGGACGACTCGACCGTGCTCGTTCCGTCCGGCTGGTCGCTCGAAGTCGGGGCCGCAGAGACCGCCGTCCTCACGAGCGAGGCAGCGTGAAGGCAGAGCTCGACCCGGTCACGCAGGAGATCCTCCGCCACGCACTTTCCGGTATCGCCGAGGAGATGGCCGTCGTCGAGTATCGGTCGTCCTTCTCGCCGATCATTCGGGAGATGCTCGATTTCTCGTGCGGGACGTTCGACGCGCGCGGCCGAATGCTCTCGCACGCCGAGCAGATCCCCGCCCAGCTCGGTCTCATGCAATTCGCGCTCGAAGCAGCCCTCGCGAAGTACGGCCGCCTCGCGCCCGGCGACGTCGTCCTCGTCAACCACCCGTACCACGGCGGCACCCACACGCCCGACCTCCAGCTCTTCATGCCGGCCTACGACGGCGACCGGCTCGTCGGCTACGCCGGCTCGATCGCCCACCACGCGGACATCGGCGGGCGCGTGCCGGGCACCGAGAGCGCCGACAACACCGAGCTCTACCAGGAGGGCCTTCTCTTCCCGCCGGTCAAGCTCGTGTCGGCCGGCGAGCGCAACGAGGCGCTCTTCGACGTGATCGCGGCGAACGTCCGCGACCCGCACTCGACGGTCGGAGACCTCGCCGCGCAGATCGCCGCCTGCCGGCGCGGCTCCGAGCGCCTTGTGGAGATGTGCGACCGGCACGGGGTGGACACGGTCGAGCTTGCCATGGAGGCCTTCCTGGAGCAGACGTCCGAGCGAACCGCCGCGGAGCTCCGCTCGTGGCCGGCCCGGGCCGTGGAGGCGGAGGGCTTCCTCGACGACGACGGGATCCATCCGGGAACGCCCGTCCGGATCGCCGTCCGGATCGAGGTGCGGGGCGAGACCCTCCACGTCGACTTCTCCGGCTCGGCGCCGCAGGTGGCGGGCGGCATCAACGCCCCCTGGGCGAGCACGCACGCGGGCGTCTACTTCGCCGTTCGCTGCTTCCTCGGGACGGCAATTCCCCAGAACGACGGGCTGACGAGGCACGTCGTCGTCGAGGCTGAGGAGGGGACAGTTGTTCGGCCTCGCTTCCCGGCCGCAGTGAGCGCCCGCCATCTGACCGTCCAGCGGCTCGCCGAAGTCGCCTGCGTCGCGCTCGGCGACCTACTCCCCGACCGAGCGGTGGCCGCGAGCCATGTGTCCTTTCCGGCCTTCATCTTCGAGGCGGTGGACGCGCGGACGGGCAGGCTGACGCTGCTCATGGACATCCTCGGCGGCGGCGGCGGCGCCCGCCGGCACGCTCCGGGCGACCACGCGATCGATACGTACACGTCGAGCTGCGCGATCCTCCCGGCCGAGATCGCCGAGCTCGAGTACCCCTGGCTCGTCGAGCGCACCGAGCTCGTCGAGGACTCCGGCGGCGCGGGCGCCGAGACGGGCGGCTGGGCGATCCGGCGCGACTACCGCCTCCTGGCCGAGAGCGCCGAAGGTCCGTACTACGTCGAGCAGACGAATCCGGCGTTCGCAGCGCGGGGACGGGAAGGCGGTGGACCGGGCGCCCCGGCCCGTGTGACGGTCTATCGCGCCGACGGTGACGAGGAGCCGATCCCGAGCAAGGGCTACCTGCATCTGCGCCGGGGTGACGTCGTCTCGTTCGTGAGCGCGGGCGGCGGCGGGTACGGCGCCGGCCGAGGTTAGTTGCGCAGCGCAGGGATGACCCGCTCGCCGAAGACGGCCAGCGCCTCCCGCTGGACGCCCGGATCCAGCCCCGGCCAGTAGAGCTGGGCGATGCAGTGGACGCCGCCGCCCGCCGCCTCGTCGAACTGACGGATCCGGGCGCTGACCTCCTCCGGGTCGCCGACGATCATCGAGGCGCGGAGCGCCGCCTCGCGCTCTCCGATCCCAGGCGGGGCCGATGGAGGCGGGCGGCGGTCTCGGGCTTCGGCCATGTCCTCGTACTTCCACGTGACGTAGTGATAGTGCGACGCGACGCGCTCCCATGCGTCCGGTTCCTCCCAGGCAAACGTCGGGACGTACAGGGCGGACGTGAACTCCTCGCGCAGGCGGCCGGCTCGCTCGAGCTCCTCGCGCGCCCAGCCGACCTGCATGGCGTACGACTCCGGCGTCACCTCCGCGGCGATGAACCCGTCCGCGATGCGGCCTGTCCGCCGAATCGCGGGCTCCTCCATGGCACCGATCCAGATCGGCGGTCCGCCGGGTTGCGCGGGCGCCGGCGTCACCGCGACGCCGGGGTAGGAGGTGACCTCGCCCCCCGTGACGAGCTCGCCGGTCCACGCCTGGCGGAGCGTCGCCACGGTGTCCTCGAGACGGCGGTGGCGGCCGATGAGCGGGACCCGCAAGGCCTCGAACTCTTCCGCGCGCCACCCCTGGCCGAGCCCGAGCACGAGCCGGCCGCCGGAGAGGAGGTCGACGGTGGCGGCGTCCTCGGCCAGCCGGACCGGCTCGTAGAGCGGCGCGAGCAGGAGCCCGGTGCCGATCCGGATTCGCTCCGTCCGCGCCGCGATTGCGGCGGCGACAGGCAGGAGCGACGGCATGTACGAGTCGTCGACGAAGTGATGCTCGGTGAGCCAGACCGAGTCGAAGCCGAGCCGCTCGGCCTCTTCGGAGAGGGACAGCGCCTCGTGGTAGAGCTGCTCGTCGCTTCGGGGGTCGCCCGGATACCGCTGGCAGGAGATGAGACCGAAGCCGACGTCCATCGGATCAGGAGCGGACTTGCACGGCGACGTCAGGCCGCGTGCGCCGGCGCCTTCGCCTCGAGGAAGCCTGCGTAGTCGAGCTCGCGATACGGCGTCACGCAGGGCTGCCCGTCGGCCACCCAGAGTGTTCGCGTGTCGAGATCGACAATGACGGAAGCCACCGTTGCGCCCTGATCGTGGGGGTGGACGCGGACGTCCGGGTGGCAGCAGACGCCGAATGGATGGTTCGCGTGATCGCTGAGCGCGGCCTCGAAGTCCTCGACCCGGAAGTCGGATCCACCTGCGAGCGCGGTGCCGAGGCGTTCGAGCCGGAAGGGGCTGTCCGGCATGACCCACAGTCCGACGTCGCGGCGGTCGAACGCAGCCGCGACGAAGTGATTCGTATGGAGGAGCAGCCCGTCCTTCGGGAAGACCAGGAAGAGGCGCGAGTAGTCGCCCGGAGCCGCCTCGACGTCGACCGCCATGCCGTCGCTGCTCGCAAGCAGATAGTTGGCCGAGGACGCGCGAGGCCGCCGCTGGAGGGCGGCGAGCGCGTCGCGCAGCGTCTGGCAGTCGAAGAGCGCCCGGAGGAGCACGTGGTACGGCACTCCTGGGCGCCCGAGATCGTCGTCGGTGACGAGCGCGTTCGTCGCGACCGCGAGCCCAGCCGAGTTCAGGCCCGTCTTCGCGAGAAGGCCGGCCTCGACGACGGTGACGAAGGAGGGGCCGTCGTCCTGCTCCACCTCGAGCACGACGACCGTGTCGAAGGAATGCGGCAGCCAATCCCAGTTCTGCCCCGCGAGCGTGTGGCCGCTCGCCGTTGCGGCCGGAAGGGCGGCGAACGAGCTGCACTCTCCGACCCGGCGGCCGAGCTCCGCCGCCTGCTTCGCCTTGGCCGAGAACATCACCTCGGTTCGGACGTTGAGCGCAAGGACGTCGTCGAACCCGACGCCGGCACCGTCAGCGAGTCCCCGCAGCTCTTCGAGGTAGCGGGAGTCGAACTCGCCGATCGGCGCCTCGAACCGGCGCGCCTCTTCCGTGACCTTCGGCCAGTCCCAGCCGGCGTAGTGGCGGAACACTCCCTCGTAGGCCTCGAGCGAGCGATGAATGCGTTCGCGGGCAGCGTCGCCGTAGCCGTGACCGCGCTCGTACGCGCCCCCACGGACCCGGATGTGCGGATAGCCCGTCTCCACGGCCCCTCTATACCACAGAGGCCCCGCCGTCCACGGCGACGCAGGTGCCCGTGACGTAGGAGGCCTCGTCGGAGGCGAGGAAGCAGATGACGGCGGCGACTTCGTCGGGGCGGCCGAGGCGTCGAAGCGCCACCGAGGCGTCGATGTATGCGCGGGCCCGCTCGGGATCGTCCGTGAGCCGGAGCATCGGGGTCTCGATCACGCCGGGAGCAACGGCGTTCACCCGGATCCCGTGAGGCGCGAGCTCGGCGGCCATCTGCTGCGTGAGCGCGACGACGCCGGCCTTGCTCGCGTTGTAGTGGGCCGTCGGCTCGGCCGGGTCGCTGCGTACGGCTGCGATCGAGGCGACGTTGACGACCGCACCGGGCGCCTGAGCGGCGACGAGCCGTCTGCCGACGGCCTGCCCCACCAGGAAGGAGCCGCGGAGGTTGACGGCGAGCACGTCGTCCCACTCGTCGGGCGAGAGCTCGAGCAGCGGGGTGATGCGGTAGACGCCCGCGCAGTTGACGAGGATGTCGGGATCGCCGCCCAGCGCCTCGGCCGCCTCCTCGACCGCCTGGGAGACCGCCTCCGAATCCGTGACGTCGGCGGCGATCGGCCCCTCCAGGTCGAGGACGGCGACGCGGGCTCCCTCCCGCTCGAGCTGCTCCCCGACGGCCCGCCCGATGCCCGAGGCTCCCCCGGTCACGAGCGCCCGCCGGCCCGCGAGCCGCGTCATGTCAGGATCACCCCGCCGTTGACGCCGATCGTCTGCCCGGTCACGTAAGCCGCGTCCTCGGAGGCCAGCCAGACCACCGCGCCGGCGATGTCCTCGCCGCTTCCATGGCACCTGAGCGGAATCTCCTCCAGCACTCGCTCCCGCTCCGCCTCGAAGCTGGTCCCGCGGGCGGCGGCACGGGAGCGAAGCTCCTCCCAGTGCATCTCGGTGGCCATGTGTCCCGGTGCGATCGTGTTCACCCGGATCCCGTACGGCGCGAGCTCGAGAGCGAGGGAGTGGGTCAGCAACGCCACCCCGCCCTTCGAAGCGCAGTACGCGGCTCCGCCGGGGACGCCCTGCTGGCCGAAGATCGAGCCGAGGTTGACGATCGCGCCCCCGCTCCCCTGCTCGACCATGCAGCGCGCCGCGGCACGCGCCATGAGGAAGCTTCCGACGAGGTTGACTTCGAGGACGCGTCTGAAGGCCGCCGGGTCGGTGTCGACGACCGCCGTCGACGGGCCTCCGATCCCGGCGTTGTTGACCAGGAGGTCGAGCCCGCCGAGCTGCCGGGTGGCGAACGCGACGGCCTCCCCCGCAAACTGCTCGTCGCTCACGTCTCCGACGAGGTCGACGCCGGGGCCGGCCTGGATGTCGACGGCGGCGGTGCGGCCTCCGTCCCGTCTCAGCCGCTCGGCGACGGCCGAGCCGAGCCCGCGGCCTCCACCCGTGACGAGCGCCCTCAGGGGCCGACCCGTCCCGCGATGTCGACGCAGGGCGCGACCCACACGTCGTCGAGGCTCTGGACGTGCTCCATGAGCCGCTCGAGGAAGGCGAGCCGGCTGGGCCGGCCGATCACCTGCGGGTGCATCGTGAAGATGCAGGCGCCGCCGAGCACGCGGATCCCCTCGAGCTCCTCCTCCCAGATCGACCGGACCTCGGCGGTCGTCGAGATCTTCTTCGTCCATTCGGCCGGGCCGAACCACCAGTGCGCCGCATCGTCGCGGAGCCACTGCACCGGGAGCTCCACGAGGGAACGTCCTTCGTGGCGGTACGGCCGTATGTCGTCCATGAAGTTCGAGGAGTACGCGAAGCCGTGCGCTTCGAGCAGGTCGAGCGTGCTCGGGCTGAAGTCCCACGAGGGGGACCGGTAGCCGCGCACCTCGGCCCCGAAGCCCTCGAGGATCACGCGGGCCCGGCGCAGCTCTTCCTCCTCCTCCTCGCGCGAGAGCTTGGCCGGCGACGTGTGCGTGTAGCCGTGCACGGCGAGCTCGTGGCCGGCGGCGACAATCGCCTCGACGCGCTCCGGGTAGCGCTCCGCGACGACGCCGGGGACGAAGAACGTCGCAGCGAGGCCGCGGCGTTCGAGCAGGTCGAGGATGAGCGGGACGGCAACCTTGGCGCCGTACGTGCCCATGGAGAGAACGCCCGGGCGGCCCTCGTTCGCCGGATCGTCGCCGATCCACACGGACTCGGCGTCGAAGTCGAACGTAAAGGCGGCAGCGCACCGAGCCCCATCCGGCCAGGAGACCTCGGTCACGGCGTGCTCTGCTCCTCCCCGGCGACCTCCTCCTCGCCCAGCCAGGCCGAGAATCGCCGGCTGAGAGAAGCAGCCTCGCCGACGAGCCCGCGCGGGAAGAAGACGACGATGACGAGGAGGGCCGACCCGAGGATCGTGAGCTCGATCCCCGGGTGGTCGACGAGCAGGGTCTGGAGCGTGACGAGTATCGCCGTTCCGAGGACCGGGCCGAGCACCGTTCCGAGCCCGCCGACGACGAGCATCGTGACGTAGATGCTCATCGGGGTCAGGCCCATCACGCTCGGCTGGATCGTGTTGTTGAAGTCCGTGTACAGCGCCCCTGCGATGCCGGCGATGAAGCCCGAGAAGCCGAACGCGAGCACGCGGTAGCGAAGCGCGCTGATACCGCGCGCGGCCCCGTACGGAAGCGAGTCGCGCACCGCTCGAAGCGCCATCCCGAAGCGCGTCTGCATCACGGCCGCGATCGCGGCGAGCGTGAGGACGGCGACCAGGAGCGCCGTCCAGTAGTAGGCCCGCATCGACGCGAGCGGGCTGAGCGACGGGTAGAGGCCGTTCACGAAGTCGAGCCCGAACGGCCCGCCTGTCGTCCCGGTGTTGTCGTTCAGGATCACGAAGAGGATGACCTCGGCGAACGAGAAGGTGAGCAGCGACGTATAGATCCCGTAGAGGCGGAGCGTCGGGAACGCGAGCAGGATCGAGACCGCCGACGCGATGGCGCCACCCGCAAAGAGCGCCGCCCAGGCCGGCACTCCCCACTCGAGGATGAGCAGCCCCGCGCCGTAGCCGCCGCAGGCGTAGATCGCGAGCTGCCCGAAGTTCCAGACCCCGGCCATCCCGAGCAGGAAGTTCCAGCTCGAGTTGAGGATCACGAGGATCAGCGCCGTGACGATGATCGAGAGGATGTACTGGTCGGTGTAGCCAAGCGGGACGAGCGCGATCACGAGGATCGCCGCCGTCCAGGCCGCCCACTGCGCGGTCGAGAGCGGCAGGAGGCGCTGGCGCCGGGTGACCGGCGCGAAGATGCTCACAGCCGGGCCTCCGACGGCCGCCCGGCGAGCCCCTGCGGACGGACGACGAGGACGGCGAGGATGACCGCGTACAGGACCGGAAAGGCCCACTGCGTGCCGATCTCGACGGAGACGGAGGACTGGATGAGCCCGATCGCGTAGGCGGCGTAGATCGTCCCCAGGAGACTGCCGAGCCCTCCGAAGATGACCACGATCAGCGCGATCAGCAGCGGCAGCTCACCGGTGGTCGGCGAGGCGAAATAGAGCGCGCCGAGGAACACGCCCGCAACCCCGGCGAGCGCCGAGGCGAAGCCCATGACGATCGGGAACATGCCGCGAACCGGAACGGCCATCAGCCGCGCCGCGTCGAGATCCTGGGCGACGGCGCGGATGGCGACGCCGTATCTCGAGCGGGCGATGAAGGCGCCGAGCAGCCCGATGATGGCGATGGACACGATCGCCATCAGGATCGACTGCATCGAGATCGAGACGCCGTGGTAGATGTTCACGGTCCCGCCGATGATCGGCGGGACGTCCTTCTGGCGCGGTCCGAAGACTTCGAGGGCGACGTTCTGGATCACCGTCGCGACGGCAAACGTCGTGATGAAGGTGATCATCTCGAAGTCGACCCCGGTCCTCCCGAGCAGCGGCTGTACGGACACGAGCTGCGTGGCGACGCCCAGGCCAAACGTGATCGCGAACGCGAAGAGCAGCGCCACGAGCGGGTTGAGACCCCAGGAGGTGAGCACCGCCCATCCGGCGAAGCCACCCGCCATCACCATCGACCCCTGCGACATGTCGAGGACGCGCAGGATCCCGTAGACGAGCGTCATCCCGATTGCGACGAGGGCGTAGACGGATCCGAGGATGACCCCGCTGACGAGGATGGCGACGAGGTCGGTCATCGCTCAGAGGACTCCCAGGTAGGTGGCGGCCAGCGTCGGATCGTCGCGGAGCTCGGCGACCGAGCCTGTCCGCAAGATCCCGCCCATCTCGAGCACGGCAACGCGATCGGCGACCTCGGCGATGAAGTTGAAGTTCTCCTCGACGAGGAGGATCGGCGTGCCGCCGGCCGAGATCTCGGCGATCGCGGCGTACACCGTCTCGATGACGACGGGGGCGAGCCCGAGCGAGGGCTCGTCGATCAGCAGGGCCCTTGCCTCGCGCATGAGCCCGCGCCCGAGCGCGAGCTGGCGCCGCTCGCCGCCCGAGAGCGTCCGCGTCCGCTGGCGCCGCCGCTCGGCGAGAGTCGGGAAGAGGTCGTACACGCGCGCGAGAGCACCTTTCCGCCGCTGCCACGAGCTGCGAGGGAAGGCGCCCATGAGCAGGTTCTCCTCCACGCTCATGTCAGGGAAGACGTGGTCTCCCTGCGGCACGTGGACGAGGCCCAGCTCGGAGACGTGCTCGGCGCGGCGTCCACCGATCTGCTCGCCCGCGAAGACGATCTCACCGCGTTGGGGCTGGACGAGGCCGCTGATCGTGCGGAGGAGGGTCGTCTTGCCGTGCCCGTTCGGACCGATCAGGACGAGCGTCTCGTCGGCCCCGAGCTCGAGCTCGATCCCCCTGAGCACCGCGGTCCCCCCGTACCCGGCCCAGAGGCCGTGCACCGCGAGGATCGGCTCAGGCACCGGCGTCATCCGGCCCGCCGTTGCCGCTTCGTCCCAGATAGACCTCGATCACCCTGCGGTCCGCGAGCATCTCCTGCGAGGAGCCCTCGAAGAGCGTTGCGCCGTGATGCATGACGACCACTCGGTCGGCGAGCTGGACGAGCGCGCGCATGACGTGCTCGATGCAGACGATCGCGACCCCGAGCTCACGGATCGAGGAGATGAGCGCGAGCGTCGCGTCGATCTCCTGGGGGTTGAGGCCGCCGAACGGCTCGTCGAGGAGGAGGACGCGCGGGCCGGCCGCAACCGCCGATGCGAGCATCGTCCGCTTCTTGTCGAAGACACTGAGCGGGCCGGCGGCGGCGCCGGCACGTGGGGTCAGCGCGGTGAGTGCGAGGAGCGCGTCGGCGTGGTCCTCCAGGTCGCTCGGAATCTCGCGCCAGTGCTCCCGAGGCCGGCCGAAGTAGCAGCCGAGGAGCACGTTCTCCCGCACGGACATGGAGCCGGCGAGCGTCGGCTGCTGGAACGTCCGGACGATGCCGAGGTGACAGCGGCGGTGGACGCTTGCTCTTGAGACGGACGCGTCATCGAGCAGCACGTCGCCGCTCGTTGCACGCGTGAGGCCGGTGACGACGTCGAAGAGAGTTGTCTTGCCGGCGCCGTTCGGGCCCACGACGCCCAGGACCTCCCCGCCTCGGACCGAGAACGAGATCCGGTCGACCGCGCGGAGCCCCCCGTAGTGCTTCGAGAGGTCGTGAACCGCGAGCCTCGCCGGCTCCGCGACGCCCTGCACGCCGAAGCCCGGTTGCCTCCTACAGCCAGCTCGGGAGCTGGAACTGCTTGTCCGCGTACGGGGCCGGCGAGATGAGCGCTTGCTGTCCGTTCTGGATCTGGAAGGTCAGGTGGGGCATCCCGAGCGACGGGTCGTCGAGCTTGTCCGGGTACGGGTAGAGCGTCAGGATTCCGGGCTGGAACTTGATCGCTCCGCTTGCACCGCGGTAGATGATGTTCTTGAGGACGCCGTTGACGCCGTTGTAGTCGAACGGGTCGCCCGCGAGCGCGGCGGCCTCCGCCCAGACCAGGATCGCGTCGTACTGGCCGCCCGCGTTCGAGAGCCCCGGGGCCTGGCTGTACTTCGCCTGGTACTTCGCGATGAACTCTTTGCCGATCGTGTCCGTCGTCAGCGTGCCGACGACGGTCGACCAGAGGACGCCGTTCGCCGCGTCGCCCGCGAGCTGGAGGTACTCCGGCACGGACGGCGCGTACTGCTGGTAGACGAGCGACTTGGTCGGCGACTGGCGAAACTGCTTCATGAACGAGGCTTCGTCGCCGGCCGTGTAGTCGCTGAAGAAGATGACGCCCGGCGGATTCGCCCGGATCTTGACGAGCACCGTCCCCCAGTCCGATTGGGGGATCGTGAACTTCTCGAAGAGGTTCGTCTTCCAACCGACACCCTCGACCGACTTCTGAAAGGCCTGCGCGATCGTGAGGCTGTACGGGTCGTTGCTCGTCACGACGGCGATCGTCTTCGCGTGCGGCTTCCAGAGGTTCCTCTTGATGATGTCGTTGACGACGAGCGCAAACCCGGGCCCGTACCAGATCTGGCTCGGATCGACCTGGTAGATGTTGCCGACGCTGTGCTGCTGAACCCAGTCTGCGTTGCCCTGGAACGTATTGACGTGGAAGGTCGGGATCTTGCTCTGGGCGGCGATCGGAAACTCGGCGTTCTGGTACGTGCAGAAGGGAATGAAGATCGCCGCGACCTTGTCGGAGACGAACTTGCGAACGACGCTTTTCATCACGTCCGCCTGCTGCTCCTTGGTGTCGAGGACCGAGAGCTTGAGCGTGCTGCCGAGAAGGCCGCCGCGCGCGTTGATCGCATCGACGCCGAGCTGGAGCCCGCGCTTCATCTCCTGGCCGTCCCCCGCGAAAGCCCCGGTGACCGGGATTCCGGCGCCGACCGTGATGGTGCCTCCCTTTGAGACGGCCCCGGTCGACGTGCCCGAGTTGCTGCTCTTCGAGGCCCTTCCACCGAAGAACCCTCCAGCGCCTCCGACCGCGAGGCCCCCTACCGCGGCACCGCCCAAGCCGGTGACGAACTGACGTCGCGTGACGCTCCCGCCTGGTCGCTGCGCAGCCATGGCATCTCTCCTCCGCTCGAAGGATTTGTGTTCTAAAGCGACGCGGGGACCACGTCAAGCGCCAACGGGCGCTCGGAACGGGCCGAGGGTGCTCCGACAGGCGGCCGAAGGCCGCGAGCTAGAGAAGGATGTCGAGCGCCACGAGGGCCGGGCAGCCCTGGCGCAAGAGGTCGGTCGCGAGGTGCAGATCGACGTCTGGGCGCTCGGCGAGCCTCAGTGCGTGAATCGGCTCGTACCCCGCGCGCTCGAGCTCGTCGACCCTCCAGGTCAAGACGCGCTCTGCTTCCGCTTCCGGCCCAATTTGGACTTCTGCCGCAGTCATGTACATGGTGTTCGGCTGTGACTCCTGGCCGGATCTCCCCCGAGGGAGGGATCTAATGGACAGTGACGGCAAATCGGAGGGCCTCGGCCCTGGTGAGGTTGGTGCCCTCCAGTCGAAGAGTCAAACCGTGGAGCTGCCAGAGGAGCGTGTTGCCGGCGAGACGGAGCGATTCCTGGTAGATCTCGCCGTTCGGGCCCCGGTACACGATCGCGTGGGGCCTGCCGCTCAACCAGACGCCCGGGACGCCGCCGACCGTCAGGTGCTCGATCGTCGTCCCCGGCCCGAGCATCTTCTGGGCGAAGGGCAGCGCCTCTCCGCGGAACTCGGAGAGAAGCAGCAGGTGCCGGCAGCAGCGCAGGACGAAGGAGACCTCGCCGCCCGTGAGGCGCCTCCGGAAGTAGACGGCACCGGAGCGCTCGCCGCCCGGTGAGAGGATCCGGTAGCGGGTCAGGCGCTCCGCCTCGGCGTAGGAGACCCGCGGACCGAGGTCGAGGTTGGCGAGGCTCGGCGGCGGGGCCGGCGGGAGCGTCTCGACGCGCTCGATCGTCACGCCGTGGAAGCCGAAGAAGTGGAGGATCGCGGTGCGGGCCGGCGGAACGGCGAAGGCGATGCCGATCGCGACCGTGACGGCCACGAGGAGGACGACGACCGCGCGGCGTCGGCGCGCGAGGAGGCGCGGCCGTGCGGGCTCCTCGGCCAGCCCCCTCCGGACGGCGCCCGCGAGGTCGGGCGTGGGCGGGTACCCGAGCTGCGCGCCGAGGTCTCTGAGTTCCTGCTCGAGCTCAGGCATCGCGCACCTCCTCCCCCAGCGTCTCGCGCAGGCGCGCGAGCGCGCGCGAGAGCCTCGACTTCACCGTCCCGCGCCGCCACCCGAGCGTTCTCGCCGTCTCCTCCTCCGACAGGTCGAGAAAGTAGCGGCAGGCGATCACCTGCTGGTCCTCCTCACGGAGAACGCCGATCGCCGCGAGCAGCGCCTCGCGCCGTTCGGCCGCGACCAGTCTCGCCTCGGGGGACGGGGCCGCGTCCCCCGAGGGCCCCTCGGCCAAGCGCAGTGCGAGCGTCGCGCGCCTGCCGGCCGAGCGCCGGCGATTGCGCGCCTCGTTGGCCACGATCTGGAGCAGCCAGGGGCGAAAGGGGGCTCCCGGTCGGAAGCGGCCGAGTGCGCGGAAGGCCTTCACGAACGCCTCCTGGGCGGCATCCTCGGCGTCCACCGCTTGCCCCGTCAGCAGGTAGGCAGTCCTGAACGCGATGCCTTGATACGTATGCACGAGAGTCTCATAGGCGACGGTGTCGCCTCGCTTCGCCTGCTCGACGAGTTCGGATTCCTCCAGTGGACGGCCCTCCACCGTCTCTTCTACACCGTCCGGCGCGCGTGGGTTCCGTCGATAATCCACTCCAGAGGTGTTCCCGCAGAGCTCTCCCTCCCTCGAAGAGATCCGCCGCCTCGACCCCGTGGCGGATCATCAGCGGATCGTCCCTCTTGACCTCTTCGACGCG
>Ga0066710_100000289_pt1 | contig 27902 bp, 26 predicted proteins | sample GraSoiAngelo_159_FD_79666 | JGI IMG/M metagenome (GOLD analysis project Ga0066710, IMG submission 79666) | Grasslands soil microbial communities from the Angelo Coastal Reserve, California, USA - 14_1009_16_40cm | ecosystem: Environmental > Terrestrial > Soil > Grasslands | place: USA... | reverse complement strand
TACGGGCTGAAGATCGTCGAGCGGCTGCCGATCGAGATCCCCGCCTCCGACGCCAGCCGGCGCTACCTCAAGACCAAGAAGGAGAAGCTCGGCCATCTGCTGCGAGGAATCTGATGCCGGCTCGGAGAAAGAAGCCACGGCGGGGGTTCAAGGGAACGCGCCGGGGCGGGATTCACTCCCCTCGGGGCCGCGAAGCGGACGCGCACGATGAGCGGCGGATTCACTTCGCCGCCGCGCAAGACGCGAGCGGGGGGTCTGGGGGGTGCGACACTGGCACCCCCCAGCTCAGTGAAGGTTGATTCAACCCTTCCTGAAGACGGTGCCACTCTTCCGCGAGCTCGACGACGACGAGCTGGCCCAGGTCCTCATGGTCGGTCTCGTCAAGCGCTACCCGGCGGGCGCCGTCATCCTTACCGAGGGGCAGGCTGGAGGGCAGCTCCACGTCATCCACCAGGGCCAGGTCCGCATCAGCAAGGTCGTCCCCGGCGTGGGCGAGGAGGCGCTCACGATCCTCTCCCCGGGCGACTTCTTCGGGGAGGTGGAGTTCTTCGACGGCTCACCGGCCTCCGCCCATGCCATCGCCCACTCGGACTGCGAGATCCTGGCCATCCCCCACCGCGAGGTGCAGGCTCTCATGCAGAGCCGTCCCGACCTGAGCGCCAAGTTCCTGTGGGCGTTCGGGCGGACGCTCGCCGGCCGCCTGCGGGACACGAACAAGCGCATGGCCAGCCTGATCGCAATATCGCGGGCGTTCTAGCGTTTCTCGCTGTCGGCACCCGCCCTAAAGTGCGGGTGGGGCGGGCTTTAGTTTGACAGCCCGAGCGTCATGCCATAACATCAACCGTTCGCCCGTTGCTTTGCCCTCGCGGCAGCGGTATTTGAGGTCCGGCAGGCCGTGTTCGACTCGCTCAGCGACAAACTACAGGCCGTCTTCCGCACCCTCCGCGGTCACGGGTCCCTCACCGAGAGCGACGTCGACGCGGCGCTGCGCGAGATCCGTCTGGCGCTCCTCGAGGCCGACGTCCATTTCAAGGTCGTCAAGCAGTTCCTCGAGCGCGTCCGGTCTCGGGCGACCGGCCAGGAGGTCCTCAAGAGCCTGACCCCCGCCCAGGCCGTCATCCGGGTCGTGCGTGACGAGATGGTCGAGCTGCTGGGCGGAACGGATGCCAAGCGGCTGGAGACCTCGGCCCGGCTGCCCTCGGTCGTCCTGATGACCGGCCTGCAGGGCTCGGGCAAGACCACGTCCACGGCCAAGCTCGGCCGCTGGCTGGTCAAGGGCGGACATCACCCCCTACTGGTCTCCACCGACGTCAACCGTCCCGCGGCGCGCGAGCAGCTGCGCACCCTGGGGGAGAAGAGCGCGCTCAAGGTCCATCACCCGGCCCGGCTCGACGAGCCGCGGGCGATCCTGCGCTCGGCGCTCGAGGAAGCGCGGGCGGTCGGCTACGAGTTCGTCCTCGTGGACACCGCGGGCCGGCTCCACGTCGACGACGAGCTCATGGCCGAGCTGCAGGACCTGAAGACGCTCGCCCAGCCGAGCGAGGTCCTCTACGTGGCCGACGCCATGACGGGACAGGACGCGGTGCGCAGCGCCGAGGAGTTCCAGAAACGAGTGGGCATCACCGGCATCGTCCTCACCAAGCTCGACGGCGACGCCCGGGGCGGAGCCGCGCTCTCGGCCGCCACCGTCACCGGCGCTCCGGTGAAGTTCGCCGGGGTGGGGGAGAAGGTCGAGGAGTTCGAGCCGTTCCAGGCCGAGCGCATGGTCGGAAGGATCCTGGGCCTCGGCGACGTGCTGGGCCTCATCGAGAAGGTCGAAGAGACGGTCGACCGCGAGCAGGCCGAGGAGATGGCCCGCCGCATCCGCCGCAGCGAGCTGACCCTCGAGGACTACCGGCAGCAGCTCGCCCAGGTGCGCAAGATGGGATCGCTCGAGGCGGTGCTGGGCATGATCCCGGGGATGGGGCAGGCCGCCCGGCACGTCGACACGGAGGCCGGGGAGCGGGAGATGAAGCGCGAGGTGGCGATCATCGACTCCATGACGCCGCTCGAGCGCCGGGAGCCGTCGGTCATGAACGGCAGCCGGCGCAAGCGCGTCGCCCGGGGAAGCGGCACCAGCGTGGAGGACGTCAACCGCCTGCTGCGCAAGTTCATGCAGGCGCGCAAGCTCATGAAGCAGTTCGGGGGCGGGGGCAAGCTGATGAAGCGCTTGGCCGGCCGCATGCCCCAGATGAGGTAACGGATGCTCTCGATTCGATTGAGGCGGGCGGGGTCGACCAAGAAGCCCCACTACCGCGTGGTGGTGGCCGATAGCCGGGACTGGCGCGACGGCCGTTTCGTGGAGGTGCTGGGGCACTACGATCCCCGGCGCGACCCGGCGCTGGTGAAGATCGACGCCGAGCGGGCGCAGTACTGGATCGGCAAGGGCGCGCGGCCGTCGGAGACGGTGCGCAGCCTGCTCAAGCAGCAGTCGGCGGGGGGGTCTGGGGCCGGAGAGTCCAGCAAGTGAGCAGCGAGCGAGCGCTTCACTCGCGAGCGAGCGACTGGGGGAGGGCGCGAGGGTCTTACCCCTCCGAATTGACGAATGGAGCGCGGGATTCACTCCCGCGCGACCGAGAGTCCGGAGAGTCGGCGTGAAGGAGCTGCTGGCCCTGCTCGCCCGCGAGCTGGTGCAGGAGCCCGACCGCGTGTCGGTGACCGTATGGAACGAGGGCGAGATGACCCACCTCGACCTCGAGGTGGCGCCCTCCGACCGCGGCCGGGTGATCGGGCGGCGGGGCGCGACCGCCGATGCGCTCCGGGCGGTGCTGGAGGCAGTAGGGCGCCGGCGGGGCACGCCGTGCGACGTGGAGATCCTGGATTGAGCCGGGAGCGCTTCGCGGACATGATCACCATCGGGCGCATCATCCGGCCCCAGGGGCGCAAGGGAGAGGTCCTGGTGGAGCCGCTGAGCGACCAGCCGGACCGCTTCCCTTCGCTTTCCCGGGCGTTCCTGCCCGGACCGGACGGCGCCGCCCGGCCGGTGCAGGTCCGCGACGCGTGGCCGCACAAGGGCCGCTTCGTGTTGAAGCTGGAAGGGGTGGACTCGATCGACGAGGCCGACGACCTCCGCGGCCTCGACCTGCGCATCCCGGAAGGAGACGTCTCCACGCTGCCCCCGGGCTCCTACTATCATCACCAGCTCCGCGGTCTGCGGGTGGAAGACCCGGCGGGGCGGGAGCTGGGGCGCGTGGCGGACGTGATGGAGACCGGCGGCGAGGCCGCCGTGCTCGTCGTGCGCGGACCCAACGGCGAGACGCTGGTGCCGCTGGCGTACGCCTTCGTGCGCGAAGTGGACCTGGCGGGAGGCCGGGCGGTGGTGCTGGTCCCGGAGCTGGTGGACGCGGACTGATGCTGCGCATCGACGTGGTGACGATCTTTCCCGGCATGGTGACCGCTCCCGTCTCCGAGGGCATCGTGAAGCGTGCGGCCGATGCCGGCCTCGTGCGCATCGCCGTCCACGACCTGCGGGATTACACCGACGACCGCCACCGTAGCGTGGATGACGCCCCGTTCGGCGGCGGCCCGGGGATGGTCATGAAGGCCGAGCCCTTTTTCCGTGCCCGCGAAGCGGTCCTGCCCCGCGGACCCGGTCCGCGCGACGCGGTCGTGCTGCTCTCGCCGCGCGGAGCGCGTTTCGAGCAGGCCGCGGCCGATCGATACGCCCGGCTGGAGAGGCTCCTGCTGCTCTGCGGGCGCTACGAGGGCATCGACGAGCGCGTGGGGGAGGGCGTCGCCACGGAGGAGGTGAGCCTGGGCGACTTCGTGCTCACCGGCGGCGAGGTCGCGGCCCTGGCCGTGATCGAGGCCACCGTGCGCCTGATCCCCGGAGCCCTGGGCGACGAAGGATCCGCCGCCGCCGACTCGTTCGGCGACGGCATCCTCGACTGCCCGCACTACACGCGGCCGGCCGTGGTCCGGGGGCTGGCCGTGCCCGAGACGCTGCTCTCGGGTGACCATGGACGGATCCGCCGCTGGCGCCGGAAGGAGGCGCTGCGGGCCACGCGGCAGAGGCGGCCCGACCTCCTGCGCGCCGCTCCCTTGACCGCGGAGGACCGCACCCTCCTGCGCGAGATCGAAGAGGAACAAACCACCGCCGGCGTCGCAAGCGCCGCGTTAGCAAGGAATAGCAGATCATGAACCCGATCGATAGCATCGAGGCCGGCGACCTGAAGAAGAGCCTGCCCCGCATCGGCGCCGGCGACACCGTGCGCGTGCACGTGCGGGTCAAGGAGACGGCGGTCAAGGAGGAGATCAAGGGCAAGCCCAAGGAGACCGAGCGCGAGCGCGTGCAGGTCTTCGAGGGCGTGGTCATCGGCCTGCGGGGCGCCGGCGCCCGGGCCACCATGACGGTCCGCAAGATCTCCTTCGGCCACGGCGTGGAGCGCATCTTTCCCCTGCACGCGCGCACGATCGAGAAGATCGAGGTGGTGAAGCAGGCCCACGTCCGCCGGGCCAAGCTCTACTACCTCCGCGAGAAGAAGGGAAAGGCCGGGCGCATGAAGGAGAAGCGGGCCGCGGTGGCCACCGAGGCCTGAGGGCGGCGCCCGAGGCCATGGCGCCGGACACCGCGCGCGGTCGAGGCCGCCGTCCCCTGGTCTACCAGGGGACGGAGCTACGCTGCTCGTGGAGGTTCGAGGAGGAGGCGCGCGGCGAGGGGCGCCGGCGGGTGGCGGGGTGCGACGAGGTGGGCCGGGGCGCGCTCTGCGGGCCGGTGGTGGCGGCGGCGGTCATCCTGGGCGACGGGTTCGACACCGACGGCCTCGACGACTCGAAGCGCCTGACCGAGCGGCAGCGCGAGGCGCTCGCCGCGCGGATCCGCGAGACCGCGCGCGCGTGGGCGGTGGGCTGCGCGGAGCCGCGAGAGATCGACCGGTTCAACATCCTGCGCGCCACCTACCTGGCCATGCAGCGGGCGGTGGCCGCCCTGGCCGAGGGACCCGACCTCCTGCTCGTGGACGCCCTGAGCGTGCCGGGCCTCGTGGTCGTCCAGAAGGCCATCGTCAAGGGCGACGCCCGGTCCTATTCCATCGCCGCCGCCTCCATCGTGGCGAAGGTGGTCCGGGACGCTATGATGCGGGTGTGGGACGAGCGCTATCCGGGCTACGGCCTGGCCCACAACATGGGCTACGCGAGCGAAGATCACCGGGAAGCCATCCGGCGCATGGGGCCCTCCGAGATCCACCGCCGCTCCTTCCACGGGACGCAGCGGTGGCTCTTCTGCTGAGCTGAAGAGGGCGAGTGGCCAAGATCAACCCCATCAAGGTCAAGCAGGACGCGGACAAGCTGGAGAAGGCCGGCCGGCTGGACCAGGCGATCGTCCTCTACCGGCAGGTCGTGGACGACAACCCCCGCGACTGGAACACCATCAACAAGATCGGCGACCTCTACGCCAAGCTGAACAAGGTCCGCGAGGCGAGCCAGGAGTACGCCAAGGTAGCGGACTTCTACGCCCGGGACGGCTTCCTCCTGAAGGCCATCGCCATCTGGCGCAAGATCAACAAGCTCGACACCTCGGCTGCCGAGCCCTATCTCAGCCTCGCCGACCTCTACGCCAAGCAGGGCCTCATGATGGAGGCCAAGAGCCACTACCAGATCGTGGTCGACGAGTACATCAAGCGCGGCAAGACGCGGGAGGCGGGCGACGTCCTCAAGAAGATGGCCGAGATCGATCCCGGCGACCTCAAGGTGCGCAGCAAGCTCGCCGACCTCTACACCCGCGAGGGCAGCGCCGGCAAGGCCGTCGACGAGCACATCGCCATCGCCGAAGAGCTGCACAAGAAGGGGCACCTGGCCGAAGCGCTCCAGGTGCTGGAGAAGGGGCTGAAGCTCGACCCCTCCAGCCCGCGGCTGCGGGTAGAGCTGGCCCGCGTTCACCTCGTGCAGCGCAACTACGACAAGGCGAGCCACTACCTGGAGGAGGCGCGGCAGCGCTCGCCCAACGATCCCCAGGTCCTGGCCCGGCTGGGTGAGGCGTATCTGGGGGCGAAGAAGATCGCGGAGGCGGAGTCGATCTTCAAGCGCCTGCTCGAGCTGAGCCCCAACGACGACGAGGCCCGGGCCCAGATGGCGCGGGTCTACCTGCAGCAGGGGCAGCCCGATCAGGCCTTCGCGCAGTTCCTGCCGGTGGTGGACCGGCTCCTGGAGCGACGCGACCCCGACCGCGCGGCCGGGCTCCTCCAGCAGATCGTCCAGAAGAACCCGGCCCACGTGAAGAGCCTGCAGAAGCTCGTCGACGTCCACCGCGCGGGAGGCCCGGGGAAGGAGACGGCTCTCGTCACCACCTATTCGCAGCTCGCCGAGGCCTACATCAACCAGAAGGACTTCGCCCAGGCCGCCGCCGCCCTCGAGGCGCTCGTACAGCGCGAGCCGCAGAACCAGCAGCACCGCACCAAGCTGGAGTTCGTGAAGAGCAAGCTCGGCGGCCGCCCAACCGCCGCCCCGCCGCCCCCACCCGCCCCCGAGGCCGCCCCGGAGCTGATCGAGGAGGAGTTCGACCTGTCGGCCAGCGAGGTCGACACCAGCTTCGAGATCGGCGCCGACTCCGCGGTCCCGGTCCCCGCGCCGCCGGCCGCCCCGCGGGTGTCGGCCGGTGGCGTGCGCCCGGCCATCGAGACGACCGGGCCGCTGAGCGAGGAGGACAAGGAGCTCATCGAGGAGCACCTCGGAGAAGGGCGGGTGTTCCGCAAGTACGGCCTCATCGACAAGGCGGCCGACCAGTTCGAAGCGGTGATCGCCCGCTTCCCGGACAACGTCGACGCCCGGCAGGAGTTGCGCGACGTCTACAAGGAGAAGGGGCTCGCGCCCAAGGCGGCCGAGCAATGCCTGGCCCTGGCCGAGATCTTCCGGCTCAAGGGGGACACCGCCGCCGCCGAAGGGCACGAGGCGGAGGCGCAGCGGCTCGCGCCCGGAGCCGCGGCGCCGGCCCGCGCTCCCTCCGCCGCCAAAGCCGCAGCCAGGCCGGCGGCGCCTCCGTCCGCCCCCAAGCCGGCCGCGGTGCCTGAGCCAGAGCTGATGCTCGAAGAAGAGGAGCCGGCCCCGGCCGCCGTCGAGGAAGAGGAGATCTCCCTCGAAGTGGAGGAGCCGGACGTCGCCGCGGCCGACGAAGAGGCGGCGATCGACCTCGGCTCCGAGGTCGCCGGGGACGAAGAGCTCCCGGCGCGCTTCTTCGACGACGACGCCGCCGCGGCCGCGGAGGAGCCGTCGATCGGGCTCGAGTCGAGCGAGCTGGCCCTCGAGGAGGAGCCCGCCCCGCCCCCGCCGCCCCCGCTGAAGGCCGCCCCCGCCAAGCCTGCGGCCAGGGCGCCCGGGCCGGCGGCCAAGGCCGCTCCCGCCGGCCCGGTCGTGCCGGGCGACCTCCAGAAGGTACTCGAGGAAGTGGAACAGTACGTCTCGCTCGGCTTCATCGACGACGCGAAAGAAGCGCTGCGAGAGGTGAGCGCGCGCCATGCCGGCCACCCGGCCATCCAGGCCCAGCTCGACGCCCTCGGCCTCGACCTGGCCGAGGAGCCGGGGATGGCCCCGGCGGCGGAAGAGCCGGGCCTCGACATCGGCCTCACCGAACCTGAGCCTGCCGCCACGGGCTCGGCGGCCGAAGAGCTCGTCTCCGAGCCCGCGCAGCCGTCCGCGGACCTGGCCGGCGACTCCGGGCTCGATCTCAGCGACGAGCTGAGCGAGCTGTTCGGCGCCCAGGCCGCGGTGGAGGAAGCGGCGCCGCTCTCGGCGGCGACTGATCTCGGCGACACCGGCCTGGCCGACATCTTCAAGGAGTTCAAGAAGGGGGTCGACAAGCAGCTCGGCAAGGAAGACTACGACACCCGCTACAACCTCGGCATCGCCTACAAGGAGATGGGCCTGCTCGACGAGGCGATCGCGGAGTTCCAGCTGGCGGCGAAGGACGACAGCCGGATGCTCGAGTGCAGCAGCATGCTGGGGATCTGCTTCATGGAGAAGGGCATGCCCTTGCTGGCGGTAAAGTGGTTCGAGAAGGGGTTGCAGGCGCCGGGCCGGAACGACGAGGAGTACGCTGGGCTTCGTTACGACCTGGCCATGGCGTACGAGGCGGCCGGCCAGCTCGACAAGGCCCTCAGCCTGTTCACCGACCTCTACGGCCAGGACGCGAACTTCCGCGACGTGGCGGCCAAGGTCCGGGAGCTGCGCGGCGCCGTGCGTTAGGACCCCTCTGCGCTGCCTTCCGTGGCCGTCTTCCTCTCCGTGCTGAGCACGTTCCTCGTCGGCCTCATCCTCGTCATCGCTCCGTGGACGTCGCTCTGGGACGCCAACTACCTGCTGAGCCCCTATCCGGCCCTGCGCGGCCTGCTGCTGAGCGCCTTCACCCGCGGCACGGTGAGCGGCCTGGGCCTCGTCAACATCGTCCTCGCCCTCTACGAGGCCCGGCAGCACATGATGGCCGATGACGGCGCGTGAGCCGTCGCTCACGCTGGTGAGCGACCGGCGTCGGTTGCCGGGAGGCGATCTTCCCGGGCTGGCCGGGGCGGCGGCGCGGGCCGGAGTGGACTGGATCCAGGTCCGGGAGAAGGACCTCGCCGACCGGGAGCTGGCCCGGCTGGCCGGCGCGGTGATGAGGGCCGTGGAAGGAACGCCCGCGCGCGTGCTCGTGAACGGCCGTCCCGACGTGGCGGACGTGGCCGGAGCCGACGGGGTGCAGCTTCCCGAGGACGGGCTGCCGGTCTCGGAGGTGAAGCGCTCCTTCCCGCGGCTGGTCGTCGGGGCGTCCCGGCACTCGCTGGAGGGAGCGCGCCGGGCCGAGGCGGAAGGCGCTGACTTCGTCCTCCTCGGTCCCGTATTCGCCACCCCGGGCAAGGAGAGCCGGGTGCTGGGACTCCAGCGGCTGGCCGAGGCCGCCCGCGTGCTGCGTGTCCCGGTCCACGCGATCGGCGGCGTCAGCGCGGCGACGGCGGGGGCCGCGTGCGAGGCGGGGGCGCGCGGCCTGGCCGCCATCCGCGCGTTCCTTCAAGCGGACGTCGCGGAGGTGGTGCGCGAGTTGCGCGCGGCCGCTCGGACGGGCACGGGCGGGGCGCCGCCGGCGTGAGCTACCTGTGGCTCGTGTTGCCCGCCGGCCTGGCCCTCACGCTGGCGGTGGCCCGCCTCGCCCAGCTGCGGCCCTCGTTCCGGCCGCTGGTGGCCCCCTTCGCCGTCTCCACCCTGGGCCTGGCGGTATGGGTCCTCGTGGCCGAGGAGCGCCTCGCTCCTTCGAGCTGGGTGGTGCTCCTGATCCTGATCCCGTTCCTGATCCTCTTCGTGCGGGCGACGGTCATCGCCTTCCAGGCGCTCTTCCGCCGCCGGCAGGGCGCGGCGCCGCCCGCCCTGCTCGAGAGCGTCATCTCGGTCCTGCTCTATGGCATCGGCGCGGCGGTGGTGGCCCACCGCTGGTTCGGCATCGAGCTGACGCTCTTCCTCGGCACCTCGGCGGTCGTGGGGGCGGTGGTCGGTCTCGCCCTCCAGGACAGCCTGGGGAACCTCTTTGCCGGGATCGCGCTCCACACCGAGGCTCCGTTCCGGGTGGGCGACTGGGTGAAGGTCGGCGACCGCGACGGGCGGGTGGAGCAGATCTCGTGGCGGGCGACCCGCCTGCGCACGTGGGACGGCGATACGCTCACGGTGCCCAACGGCGACGTGGCGCGGCACGCCATCCTCAACTACAGCGTGCCCCGGGGGCCGCACTCCCGCGTCCTGATCATCGGCGTCAACTACCACACCCCGCCGAGCAAGGTCGTCACCGTCCTCCAGGGCCTCCTGGGCCAGGTCCAGGGCCTCGTCGCCGATCCCGCGCCCGTGGTGCGCATGATCGCCTACGACGACTTCGCCATCCGATACGAAGTGCGCTACTGGGTGCCCGGCTACGACGAGTACCGGCGGATCGAAGGCGAGATCAACCGTCTCGTGTGGTACCACTTCCGCCGCCACGGCGTCGAGATCCCGCTCCCCATCAGCAACGTGTACGTCCATCAGGCGGAAGCCGAGGAGGGCGCGCAGGCTGCCGGCAGCCGGCTCGAGCGGGCGCTGCGGGCGGTCGACCTGTTCCGCCCGCTCAGCGACGACGAGCTGCGGGCGGCCGCTTCGCGCTTCCGCACGCTGCACTACGCGGGAGGCGAGAAGATCATCGAGGAGGGAGCGCCGGGAGACAGCTTCTTCCTCATCGACCGCGGCGAGGTCCAGGTGTCGAAGAAGATGGGCGGCTACCCGCGCGAGCTGGCGCGGCTCATGGAGGGCCAGTTCTTCGGGGAGATGGCCCTGCTCACCGGGGAGCGGCGGGCGGCGACGGTGGTGGCGGCCACCGACGTGGACCTCTTCACGCTCGACAAGCACGGCTTCCAGGACATCATCGCCGCGAACCCCGCCATCGCGGTCGACATCTCCAGCATCCTGGCCGAACGGCGCGAGGCCCTCAGCCAGGCCGAGGGCGACGTCACCCACCGCTTCGACGTCCAGAGCAACCCCGGCGAGCTGAAGCGGCGCATCCTCGACCGCATCCGGCGCTACTTCGGGATCTGAATGCGCCCCGCCCTCGGGCCCGACGTCGACGCGCTCTTCGCCGAGCTGCTGCGGGCGGGGGAGCAGGAGCCCCGGCTGCGCGCCGCCCTGGCCGGGAGCAGCCTCGACGCGCCCTCGATGATCTCGCTCCTGCGGCGGGCGGTGCCGGTCCGTTTCCTGGAGATCGTGGCCGCGACGCCGCCCTACGGCGACGACGCGCGCGTGCTGGCGGCGGTGGTCCTCAACCCGCGGGTGCCCCGGCCGCTGGCCCTGCGCCTGGTGTCGTCGCTCTTCTGGCGCGACCTGGCCGACGTGGCGGCGGGTCCCCACGTGGCCGGGGCCGTGCGGGTGCGGGCCGAGGGCGTGCTGAAGGAACGGCTGCCCGAGCTGCGCGTGGGCGAGAAGGTGACGCTGGGCAAGATCGCCACCCCGGCCGTGCTCGCCGGCCTGCTCGCGGACCCCGAGGCGAAGGTCATCCGCGCCTGCCTGCAGAATCCCCGCCTCCGCGAGGAGGACCTCGTGACGGTCGTGCGCCAGGACGCCGCTCCCCGCGCGCTGCTCGAGGCGGTGCCGGAGTCGTGGCGTTGGCGCGACAGCTACGCCATGCGGCTGGCCCTGGTCCTGCAGCCGCGGACGCCCCTGGCGATCGCGCTGGCGCAGATCTCGTCGCTGCTGCCCGCCGACCTCGCCCGCGTGGCGGAGGCGCCCGGGCTCGCTCCGCTCGTGCAGATCGCCGCCCAGAGGGTCGCGGGACGGGAGCCCTCGTGAGGCTGCAAACCATTGCCCCTTCGCCAGATAGATTTGACACTCGGCCGAGCCGGTCGCTACAATCCCGCCTGAACCGTCGCCGCACCCCCCGAGAAGTCGCCATCGCTGAGCCCTCGGACATGGCCTCCTTCGGTGAGAACCTCCGCCGTGAACGCGAGCTGCGCGGCGTCGACCTGCGCGAGATCGCGAACGCCACCAAGATCAGCGTGCGCTTCCTGCAGGCGCTGGAGCAGGACCGGGTAGACGTCCTGCCCGGCGGCATCTTCCCGCGCTCCTTCGTACGCCAGTACGCGAAATACCTGGGCCTCGACCCCGACCGCATGGTCACCGAGTTCGACCACGTCTACGGCGCGGAGCCGGCGGTCCCGAAGTCCGCCGTCCCGAAGCGGCGCCGCTCGGACGCGCGGCCGGTGCTGGTCGTCGCGGGGCTGCTGCTCCTGGCCGGGGTCGGGTTCCTGGCCTGGAAGACCTCCCGGCCCGTCCCGGCGGCGGCCGGCGCACAGCCCTCGGCGGTCCTGCCTCCGCCCAGCTCGTTCCCGCCCGACCGGGTGTACCCCCCGCCCACGCCGACGCCCAACGCCGCTCCGGCCGCGGGAGGGGTCCAGGGCCTCGTCCTCGTCCTCACCGCGAAGCAGGATTGCTGGACGGCGGTGCAGGCCGACGGGGCCAAGCGGCTCGACCGCGTCCTCAAGGCGGGTGAGAACGTGACGCTCAACGCGCAGAAGGAGATCGTGCTCAGCGTGGGCAACGCGGGGGGCGTGAGCTTCACCCTCAACGGGCGCCCCGGGGTTCAGCTGGGGCGCGAAGGCGAGGTCCGCCGGAACATCACCTTCACCCGCGATTCCATGGCGTCCCTCCTGCAGGAGGCCCCTCCGCCGCGGTAACTGCGGCGGATCCCCATGGCCGAAGCCCGCATCGTCAATCCCCTGGTCGAGCAGTTCCGGCACGGCAAGGTCCCGCGCGACCTCCGCCTGATGGCCGCCCAGGGCGCGCTGCCGCTCGGGCCCGCCGACCTCGCCGACCTGCTGGAACTCCTCCTCCACGACGTGGACCCGGACATCCGCGAGCAGTCCTCGGCCACGCTGCTGGCCCTGCCGGCCGCGGAGATGCGCGCCCTGGCGAAGGACCGCAGCTCGGCGCCGGCGCTGCTGGCCTGGATCCTCGCCCACCGGCCGGAGGGCGACCTGCGCGAAGCGGCGCTGCAGAACACCACGCTGGCCGACGAGGCGATCGAGGCCCAGGCGGCGTCGTTGCCGGAGGAGCTGGCCGAGCTGGTGGTCATCAACCAGGTGCGCCTGCTCCGGCGCACGTCGCTGCTCGAAGCGCTGGAAGCGAATCCGAACCTCAGCAACGACCAGCGCCGCCGCCTGCGCGAGCTGAGGGAGAGCTTCCACATCGGCGAGCAGCCGCCGGCGCCGGCCGCTCCCCCTCCCGCGCCGGAGCCCGCCCCCGCTCCCGCGCCGGAAGCCGCGGAGCCGGAAGAAGAGCCACCGCCGCCCGCCACCGCTGCCGAGGCGGTGGCCCGTTACCTGTCCGAGGACGAGCGGCAGCAGGACGAGAAGGTCAACGCGGTGCAGCGGCTCTACCGCCTCAACACCGCCGAGAAGGTCATCGCCGCGCTGAAGGGGACGCGCGAGGAGCGGTCGGTTCTCGTCCGCGACCCGAACCGGCTGGTGGCGGCGGCGGTCCTGGGCAGCCCCAAGCTGACCGAGGTCGAGATCGAGTCCTTCGCCGGGATGAAGAGCCTGTCCGACGAGGTGCTGCGCCGGATCGGCAACCACAAGGAGTGGATGAAGAGGTACGGCGTGGTGGCGAACCTCGTCAAGAACCCCCGCACCCCGATCGCCATCTCTCTCGGGCTGGTGTCACGGCTGAACCCGCGGGACATCAAGGGCCTCACCACCGACCGCAACGTGCCCGAGGTGATCCGCAAGCAGGCCCAGAAGTTCATCAAGGGCCAGTCCGACAAGAAGTAGCATGGCCGACTATTACGAGCTCCTCGGCGTCCCGCGCACCGCCTCGGGGGCGGAGATCCGCAAGGCGTACCTGAAGCTCGCCCGGGAGCGGCATCCGGACCGGTTCCCGGACCCGGTGGAGCGCGAGAAGGCCCAGGGCTTCTTCAAGGAGCTGACCGCGGCCTTCAACACCCTCGGCAACGACCGGGGCCGTGCCGAGTACGACGCCGCCCTCGATCGGCCCCGGGAGGAGCCGCCGGCCGAGATCGCCCGCACCTCTTTTGCGCAGGGCATGGAGCGGTTCGAGAAGAAGGACTACCACGCGGCGGTCGAGCTGCTGCGCGCCGCCGTCCAGCACATGCCGGGCGACGCGCGCTATCACGCCGCGCTGGGTGTCGCCCTCGCCAAGAACCCGCATTGGGTGCGGGAGGCCATCCAGTCGGTGGAGAAGGCCACCCAGCTCGACCCGAAAAACGCCGCCTACCAGGTGGAGCTGGCCGAGATGCTGCTGGGCCAGGGGCTGAAGCTGAGGGCGCGGCACCCGGCCGAGGTGGCGGCCCGCCTGGCTCCGCACGACCCGCGGGTGCAGAAGCTCGCCGCCGAGGTGGGTCTGGGGGGCCCCGAGGAGCCGCCCCGCCCGGAAGGAGGCGGCCGGCGGGGCCTGCTGCGGCGGAAGCCGTGACGGCGTCGCCGGCGCGCCCGGGCCCGGCTTGCCCGTCCCGGCCTTTCATTGTCTACTGTGGCCGGCCGGCGCCGGGGGCGCACCTCCCGCCCCCCGGCCGCAGGGGTGGCCGCGCACGATGAAGATCTCCTACCAGGCGGTCAGCGACGTCGGCCGCAAGCGGAAAGGGAACGAGGACAGCCTCTTCGTCAACCCCGAGCAGGGCCTGTTCGTGGTCGCCGACGGCATGGGGGGCCATGCCGCGGGGGAGGTGGCGTCGCGCCTGGCCGTGGACGCGATCAACGAGTTCATCTGCCTCACCGGCGACGACGAGGAGATCACCTGGCCCTTCGGCCTCGACGAGACGATCTCCTACGACGGCAACCGCCTCAAGACCGCCATCCGCTATGCCAACCGCAAGGTGCTGGAGGCGACCAAGGAGAAGAGCGAGTACGAAGGCATGGCGACCACCGTGGCCGCCGTGTTGGTGGACGGCGACTCGGCCAACCTCGGCCACGTCGGCGACAGCCGGATCTACCTCCTGCGGGAGACCCGGATCACCCAGCTCACCACCGATCACTCGTGGGTGAACGAGCAGATCGTGAGCGGGCTCATCTCCCCCGACCAGGCCCGCAGCCATCCCCTCCGCAACGTCGTCACCCGCGCCCTGGGGGGCAAGACCGACCTGCAGGTCGACATGAAGGTCCAGAAGATCGAGACGGGGGACCTGCTCCTTCTCTGCTCGGATGGGCTCACGACCATGATGGGGGACGAGGAGATCGCGGGCCTGGTGTCGGAGGCGAAGGGCGACGTGGAGAAGGCCGCCCGCAGCCTGGTGGTGGCCGCCAACGCCAAGGGGGGGGAGGACAACATCACGGTCGTGATCCTGAAGTTCGGCGAGTAGGGCCAAGATGGGCACGGCGGGCCAGGCGCAGGGCCGCTACCGCAAGCGGATCGGCAAGTACGCGATCACCGGCCGGATCGGTCGGGGCGGCATGGGGATGGTCTACCGCGGCTACGACGAGGTCCTCGAGCGCGAGGTCGCGGTCAAGACCCTGACCCTCGAGGGCAGCCTGGATGAGGAGAGCCGGCGCCGCTTCTCGATCGAGGCCAAGGCGGCCGCGCGCCTCCAGCACCCGAACATCATCACCGTCTACGAGCTGGGCGAGGACCGGGGCCTGCCATTCATCGCCATGGAGCTGCTGCCGGGCACGGACCTCGAGACCCTGATGCGCTCGGGTGAGCCTCTCATGCTCCAGGAGAAGCTCGACCTCGTCATCCAGGTCTGCCGGGGCCTCGCCTACGCCCACGACCACAAGGTCGTCCACCGCGACATCAAGCCGTCGAACGTGCGCGTCCTCGACGACGGCACCATCAAGATCATGGACTTCGGCATCGCCAAGCTGGGCGGGACGGGGGTCACCAAGACCGGGATGATGGTGGGCACCGTTCACTACATGAGCCCGGAGCAGATCCGCGGCCAGACGCTCGACGGACGGAGCGACCTCTTCTCGGTCGGGGTGATCCTCTACGAGCTGCTGGCGGGACGGCGGCCCTTCCCGGGCCAGGGCCCGACCGAGGTCCTGTACAAGATCATCCACGACGAGCCGCCGGAGCTGGAGCTGGCCGATCCGGGGGCCGAGGCGGCGGGGCTGCGCGACACACTGCGCCGCACGCTGGCCAAGGACCGCGAGCAGCGACCCCCGACCGCCGCGCGCCTGGCCGACGAGCTGGCAGGGATCCTGGCCGGCCACCTGCGCTCGCTCTCCGCCGACACCTCGCCCGAGACCCGGGAGAGCGTCGCCCTCTCGCGACGCCTCCTGAAGGAAGGGCGGATCGACGAGAGCGTCCGGCGGCTGCGTGAAGAGACCGAGAGCAACCCGCATTCGCTCGAGGTCCGCCGCGCGCTCCGGGCGGCCACGCGCGAGATGCGACGGCGCGAGCAGCCGGCGGCGCCTGTACCGGAAGACGACTTCCCCGAGCTGGACGCCACCTACCGTCCCCAGGCGGCGACCCTTCAGGCGCCAGCCACCCGCGTGGCGCCGGAGACCGTGATGCGGCCGACGGTGGTTCGGGACGGGCCGCGCGCCCGGCGGCCGGCGAAGATGCTGGCCGGAGCGGCGGCCGTGCTGGTGGTCGCGGTGGGCGCCGCAGCCGCGCTGCTGGCGCGCCGGGCGGCGCCGCCGGCGGACGGCCCGCCTTCGGCGGCACCGCGGCCGTCGCCGGCCCGGGTCGTTTCGGTGACGCCGCCGCCCATCGTCGCCCCCGAGCCGGCCAGGGCGACTCCCGGCTCGGCCGCCCCCCCGGTCACCGTTCCCGAGGGAAAGGTCAACGTCGTCTCCGCCTACCCGGTCGACGTGCTCTGGCGGGGCAAGCTGCTGGCCAGGGGCCAGGCCTCGCCGCAGGTCTCGCTCCCCGCCGGCCGTCAGGTCCTGACGCTGGTGTCCAGCGCGTTTGCGCTCCGGTCGAACGTCACGGTCGAGGTGCGCCCCGGCCTCCCCGCCGGGATCGAGGCGCCGCAGCTGGGCCGCATCAGCATCCGCGCCAACCCCGACAACTGCCAGGTGCTCGTCGACGGCGCCTTCCTGGACTACCCGCCGATCCTGGACAAGCCGCTCTCGGTCGGGCGGCACGAGATCGAGTTCCGGTGGCCGGACGGCGGACGCCGGCAGGAGACGGTGGAGGTGACGCGGGGCGCCCCGGCCTACGTCACGGGGCGCAAGGAGTAGCATGGGCCGCCTGCTCGGCCTGGCCGCGGCGCTGGCGCTGGCGGGCGTCCCCGCGCTCGCGCAGCCGACCTCGCCCGACGAGCAGGCCCGCGGCCTGCTCGAGGACGGCCGGACCTACCGCCGCGAGGGCAAGCTGAAGCAGGCCCTCGACAACTTCAACACCATCGTCACCGGCTTCCCCAACACGGAGTACGTCGACGATGCGCTGCTCGAGATCGGGCGCTACGAGATGGAGGTGGAAGGCAACGCGGACAAGGCCCGCGAGGCGTTCGAGCAGGTGACCAAGCGCTATCCGCAGAGCGACGGGGCGCCCGGAGCCTACTACTACCTCGGGCGGCTGACCCTCGACCGCGCCACCACGGCCGCCGAGCTCGACGACGCGCTGGCCCAGTTCGCGCGGGTGCAGCGGCTCTACCCCCGCAGCGAGTGGGTGGCCAAGGCGCTCTACGGGACCGCGCTCGCCCACCGCAAGGCCGGCCGCCTGCCGGAGACGGTGGAGGCGGCCCGCCGGGTGGCGCTCGAGTACCCGAGCAGCGACGCCGCTCCCGCCGCCCAGTTCCAGATCGGCCACGCGCTGGCCTTGATGGGCGAGCCGCGCCCGGCGATGGAGGAGTTCCAGCGGATCCGCAGCCGCTTCCCGGGGAGCGAATGGGCGCCGAAGGCGCTCGACCGCATCACGGCGCTCTACCGTCTCCACGGCCGCGGCAAGCCGGTCTTCACTCTCGATCCCGCCTACAGCGCGGGAGGCGGAGACGTGCTGAAGGACGTGCGGGCGATCCTCATGACGCCGGGACGCACGCTGTGGATCGCCTCCGACAAGGTGAAGGCCGTCGTGCCGGTGGGTCCGGACGGCAAGGTCGGCGGGAGCCTGAGCGGCGCCGATCTCCAGAGCCTGTCCCTGACCCCGGGCGGCGACCTCGTGGTGGCGGCGAGGCTCGCGGTGCGGATCGGGCCACGCGACCTCCGCTCCTACAGCATCCCCACCGACAAGCCGGGCGTCACCGAGCCGCTGGAGAAGATCCAGGCCGCGGTCGTGACCCCGGGCGGCGTCACGCTCGTGGCCGACGACAAGCGCAAGCGGGTGTGCCGCTTCGACGCCAAGGGCCAGTTCCAGGGCCCGTTCCCCGATCCCCGGGAGCGGCAGGTCTCGCGCATGACCGTGGACGGCGAGGGCGGTATCGTGGTCCTGGACCGCGACCAGAAGACCGTCCAGGTCTACGACGAGGCCGGCAAGCTGCTGCGCGCGGTGGCGGCGCGCGGAGCGGGCTGGGAGCTGAAGCGGCCGGTCGACGTCGCCGTCGATCCCTTCCGCAACACGTACGTGGCCGACGAGGAGGGCTCGGTGTACGTCTTCTCGCCCGCCGGCCAGCTCCTGACCGGCATCACCGGCGAGCTGCGCAAGCCGAAGGCCATCACGCTCGATCCGACGGGGGCCGTCCTGGTTTACGACGAGAAACAGGAGAGGGTGCTCAAGTACAAATGATCCGCAGAGTCGTCGGCTTCCTGGCGCTGTTCGTGGTCGTGGCGGCGGCCGGGGGCGCGCAGGAGCCGCCCGCGCCGCCGCCGGCCGTGCCCGATGCGGTACAGCGCGAGCTGCAGGCCGTCCAGGACCTGCTCGCGCGCGCCACCGCGGAGTTCGAGGGGCCGCAGCAGAGCCGCTCCATCGTCATCCTCGACGAGATCATCACGCGCCTGGAGACCCTGCGGCGGGAGGGCACGCTGACGCCGCGGGGACGGGAGGTGCTCGCCCAGGCGTACGAGCTGCGCGGCCGCGCCTACTACAACATCGGTCTCCAGGAGAAGGCGGCCGACTCGTTCCGCTCGCTCATCCAGCTCCAGCCGCAGTACGCCCTCAGCAAGGAGAAGGTCTCGCCGAAGATCGTCGACTACTTCAACTCGGTGAAGAAGGCCCTCGTCGGCTATCTGGCGGTGTCGTCCAAGCCGGCCGGAGCGAAGGTCACCCTCAACGGCGAGTTCCTGAGCCTCACCGATTTCTTCCCGCTGGAGGTCCTGGCCGGCGATTACCGGGTGGAGATCGCGCGCGACGGGTATCGCACCGAGACCCGTACCGTCAGCATCGCCCCCCGGGCGACCGAGACGCTCGAGGTCCCGCTCACCCGGACCCTGGCCAGCGCGTTCTTCGTGACCGAGCCGGCCGGGGTCGAGATCTGGATCGACGGGGCGCGGGCGGCGACGACCGCCGGCGCCCTCGCCCCCGACCTGGTGCTGGCGGCGCGCGACAAGGGCCTCGACCCGGCCCGCGCGTCGGCCCGGACGGAGGTCGGCGGGCTGTCGCTCGGCTCCCACGTGGTGGAGCTGCGCAAGAAGTGCCACGAGGTCGTGCGCAAGACCGTCGACCTGTCCGAGGCGAAGGACTACGAGATCGAGCCGGTGAAGATGGAGGAGTCGCTCGCCTCGCTGTCGCTGAAGTCCGAACCGCCGGGGGCCAGGATCTACCTCGACGGCGAGGCGATGGGGGTGACGCCGAAGGAGCTGGAGGGAGTGTGCTCCGGCAAGCACCGGGTGGAGGTCAAGCACGCCTCGGGCAAGTTCCTCCAGGACCTGGTCCTCGAGAGGAACGACTCGCTCACCCTCGACTGTCCGGTCCGCCCCAGCCTGGCGTTCGTGGGGGTGGTGGCGGAGAGCGCGGGCGGCGAGCGGGTCGTCGCCGACGTCCAGGAGCCCGACGCCAAGGACGTCTCGACGCTCACCACCCTGAACTTCCTTCCCGGCCCGAAGGAGACCGTCGACCGGATCCTCGACGCCGACCGGCTCACCCGCAAGGGCCTGCTGCCCGGGGCGGGGACCGACCCCGACCTCATCCGCAAGGTCACGGAGAAGCTGGCCGCCGCCCTCGAGGTGCAGGGCTTCCTGCTCGCGGTCCTGCCGGAAGAGAGGCTGCAGCGGACGGCGGCCCTCCAGCTCCTGGCCGCCGGCAACACCGTCGCCGACCGCTTCGACGTGGCCTTCAACGAGGCGGCGTCGTACCTGCGATTCCTCGCCGCCGTGGACCAGAAGGCCGCCGTCTACCATCCCTGGACCGGGATCATCACCGTGGACACGCTGCTCCACGAAGGAGTGCCCATCCTGCGCCTGGCCGCGGGCGGCCCCGGCTCCCAGGCCGGGCTCCTGCCGGGCGAGGTGATCGATGCCGCCGAGGGCCGTCCCATCAAGCAGACCGCCGACCTGCTGGCGCTGGTCGAATCGAAGAAGCCGAAGGACAGGCTCGCTCTCCACGTGAAGGGCGCCTCGGCGCGGGCGGTGGAGGTCGTCCTGGGCCAGACGCCACAGGAGATCCCGCTCAACGACCCGGCACTGCTCTACAACAAGGTGATGATGGACCTCCGGCAGCAGGTCGAGGGCTATCCCGGCACCGAGGCGGCCGCCTTCGCCCGGCTCAACCTGGCCGTGTGCGCCATGCATTTCGGCGACTTCGCGGCCGCCCACGAGCACCTCTTGAAGGCGCGCACCGAGCTGCCCCAGCGGCCGGGGATCTCGCAAGGGACGGCCCTGTACTATCTGGGTCTCGCCCTGGAGCGGCTGGGGTACAAGAAGGAGGCGGTCGAAGCCTACCGGGCGGCGGCGGCCGCGAAAGAGGCCACGCTCTTCGACAACGACGGGCCCGCGGTGGCGCCGCTCGCGGCGCGCCGGGCCGGACCGTAGGGCCGGTGCCACCGTCGCGGCCGGCGCGGCTGGTGTGGGAGAAGGCCGACGGCGGCCGCGTGGAGTTTTCGCTGGAATCGTCGCCGATGCTGGTAGGCCGCGACGAGACCGCCGAGATCCGCGTCGACGAGCCGCTCGTCTCGCGGGCCCACGCCCGCATCGAGCGGCGCGGGGAGGCCTACGTCGTCTGCGACCTCGGCTCCACCAACCTCACGCGGGTCAACGGCGAGGTCGTGGCCGAGCGCGAGCTGCGTCACGGGGACGAGGTCCGGTTCGCCCGCGCCCGGTGCCTGTTCCTGGCCCAGGCAGGCCCGGACCCGATCGCGGGAGGAGTCTGACGTGACGGAAGCGGCGAGATGTTCGAGGCCCTGAGCCTGTGGGCGGGTGGCTGCTGCTGCTCCTGCTCGTCCTCGTCCTCGCCGCATCGACGGGCCGGCCCCGCTCCGGGTGTCTCGCGCCGTGTTTCGCACCCGCAGCGAGCGACTGTGGCTTGAGCCGCTGTCACCGGCCGGGTCCCCGCGCGTCGTAGAGGACGTAGCCCCCCCCTTCGTAGACCTTCGGGTACGGCAGCGGCTCGAGGCCCTGCGTGCGTAGCGTATCGACCAGCACGTAGCCGACGTGCCACCGGGCCAGGATCGCGGCGCGCTCCTGGGAAGGAGTGCTCCACGACAAGAAGCGGCGGACGTCGAGCGTGCGCTGCCAGCCGCCGGCCATGACCAGGAAGACGTCCGGGCCGTCGGGGGCGACGACCTTGCGGCCGGTGAGGCCGGCGACCGCGCTCGACGTGGTCGGGTCGGAGAGGATCACCGCCTCCGCGGGCGTGAGCCGGGTGACGAAGTCTAGGTGGGGGACCTCGCGGTCGAGTGTCCAGGCGATGCGCTCGGCGGCCGAGGCGGCGCCCGCGGCGAGGAGGGCGACCGCGAGCGCTTTGCCCGGGAGGCCCAGACGCCAGGCGGCCTGGAGGAGACCGGTGGCGGCGATCTGCAGCGGCAGCAGGGCGAAGACCAGGAAACGCTGGTGGAAGGGGAGCGGAGAGGCGGCGAGCATCAGGTCGAGGCCGGCCCACAAGAGAAGGCAGGGCTGGCGGCGCACAGCCAGCACGGCGCACCAGGCCAGGCCGGCCACGGCCGGCCCCAGCGAGCGTAGGCTCGCGACGAGGGACGACAGCGGCAACAGCGACATCACCACATGGACCGGGCCTGGTCCCGAGGCCGCCCGCGGCGGCTCCCAGAGCTGCGGCATGGTGAAGGCCTTCAGCAGCTTGAGCAGAGGGTAGTACGGCCAGAGCGCGGCCAGGCCGAGGGCGAGGACCGGCAGCGTGGCGAGCAGGGCGACCCGAGCCGGCGGCGGACGCGACGTCATGAGGTCGGCGACGATCAGCGCGCCGAGGGCGGAGGCCATCGCCAGCCCGCTCAGCGGATGGCTGGCGACCAGCAGGCCGGCGACGACCACGGCGGCCGCGGCACGCCGGGGCCGAAGGTCCGGCGCCGCCCCCGGCCGCGCCGGAAGCAGCAGCCCGAGGAGCACGAGGAGCAGCACCAGGCCGGCGTGCTGGGGGAAGAAGAAGTTCTGCGCGTCGGCGATGGACGTCGTGCCGGGCCAGCCGGGACTGGGCAGCCGGCCGCCGCGGACCGGCCACGGCCCGGACAGCAGCAGGGCGGAGAGCGCGGACCAGCGCGCCGCGTCGGGGCCGATGAGGCGGGCGGCCACGAGGCGGAAGGCCACGACGAAGACGACCAGTCCGGCGAGGCCGGCGGCATGGAGGGCGGCGCGGGCGGACGCCCCGGTCAGCCGGGCCAGCCTCGCGACCGCGACCAGGTAGGGCCCGTAGTGCCCCTGTGGCACGTAGCCTTCGACGAGGTTGTGCCGCGGCGGGAACTCCCCGCGCCCCAGCTCGCGCACTGCGGCCAGGTGATGGAACGTGTCCAGGCCCAGGCGCACCGGGCTGTCCTGAGAATAGAGCCAGGCCAGGACGAGGAGGCCGGCGGCGGAGGAGAAGGTGAAGAGCGCGTCCGGCCGCGCCCTCACTCCGGCCCGGCGTCGGGACGGCCGAGCAGGAAGCCCTGGCCCCAGTCGACGCCCGCGTCGAGCAGGGCTCCGGCCTCTTCGTTGGAGTGGATCCCCTCTCCGATGACGGCCGCGCCGATGCCGTGGCCCATGGCCACGATCGCCTCCACCATGGCCCGGTTCACCAGGCTGGCGTGGACGTCGCGCACGAGCGACATGTCGATCTTCAGGAACGTCGGCTTCAGGCGGGCGATCGACTCCAGGCCGGAGTAGCCCGATCCCACGTCGTCGACGGCAAAGGACATGCCGAGGTCGGTGAAGTAGGCCATGGCCTCCCGGAAGAGGTTGTAGTTCTCGATGACGAGCTTCTCGGTGATCTCGATGACGATGCGGTCGGGGGAGACCTGGGCCTTGTCGAGGAAGTCGATGAGCGACTTGCCCCGGAACTGCGGGTCGCGGATGGTGGCGGGCAGCGTGTTGACGAAGATCTTGGCCCCGGTCGGGATGCGGCCCGAGGAAAGGAGCGCCCGCCGGCGGCAGAGCCGGTCCAGCTCAACCAGCAGCTGGTGCTCGGTCGCGGAGCCGAACAGGTCGTCGGCCCGCTCCAGGCCCGAGCCACGCGGCCCGCGCGACAGGGCCTCGAAGCCCAGGACGGTGCGGTCGGGGCCGAGGCGCATGATCGGCTGGAAGGCGGTGATCACCCGCTCCCGCAGGATGATGTCGAGCAGCTGCTCGCGCGCCACCAGACGCTCGGCCTCCCGCAGGTGGCGGGCGATCTCCAGCGCCTCCCGGAACGCGGTGAGGGCGATGCGGCTCGGGTGCAGCAGCGGGTTGTAGACCGCCATGCCATAGCCCACCTCGATCCGGGGCGGCGTCTTGCAGTAGGGGAAGGTGGCCCGGCCCAGGTTGGGCACCAGCGAGGCAGCCATCCGCGTCTGGACGACCTTGAGGTCGGCGATGGTCGTCGGGTTCGAGCGCCGCCGCTTGCGCTCCAGGAAGAAGATGAAGCGCAGCCCGCCCGGGCGGTCGAGGGTCAGCACGTCCTCGTTGCGGAACTCCTTCCCCCGCTGCTCGCGGAGGATCTTGAAGAGGCGCTGGCGGACCTCCTCGAAGGCGTCGCTGCCGTACTGCTCCTCGATGACCTCCAGCGGCGAGGCGTCGATCACGACCAGGCCCTGGCTGCCGCGCTCGGTCAGCTCCCGGGCCAGCTCGGGCAGGTGCTCGTGGTAGGGCGGGAACGAGTCGGTCACGAGACGGCGGTCTCGGAGGCGCCCACCAACACCGGCGGACCGAGGTAGCGCCCCTGGCCGAGGGGGACGCCCATCTCGCGCAGCGTGGCCAGCTCCGGCTCCATCTCGATCCCCTCCGCGATGACCTTGGCCCCGATCTTGGACGACAGGTCGACGAGCGTCTCCAGCAGGCTGCGCTTGATGAGGCTGCGGTCGATGTCCCGCACCAGCGAGATGTCGAACTTCAGGTAGTCCGGCTCCACTTCCACCAGGGCCTTGAGGCTCGAGTAGCCGGAGCCCATGTCGTCGATGGCGATGCCGAAGCCGTCCGCCTTCAGCTTGCGCAGCATGCCGCGGTAGGCCTCGCGCTCCTCGATCGCCACCCGCTCGGTGATCTCGAGGACCACGTCCCGGTGATCGAGGCCCTGCTCCTCCACCTGGCGCACGAAGGCGTCTCCCGACACGGTGGGGTCGGCGAGGGCGGGCGCGGAGGTGTTGAGGAACAGCTTCGTGCCCGGCCGCAGGTGGCGGGGGGCGGAGACGAGCGCGCGGTTGCGGCACAGCCGCTCGAGGTCGAGCAGGCGCCCGGTGCGCTCGGCGAGGGCGAACAGCCGCTCGGCGTCCTCGAAAGGCCCGCCGGCCGGCCCGCGGCTGAACACCTCGTGGCCGAGCACGTCGAGGGTCCTCAGGTCCAGGATCGGCTGGTAGAGCGTGACGACCTCTTCCTCGCCGATGATCTCGTCGAGGCCCTGCAGGCGGCGGTCGTCCTCGCGGGTGCGCTGGGTCAGGCTCATGAACATGGCCTCGTCGAGCGCGCGGTGCATGGAGCGCTCGGCCCGCAGCATCGGATCGCGGAACATCACGGCGTGTCCCTCGTGGAAGGGGACCGGCGCCTTGCGGGCCGACTCAAGGAAGCGGGGGATGGCCTCGGCCAGCTTCTCGCACAGCCGCCGCGCCCGGGCGTCCATGGAGCCGGAGTCCACGCCGCCCGGATCGCCCGCCCGCATGAACACCAGGAACTTGTCGCTCCGCACGCTGGTGACGGCCACGATGTCCCGCGGCGAGAGGGGACCGCGCTCGCCCTTGAGCGAGAGCAGCGCGCGAGCGAAGGCGCGCAGCAGCTCGTCGTAGGCCTGCCAGCCCCGGGCGGCCTCCACTCCCGGCTCCGCGGCCAGGTCGAAGTAGACGACCCCCAGGCTGCCCCGCTCCTCCATCAACCGCCGCACGTCGTCCATCACGGCCGCCAGCGTCGGCAGCTCGGTGTTGGCGTCGAAGACGTGGTTCTTGAAGCGGAGCCACTCGGCCCGCAGGCGGAAGAAATCCGCCTCTTGCGGGTTGGGAGGCTTCATCTCTCGCGGGCCGCCTTCCCGCGTCCCTCCACCTGCCCGAATATCGTCTCGATCTTGGCCAGCAGGTCCTGGAGCGAGAACGGCTTGCAGATGTAGTCGATGGCTCCTTCCTGCAGCCCCTGCACGCGGTCCTTGGCCTCGGTGCGGGCGGAGAGCATCGCCACCGGGATGTCGGCCGTCTCGTCGTCGACCCGGAGCAGCTTCAGCACCTCCCACCCGTCCATCTGGGGCATCATGATGTCGAGCAGGATCAGGTGGGGCTGCTCGATCTGGGCCTTGGTCAGGGCCTCGTGGCCGCCGGAGGCGGTGGCCACGTCGTAGCCCTTCTCCCTCAGCACGAGCTCGAGGAAATGCAGGATGTCGTCCTCGTCGTCCACCACCAGGATCTTCTTCCTCATACGCTCGCTCGATGCGCCGCCGGGGCGCCCTCTCGTGAGACGTGGCGCCGGACCTCGGCCACCAGCGGCCGCGGATCCAGGATGCGGCCCGGTCGCCGAGGCCCCTGCGCGGGGCCGCCCCGCGCTTCCTCGCGCCCGCCCAGCAGCAGCACCGGCGCGCGCGACACCGTGTTCGGACCCAGCTCGGACAGCAGCTCCAGACCGGCCAGCGTCGCGCCCGCGTGCACCACGACGAGGTCGGGCGGGCTGGCCCGCAACGATTCCCGGGCCTGCCGGCCGTCGCGGGCGGCCACCACGCGGCAGCCCGCGAGCTTCAGGGTATCGCGGATCTGGTTCGCCGTCTCCGCATTGCCGTCCAGCAGCAGCACGGTCGGGATTTTCGCTCGCGCGAAGTGGATCCGCGCTCGCTCGTCTTCATCGGGCGGGGGGGACTCGGTCCCCTCCGGGCCCCCCGCCGCGCCCGACAGCAGGCGCCGCGCCGCAGCCGCCACCGCCGTCGCGTCGACCGGCGGGGCCAGGCATTCACCGGACCCGAGGCTGAACACGCGCAGTCCGTCCTCGGCCTCCACGTAGGCCACCACCGGCAGGTCGCGGGTGGCGCCCTGCCGGCACAGCCGGCGGAGCAGCTCCCAGCCCTCGGGGGCCGGAGGGTTCACGTCGACCAGCACCGCCTCCGGCCGGCGCTCGGCGGCGAGGCTGGCCGCCTCGGCCGCCGTGGACGCTCCGAGGACCGCGAGGCCGTCCGCCTCCAGCGCGCCCCGGACCTGTCCCAGCGCCTCCGCCTCCTCTGCCATCACCAGCACGACGCCCGCCTCGGCCGCCGCCCGGGGCCGCTCCTCCCGCGGCTGTGCCTCCTGCTTCTCCAGGACCGGCAGCACGAACCGGAACGCGCTGCCCCGGCCGGGCTGGCTCTCCACCTCGATCGCGGCACCGTGGGCCTCCAGGATGGTCTTGACGATGGCGAGGCCGAGGCCGACCCCGCCGAAGCGGCGGGTGCTGGAGCCGTCCACCTGATGGAAGCGGTTGAAGACCTTGCCGATCTGGTCGTGCGGGATCCCGACCCCGGTGTCGGCGACCCGGATCTCGGCCGAGGGCCGGGCGGCGCCGGGCAGCCGGGCCGCGCTCACCGCGATGCTCCCGCCCTCGGGGGTGAACTTGATCGCGTTGATGATGAGGTTCTCGAGAACGGCCGCGACCTTCTCCCGGTCGGCGATGACCGAGGGCAGCTCGGGGTCCAGCTCCGAGCGGAAGGACAGCCGCTTCTTCTCCAGCTCCGACCGCAGGGAGGTATGGATCTGGTCGACCAGCGGGCCGAGGAGGAAGGGCTGGATGTTGAGGGCGATCCGGCCCACATCCATCCGCGAGAAGTCGAGCAGGGCGTTGATCGACTTCGAGAGGCGGTCGAGGTTGCGCTGGACGACCACCAGCCCCTTCTCCTGCTTGTCGCTGATGGGGCCGAGCTTCCGCTCGAGGATGTAGTCCGTGTAGCCCTTGATGGCGGTGAGCGGCGTGCGCAGCTCGTGGCTGACGTTGGCCAGGAGGTCCGACTTCAGGCGATCCAGCTCTTTCAGCTCGTCGTTGGCTGCGGCGAGCTTGACGTTGGACTCCTCGAGCTGCTGCACGTTCTCCTTCAGCCGTCCGGTCATGTGGTTGAAGGCCTCGGCCAGGATGCGCAGCTCGTCCTCCGGGGAATGGATGGCCAGCCGGCGGTCGAAGTGGCCCTTGGCGATGTCCTTGGCCCCCTCGGTCAGCTCCTGGACGGGGCGGGTGATCCGGCTGGCCAGGGCGGCCGCCACCAGGGCGGAGGCGAGGATCGACAGCAGCGTGAGGGCGGCGGTGGCGAAGATGATCCCCGCGATCTTGGGCTTGAGCGACTTGTAGGAGACCTCGTAGAGGACCGACAGGCGGTGCTTGCCCCATTCCTCGAAGTTGGGCGCCACGATCTCGAATCCGCGCTCGCCTTGCGCGTCGCGCGCAGGCAGCACCCGCGTCTCCAGCCCCCGGATGGCGGACAGCCGCGCCGGCTCCTGGATCCATCGATCGGGGGGCGGACCCTGGCGGCGCGGGTCCAGCTCGTCCAGCTCCGAGGAGTCGAAGAGGACGCGGCCGTTGTCGTCGACGATGAGGATGCGCTCGACGTCGGTGTTGAGCCGCAGCTTCTCCCGGACCAGCTCGCGGAGCTTGTCGTACTGCTTCTCGTGGTAGGCGTCCCAGGCGGTGGAGAGGCGGTCCTTGGTCAGCTCGGCGAAGGTGAGGGTCTCCTGCGCGATGTCGGTCCGCAGCTCCGAGCGCTTCTTGAGGATGAGGTAGACGGCGTTGATCACCAGGGTCACGACGACCACCGAGGCGATCGCGAGGGCAGTGCGGGTCTTGAGGCTCGTGAGCCGGAGGGCCATGGGCGTGTAGCGCGGGGCTTGCCTTTGTCCTCGGCGCGCTCGGATGATACTCCAAACCGGCTAGAATAGGCGGCTTTGCCGCCGACGCGGAAGCGGGGGAGAAGGAGAGCAGATGATCGAGCGGATGAAGGAGCTGCGGCGGCGGCGCAAGCGCCGGGAGAAGCGGCGCAAGGCACGTCTCAAGGAGGCCCGGGCCGCGGCGCCCAAGAAGCCC
>Ga0066710_100000287_pt1 | contig 28020 bp, 15 predicted proteins | sample GraSoiAngelo_159_FD_79666 | JGI IMG/M metagenome (GOLD analysis project Ga0066710, IMG submission 79666) | Grasslands soil microbial communities from the Angelo Coastal Reserve, California, USA - 14_1009_16_40cm | ecosystem: Environmental > Terrestrial > Soil > Grasslands | place: USA... | reverse complement strand
CAGAGTTGGAACCGCAATGAGGGAGATTGGCGAATTTTCATTTGTTATTTTGCATTTGCTTGCCTAGCGACAGTGCCCTCCCGTGCCAACCTCCCATCTCACGATCAAACTCCAAGTCCTGGTTTCGCGGCTGAACTTACAGGATCTTCTGCCGAGGTTATTCAAGCGCTCAATGAAGTCCTGGAGGACCAGATCATTCACGGGACTCATGTCTTTGACAAAGAACCGACGCTGACCGGCGCCGCGGTGGTGGCCTCGACACCTTTGTTCGAGCCGTGGAACGGGCCGGGCCGGGTTTTCTATAAGATTCGCAAGGATGTCGTTGCGCCTCGCCATTTTCGCGAGAGCGAAGATATGGGAACTATAGCCGTTCGCTATGTCGTGACTAGTGCGGGTGAAGTTCGCACGCGAATCCGCATCGACGCGATTTTTGTCGAGACCGCCCATCGCAGACTGCACCCGTCGGACGGCACGGTGGAATCCAGCGAATTCAAGGTAATTCAAGAGCATCTTCAGGCCATTCAATTTGCCGCGCAGGAAGCCGCCGACGCGAAGCGCCGACGCGATAGTGCGGAACTCGTGCGGCAAACAGCGATTCGCCAGCGGGAAGACGAGACCACGCGTCTGGCTGCGGCACGATCTTCCGTGCAAGACCTGGAACAGCGCATCAGTGCGATGCGGCATGAAGTGGAGCGCAGAGTGAAGGCGCCGGGCGCGGACCTCAAGTCCGCACCCTTCCGCGCGGCCGCCAAGGTGAAAACCCTTGCGGCGTATACGGAAGTTGTCGTCGTGATCGTCACACCGCACTGGTATGGCGTGGAAACGCCGGACGGCCAGCGCGGCTGGGTGCCCCTGGATGAATTGGAAACTCTCCCGTGAAAAGGCCTGGACGGAAATTCCGCATTTCAACGATTCGAATAGGTGGACTCGGTGGAGTCCTCTGCTTGTTGTTGACGGCGGCCGTTCTTCCTCAAGCTGTGCCCTACGCCCGCTCGTTTCAGAAGTCCGCGGAAGAAGTCGAGGGCGCGCTGAAGGACCTGCAAGCGTATTCCGGCCAAAAGCTTCCGATGGTGGACGGCTTCGTGGCGATCGGAGACAAGCCACTCAATCAATACGAGCGCGCCTTTTATCAATTCTCCATCGACCTGCTGCCGGGAACAGCGGGCGGCACAATCGTGCGCGCCACGGCCAAAATTACGGCGTGGTACGCAGACAAAGACCCCGCAAAATCCGGTTACCAGGTGCTGCCTTCCAATGGGCGCCTGGAGCTTGATCTTTTGGACCGGTTGGAAGAAAAATTCGGCGGCAAGCCGGCGTCTTCCGTGGCGCGCTCGCTTTCGAGCGCTACTATCTCCGCTCCAAAGCCGAAGCTCGACCTCGGCGGCGTCCCCGGAGTTCAAATTCTCGGGGCGACGAATCCTGCAGCAAAATCGGGAACCACGGCCGATGAAATGGGCTCTCTGCGGTCCAATCGTGAAGCCCAGGAAAAACGCATGAGGGAATTGAACGCGGAACTTCAGAGCTTGCAGGAAATCCAGAAAAACCAGGCGCACCCTCTGAACCTGGTGGTGGTGAAAAAAACGGGCGCGGCGGTGCTCGCGAGGCCTGCGGAAGGGTCACGCGTACTGTTTAACGCTGCCGCCGAGGATGAGTTCGAATTCCTTGAGACGGAAGGCGATTGGATTCACGTGCAGATCTCCGGCCCTTCGCGCGGGTATATCCGCCGAAACAATCTCGAGTTGTCGGAATTTATCATGGCGCGGCTCAATGCGCCTGGCACCGCAGACCCAGTGGAAAAGGCCGTGGCGTTCCGGATTGCGCGCGAAGAAAATAGTCCTTTTCCCGGAGATTGGGCACCTCTGAAGGGAAAGGCAGTGAAGATTTTTACCGTGCAGCCCGTCTCGCAGGACCCAAAAGAAACGGGCCCACGCGCAAAACTTCTCTTCGCTAGCTCCCTTTTTCAGAAGTACGCGACGGATAACATCGTATCGACTTCGGCCGTTGAAGGCGTCGTCGTAATCTTCGACTCGGCGGACGGCGGCATCGTGGGGGCTACGCTGGCGACCTTGAAGCAGCTTACCGCCGGCACACTTTCTCTGGAGAACTTCGGGAAGGAGTGCTACCGCGATCCGCCGGGGGCGTTTCAGGAATCTCGCAAACCTTAGAGCAGGAATCCTGGCCGTTCGGCAGAGGGATTCGCCGCCCTCACTTCCATTCGAAACTTTGCTGGAGTCCGCCGATTCTCACATCGAAGACTCCGGGCTCGACAACGCGCTGATTATCGGCGCCGATGAAGGACAAGTCGTCGGAAGTCAATTCAAATGAAAGCTGGCGGCTCTCGCCGGGCTGGAGCAGCACTTTCGCGAATCGCTTGAGCCGCTTCAATGGTGGTGTCACGCTGGCAAAGTGTTCGTTCAGGTACAGTTGAACGACTTCCTTGCCGGCGCGGTCGCCGCTGTTCTTCACCGTCGCATCCACCCGCACGGTCTGGCTCGCCGAAGCCGTAGCAGGGGCCACGCGCAAATCGGAATACGAGAAATTCGTGTAACTCAACCCCGACCCAAATTCGAATTGCGGCGCGGCCATTGCCTTGCCTTCTCCCCAATCCTCCCCTTCAAATACTTTGTGGTCGTAGGTAAAAAGTCGATTCGTCGAGCGCGGATAGGTGATGGGCAGCTTTCCGCTGGGATTCGCATCGCCGAAAAGAATATCGGCAATGGCGTGACCGCCTTCGTTGCTGGGGTTATAAGCCATCACGATGGCTTTCGCAGGATCTGCAATGCGGCTGATAATGCGCGGGCGGCCCTCGGTGAGCACCAGAATGACGGGCTTTTTCGTCTCCATAATTTTCAGAGCAAGGTAGAGCTGCGCGTCAGGTAACGTGAGATCGGAGATGTTGCCAGGCGTTTCCGCATAGGCCCATTCTCCGAGGCAAATCACGACTGCATCTGCTTTGGACGCCGCCTCTGTGGCCTTGGCGACGTCCACTTCCTTGTTGTAGGTCGTGCCAGGGACATAGGTCACGTTGGCGGCACCGATTTTTTCCTGAATGGCTTTCAGAATCGTCGAGTGATCCTTGGGATACGCGCTCGCGCGGTCACCCTGCCACGTATAACTCCAACCGTTATTTAGCGGAATCAGGGAATCGGCGTCCGGCCCGGTCACGAGAACGTGCGCCATCTTTGCAAGCGGCAGCATGTGGTCTTCGTTTTTCAGAAGAGTGATGGACTCGCGCGCAGCTTCCAGGCTGACCTGCCGTGATTCCGGTGAGCCGATTACCGTTTTCGAATCGATCCCGCGTAGCGGATCGTCAAAAAGCCCCAGCTGGTATTTGACGGTGAGGATCCTCCGCACCGCTTCATCGATCCGGCTCGTAGGCATTTTGCCTTCCTGCACCAGTTCGAGCAACAGATTGCTGAAGCTGTAATCGCTCGGCACCATGCTCATGTCGATTCCCGCAAGCACGGCAATGCGCGTGGCTTCCTTCTCGTTTGGCGCGACGTGGTGCACACCAACCAGTTTCTCGATGTCCATCCAGTCAGAGACCACGAATCCCTGCAAGCCGAGTTCGCTTCGCAAAACGTCTTTGAGCAAATAACCGTTGGCATGCCCGGGGATTCCGTTCACTTCGCTTGAGTTCACCATTACCGTGTGGGCGCCGGCTTTCACAGCAGCGGCAAACGTCGGGAGAAAGTATTCGCGCAAAGTAATTTCCGGGATGAGCGCAGGGCTGCGGTCACCGCCGGTGCTGGGATAGCTGTACCCCACATAATGTTTCAACGATGCAGAAACGCTGCCGGGGCTTGAAAGATCGCTGCCTTCATAACCGCGAACTGTGGCCACACCCATCACCGTCGCAAGATAAGTATCTTCTCCGAAGGTCTCCCACAAACGCGACCACAGCGGCTGCCGCCCGGCATCAAGAACAGGCGAAAAAGACCATGGAATGCCTGCCTTGCGCGTCTCCGCGGCCGCGATCTGGCTGCTGCGCAGCATCAACTCCGGATTCCACGTCGCGGCCATCGCAAGCGGCTGGGGAAAAAGAGTGCTCCCAACGATGTAATTCGGCCCGTGGATGGTATCGATGCCGTAGAGCACGGGGATCTTCAGCCGGGATTTCTTCGCTTCTTCCTGGATGGCGCGGATAATCTCGTGCCACTTCTCTGCGGTCAAGGCTTCGTCATTCACATTGAGAATGGAACCCACACCGTATTCGCCGACAGCTTTGTGCAATTTGTCAGAATTGATTCGAATGGACTGGCCCTGTCCATCGCTGATCATGCCGATTTCGAGTTGCGTCATCTGCCCAATTTTTTCCTTCAGCGTCATTTGGCGGAGCAGTTTTTCCACCGCGGTGGCGGAAGCGCTTGCAGGTGGACCTGCCGGAGTGAGATTTCGGTGCAAGAATGTCTGGCTATCAACAAGCCCCGAAGCCGCGTCATCGGCGCCGGACGGTACTGCCACTACCGTGCAAACAGCCAATACAATAACGATATGCCAAAACTTTCTTTGCGGGGTGGACACGGGTATCTCCTTGCCGAGCATCCTACCCCCGGAGGCCAGATATGTCCAAATTTCCGGTTTCCCAAAATTCCGATTGTGGACCGTCTGAAAGCTGGTACCTTGCAACCTGCGGTGAAAACGACGGAGCGGAAAACTTGCCTACGCGAGAGTCTTGACTATGAAACAAACAGCGGCGGTGATCGGATTAGGGTTCGTGGGCAGAGCGCATCTGGAATCTTTGCGAAGAATCAGCGTTCCCGTGCGTGGCATGCTCGGCAGTTCCCGCGAACGCAGCGAAGCGGCTTGCGAGTCATTAGGCTTGGAACGCGCCTATACCTCACTCGACGAATTGGCCGAAGATCCCGACGTCAGTGTGGCGCACATTTGCACACCGAATTATGTGCACTTCGAGCAGGCCAGCCGCATGATCCGTGCCGGGAAACATGTCCTCTGTGAAAAACCTTTGGCAACGGATTCGCGCGAATCGGAAATGCTGCTAAAGCTCGCAAGAGAGCGGCGATGCGTGGGAGGTGTCGCTTACAACCTCCGCTACTACCCGCTATGCCAGGAAGCAAAAGTCGCCGTGGCGAGTGGCGTGATCGGCCAGCCGCGCCTTGTCCACGGAAGTTTTCTACAGGATTGGCTGCTCTTCCCGACCGACTGGAACTGGCGGCTGGACCCGAAGCTCGGCGGCGAGCTCCGCGCCGTCTCCGATATCGGTACGCACTGGCTGGACCTAATGATGTGGATAACCGGGCGGAAAGTTACGGAAGTGTGTGCGGACCTGGCAACGGTCTTGCCGATTCGTCATCGGCCGCGCGGCCGCGTCGAGACATTTCAGAAAGCCTCGAATGCCGAACACGACGATGTTCCGATCGCTACGGATGACTACGCCTCCGTCCTCTTGCACTTCGAAGAGGATCTGCGTGGGGTGATGACCGTCTCGCAGGTCAGCGCCGGCCGCAAAGCCAGACTGTGGTTCGAAATCGATGGCAGCAAAGGCTCACTCGCCTGGAACTCGGAGTCCCCAAACATGCTTTGGATCGGACGCCGCGACCGCGCCAGCGAGGTGCTACCCAAAGATCCCGCTTTGCTGAGTCCGGCTGCCAGGGGCTTTGCGGCGTATCCCGGTGGCCACGCCGAAGGATACCCCGATACATTCGTTCAGCTCTTCCGCGATTTTTACGGATACCTGGATGCGGGAGACCTCGACGCGCGCCGGCCCTTCCCGACATTTGCAAACGGGAACCACGAGTTGTTACTCTCGGAAGCCATCGCACAGAGTGCGCGGGATCGTGCGTGGGTACCGGTGCTTTGGGGCTGAGTGTGCCGCCTCAGTGTGGCGAAGAATATCGGTAGCGCAGGCTCGGCGGCATGCGTTCCGAACGCGATCGGGTGTTGTATTCCAACTGGTAGCCCAGATGCTCCGCATCGGCCGGATAATCTCGACCGTCGGGATACGGATACGGCAGCGTCGAATGCTGCGGTAGTGGCTCGACGGTAAACGCGTGGGCCGCGTAGAAATCGAGATCCTTTTCGAAACCGTCGGCGTAAAAGAAATAATCGCGAACCCATCCAGCTGGCAGCGCCGAAAGCTGCTTGGAATCAAAATCGAGCTTCAGCCCCTCACCGGAACCAAAAACGACAAAGCGATCGTCGGAGGCGCTCAGCAAGCCGTGCACGTCGCCGTAGCGCGTGTAATTTCCAGCGGCGCGCGCGTAGGGACCGGTCATGCTCCGGTGCGAATACGAATAGATCGTGTCGCTCGTCGGCTTTAACCGCGTCTCACGAGGATAGCCGACGAAATCCAAGGCCGCCTTTGCGAGAGGCACTTGCGCCACGCGAACATCCTGCACCTTCGCTGTCTGGTCAATTCGCACCATGTCCCAATAAATTTTCAGATTATTGACGATGCGGATGCGCCGCATTCCTGCGGGAAGCTTGCCGGTCAAGTCCGCAACCATGGTCCGTTCGAGCCCCGCCGGAAATCCCATCTCTTCGACGACACGCACCCACTTGCCTTGCGCATCGAGGGCTTCCACATACGGTGGAATCACTTTGATTCCCGCCTGATCCGCCGCGTACATGGAAGTCGCGGTGAAGTAATCGGTGTAGCCATCGATGATCAATCGCAATGGCTTTTGCGCATCCCATTCACCGAGGTCGAGCTCGATCCAGTGCAGCTTGGCGAATCCTACGAACGGCAACTCTTCGAAACTCGTGACGTACTGACGGTCGCGTTTGGAGATCAGCGCCAGCACGTCATTCCGCTTATCGTCCCACGCGCCGATTGGTGCATGCGCGCCGTGGCTTGCGATCACGCGGAACTCCGGAAAGGGCGGCCCGCTGACGAATCGCTCGTTCGCAAAGACTTCGTACTCCGCCGGATGATCAATGGCCAGCAGCCGCACCTGATCGAGATACACGGTTTCTTCCATCGGCTCCACGAAGCGAAAGCTGAGCAGGCCGTTCCGGGCTTTCACGCTGCGTGCGGGCACCTTCAAGTACTCGTCCGGATCGGGAACGTCCCTTTCGCCGGGCGCAACCCAGTGGCCGACCACGCCGGGCCCGATCATGTCCGCGATGAATTCATACTCGCGGCCATTCCACGAAAACAAAACGGGGCAAGAGCTCCCGCGCCGGTCGAGCTCGGCGATGCTTTGCACTTTCTTCGCTGCCAGGTTTATTTCGTCCTGCGGCACGCCCGTGGGCCACAACAGCCGGACGACTTCAGCGTTGCGCTCCGAGCCGAGCCCCGCAAGAATTGGCGCGGCGCTTTGCCCCAAATAGCCAGACGCGCCGGCCACTTCCCACTTTTGATACAGCGTGCCAGCGTAGAGTTCAACCTTTGTTCCGATTCCGCTCTTGTTGTCGTTGAGCGCCTTGAGGTCGATGCTCAGCCAGTTGTGCTGATTGCCGCCCTCATTGAACAGAACAAGGGGCAAACCGCCAAGCTGCGTTACAACAAGATCTGGATCTCCATTTCCGTCGATATCCGCAACCGCAATCGCACGCGGTTGGTTCAGCTTGACCGCATCGAGGTGCACATCCTTGGTGACGTCGGCCCAGCCCTTGCTCCCTAGATTCCGCAACAACCGGAGTTCCGCTCCGCTATTGGACTCTCCCGCGGCGACCAGGTCGAGCCAGCCGTCGTTGTCGTAATCGAGCGCGGCAATTCCCCAGCCGTTCTGCCAGCCGAAATCGGGGAGCGGAACGCGCTCCAGCCGCTTCCCTTCCACGTTCCGCCACAGGCTGATGCCCGGCGCGCCCGCGTGTGTGAACGCCAGATCCATCCAGCCGTCTTTGTTGAAGTCGAACGCGACCACACCAACCGCTGGCGGCAACTTCTCCTTGCTGAGATCGACGCCGCCGAGCAATGTGAATTTCCCTTCGCGCGGATTGAGATAGATAGAAGCTCCGGCCTGCCCACCGGGGATTACGAAGTCCACCGCACGATCATTATTGAAATCGGTGGTGACAACCCCAGCACCCGTGGCCGCAAAGCCGAGCGCCGTTTCCGCTGACACGTCCGTGAAGGTGCTATTCCCATTGTTCCGCCAAAGCACATTGTGCGGCGTGCCCGGCGGACCCGCATCGGGCGCAGTTGTGATGTACAAGTCTAAGTCCCCATCGTGGTCATAGTCCACAAACGTCAAGCCCACACAGCCTTTTTCCTTTCGGATGCCAACCGCGTGAGTCACGTCCTCAAACTTGCCGTCTCCTTTGTTGTGGAAAAGCTTCACTCCATCGCTCAGGCAAACTGCCAAGTCGGTCTTACCGTCATTGTCGAAGTCTCCGGCCGCGCAGCCCAAACCTCTGCCAGCCGTACCAAGTCCGGCATCCTCGGTCTTGTCCTCAAAATGGCCCTTACCAAGATTGTGCAACAATCGGCTGGAACCTTCCCCCACACCGCTCACAAGAAAAAGATCGGGCTTGCCATCATCATCATCGTAGTCAAAAAAACACGCCCCAGAGCTCGGGCTGGGCACGCGACGGACATCCGATCCTGGCACACTCCACGAAATTGGTAGGGCCGCAAATCGCACCGGAATCGCCACCGGCACATCGACAACCGCATTCAGCGGCAACTCCGCTAGTGAGTAGCGGCCTTGATCGCCGTAACCTGCACCGAACGGCGCTCCGAGATGCTCCGTCGTAATTTTCTGGAAACGTGCCAGGTGCTCGCGCGCCGCAGCAGCATCGCCTTTCCGCTGAAACGCGCGCGCCAGGCCAAATTCCGACGAGGCGTGAAACGGAGAAAGGACCAGCCCCTTCTGAAACGCCGCGATGGCTTCGTCATATTTCTGCAGCTGGGCGTTCAGGTAGCCGACAAAATAGTAGGCGTCAGGTTCGTTGGGCGCGATCTCCGTGACATGCTGAAAAGCGGCGATGCCCTTCTCCGATTCCCCGACGTCTTTGTAGGCAAGTCCGAGGTTGTACCAGGCGTAAGCATCCTTAGGAAGCTGCCGCGCAGCCGCTTCGAGTGCCGAGCGCGCCGGCTCCAGCCTCTGCTGGGCGAGCAGAGAAACACCCAGGTTCAACCGGGCGACCGCAAACTTGGGGTCGGCCTCGAGGGCTTGATCAAAATATTTTTGCGCGTCTGCTGGGCGCTGCTGGTTCATGTAGGCAACGCCTAGGGTATTGAAACGATAGGCATCCTCAGCGCCGCCGCCCGATGACCGCGGCTTCTTTGCAGCGGCCTTCCCCTGTGTGGACGGCGCGCTCGAACCCACCAATGTCGCGGCACAGCAAATCAAGATTGAACAAGCGAACATTACGTCCACTACACGCTGCTGGTTTGAATGCATGAAAATGTTTCTTCCTGTTCGCGCGGGATGCCCGAATTCCATGTGCCGCCCGCCCGGGTCAATTGGAATTCTCCCGGCTGGTATTCGCATCGTCAACCGTTTTTACGCGCCCCGAGTTGCGTCTTTCGCCGGACGTCTTTCGCCGGACGCTTGACCTACATCGCAGGTACGCTTACTCTCGCGCATCAAGCCATGAGCTTCTTCCCCTACTGCACCTTAACGGAAATTAGCCAGGAAATTCGATCCAAGAATATCTCTCCCGTCGAAATCGTCGAACTCCATCTTAAACGCATCGAGACGCTGCAGCCGAAACTGAATGCGTTTGTCCATCTAGACGTCGAGGGAGCCCGCCAGCAGGCCCGCGCGCGGGAAAGTTCTGTTTTGCGCGGCGATCAACTCGGACCTCTTCATGGCGCGCCACTCACTATCAAAAGTTGCATTGATGTCGCCGGTTGGCCCTGCCCCGCCGGTTCTCTGCTGCGCAAAGATTACCTTCCCAAGGAAGATGCTCCGCTTGTTTCACGATTGAAAGCGGCAGGCGCCATCCTCCTCGGGAATACGAACACTCCAGAATTCTTGATGGCTTATGAAACCGACAACCTGCTTACCGGAAAAACGAGCAACCCGTGGGATTTGACGTGCTCTGCGGGCGGCTCGAGTGGCGGCGAAGCGGCGGCGATTGCCACAGGGTGCTCGGCGGGCGGCGGCGGCAGCGATGGCGGCGGATCCATTCGCGTGCCCGCGCATTTCTGTGGAATTTGCGGATTGAAGGCCACGCCGGGCCGCATTCCTGCAACGGGACATTTTCCGCCGGGCGCCGGCGCTTTTTCCTGGATCGGCGTTGTCGGCCCCATGGCCCGCACCATCGCGGATGTGCGTTCGCTCTTCGAAGTGATGGCCGGGCCGGACGCAGGCGACGCGCTCTCCGCCCCGGTTCCATTGCGCTCGTACCGCGAGGGTGAGTTGCGCGGCATGCGCATCGGAATTTTGGAGAGCGACGCGCTTGGTATGGCCACTCCGGAAACGCGCGCCGCGGTGCAGGGAGCGGCAAAATCACTCGGCGAGCGAGGCTTCGTCATAGAAGCTTTCCGACTGACTGGGCTTGATCGCGCTCTTGAGCTGTGGTGGTTTTTCTTTGGTCCGGTGATCGGTAATATGATCCACCACAGCGTCGCCGGCGTTGAAGATCAAATCAGCCCGATGCTGCGCGAGTATCTCGCTTACGCGACCTCTGGAGATCCAATTACACTCGAGCAATTCACGAAGGCGTGCGCTGATCGGGATCTTCTCCGCGCCGAGATTCTGCGCCAAATGCAGGACACGCCGATTCTGCTCTCGCCGGTTTCCACGAGTCCCGCGTTTCGTCACGGCCAGGGAAACTATCTCGCCGGCACGGGATACCGCGACACCATGCGGTTTTCCCAATGGCTCAACTTAACCGGCTTTCCCGGCGCTTCCGTCTCGGCGGGCGTTTCGAAGGAAGGCCTGCCCATCGGTGTGCAAGTGACTGGCCGCCCGTTTGAAGATGAGTTAGTCCTGGCGGTCGCAGAAGCCATCGAGCAGGCGCGCGGCCCCTGGCAACCGCCACGCTTTGCTATTGCCTGAACGGAAATATCTTTTATTGCGGCTGACGAGTCAGCTCAGGGTTGGGTACCCGATCGCCCTCTCGTGACTCGCGTTCCTTATTCAACTGGCCTTCCATCCCCTTCTGCGCGGCCGCTAACTCCACGCGCGCTTCCTTTTGCCTGCCCAGCTGCATCAGGACCCGCCCTCGCAAGAAGTGCCCGCCATGAATATCTGCTGAGAGACGCAGCGCCGTATCAATCATTTTCAAGGCTGGTTGTGGCTTATTCTGTTTCTGATAGAGCTTTGCCAGCCCTAGGTATGCGCCCGCGCTCTTGGCATCCCGGTTCAACACTTCCCGGAATGATTTCTCCGCGTCCTCGTCCCTTTGCATACGCGAATAGAGCACGCCGAGCTGTTCGTAATTGTCGGCGAGATCCGGTTCCAGCGCGATATCGCGGTGAAACTCGGCTTCAGCTCGCTCGTTTTCACCCAAACGCATATACGTGATGCCTAGATTGAGATGCAGGAAGGGAAGGTCAGGATTCGCTTCGGCGGCGCGTTCCAGTTCCGCCTTGGCTTCGTCGACTTCGGAGCGGTTCAGAAATGCTTTTCCCATGATGAGATGAAATTCCGGCGTTCCTCCGCCTGCCTCGATCATGCGGCTGAGGATTCTCTCGTCCAACTCTTTTTGGCCGGACTCCACCGCGGCGATATCGATCAGATACAGATACAGCACGTCATCGGACTTTTGGGGCCACAGAGGTTCGAGTACCGTCACGGCCTCTGCATATTTCTTCGTAAAGACCTGGCAGAGTCCCAGAAGGTAGCGCGCTTGCTGCGAGTCCGGTTGGTCGCGCAAGACGGAGGACAGCGGTGCGATCGCTGCGGCATAGTTTCCTCGACGGTACTCGACGAGGCCAATGTTCAGCCGGATCCCCGCCGTCTTTGGCTCGAGCTTCTCGGCCCTATGCAACAGCCTGATCGCGTGCTCCCAATCCTTGCGGCGCATGGCGATGACGCCAAGATTGGAATAGGCAGAGCCGGCACGCGGGTCGGCGGCAAGCACTTGGCGAAAGGCCCCTTCCGCCGCGTCGAGGTCGCCGGACTGAAGCGCTGTCTGCCCTTTCGCGAACCATATTTGGGGATCCATTCGCTTCTGCGCAACGGCTGGCGATGACGTGGATTGCGGCCCTGCGCCTGCTTCTTTCGCAGGCCTCGCACAAGCGGGCCGGGCGGCAACCAGTGGGAGATTGATCGCCAGAACGCATGTCAGGGTGTGGCAGTTCAGAAATCGTGCACGCATCGGCATTAGTGTCCGGCAGTCCCTCACCGAATTCAAGCAGACTCTGCGGTCCTAAAGCCGGAGAACACTCCAGACCACCCCCTGTTCTGCCGTCTGCTTGGTATATCTCACCATGAACTGAATTTCCCGCTTGACATCGACATTTAAATGCACTATTAACTCGTTTTAATAGACAGTTTCAGCACGGTGCCTGCGGTCGTCGAGTGGTGGAGGTTGTGTCTGAGCAGGGAGCTTTCTGCGCGAGGTGACTTCAGGGGTAGCCGCTTTTACCCTCGGCGCCGGACCCTTGCATTCCACGTCTCCCCAAATTCGAATCTTTCCTGGAGGTCTTAACGTGAAGGAAAACTCTGAACTTTCCAATCGTCGAAAGAACATTTTGGGAGCCGCGTGGTTGTGGCTCGTCGCGCTGCTCGTTGCGCTGGCCCTGCCGGTCGCCTCACCCGCCCAAGACACGGGCTACATCAGCGGTACAGTGACCGACAAATCCGGCGCGGCCATCGCCGGCGCCGACGTGGTCATCAACAACACCGCTGGCAGCTTGACTCGCACGACTACCACAAACTCTGACGGCGCCTACGTGGTTGCCGGTCTCGCTGGCGCTACCTACAACATCACTGTTACGGCAAAGGGCTTCTCCAAATACTCCGCCCGCGGCGTCGTGTTGGATGTCGCCCAGAAATCTCGCATCGACATCCAGCTCACCGTTGGAGCCGTCACCGAGGTGGTCGAAGTTTCCGGTGAAGTCGTGGCCCAAGTCGAGACCACGTCGTCCGACCTCACCAACACGGTCACTGGCAAGCAAATCGAAAATCTCGTGCTTAACGGCCGCAATTTTACCCAACTGGTCAATCTGGCGCCCGGAGTGGTGAGCCAGACAGGTCAAGACGACGCCAAAGTTGGTGTGTACGGCAACGTTCAATACAGCATGAATGGAGGCCGCACGGAATATAACAACTGGGAGCTCGACGGTGGCGACAATATGGACAACGGCAGCAACGCTACCCTCAACGTCTACCCCAATCCCGAAGCCATTGCCGAATTCAAAGTCCTCACCTCTAACTACGGGGCACAGTACGGCCGCAACGGCTCAGGCACCGTCGAAGTCGAAACCAAATCGGGAGGCACTACCTTCCACGGAAGCGCCTTCGAATATCTGCGCAACGAGTTCTTTAATGCCAAGAGCTGGGAAGAAGGCGCCGATCCAACGGCCAAGAAGGCTCCCTACAAGAAACATGATTTTGGCTATACCATTGGCGGCCCGGTCTATCTCCCCAATCACTACAATGCTGACAAGAAAAAGACCTTTTTCTTCTTCTCCGAAGAGTGGCGCCGCGAAAAGAACCCGCACACGACCGGCCTTGTAAACGTCCCCTCGGATACCGAGCGCAACGGAAACTTCAGCGATTTATGTCCGGCCTCTGGAAACTTTTATCGCTCAAATCCGAGCGACAAAAGCGGTAACCCGGTTCTTCCTGCTAATGCGCCTATCTTTCCAGATTGTGCTGCAACGGGCAATGGACCGTTATTCACAGCGCCTGACGGCACTACCGCTCAGAGCCTCACTCCCTTTCCCGGCAACCAGGTGCCCATTGACCCCGTCGGCCAGGCATTGCTCTCACTCATCCCGCAAGCGAGTCCCGGTTTGACCAACAACGGCTTCCCGGCCGTTTTGCAAACTGTCTCCCTGCCGGAAACGTGGCGGGAAGAGCTGGTACGCATCGACCACAACCTTACGGACAATTACCGTCTGACGTTCCGCTACATCCACGATTCCTGGCAGACGCAGACCGAGAATGCCCTCTGGGGCAATGGTTCCAGCTTTGAAGATATCAACACCAACTTCGTCGGTCCCGGAACCAGCTTTGTGGCTCGGCTGAACGCCAATATCACGCCTACTTTGCTCAATGAATTTGTGGCCAGCTACACGGCGGACCACATTTTTCTGACGGCACTTCACAATCCGCCGCTTCCTTCCTCCTTCCCGATGGGGGTTCTTTTCCAGAATGGCCAAGGTGGAAAACTACCGGCAATTTCGCTTGGCAATAACGTTGCCTATGGCGGAGGGTTTACCGCGGACACTGGTTACTTTCCGTGGAACAACGCCAACCCTGTCTTTACCTATCGCGATAACATGACCAAAATTCACGGCACCCACACGTTTTCGTTCGGTGTCTACACCGCGTTCGCGCAAAAAAACGAACAGAACTCCCCGTATATTCAGGGCATTCTCACTTTCGATTCCAGCGATGGCTCGATTCCCAGCACAGGAAACGGCTTCGCAGACCTTCTCACAGGGAGGGTTGCGCAGTTCTCGCAGGTTAATCTCCAGGCTAAATATTACAACCGCTATCGCATCGTGGAACCTTACTTCCAGGATGACTGGCGTATGACCAAGAGTTTTACTCTCAACCTGGGCTTGCGGCTCAGCCTCTATGGCACGTATCGGGAACGGTATAGGCACGCCTTCAACTTCGAGTCAGCTGCATTCGCGAGCGGCTCTTCACCCATCATCGACGACGGCTCGGTCACCGGACAAGAAGGAGCCTTCGTGCCCGGCGCCGGCAATCCCTTCAACGGTACCGTTCAATGCGGCGGGAGTGGCGGAACTTCAGACGTCCCCGCTCCTACCCTTGTGGCTTTTCCCTCAGCCGCGGTCGGCGCTTCCTCGGGTGCGGGCTGCTTGAAAGGCCACCTCTTCAACCCTGCTCCACGTGTTGGTTTCGCCTGGGATCCCAAGGGCGACGGGAAAATGGCCATTCGCGGAGGCTTCGGCGTGTTCTTTGAGCACACCAACGGCAACGAAGCGAACACGGAGTCCCTCGAAGGCTCTGCCCCGTTTTCATTGAACGCCTCTCAATTCAACGTGAACGGCTACGGCAATATTGGCGGGGGCTTGCTGTTCCCGCTCTCGGTCAACTCCATCCCCAACAAAGCCATTTGGCCCTACGTTGAACAATGGCACTTGGACGTGCAGAAGGAGTTTCCGGGAAATTTCGTAGCCACCGTCTCTTATGTGGGCAGCAAAGGCACGCACCTCTCGCAGCAAAGGAACCTGAACCAAATGCTCCCCGTACCTGCTTCGGATAATCCCTTCGCTGCCGGGCAGCCGATCACTTCGGACGACTGCGCCGCATTGTCTGGTGGCACGCTTGCCAATGGCACTCCGGTCGGAACGCAAGCCGCCACGAATCTCGGCGTTGCATGCGGCAACGATCCCAACCCTTCGCGTCCTCTGCTAGGGTTCGGTAACATCACTCGTCTGGAAGATCAGGCAAACTCCATCTATCATGCGATGCAAGCTACTGTGCGGCGCACGCTTGGCGACCTCACGATGAGTCTTGCTTACACCTACAGCCATTCAATTGACAATTCGTCAGATCGCTACGACGGGGCCTTTGTCAACTCCTACAACCTCGCCGCGAACCGGGGTAACTCCGACTTCGACCTCCGCCACAATCTGGCGTTCAGCTACGTCTATGGGCTGCCCTTCTACAAGGGCTCGGGGCTGATGCACAACGTACTCGGCGGCTGGCAGATTTCCGGCATCACTATCGCGCAGACCGGCACTCATTTCAGCGTCACCAATGGCACCGATTTTGGCGACTCGGCCGGGGTGGCGAACGGCGTTGGCACAGGCTCCCGTCCGGATCTTGTCGGCGACGCCCACTCATCGGTGCAGTCCAACATTCCGACTGTCCGCGGACCGCTGCTCTATAACCCCGCAGCTTTCGCAATTCCGACGGGATTGACCTTCGGCAACCTGGGCCGAAACACCTTGACCAACCCCGGCCGCCTCAACTTCGATTTCGGCCTCTTCAAGCGCTTCTCTTTCAGCGAAACGCGCGCACTCGATTTTCGCTGGGAGAACTTCAACCTTTTCAATCACACGCAGTACAATGGCGTTAACAACGGCATGGACTGCGCTCCGGTTGGCTCTACGGCCGGCGATCCAGGCTGCATTGGTTCGTCTGGATTCTTGCATGCCAGCGGTGCGCACCTGGCGCGCCGTATGCAGTTTGGCCTGCGGTTCCAGTTCTAACAACCCTATTCCAGAAGGGCGGCGTTCCAAGAAACGCTGCCCTTCTGCTTTTTCAACCATTGCGGGCGCTGCGCGACACGCACGCCGGGGCGTCGTGGGACATAAGTACCAAATGAGTGCCACGATCGCCATCACGCAATTTTCAAGAATTGGAAAACCACATTTTTGCGATAGTGATTCTCATTTGAGATGAATGATTTCTCAAAGGTGTAATTGGATGCGATTTCTTTCCAGGTGTGTTCCTGCACTGATCGTCGCGATTGTCTTTGGAGCCGCACCGGCCTGGGCCGGAATCACTGGCAGCATCTCCGGCGTGGTTACCCATCCCAGCGGCGCCGTCATCATCGACGCCACCGTGACCGCCGCGGAAACGCCAACCGGTATCCGCTCCGAAATCACCACCGATTCGAAAGGTGCCCTTCCTGCTTTTCCAACGTTTCCCTGTTCCCTTTCCTTTCGAATGGAGTAAAATGCGGCCCATGAATCGACGCACATTTATCGGCACTTCCATCGCAGCCGCACTGACGGCCTCACGCTCTTCCTGGGCCGTGGACACCGCACATTCAATTGACCGCGTCGGCCTCCAGCTCTACACCGTGCGCGACGCCATGAAGTCCGACTTCGAAGGCACCATTGCGAAAGTCGCCGCCGTCGGCTACAAGGAAGTCGAGTTCGCCGGATATATCGGTCATTCTCCGAAAGACGTCCGCGCCATCCTCGACAAGAATGGCTTGGCCTCGCCTTCCTGCCACGTGGGCTATGACGTGGTCGAGAAAAAGTGGCCGGAAACTCTCGAAGCCGCGAAAATCGTCGGCCACGGCTACATCGTTTGCCCCTGGATTGACGAGAAGCAGCGCAAAGAACCGGGCGGCTGGAAGCGCGCTGCGGAATTATTCAATCGGGCCGGCGAAGCCAGCAAAAAAACCGGCATTCAGTTCGGCTATCACAATCACTCGTTCGAATTCGATCCCGCCGATTCGCTCGGCGGAAAACTCCCTTACGATTTCCTCCTCTCCGAAACGGATCCGAAACTCGTCGCCATGGAAATGGATCTCTGCTGGATCAGCGTGGCCGGCAAGGATCCTCTGACTTATTTCGAAAAGCATCCCGGCCGTTTCCCGCTCGTCCACGTGAAAGACTGGGTGAAGGATGCGTCTACGCCGAGTGCTTACGAGGGAGCGATGGGGCAGTCCGTCAAGTTTGGTGGCCGCATGGCGGATGTCGGCCAGGGCTCCATCGGCTGGAAAAATCTTTTCGCGCACTCAGTGCAAGCGGGCATCAAGCACTATTTCGTGGAAAACGACTATCCCAAATCAGCCTTCGATGACATCAAGATCAGCTACGACTATCTTCACAAATTGCAGTTTTGATTTCTCTTTGTAGGTTGCGCAGTATGCTGCGCTTGGCTTGATATTTCCGAGGAGAAAAGCGCCATGAATCCGCGCAAATGGGTAACAATGCTTATGGTCGCCGCGGTCTCGACTCTGTTCGCATTTGCCGCGGCGCAGCCACAAGCTCCTGCGTGGAAGCCGCTCTTCAACGGCAAGGATCTCACCGGGTGGAAACATGTCGGCCCCGGCACCATGGCGGTCGAAGACGGCCTCATTCGCACGCACGGCGGCATGGGCCTTCTCTACTGGACCGGTGGCAAGCTCTCCAATTGCCGCATCCGCGTGGTTTACAAGATGCGCGACTTCAATGATAATTCCGGCGTCTTCATTCGCATTCCGGTCGAACCGCGCGAGGAATGGATGCCCGTTCACTACGGCTACGAAGTCCAGATTGACAACCATCCGGAAACTTCAAAGGAAGACGACTACCACGTCACCGGCACGCTCTACTCCCTGACCAAGCCCCTCGCCAAGCCGGGCAAGCCCGGCCCCGAGTGGAACACCATGGTCATCACGCTCGATGGCCCGCGCACCATCGTTGTCCTCAACGATGTCACTGTCACCGACTATACCGAAGGCCAGCCCGTCCCCGAGCGCAAATTCGATTTTGAGCCGCAACATGGCCCTCGCCCCAACGAAGGCTACATCGGCCTGCAGAATCACAGCGACAACGACGTCGTTTTTTTCAAAGAAGTCAGTGTTCAGCCGTTAAAGTAATTTCGAATTCTCAGTCTTGGGTTCCTCGTTCCGGGCTCGATGTCCTTTGTTCTGATGTCTGATTACTGATTTCTGTTTTTTTCAACCTTGAATTTTAGACATTGAACTTTCTTCAGGAGCGCACCATGAAAAAAGATCTTTCCCGCCGTCAATTTCTCCATCGCACCGCTGGCGCCGCCGGCGCGCTAGCTGCTTCGCCGTCGATTTTTCTGGAGCCGGAGCACATCCCTCTGCCGATGCAATCCATGGCGCCCAGCGACCGCCTGCGCTTCGGCATCATCGGCATCGGCATGCAAGGCTCCGGCCTGCTCCGCGACGCCATTCAATTGCCCGGCGTCGAATGCGTCGCCGCTTGCGACCTCTACGACGGCCGCCACACTCTCGCGCAGGAAATTGTCGGCAAAAAGATCCCCACCACGCGCCGCTACAAGGATCTTCTCGACAATAAGGAAATTGACTGCCTCATTGCCGCCGTCCCCGACCATTGGCACAAGCAGGTCGTCGTCGACGCCGTCAGCGCCGGCAAAGACATCTACTGCGAAAAGCCCATGTCCCATTCCGCCGCCGATGGTGTAGCCATGGTCGCCGCCGCGCAAAAAACCGGACGCGTCGTGCAAATCGGTTCGCAGCGCGTCAGCTCCGTGCTCTGCGCCAAAGCCAAAGAGCTTCTCGCCAGCGGCATCATCGGCACTCTCACTCTCGTCGAAGGCTCGCTCGGCCGCAACGATCCCACCGGCGCGTGGGAATATCCTCCGCCTCCGGATCTTTCTCTCGCCAATTTCGATTGGGACACCTGGCAAGGGGACGCCACCAAAAGGCCCTGGGATCCGGAGACCTCTCCCAAATATTTCGCGCGCTGGCGCTGCTGGAAGGAATACGGCACCGGTCTCGCCGGAGATCTTCTCGTCCATCTCGTCAGTGGCATGAACTTCATGCTCGGCTGGAACGAGCCGCCCAAGCGCGCCATGGCTCTCGGAGGCATCCTCCGCTTCCCGGACGGCCGCAACATGCCCGACGTCCACGCCACGCTCTTCGATTACGGGCGCGCGCCGGTTTATCTGCGCCTGAATCTCGGCTGCGATACGCCGGAAATTTACCGCTTCCAGGGCTCCAAGGGCATCCTCGAAGTCACCGAATACGCCATCACCTATTTCCCGCAATCCGGCGAGGACGAGTCTCCCAGCTATTACGTCTCCGGGTATCCGCAAGCTCTTCGCGATACCTATCTCAAAAAATGGCACGAAGAGCACGATTCCAAGCCCGGCAAAGAGCCTATCAAGGAGGGATTCAGCTATCGTGGCGCTTCATGGGACGAGGAAAAACCGCACCTGTGGAGATTTTTCCAGGGCGCTCGAAACCATCAGCAGGTCACTGAAGACACCGTTTTCGGCCACAACGCCGCGCTGGCCTGCCACATGGCTAACGAATCGTATTTCCGCAAGGCCGCCGTCACCTGGGACGCCGCCGCCAACCAAATCAAATCCTAATTTCCCGATTCTCGCGTGTAGGGGCACAGCACTGCTGCGCCCTCACGCTCTCTTTGACCTTCAATTTGCAGTTTCATTCTTGATCCCATCAGGGAGTGGGGAGAGACCGGGCCTGAACCATGCGAAATCGCCGTGAATGATCTCAGGTAATCCCCTGCTCCTAATTGCAATGATTCACCTGATTCCAAGGAATGCGACTCCGTACTAAAAGTTGTAACTGGGGGCTTAGAAGACGGGCTCGGGTAGGAATTAAGGAACCAAGGGACTAGGATCTCCCCGCCAGGTCGGGAAAGTCATGAAGACCTCAGGTAGGGCTTCCACCGCGGCCAAGCGGGCTCTATCCAGCCAGCAAAGCGGTGGGTTGCGGGAAGATATCAGGTTGTACGCTGGCGTTGTTCAGCAGCTCCACGTCGGAATTGCCATCTGGCACTTGGAAAACCTCACGGACCCGGGGACATTCTGTCTCATCTTTGCGAATTCTGCCGCCGAAAAATACTTGAGTGTGCCGAGCGAAACGGTTTATGGAAAGACGATGGCTGGCATTTTCCCAGACTTCCTTGCCACCCAACTGCCCAAAGTCTTTCAGGAGGTCGCTCTTTCAGGTGAGGCCAAGGACTTAGGCGAAGTCCGCTACGGTGACGAAAGAGTGCGCGATGGCATTTTCGCAGTGCGGGTCTACCCTCTGCCGGATCGTTGTGTTTGCCTGGCATTTGAAGACCTCACTGAGCAGAAAAAGACCGCAAGGACCATCTCGAATCAAGCGCAACTCTTGGACGTCGTTACGGATGCGATCTTTGTCCGCGATATGGATGGCCGGATCACCGATTGGAACCAGGGCGCGGAACGAATGTATGGCTGGATGAAACAGGAAGTGCTCGGACAGTCCGTATTTGAAACCTTGAAGACAGAGTGTACCGTTCCGATCGAGGAGATCCAGAAGGTGCTGCTCCGTGACGGCCAGTGGGATGGCGAACTATCCCACACGAAGAAAGACGGAACGAGAATCACCGTGGCCAGCCACTGGGTGTTGCAAAGAGATGAAACGGGCAGCCGTGTGGGATGGCTTCAAATCGATAGCGACGTTGCGGAGAAGAAAAGGGCCGAGGAAGCGCGGCGCGAGAGCGAAGAGGGCTTCCGTTTACTTGTCGATGGCGTAAGGGACTATGCGGTTTTCCGCTTGGATCCACAAGGGCAGGTCGTCACCTGGAACCTCGGCGCGAAGCGCATCAAGGGATATCTCAAAGAGGAGATCATCGGAAAGCATTTCTCTGTCTTTTACCCTCCGGAAGATATTGCGTCCGGCAAGCCCGAAGAAGCCCTGAGGATTGCCGCGCAAGAAGGCCGCTACGAGGACGAGGGTTGGCGCGTCCGGAAAGACGGTTCACGCTTCTGGGCCAACGCGATCATTACGGCCTTGCGAGACGAAGCGGGGCAACTGCGCGGATTCGCCAAGGTAACAGGCGACATCACCGAGCGCCGGGCGGTGGAAAAAGCCCGCCAGGAGGCCCTGGCGCTACAGCAGCGTACCACCGAGATCACCTTGCTGAGCCAGTTGGGGACCTTGCTCCACGCGTGCTTAACGACCGAGGAGGCCTTCAAAATCTTCGGTCAATTCGCGCCGCGATTGTTCACCACCGAGTCGGGTGGTCTTTACATTCTGAGCCCCTCACGGAATGTGTTGGAATCAGCTGCCGTTTGGGGCGAATTTCCGGGCGGCGAGCAAGTCTTTTCTCCGGATGATTGTTGGGCGATCCGCAGCGGGCGCATGCATTATGTTGACGAGCCCAGCTCGGCCGTCCTCTGTCCCCACCTGAGCGGGTGGTCAACGGTAGCGCATCTGTGCGTGCCCATGACGGCGCAAGGGGACACTCTCGGTATCCTCCACGTTCACAGCAACCCTGTGAGCCCCACAGGAACAAAAGAAGGGCTCCCACCGCTCTCGGCTTCGAAACGGCAACTCGCTACGGCCGTCGCCGAACAAGTTGGTCTGGCACTAGCCAATCTCAAATTGCGTGAGACCCTGCGGCTTCTGTCGGTTCGCGACCCTCTTACCGGACTCTTCAATCGCAGGTTTATGCAGGAGTCTCTTGAACGCGAGCTACGCCGTGCTGCTCGCTCCAGCAGGTCGCTGGGAGCGATTTTGGTCGATATCGACCATTTCAAGCAATTCAACGACTCCTACGGCCACGAGGCCGGCGACATCGTCCTGCGCGAGTTGGGCGCCTTCCTCCAATCACAAATTCGAGGTGGAGATATCGCCTGCCGCGTCGGCGGCGAAGAGTTTCTACTGGTCCTGCCAGACACCTCCCTCGATGTCACTCGACAGCGAGCCGAGAAGTTACGGGAAGAAAGCAAGCGGGTAAGCATCCAATACGGAGGGCGGCCGCTGGCAGCGATTACACTTTCCATGGGCGTCGCTGGGTTTCCAGTCCACGGGACTATGTGCGATGCCATCCTGCGCTCCGCGGACGAGGCCCTGTACCAGGCCAAAGCACAGGGGCGCGATCGCGTCGTGGTTGCAAGGTCCGTACTGGGAGCGACCTAGGTCGTCAGCAATGTTTCGATAGTCTCGTCAACGGCAGGCTGGGTCGCACCGAACCATGATGACTTCGGCTCCCGCCCTCACACGGTCCAGGAATGAAGCAAAGTCGTTTGCCGCCTCCATTTCCGAGATGTGAATCACATTCTTAGCGGTGAGCTAATTTACATCGTTCACTCTCTCCATGTTTAGGCACAGCCGACCCCTCTTCAATCCGCCAGCGCTGGGCAGCCGGGGAACTCGCGGAGGGAGGTGTTCCCTACATATTGAAGGTCGGCGATGCCGATTTTGCTGGTATAGAAGCCGTCGGTGGTGAGATTGCGCAGAAAGGCGAAGAAGGCCACTCCCTGGCTGAGCGACGCATCCTGTTTGGCGTTCTTGCGGAAGGCGATCAGGTCCAGGATTTCTTTCTTCTGCTCCCGCGTGCATTGCATGAAGATGTTGCCGTAACGATCCATACAAGCGGCATCCAGCCAGAAGAGCCCACCGCCGAGCTTCAACTGATATTCCGGATTCTCGCTGGTGAGCAGATCGATGAATTCGGGCGCGCCGGCTTCTACCGCGCCACCGGACTTTTCATCCTTGGGGATAATGGCATCGCATAGAAACAGCAGTGCGGCGTATTGCGGAGCGGAAAAATATTTCGGCTTGTACGTGCCTGCCGGGGCGGCAGATTTCTCCTTGTGCACCATCTGGTGAACGTACTCGGCGGCCTCCGCGGGGATGACCTGTAGTACCGAGCCCCCGGCTGCGCCTAGAGCCAGCGTCCTCAATACGTCGCGCCTGCTTATACTTTCATTCGCCATGGTGGGCCTCACGAAAAGGAAGAAAGGGAATTTAACACAGAGTTCACGGAGAAGACGGAGAAAAGAACCGGACGGACGGGGCAAGCCCCGCCCCTACAAATCTGCGGCAATGTGTTTGTGAGCGGCATACTAGAGGTTGCCTTTCTTGGCTTCGTCGAGAAGATATTCGGAGGCGCGCCAGGAGAGCGCCATGATCGTCAGCGTCGGATTCTTATCCGGATTGGTGACCAGCGGCGCGCCATCGGTGACGAAAAGATTCTTGACGTCATGCGCCTGGCAGAAGCCATTGAGCACGGACGTTTTCGGATCGGCGCCCATGCGCACGGTGCCGACTTCATGGATGATTTTTCCACCCGGCTCAATCCCAAAGGGATACTGGCCATGAATGGAAGTCTTGGTCCTGTATTCGCCGCCCATGGTCTCGACGATGGCGCGAAACGTTTCCTGCATGTCCTTGGCCTGGAGCAATTCGTAATCCGACCACTTGAAGTGGAAGCGCAGCGCGGGAATGCCCCACTGATCAACAACGTCGGGATCGATCTCGCAGTAGGTGTCCGGATTGGGAAGCATTTCGCCGCGGCCCGCGAAGCCAATGTGCGTGCCGTAGACCTGGCGAGCGCGCTGCTTCAACGTGGCGCCGTAGCCTTCTTCATCGCGACACAAGCCATGGAACATGCCGACGCCGGGCATGTCGCGTCCGCCCCCAAATTCGATGTGATAGCCGCGGGGAAAATCATTTTTGCGGTCGAACTTCCACCAGGGCATGTACATGTGCATCCCGCCGACGCCGTCGTGATTGTGAGGGGGCATCTTCTCAAGCTGCGGGAAATAGCCATGGCCACTACTACCCACGGAATCCGTCAGATATCTGCCGACCGTCCCGGAGGAGTTGGCGATGCCGGCTGGAAAGGCCGTCGATTTCGAGTTGAGCAGCAAGCGCGCAGATTCGCAGGCGCTGGCGGCCACCACGATAGCGCGCGCGCTGATGCGTTTTTCCGTGCGCGTGGCCTTATCAACGTAGGAGACACCTTCCGCCTTACCTTCTTTGTTGACGAGAATTTCGCGCGCCATCGCGCCGGTAATCAGCGTCAACTTTCCCGTCTTCATGGCCGGAGGTAGCAGAACCTGGCTGGAACTGAAATTTGAAGCGGTGATACAGCCGCGGCCGCATTGGCCACAATAGTGGCAAGGGAGGCGGCCGTTGAGCGAACGTGTGATGACGGCCAGGCGCGACGGAATGCAGATGATGTTGAGCTTGTCGCAGGCCTTCTTGACCATCAATTCGGTGCAACGCGGTTTGGGAGGAGGCAGGAAGATGCCATCGGGGGCGCTGGAGACATTCTCTTTCGTTCCGAAGACGCCGATGTAGGCCTCGACTTTGTCGTAATACGGGGCGAGGTCTTCGTAGGTGATCGGCCAATCGTCGCCGAGGCCGTCGCGCGTTGCCGACCTGAAATCGACCGGAGCAAAGCGCAGCGCGATGCGGCCCCAGTGATTGGTGCGGCCGCCAACGATGCGCGAACGGAACCACTGAAAATTTGCGCCTGGCGCGGAAGTATAAGGCTCGCCATCAATCTGCCAGGCCCCGTTGGGAGCCAGAAACTCGCCGAAATTTTCACGTGCGTGTCCGCCGACTCCGGCACCGCGATGCGGCGCTTCGTACGGCCACATCAGCATCTTGAAATCCTTTTCGGGATTTACGTTCGGTCCGGCTTCCAGCAGCGCGCAGTTCAGGCCGCCTTCGGTGAGAATCTTCGCGGCCATGCCTCCGCCGGCGCCAGAGCCGATGATGCAAACGTCGTATTGCCTTGGAGACCGGATTACTTGTGCCATTCGACGCTTTCTCCCTACAGATTGTTTTTCTTGATTTCAGAAACCGCGAAATCGCAAGCGCGTGCAGTAAGTGCCATGTACGTGAGCGAAGGGTTCACACATGAAGCCGACGTCATGCATGCACCATCGGGCATGAAGAGGTTCTTGGCATCGTGCGCCTGATTGTGTTCATTCAAGACAGATGTCTTGGGATCGCGTCCCATGCGCCCCGTTCCCATTTCGTGAATCCCAAGACCGGGCGTGGAGATTTCTTGATAGACAAAGATGTCCTTGGCGCCGGCTGCCGCGAGCATTTCGGCTGCCTGGACGGCAATGTCTCTCGACATGACGTGCTCGTTGTCGCCCCACGCACAGTGAATCTTCAGCGTGGGGATACCCCAGGCGTCGAGCTTGTCTTTATCCACTTCGACGAAGTTGCTGTGATAGGGCAAGCACTCCCCGAAACCGCCCATTCCCATGCGCCAGGGACCGGGCATTTTGATGGAGTTTTTGAACTCGACGCCGATTCCGGCCTTGGAAGCGCCACTTCCCCAGCCGTCGCGGCTGCCACCGCCCTGATAACCGTAGCCGCGGATAAATTCTTTTTGTTTGGATTTTACGTTGCGGAAACGAGGGATGTAGATGCCGTTGGGGCGGTTGCCGAAGGGCATTTTATCTTCATGACCGGGCATCTCGCCACCGGCGCCAGCACCCATGTGATGATCCATGAGGTTGTGACCGAGTTCGCCGCTAGAATTGGCGAGACCATTGGGAAATTCCGGAGTGGCGGAATTGAGGAGGATACGCGTGGATTCCAGCGTCGAAGCGCAAAGGAAAAAGACGCGCGCTTTGAATTCAAGAGCCTTTTTGGATTGCGCATCAATGACGCGAACACCACTGACGCGGCGCGTTTGCGGATCGAAGATGAGGCTGTGAACGACGCTGTACGGGCGAATGGTGAAGCGCCCGGTCTTTTGCGCGGCGGGAAGGGTTGAATTCAGGCTGCTGAAATAAGATTGCGTAATGCAGCCGCGGTGGCAAACGCCACAGTAATGGCAGGCAGCGCGCCCTTTGTGAACTCGCGTAAGAACGGCCGAGCGGCCGATGGTCATGATGCGATCATCGAAATGCTTGGCGAGCGCGTCGCGGAAATCCTGTTCAACACAGGTCATCTCCATCGGAGGGAGAAATTTTCCGTCGGGCAATTGCGGCAGGCCCTCGGCCTGGCCGCTGATCCCGGCAAACTCTTCCACATAGTCATACCAGGGCGCGATGTCTGCGTAGCGGATGGGCCAATCCACTGCGATTCCGTCTTTCAAATTCGCTTCGAAATCGAGATCGCTCCAACGATAGCTCTGCCGTCCCCAGGTGATGGATTTTCCGCCGACTTGGCGTCCGCGAATCCAGGAAAACTTTTTACCGGGATCATAGGTGTAGGGATTTTCCTGGTCGCTGACAAAAAATTTGTGGGAGTACTCATCGCAAGCGTAATAAACCTCGCGTTGTATAGGTTGCGTACGCTGGCGTTCGGCGCGATCGTCCCATCCGCGATACTTCAGGTCGTAGATGGGAACGTGCTCGACGTAGTCGCGCTCTGGAACAATGGTGCGCCCGGCTTCGAGGACCAGCGTGTTCAGCCCTTTTTCAGTGAGCTCTTTCGCCGCCCAGCCGCCGGTGATGCCCGAGCCAACAATAATTGCGTCGTATGTATTGGTAGCCATGCAGATCCCCCTATGCCTTCTTCTCCGCGGGCAAAGACACACAGCCATGATGGGCGCCCGGAATGATTTGCAGGTTCAATTCTTGCGAGAAGGCAATTTCCGAAGTGTAGTAGCCGTGAACAGTGATGCCTTTAAAGACGTTGAAAAACTCGCCTCGCAGCTGTTTATCGCGCTCCTCCGGAATGGTGTTGCCGTGACGCATCCGGCGAACGCGCTGTGCGGCAACGGATTCGTCCATGGCACGGAGCAAAGCGACTTGCTGCGCGGGAGAAGCGTCCACGAAATTCTTTCCGAAGAGTTCGTTGCTTTGTTTGTCCACTCCGGCGAGACCATCGAGAAAATTCTTGCGCTCTTCGTCGTCGGCCCAGTCGGTAAGAATGACGTCGATGAATTCATTAACTCGTGCACTCTTGGCGCCGGGCGTGTCGGTCGCGGGAATGATTTGATCGATCATGGCAACGACGGTGTCATTCTGATGCGGGTTGAGAGTGCGCAAGGTGTATCCGGACGCCGGGTGCGCTCCCTGGAAAAAAGCAAAGAGATTCGTGGGCAAGGCGGGCAAAACGCCGCCAGCCATCAGCAGTTTCAACGCTTCACGCCGTTGCATAGATCCTCCTCGGACTGGCTTCGCACACAGATTATCTTCGTTCTGGGCCGCCGAACTTGGGGGCGGCAGAGCATGTTATTCACCCAAAAGCTCTTTGCGCACATTTTTCAAAACATAAGCGGCGCGCTCGACTCCGACTTCTCCCGCGAGAATGGGATCTTCATTTTCAATACTGAGAATGCCTTCGAAACCGACGTCCATGTAGGCCTTGACGATCGACTTCCAGAGACCGGCACCGTGGCCATAGCCAACAGCGCGGAAAGTCTCCGAGGCCAGGTCAAGTTCGTTGGTTTCAAAAGCAAAGTTCAGCACGCCATACTTATTGACGTTCCCGGGAAAGAAAACGGTGTCCTTCATGTGCGCGTGGAAAAGGGCGCCCTGTTTCCCCAGAAAGTGGATGACTTCGACCGGATCGCAGCCCTGCCAGAAGAGATGGCTCAGATCGCAATTTGCACCGATCTCCTCGCCGACGGCTTCGCGAAGTTTCATTAAGGTGCGAGGGTTATAAACGGCGAAATTGGGGTGCATTTCGAACGCGAGGCGCTTGACCCCATGCTCGCGGGCGTATTTCGCTTGTTCCTTCCAGTATGGAATGATCTTTTCTTTCCACTGCCAGTCCTGCATCTTGGCGTACTCAGGAGGCCAGCGATAGGTGATCCAATTCGGCTGGGTATCCTGTGGAGTGCCGCCGGGGCAGCCGGAAAAACCGACGATGACTCTT
>Ga0066710_100000286_pt1 | contig 28045 bp, 31 predicted proteins | sample GraSoiAngelo_159_FD_79666 | JGI IMG/M metagenome (GOLD analysis project Ga0066710, IMG submission 79666) | Grasslands soil microbial communities from the Angelo Coastal Reserve, California, USA - 14_1009_16_40cm | ecosystem: Environmental > Terrestrial > Soil > Grasslands | place: USA... | reverse complement strand
GCCCGTGCTGGCCATCGTGGTTCTGTTCTCCACGATCTTCACCTTCAGCGACTTCAACATTGTCTTCGTGCTCACGCACGGTGGTCCGATCAACTCGACCCACCTCTTCGCGACGCTGGCGCGCCAGGTCGGGCTCGAGACGGGTCGGATCGGCGAGGGCGCGGCGATCTCGCTCTATCTCTTTCCGGTGCTGATGCTGGTGGTGTTTGCTCAGCTCCGCTTCGTCCGAAAGCAGGCCTACTGATGACGCGCCGGAAGCTCACGCGGCGGATCGCGATGCACCTGTTGCTGGTGCCGTTCCTCGTCTTCGCGCTGTTTCCCTTCTACCACATGGTGTTGACGTCGTTGAAGCAGAACAAGGAGCTCTACGACCGGACCGCGGTGCCGCTCCTCATCCGCCAGGGACCGACCCTCGAGCACTACACGAAGCTCCTGTGGGACACGGCCTTCCTCACGTGGACGAAGAACAGCCTTCTGGTCACCATGATCTCGACCTTCGTCTCGCTCATCATCGCGACGGTCGCGGCCTACGCGCTGGCGCGGCTCCAGTTCTTCGGTGTCGCCAGCCTCGGCACGGCCATCTTCGTCACCTACCTGGTCCCGACTTCACTCTTGTTCTTACCGCTGGCCCAGGTGGTGAACTGGCTCGGCCTCGGCGACTCGAAGTGGGCGCTCGTCGTCACCTACCCGACGTTCCTCGTCCCCTTCTGCACGTGGCTGCTGATGGGCTACTTCCGCACCGTCCCCAAGGAGGTCGAGGAGTGCGCCATGGTGGACGGCGCGACACGCATCCAGGCGCTCTGGCGGATCGTGCTGCCGATCGCGGTGCCGGGCCTCGTCTGCGCGGCGCTCTTCGCGTTCACGCTCTCCTGGAACGAGTTCATCTACGCGCTCACCTTCACGTCGTCATCGGAGCAGATCACGGCGAGCGTGGGCGTCACGAGCGAGCTGATCCGCGGCGACATCTACTACTGGGGCTCTCTCATGGCCGGCGCCGTGCTCGCCTCCGTCCCGATCGTCGTCCTGTACGTCTTCTTCCTCGACTACTACGTCTCCGGCCTCACCGCGGGCGCGATCAAGTAGAAGGGCGCTGGCGGGCCGGCGGCGACGGGCGGGCGCGGTAGGGATCGCCAGGACCCGTTCCCGCACCGCGGCGACGGGCCCCGGCGCGCCCGGATGGAGCCCAGCCACCCCGGGGCAACGCACGCGTGCCGCGTGGTCTGGGCGATCCCTACCGCGCCCGCCCGTCGCCGCCGGTCAGGCGGCGGTCACCCGGCGCTCGAACCGGCGGGCGAACCGCGACATCGAGTAGGTGAAGGCGAAATACACGACCGCGATGAAGAGGTAGAGCTCGAACGGCTTGATCTCGCGGTTGTTGACGATCTGCGCCGCCTTGGTCAGATCGACGTAGCCGATGATCGAGGCGAGTGACGTGTCCTTGAAGAGCACGATCATCTGCGTCACCAGCGCCGGCACCATGTTGCGGATGGCCTGCGGCAGGACGACGTAGCGCATCGTTTGAGCGCCGGTCAGCCCGACCGAGGTGGCGGCCTCGACCTGCCCCCGAGGCACGGACTGGATGCCGGCCCGGACGATCTCGCCGAAGTAGGCGGCCTCGAAGATCACGAAGGCGGTGAGCGCCACCCCGTACTCGGGGATCGGGAGCCGCAAGAGCTGCGGGATGATGAACCAGATCCAGAAGATCACCATGACGAGCGGCACGCCGCGGAAGAATTCCACGTAGAGCGTCGCCGGCAGGCTGATCCAGCGCGAGCGCGCCAGTCGGGCGAGACCGACGAAGATGCCGAGGACGAACCCCAGCACGATCGCCGGGATCGCCAGGCGGAGCGTGCCCCCCGCGAAGCCACCCAGCCCGAAGAGCCCCTGGACCACGAGGAACCTGAAGTTCGAGACGACGACGCCAAAGTCGAGCACCCTCAGCCTCCCCGCGCGATGAGGCCGGGGATCGCGAAGCGGCGCTCGACGCGCGCCATGATCGCCGCGATCGCGACGCACAGCACCAGGTAGATGACGGTTCCGGCGGTATAGGCCTCGATGGCCTTGGCCGTGTACGTCTCGATCTGACGGGTCTGGAAGGTGAGCTCGGCGACACTGATCGTGAGCGCAACCGACGAGTTCTTCAGGAGGTTCAGCGACTCGCTGGTGGCCGGCGGCACGATGAGCCGGAGCGCGATCGGCACGATGACCAGCCGGTACGCCTGGAATGTCGTCAGCCCCATCGCCACCGAGGCCTCGAACTGGGTGCGCGGGATCGCCTGGATGCCCGAGCGGATGACCTCGGACATGCGCGCCCCGTGATAGACGCCGAGGGCGAACATGCCCGCCCAGAACTCGGCGCCGTGGTTGAAGATCCAGTCCTGGACGGCCCGCGGCAAGAGCGGCGGGACGCCGAAATACCAGAAGAACATCCAGACCAGCAGCGGCACATTGCGGAAGAACTCGACGTAGAACGTGGCGAGCGCGCGGACCGGCTTCCAGGGAACGGTGCGCAGGGCACCCGAGAGGATCCCGAGCGCCACCGCCAGCACCCAGGCCAGCGCCGAGATCTCGATGGTGGTGATGACGCCCTGGAGCAGCCAGCCTCCCGACTGGCCGCTCCAGAGCACGCTCCACTTGAACTGATAGTTCACGGGCGGGAGGCCCGCGGCGCTACTTGCCGATCTGCTTCAAGAGGTACGCCTTCACCTGGGGCGTCGTCGGGTACGGCACGTCGCCCTTGGGCCCGAACCACTTCTCGTAGATCTCGAAATACTTCCCCGACTCGAAGCCGTGCTTGAGCCCGGCGTCGACGGTCGCCTTGAACTTGGCGTCGCCCTTGCGCATGGCCATGCCGTACGGCTCCTCCGAGTAGAAGTCGCCGACGACCTCCCAGTCGCCCGGGTTCGGCGCCTTGGCCTTCAGGCCGGCGAGCTGGATGCCGTCGTTCGTGTAGGCCTCGACCTGGCCCTGGGCCAGCGCCTGGAAGGCGGCCGGCTGGTCGGGGAACTCACGCAGCTGGGCTTGCGGGTACTTCTCGCGGATGATCTTGGCGTTGGTCGAGCCCTGCTGCGACGCGATGCGCTTGCCGGCGATGTCGTTGACGCCCTTGATGGGACTACCCTTCTTCACTAGGAACTGGGCGCCGGTGTAGAAGAACGTGAGGCTGAAGTCCACCGACTCGCGACGCTGCGGCGTGTCGGTCATCGTCTCGGCGATCAGGTCCACCGAGTTGTTGGCCAGCAGCGGGATGCGGCTCTGCGGCGTGGATTCCTTCTTCTCGATCTTGATCGACTTGCCGACGGCCTTCTCGACCTCGGGCTTGACCAGCCTCTCGACCAGGTCGATCGAGAAGCCGACCCATTCGTTGTTCTTGTTGACGTAGGCGAAGGGCGGCGAGCCCGTGCGCGTTCCGATCGTCAGGGCGCCCGACTGCTTGATCTTGTCGAGCGTATCCGGCTGGGCCCCGGCCGGCGCCGCGAACGGGAGGGCCAGGACCAGGGCGAGCATGACCAAGAGCATTCGCTTCATCAGTAACCTCCGGTTAGTGGGATAGGATCTTCGACAGGAACTCTCTGGCTCGGTCCGACTTCGGCGCGGCGAAGAACGCTTCGGGCGTGGCTTCCTCCACCACCTGTCCCGCGTCCATGAAGACGACGCGATGCGCGACCCGCCGCGCGAACCCCATCTCGTGGGTGACGACCATCATGGTCATGCCTTCCTTCGCCAGGTCGGTCATGACGTCGAGCACCTCGTTGATCATTTCCGGGTCCAGCGCCGAGGTCGGCTCGTCGAACAGCATGATCTTCGGCTGCATCGCGAGCGCCCGCGCAATCGCAACCCGTTGCTGCTGGCCGCCCGACAGGTTCGCCGGATAGTTCTCGGCCTTGTCGGGAATGCGTACGCGCGCCAGGAGCGTGCGCGCCGTCTTTTCGGCCTCGGTCGTGCTGAGACCCCGCACGCGGACCGGGGCCAGCATGATGTTCTCCAGGACGGTCATGTGCGGGAAGAGGTTGAAGGACTGGAACACCATGCCCACGCGCGTCCGGAGCGCCGACATGCTCACACCGGGCCGCACGATCGATTCGCCGAGGACGACGAGGTCGCCGCCCTGGATCCCTTCCAGGCCGTTCACGCAGCGGATCAGCGTGGACTTCCCGGAGCCCGACGGCCCACACACCACCACGACCTCGCCGGCCGCGACCGCCAGGTTGATGTCGCTGAGGACCTTGAGCTTTCCGAACCACTTGTTCACGTCCCTGAACCGGATCGCCGCGTCGGCCATCAGCGGATCACCACCAGGACGTCGCCGCCGTTGACCGCCTGGCCGGCCTCGACCCTCACCTCGACCACGGTGCCCGAGGCACCCGCCCGGTACTCGTTTTCCATCTTCATGGCCTCGATCACCAGCAGGGTGGCGCCCTTCTCGATCCGGTCGCCCGGCCTGACCGCGACGCGCACGATCCGGCCGGGCAGCGGCGCGACCAGCGTCTGCGCCCCATGACCGCCCGCCGCGCCGCCCTTGGTGCGGATGATGAACCGGGTCTGCTCTTCCACCCGCATGACGTACCGTTCGTCGCCCACGTCGACGACGCACGCGCCTTCTTCGTCCCGGACGTCGGCCACGTAGGACACCCCGCCGACGAGGAGCGAGTATATGCCCTGCGCCGTGAGTCGCCCGTCCACCTCCCAGACCTCCGAGCCGATGGTCAGGCGGTAGCGCCCGGCCCCGCCGCTCACCTCTACCGTCTCGGTCGTGTCGCCGATCGTCACGACGAAGGTCACGAGCGCCAGCCCGGGTGGCGGCCGGTCCGCCAGGCGTCGGGCGCCGCCGGCGGCGCTTCGACGATCGTGCGATGACCCAGGCGCTCGTACTCGGCGAGCACCGCGGCGATGACGGCGATCGATCGGGCCCGATCCTTCGCCGCCACGAAGGTCGGCATGACCCGGTCCAGGAAGCCGGTCGACAGCCTCCCCGCGCGGAAGTCCTCGTGCCCGACGATCTGAGCGAGGACGGGGATCGTCGTGAGGATGCCGACCACCTTGTACTCGGCGAGCGAGCGGATCATCCGCTCGATAGCGGCCGGGCGGTCGGTCCCCCAGACGATGAGCTTGGCCACGAGGGTGTCGTAGAAGCGCGGCACCGTGTAGCCCTCGTAGACGCCGGAGTCGTCGCGCACCCACGGGCCGCTCGCCGCGCGTAGCCCGGTGATCGTGCCGGGCGACGGCATCCAGCCGCTGAAGGGATCCTCGGCGTTGATGCGACACTCGATGGCCACGCCCCGCAGCGTCACGTCCGCTTGCGCCAGCGCGAGCGGCTCGCCGGCGGCGATCCGCAGCTGTTCGCGGACGAGGTCGACGCCCGTGACCATCTCGGTCACCGCGTGCTCGACCTGGAGCCGCGTGTTCATCTCGAGGAAGTAGAAGCTCTGGTCCGAGTCCACGAGGAACTCGACCGTCCCAGCGTTGACGTAGCCCGCGGTCTTCGCGATCCGGCACGCGGCCTCGCCCAGACGCGCGCGCATCGCGTCGTCGACCAGGGGCGACGGCGCCTCCTCGACGACCTTCTGGTGTCGCCGCTGGACCGAGCACTCGCGCTCGCCCAGATGGATGACGCGGCCGTGCACGTCGGCCAGCACCTGCACCTCGATGTGCCGTGGCTCCGCCAGGAGGCGCTCGAGATACACAGTACCGTCGCCGAACGCCCACGCCGCCTCGCTCCGCGCCAGGCCGATCGCGGTCTCGAGCTCGCCCTCGGCGTGGGCGACGCGCATGCCCTTGCCGCCGCCGCCCAGCGCGGCCTTGACCATGAGCGGGTAGCCGATCTCGCGGGCCGCGGCGCGCACGGCCTCGTGACCGGTCACCGGCTCGAACGTCCCCGGCACCGTCGGTACGCCGAGCCCGCGCGCGATCCGACGCGCCGCCGTCTTGTCGCCGAGCGCGCGGATGGCGCCCGGCGGTGGCCCCACGAACACGAGCCCGGCCGCGACGCAGGCTTCGGCGAACGCGGCGTTCTCGGCCAGGAACCCGTAGCCCGGGTGGACGGCGTCGGCGCCGGCGGCCTTGGCGACCCGCACCAGCTTGTCGATCGAGAGGTAGCTCTCGATCGGCGCGGGCGGGCCGATCGGGTACGCCTCGTCGGCCATGAGGACGTGGAGCGCCTCGCGGTCGGCCTCGGAGAACACGGCCACCGACGCGATCCCCTGCTCGCGGCAGGCTCGGATCACCCGCACCGCGATCTCGCCCCGGTTCGCCACCAGGACCTTGGTGATCCTCATCGCGTCGTTCCTCGGAGCCCCGTGAGCACGCGAGCTTCCATGATGGCCCGACCTCAGCGGCCCTCGAAGCGTGGGCGGCGCTTCTCCCGGAAGGCGCTGACACCTTCCCGGTGGTCCATGGTCTTGATGAGGATCGACTGGCCGAAGCTCTCGAGCGTGCGGGCCGTGTGCAGATCGGCGCTCACGCAGCTCTGGATCACCCGCTTGGCCAGGCCGAGCGCCTGGGGCGCCTTGGCGACGAGCCGCGCCGCGAGGGCCCGCGCCTCGCTCGCGAGCTCGGCGTCTTCCACGACGCGGTTCACGAGGCCATAGCGCAGCGCCTCATCGGCGCCGACGATCTCGCCCGTCAGCACGAGCTCCTTGGCCCGCCCGAAGCCGACGAGCTTGACGAGCCGCGAGCAGCCCCCGATGCCGGGGATGAGACCGAGGTTGTTCTCGGGCAGCCCGAACCGCGCGGAGCGCGCCGCGATCCGCAGATCGCAGGCCAGCGCCAGCTCGAGACCGCCGCCGACGCACGTGCCGTTGATCGCGGCGATGAGCGGCTTCTCGAGCGCCTCGAGATCGTTGAAGAAGCTCGTCAGGAGCCGCGTGTTGGCACGGAACACGGGCGTGTTCCAGTCGGTCTCGAAGGTCGAGACGTCGGCGCCTACGCAAAAGGTCTTGCCCCGCCCCGTGAACACCGCCACCCGGACCGCCTCGTTGCCGTAGAGCTCGTCGGCCAGGGCGCGAAAGTCGGCGCGCATCTCCATCGAGATCGCGTTGTTTTTCTCGGGGCGGTCGATCCTCACGGTGGCGATCCCGTCGGTGAGTTCGTACTTCAGCGTCGCGAAGACCATGCGCGTCCCTCCGGAGGTCGGACGACACGAATCATCGGGCGCCGCCGCCTCGGCCGAGTATATCGAGGCGGCTCTGGAGCCGCTCGACGAACTCCGCGGGCCGGTCGGGCGAGCGCGTCGGATCTACCGCGGACAGAGCTCGAGGCTCGAGAAGAAGTATGGGATCTCGACCGCCGCCGACTCCGGCGAGTCGGAGCCGTGCACGGCATTGGCCTCGATGGAGGACGCGAAGTCCCGGCGGATCGTTCCCGGCGCGGCCTTGGCCGGATCCGTCGCGCCCATGAGGTCGCGCCAGCGCTGGATCGCATTGTCCGCCTCAAGGACCATGAGCAGGCACGGTCCCTGCGTCATGAACTCGCAAAGGCTCTGATAGAACGGCCGCTCGCGGTGGACGATGTAGAAGCCCCGCGCCTCGTCGAGCGACATGTGGATGAGCTTGAGCGCCACGATCGTGAAGCCGGCGTTCTCGATGCGTGTCACGATCTGCCCGGCGACTCGCTTGGCCACGGCATCGGGCTTGACGATGGCGAGCGTCCGCTGGGTGGTCATCGTCCGATCACCTTCGCCATGGTCGCTCCCATGTCGGCCGGGCTCGTGACCAGGGTCGCCCCGGCCTCGGCGAGCGCCTTCATCTTCTCCGCCGCCGTTCCCTTCCCGCCCGCGATGATCGCGCCAGCGTGGCCCATCCGACGTCCGGGCGGCGCCGTCTGACCGCAGATGAACGCGACGACCGGCTTCTTGACCTGAGCCTTGACGAACGCCGCTGCGTCCTCCTCGGCGGTGCCGCCGATCTCGCCGATCATCATGATCGCCCGCGTCTCGGGATCGTCGCTGAACAGGCGCAGCACGTCGACGAAGCTCGTGCCGGTTACGGGATCGCCGCCGATGCCGACGCATGTCGTTTGCCCGATGCCTCGCCCCGTGAGCTGGCCCACGACCTCGTAGGTCAGGGTGCCGCTGCGCGAGACCACGCCGACCGGGCCGGGCCGGTGGATGTGATCGGGCATGATGCCGATCTTGGCCTGGCCCGGCGTGATGACTCCGGGGCAGTTCGGTCCGATCAGCCGGCTCTTTCGCCCGACCAGAAAGTGCTTCGCCTTGACCAGGTCGGCGACCGGGATCCCCTCGGTGATGCAGACCACCAGCGGAATATCGGCCGCGGCGGCTTCCATGATCGCGTCGGCCGCCGCCGGCGGCGGAACGAAAATGAGCGCGCAGGTCGCGCCCTCGCTCGCCACCGCCTGGGCGACCGTGTTCCAGACCGGGAACCCTTCGTGCGTCGTGCCGCCCTTGCCCGGCGTCACGCCGCCGACGACGGTCGTGCCGTACTCCTTGCATCGCGCGGCGTGGAACCCGCCTTCGCGGCCGGTGATGCCTTGCACGACCACGCGCGTGGACCGATCGACGAGGATGCTCACCTACCGAACGCCTTCCGTCTTGCCCTCGGGACCCGGTGTCCGCCTTCGCCGCTTGTCGGCGAGTCGCTTCTCGTGGAGGTCGACCACTTCCTGGTAGCGGCGATGGTCGGTCGGCATCGTCTTCACGATGATCTCATAGCACGCCTCGGTGTCCTCACGTCTGCACCATCGGATCATGTCGTCGACGAGCCGGTCCCGGTACGCGCTCTCCGGATACCGTTCGAAGAACGCCTTCGCCTTGACCATCGACATCGAGGCGATGACGTCTTCATAGGCTCGCTCGTCGGCGGGGCGCCAGCAGCCGGTGCTCGCGGCGACGCCTGCCGCCAGGAGAAGGAGCGGCAGCCACCGGCTAGCCCTGCGCGAGCGCCACCGCCTTCTTCGCGCCATCGCCCATGTCGTCGGCGTTCGTCAACGCGAGGCCCGACTCGGCGAGCATCTGCTTGCCCAACTCCACGTTGGTCCCTTCCATCCGGACCACGACCGGGAGCCTCAGACCGAGCTTGCGGATGGCAGCGATCACCCCGGCCGCCAGCCGGTCGCACCGCAGGATGCCGCCGAAGACGTTGATGAACACCGCTTTCACGCTCGGATCGGAGGAGAGGATCCGGAACGCGTTCTCGATCTGCTCGGGCGACGCTCCGCCGCCGACGTCCAGGAAGTTCGCGGGCTCGCCGCCGGCGAGCTTCACGATGTCCATCGTCGCCATGGCGAGACCGGCGCCGTTGACCATGCAGCCGACGTTCCCGTCGAGCTTGATGTAGTTCAGGCTGTACTTCGACGCCTCGACGTCGAGCGGATCCTCCTCGTTGACGTCCCGGAGGGCGACGATCTCCTTGTGACGCCAGAGGGCGCTGTCGTCGAAGTTGAGCTTGGCGTCGAGCGCCAGGATCCGGCCGTCCTGCGTGACCACCAGGGGGTTGATCTCGGCCAGCGAGCCGTCGCGGGCCAGGTAAAGGGCGAAGAGGCCACGGATCAGGGCCACCGCTTGCTTGAACGGGTCGCCGGCCAGCCCCAGACCGTACGCGAGGTGGCGCGCCTGGTAGTCCTGGACGCCGAGTGCCGGGTGCGCCCATTCCCGGATGATCTTCTCGGGCGTGCGCGCCGCGACTTCCTCGATCTCCATGCCGCCGGCCTCGGAGGCCATGACGACGTGGGTCGAGCGCGCGCGGTCCAGCGTGATCGAGAGATAGAGCTCCCGCTCGACGGCCGAGGCTTCCTCGACGAGCACCGACCGCACCTCGATGCCCTCCGGCGGCGTCTGGGGGGTCTTGAGCCGCATCCCCAGAATCTGCCGCGCGGCGCGCTCGGCCGCGTCGGGGTCGTCGGCCAGCTTGATGCCGCCGGCCCTGCCGCGGCCGCCGGCGTGCACCTGCGCCTTCACGACGACCCGGCCGCCGAGCCGCCCCGCCACCGCCTTCGCCTCCGCGGGCGTCGTGGCGACGTCTCCGCTCGGGACGGGCACCCCGAACTCGCGCAACAGCGCCTTGGCCTGGTACTCGTGGACTTTCACTGTCGCGGGGGCCGTGAGGCCGGCTTGAGCCGAGGGTGGTCTGAGACAGGTGCGACAGGTCGTGCTCGCTCCGTCACGCGGGGGCCTTGCGCTGTCCTCTGAACTTCCGCAGCAGCCAGACAATGGGATCGAATTCGTCAGCCATCCGCTCCTTGAGCGGGATGATGCCGTTGTCGGTGATGTGGATGTGCTCCGGGCAGACCTCGGTACAGCACTTCGTGATATTGCACAGTCCGACGCCCGCGTGCCTCTGGGCGAACTCCGCCCGATCCTGGGTGTCGAGCGGGTGCATGTCGAGGCTCGCGATCTTGATGAAGAAGCGCGGCCCGGCGAAGATCCGCTTCTTCTCCTCGTGGTCGCGGATGACGTGGCACACGTCCTGACACAGGAAGCACTCGATGCACTTGTGGAACTCCTGGATGCGATCGATGTCCTCCTGCATCATCCGGTAGGTGCCGTCGGACTCCGGCGGCCGGAGGCGCAGCGGCGGCACCTGCTTGGCCTTCTCGTAGTTGAAGGACACGTCGGTCACGAGGTCGCGGATCAGCGGGAAGGTCCGGATCGGCGCCACCGTGATGGTCTCGCCGGGCTCGAACAGGTCCATGCGGGTCATGCACATCAGGCGGGGCTTGCCGTTCACCTCGGCGCTGCACGACCCGCACTTGCCGGCCTTGCAGTTCCACCGGCACGCGAGGTCCTGGGCCTGGGTCGCCTGGATCCGGTGGATCACGTCGAGGACGACCATGCCTTCTTCGGACTCGACGCGGTAATCCTTGAAGGCGCCGCCCCTGGCGTCACCGCGAAACACGCTCATCGTGACGGTCGCCATCACTTCCTCTCCTGGAAGAGCGCCTTCAGCTCGGTCGGCATCTCGGACAGCGGCTCTCGAGTCAGCGCGAGCGCCCCCTGCTTCTGGCGAATGACCACGTTGACCTTGCCCCAGGTGTCGTCGGTGTAGGGATGGTCGTCGCGCGTGTGGCCGCCGCGGCTCTCCTTTCGCTCGAGCGCGCCCAGCGCGCAGCATTCGGCCACCGTGAGCAGCGACGCGAGATCGAGCGCCGTGTGCCAGCCGGGGTTGTACGTCCGTCCACCATCGACGCGGGTCCGCCGGGCCCGCGCTTTAAGGGCCTCGATCCGCTTCAGGGCTTCCTTCAGCTCGTGCTCGGTGCGGATGAGGCCGACGAGCTGCTGCATCGTGTCCTGGAGGTCGGCCTGGATGGCGTAGGGGTTCTCGCCGCCGCTTCGCGTGAACGGCTCCAGCATCTCAAGGGCGAACGACTCCACCTGGCCCGACGCGACCGTCAGCGGGCCGCCGAAATCCTTGGCGTAGAGGGCGGCGTAGAGGCCGGCGCGCCGCCCGAAGACCAGGAGGTCGGACAGCGAGTTGCCCCCCAGTCGGTTCGAGCCGTGCATGCCGCCCGCCACCTCGCCGGCCGCGAACAATCCCTGCACGGTCGCGGCGGTGGTGTCGGCATCGACGCGAACCCCGCCCATGATGTAGTGGCAGGTCGGCCCGACTTCCATCGGCTCCTTCGTGATGTCGACGCCGGCCAGCTCCATGAACTGGTGGTACATGGACGGCAGCCGCTTCCGGATGTACTCGGCCGGGCGACGGGTATTGATGTCGAGGAAGACGCCGCCGTGCGGGCTCCCGCGGCCGCCCTTGAGCTCCGCGTTGATCGCGCGGGCGACCTCGTCACGCGGCAGCAGATCGGGCGTGCGCCGGTTGTTCTTCTTGTCCGTATACCAGCGATCGGCTTCGGCTTCGTTGTCGGCGGTCTCGCCCTTGAAGAACTCGGGGATGTAGTTGAACATGAACCGCTCGCCCTTGTTGTTCTTGAGCGTTCCCCCGTCGCCGCGCACACCTTCGGTCACGAGAATGCCGCGAACGGACGGCGGCCACACCATGCCGGTCGGGTGGAACTGGACGAACTCCATGTCGATCAGGTCGGCACCCGCCCACAGCGCGAGCGACTGGCCGTCGCCGGTGTACTCCCACGAGTTGGACGTGATCTTCCACGCCTTGCCGACGCCGCCGGTGGCGAGCACCACGGCCTTGGCTTTGAACAGGACGAATTTCCCGGTGTTCCGCCAGTACCCGAAGGCGCCGCAGACGCGATCGCCGTCCTTGAGGAGGCGCTCCACCTTGCACTCCATGTAGACGTCGATGCCCTGGTGGATGCCGTGATACTGCAAGGTCCGGATCATCTCGAGGCCGGTACGATCGCCGACGTGGGCCAGGCGCGCGTAGCGGTGACCGCCGAAGTCGCGCTGGAGGATGCGCCCGTCCTTGGTGCGGTCGAACAGCGCGCCCCACCGCTCGAGCTCGAGCACGCGGTCGGGCGCCTCCTGGGCGTGGAGCTGCGCCATCCGCCAGTTGTTGAGCATCTTGCCGCCGCGCATCGTGTCGCGGAAGTGCACCTGCCAGTTGTCCTCGGGCCAGACGTTGCCGAGCGCCGCGGCGATGCCCCCCTCCGCCATGACCGTGTGCGCCTTGCCGAGGAGCGACTTGCAAACGAGGCCCACCGACACGCCCTGCGCCGCGGCCTCGATCGCCGCGCGCAGCCCGGCGCCGCCGGCACCGATCACCAGAACATCGTGCTCGTGCGTTTCGTAGTCCGGGTTTGCCATCAGATGATCCTCAGGTCACCGATCAGGCCCATGGACACGAGCCGGATGTAGAGGTCGGTCAACGCAACGCTGAAGAGCGAGAGCCAGGCGTACACCGGGTGGCGCTCGTTCAGCCCCGTGATGACGCGCCAGAGCGAGTACCGCGTCGGCGCCTTCGAGAAGACGTCGACGTGGCCGCCGCAGACGTGACGGCAGGAGTGACACGAGAAGGTGTAGGCGGCCAGCAAGACCACGTTGACCAGCATGACGAGCGTCCCCACGCCGATGCCGAAGCCGTTGGGAAAGCGGAAGGCGAGCAGCACGTCCCAGGACAGCATCACGATGAACAGCACCGCGACGTACCACGTGTAGCGGTGGAAGCTCTGGAGGATCAGCGGAAAGCGCGTCTCGCCCGTGTACCCGCGCTTCACGTCCCTGACGGCGCACGCGGGCGGCGCGAGCCAGAACGAGCGGTAGTAGGCCTTGCGATAGTAGTAGCACGTCAGGCGAAACAGGCCCGGGCCCGCGAGGATCAAGAACGCCGGCGAGAGCAGGCCGATGACGGGGAGGTGGATGTCCGGCAGCCCGCCGCCGAAGGTCGGGTGCAGGCACGAGCGGTAGAGGCAGGGCGAGTAGAACGGCGACAGGTACGGCGGCGCGAAGTAGTGCGCGTTCTGCATGGCCGCCCACGTCGAGTAGACGATGAACGAGCCGAGCACGACGACGACCGCGAGCGGCAGAGCCCACCACGCGTCCTGCCGAAGGTGCGCCGCCGCGATGGGAGGCCGCGCCTGCCCGATCGCCTGACCGCTCATGTTTCCTCCCGGGCGTAGGCCCTCATCCCGTCCTGATAGAGATCTCCACCGTGGCAGTCGTTGACGACGATGGCCGGAAAGTTCTCGACCTCGAGGCGTCGGATCGCCTCGGTCCCGAGGTCCTCGTATGCCACGATCTCGACCCGCTTGACGAACCGGGAGAGCACGGCGCCGGCCCCGCCGATCGCGCCGAAGTACACGCCCTTGTGCTGCCGGAGCGCGTCCTTCACGGGCTGCGACCGGGCGCCCTTGCCCATCGTGGCCTTGAGCCCGAGTCGGAGCAGCGCCGGTGTGAACTTGTCCATCCGTCCGCCGGTGGTCGGCCCGATCGATCCGACGATCTCACCGGGCCGTGCCGGCGAGGGACCGGTGTAGTAGATGATCTGCCCCCGGACGTCGATCGGCAGGGTTTCACCGTTCTCGATGAGCGGGAAGAGGCGCCCGTGAGCCGCGTCGCGCGCGGTGTACAGGACGCCCGTGATCCGGACGCGGTCGCCGGCCCGCAGCGACTCGACGTCCCCGTCGGACAGCGGCGGCCCAACCTCCTTGACTCCATCCGCCCCCGCCTTAACCACGCTCGCCCCCCAACCCAGCGAGTTGTTCTATTCCCGTCCCGAAGCTCTGCCCGAGATCAGCGCGGTCGCGGTCGGCGGGCGGGGCGGCGGAGGGGGTGCGGGGACCCGTTCCCGAAAAGCGGCGGCGGACGAGGCGCCCCCAGATGGAGCCCAGCCACCCCGGAGCAGCGCACGCGCGCCGCGTGGTCCCCGCACCCCCTCCGCCGCCCCGCTCGCCGACCGCGCCCGTCAAAGCGTGAGTTCTTTGTGCCGATGGGCGTGGCATTCGATCGTCACCGCGACCGGGAGCGACGTGATGTGGCAGGGGTACGTGACGATGTGGATCCCGAGCGCGGTGGTGTCGCCGCCGTAGCCCTGCGGCCCGATGCCGAGGCGGTTGGCGCGCTCCAGCAGCTCCCGTTCCAACGCGTCGAGCGTCGAGTCGGGATTCGGCGAGCCGAGCTCGCGGAAGAGCGCTCGCTTCGAGAGGATGGCGGCTTTCTCGAACGTGCCGCCGACGCCGACGCCGACGATGAGCGGCGGGCACGCGTCCGGCCCCGCGGTGCGGACGCACTCGATGATCCAGTCCTTCACCCCGGCCGCGCCCTCGGCCGGCGTCAGCATCGTGTATTTCGAGCGGTTCTCGCAGCCGCAGCCCTTGGCCATGATCATGAGCCGAAGGGTGGCGCCCGCCACGATGTCCACGTGAATGACGGCCGGCGTGTTGTCGCCGGTGTTCACGCGGTCGAATGGCGAGCGGACGATGGAGGCGCGGAGATAGCCTTCGCGGTAGCCCTGGCGCACGCCCTCGTTGATCGCGTCGTCGAGCCCGCCCCCCGTCACGTGCACGTCCTGACCGAGCTCGACGAAGCACACGACGAACCCCGTGTCCTGGCAATACGGGATGCGCCGGGTCTTCGCCATCTCCGCGTTGTCCTTCAGGATCTGGAGCACCTGCTTGCCGGCGGCCGAACGCTCGGAGGTGAGCGCACGATCGAAGGCGCGTAGCATGTCGGGCTCGAGCTCGAGATTGGCGTCGATGCAGAGCTTCTTGACCGCGTCGATGATCGCGCTGACGTGGATGTCCCTCACGACGACGTGCCCGGCGTCTGGGCCATCGCGGCCTGCGCGCGTCGTCCGAGCTCTTTCGCGGGGACGTCCTCTTTGTGGGTGGCGAGGCTCCACTGGTTGCCGAACGGATCCTCGAGCTTGCCGAACCGGTCACCCCAGAACATGTCGGTCGGCGGCATCAACACTTTGCAGCCGGCGTCCACCGCCCGCTTGAACCCCGAGTCGACGTCGCGCACGTAGAGGAAGAGCGCGACGGTCGTGCCGCCGAGCGATTGCGGCGACCGGCACGTGCCGATGCCCGGGAACTCGTCGCTCAGCATGACGACGGAGTCGCCGATCTTGAGCTCGGCGTGCATCACGCTCTTGCCGTCGGGGCCCGGCATGCGCTGCTTCTCCGCAGCGCCGAACGCGGTCTTGTAGAAGTCGATGGCGCGGGTCGCGTCCCGGACGGTCAGATAGGCGGTGACGGTGTGATATCCGGGCGGGATCGGCTTGACCCGCGCGGCGGCCTTCGGGCCGGCGGGCTTCCTCCTCGGTCGCGCCTTCGCTCGCTTCGGCATCGGCATGACTCCCGCGGCTAGAGCTTCAGCTTGTCGACGAGCTCCCGCACGGCGTCCGCCGACTTCCTGAACGCGGCCTGCTCCTCCGGCGTCAGCTCGATCTCGACGATCTGCTCGACTCCCGACCGACCGAGCTTGACGGGCACGCCGACGTAGAGGCCCTTGACGCCGTACTGACCGTCGAGGTAGGCGGCGCACGGCAGGATCTTCTTCTTGTCCTTCAGGATCGCCTCGACCATCTCGACGGCCGAGGCGGCGGGCGCGTAATAGGCGCTCCCGGTCTTGAGCAGGCCGACGATCTCCGCGCCGCCGTTGGCCGTGCGCTGCACCAGCGCGTCGATCGTCTCTCTCGGCAGGAGCTCGGTGATCGGGATCCCGGCGACCGTCGAGTAGCGCGGCAGCGGGACCATCGTGTCGCCGTGGCCGCCCAGGACGAACGCGGTGACGTTCTCGACGGACACGCCGAGCTCGCGGGCGATGAAGAGCCGGAAGCGCGCGGAGTCGAGGATGCCCGCCATGCCGACGACGCGCCGGCTCGGGAAGCCCGACTTCTTCCACGCGAGCTGCACCATGGCGTCGAGTGGATTGGTGACGAGGATCAGGATCGCGTCCTTCGAGCGGGCGACGACCTGCTCGACCACGCCCCCGACGATCTCGGCGTTCTTGAAGAGGAGGTCGTCGCGCGTCATGCCGGGCTTGCGCGCCAGGCCCGCCGTGATGACCACGATGTCCGAGCCGACGGTCTCGTCGTAGCCGTTCGAGCCGACGAGCAGCGAGTCGTATCCGTGGATGGGTCCGGCCTGCGCCAGGTCGAGCGACTTGCCTTGCGGGACGCCCTCGATCACGTCCACCAGGACGACGTCGCCGAGCTCCTTCTCGACCGCGTACTGAGCGATGGAGGCGCCGACGTTGCCGGCGCCGACCACCGTGATCTTCGGCCGCGCGGGGGACACTACAGCTTCGCCATGCTGGCGATGACCGCCGTGCCGAACTCCGAGCATTTCACCTCTTTGGCGCCTTCCATGAGCCGCGCGAAGTCGTAAGTGACCACCTTGGACTGGACGGTCTTCTCGAGCCCGGCGACGATCCGATCGGCCGCGTCCGTCCAGCCGAGGTAGCGGAACATCATCTCGCCAGAGAGGATCACGGAGCCGGGGTTGACCTTGTCCTGGCCGGTGTATTTCGGCGCCGTGCCGTGGGTCGCCTCGAACAGGGCGTGGCCGGTCTCGTAGTTGATATTGGCGCCCGGCGCGATGCCGATGCCGCCGACCTGCGCAGCCAGCGAGTCGGAAATGAGATCGCCCGTGAGGTTGCAGCACGGGATCACGTCGAACTCGTCGGGCCGCGTCAGGATCTGCTGCAGGAACGCGTCGGTGATCGCGTCCTTGACGAGGATCTTGCCGGCGGGCGGCTTGCCGCCGCAGTCGTCCCACCCGATCGTCCGGTCGCCAAATTCCTTTTTCGCCAGGGCGTAGCCCCACTTCATGAACATCCCTTCCGTGTACTTCTGGATGTTCCCCTTGTGGACGAACGTGATGTTGCGTCGGTTGTTCTCGATCGCGTACCGGATGGCGGCGCGGATGAGCCGCTCCGAGCCCTCCTTCGATACGGGCTTGATCCCGATGGACGAGGTCTGGGGGAAGCGGATCTGCTTGACGCCCATCTCTTTCTGAAGGAACGCGATGACCTTTTTCGCCTCGGGTGTCCCCTGCTCCCACTCGATCCCGGCGTAGATGTCCTCCGTGTTCTCGCGGAAGATCACCATGTCGACCTTCTCCGGCCGCTTCACCGGCGAGGGCACACCCTGGAAGTACTTGACCGGCCGCAGGCACACGTAAAGATCCATGACCTGGCGGAGCGTGACGTTCAGCGAGCGGAAGCCTTCGCCGACGGGCGTGGTGAGCGGGCCCTTGATCGCCACCAGGTACTCGTTGATGACGTCGACGGTCTCCTGGGGCAGGAGATTGGGCGGGCAGTCCTTGCCGTACACGGTCTGCGCCTTCTCGCCCGCGTACACCTCGGCCCAGGCGATCTTCTTCCTGCCGCCGTAGCTCTGCTCGACGGCGGCGTCCAGCACGCGCACGGCGGCCTTCCAGATGTCGGGACCGGTGCCGTCGCCTTCGATGAACGCGATGATCGGGTGGTCCGGCACGCGCAGTTTGCCGTGCTCGATCGTGATCTTGTCGCCCTTCGGGATTTTCACCTGGCTGGCCATCAGTGTTAGTCTCCCCGCGCGGCGTTCGGCGCCGAGCCCATCTTGAGCCGCTCGATGTGCTCACGTGTGAGGCTAGGAACGAGCATGTTGCCGCCGATCTCGTCGATTTGAATGACGCTTCACTCTAACGCGGCGCGCCGTCAGGGTCAAGAACGGGAGCGGCTCGCGAGCGCTCGGAGGAGCCGGCGGGCGATCGGGTTGCCTCTGAGCGCCATGGCGTCGCGTCCGGTTTTCGCGCGGGCCGCCGCCGGCCATCCGAAGTAGCCGGCGCCGCCGGGACCGAGATGGCGGAAGTTGCGCGCGCCCCGCGCGAGAGCGCGGCGGAATTCGAACCACGCCGGCGGAAGGCGCTTCGCGATGCCTTCCCGCACGAGCTTTCTGTCGACCGAGAGCATGAAGGCCGTCTCGAGCTCGCCCGAGTGCCACTCGGCATCGGGATTCGGGCTGCGCATGAGCGCCCGGACCCGGCGATTCACCATCGGGTTCGGCGGGCGCGCGCCAGGCTCGAACCCCGCGACGAGGACCTGCACGCGCAGGCGCCGGGCCAGCTCGCGGCGCGCCTTCGCCATTGCCTCGAGGTGATCGGGATCGGCCTGATAGTTCGCCAGAACGAACCGCCGGAAGCCGTGGCTCGCGAGACCGCCCACGACCTCGACGATGAGTCGCCGGAGCGTCGGCACCGAGAGCGACACCGTGCCCGGCCACCCGATGGCGAGCGTGCTGACGCCGTACGGGATCGACGGAGCGAGCACCGGCCGCCACCCGCGCGGCGCAGATGCGGCCCGACGCGACGCGCCAGCTCTTCGGCGCCGCGCCAGTCGACCAGGAGCGGCAGATGTGGACCATGCTGCTCGATCGCGCCCAGCGGCAGGAACACGATCACGCGCGGATCGCGGGCGAGCTTCGCTGCTCGGGGCGCCGTCAGCTGGGCGAGCCGAATCATTGGAGCGAGGTCCTCGAGGCCGGCTTGCACCGAGGGTGGCCTGAGGCAGGTGCAGCGTGGCTCCGCTCCGGCGGACAAACCTTCGGGGGGCGTGAGATGGGCGCGACCCGACTCCACTTCATTCGATGACCCGGTCGGCGCGCAGGCGAAGCGCGTCGGGAATCACGAGGCCGAGCGTCTTTGCGGTCTTGAGGTTGATGACGAGCTCGAAGCTCGTCGGCTGTTCGACCGGCAGATTGGCCGGTTTGGCGCCCTTGAGGATTCTGTCGACGAAGAGCGCCGCCCGCCGGTAGAGCTCGCTCTGCTTGGCGCCGTACGTCACGAGCCCGCCAGCGTCCGCGAACCCGCTGATCCCGAAGACTGTCGGCAGGCGATTTCGCAGCGCCATGTCGGTGATCCGCTGGCGCTCCCCGAACAAGAACGCATCGTCCAGCACGAACAGCGCCGAGGCGCGCTCCCGGCCGACCGTGACGAAGGCGCGTTCGAGGTCTTCGGCGCGCCGCACCTCCACGGGCAGGGTGTGGAGACCGAGGGTTCGCGCTTTCGCCTCGCTGTCCCGTAGCGTCTCGCCGTGCGAGGGGTTGGACGGGTTCCAGAACACGGCCAGGCGCGCGAGCCTCGGCACCGCTTCCTTGAGCAGCTCGATGCGCTTGCCGGAGAGCTCCGGAGAGACGAGAGTCAGCCCCGTGATGTTCCCACCGGGCCGCGCGAGGCTCGCGACGAAACCGTCAGCCACCGGATCGGCGACGACCGTCATGACGATGGGTATGGTCTTGGTCGCCTGCGCGATGGCCTTGACGGCAGGCGTCGAGCCGACCACGATGACGTCTGGCTTGAGGCGCACCAGCTCGGCCGCGAGACCGGGCAGGCGCTCCAGCCGTGCCTCCGCCCATCGGAACTCGATCGCGACGCTTCGCCCCTCGACGTAGCCGAGCTCCTGCAGGCTTTGCACGAACGCCTCAGCGCTCGTGTTCGGCGACGCTCCGGGATGCAGGAAGCCGATGCGCGGGATCTTGCCCGGCGCCTGCGCGCCGAGATCGGCGAGCGCGAGAAGCATCGAGAGTGCGACGCTCATCGCGCCGACGCCCCACCGCAAAGCAGCCCTCATCGGCGCCGTCCGAATCCGAGCCGGCAGAGTTTCGCGCCCATCGTCGGCGCTATACTACCGCCACTTCCATGTCGCTCCGTCACGACCGGCTCGAGCTGCTCGATCGCTACCTGCGCATCGCGACGATCAGTCGCCAGGTGACGCCGGAGATGGTGGAAGCGGTCCGCGGCCTCTGGCGCGGTCTTGGGCTCGAGCTCACGCCGCTGGCCCCCCTCGATGGCCAGGGAACTCCGGCGCTCTACGGAGAGCTGCCGGGGCCGGAGGGCGCGCCGACCTTGCTCCTCTATGGTCACTACGACGTCCAGCCCACCGGGGACGTGGCGCAGTGGCGGTGGCAGGGCGTGAAGTGCGAGCCGTTCGTGCCCGCGTATTTCCTCGACGGCAGGCCGGTCGAGCCACGCGCGCTCGACGACCGCGCCCTGGAGGCGGTGGTGGTCGTGGCGCGCGGTGGCGCCGACAACAAGGGCCAACATCTCTCGAATGTCCTCGGCGCGATGGACGCCGTCCGCGCCGGCACGGCCCGCTGGAAGGTGAAGATCATCCTCGACGGCGAGGAGGAGCACGGGAGCCCCAACCTGGAATCGATCGCCCGGGCTCACGCGCGCCGGCTCTCCGCGAACATCCTGATCGGCTCGGATGGGCCGAAGCAGAAGGACGCGCCGACGCTCGTGATGGGTGTCCGGGGCCTCCTGACGGTGGACATCGTCGCGGACAACGGCCAGCCCGCGTCGGTCCACTCCGGCAATTACGGCAACATCGTGCCGAACCCCGTCCTCCCGCTCGCGCGGCTCATCGCCGATATCGAGGACCGCGCTCGGGCCTGGGCAGCCGACCACGACACGTTCCGGCGCGAGGCGAGCGAGGTCTTCGCGAAGTGGGAGGACAAGGCGGTCTGGACGCCGTACCTCCGGCCCACCGTCAATATCAACCACTTCATGACCGACGGCGCCTCATCCACCCTGCGACGGACGATCATTCCCCGCTCGGCCCATGCGCGGCTCGACATCAGGCTGACGCCCGACACCCCGCTGGCCGCGATGCGCGATCTCGTCCAGCGCACGGTCGCCGAGCACCAGAGTCGCACGCCGGGCGTCACGTTCACGGTGCAGGCCGCCGGGCAGTCCGCCAGCTATACCTCGCCGGCGCGGCCCGAGTTCGGCTGGCTGCTGCGCCTGCTTGAAGAGCACGGTGACGAGGAGCCGGTGGCGCTGCCGATTCTCGGTGGCACGCTCCCGCTCCACGTCTTCACGGACGTCCTCGGCATTCCCTGCCTGTGGATTCCTGCCGCCAACAGCGGAAACCAGCAGCACGACATCAACGAGCATTACGTGCTGCGGCACTTCTACCGGCAGACCGCCCTCTACGCGGCGATCGTCTCGTCGCGCCCGATGTAGGTCGACCCCCGCGCCGGGCCGCGCCCGAGCGCCGAGCCGCTAGAGCTGCGCCTTGCGGTACGAGCGCTTGGCCGCGATCCTGCCGTTGTGCAGCGTCAGGATGTCGCAGCCCTGCACCTCGTAGCGCGTGCCGCCGCGAGGGGTCCCGGTCGTCAGCCACTCGACCGTGGCCAGCTCCGAACAGGCGAAGTGGCGGATCTCGTCCCAGCGCACGTCGGGGATCCGCCCGAACATGTCCTCGAGGAACTCGCGGACCGCCGGCTTGCCGATGGCGCGCGCTCCCCAGGGATCCTTACCGAACGACGCTTCGAAGATCACGTCGTCGGTCATCATGGCGAGGATCCCCTCGATGTCGTGTCCGTTCCACACCTCATTGAACCGCGCTACGAACGCCTCACCGTCGAATCCCATCGCCACCCCCGATTCACCCGAGAAAGAACAGGGCCACCGCGCCACCACGGTGGCCTCATCTTAGCCGCGAACCCGGAGCTCGTGGCGGGCTTTCGATTGGTCGAGCACGAGTTACTCGATGACCTGATTGGCTTGCAGCAATACCGAGTGCGGGATCGTCAACCCGAGCGTCTTCGCGGTCTTGAGGTTGATGACCAACTCGAACTTGGTAGGCAGCTCCACGGGGAGGTCGCCTGGCTTTGCTCCCTTCAGGATCCTGTCGACATAGAAGGCAGCGCGACGGAAGCTCTCCGCGGTATCCGGCGCGTAGGACATGAGGCCGCCGGCCTGAGCGAACTCCTTCGCCCCGAAGATCGTCGGGATCCTGTGCTTCTTCGCAAAGTCTCCGACGAGCGCCCGGTACCCCGTCGACTTCGCATCGAAGAACATCGTGAGGCCGTCGGGTCGCTCTTTTTCGAGCATCGCGAGCACGCGCGCCAGGTCGTCGGAGTTTTTCACCTCCATAAGTTTGAGCGTGACTCCCAGCGTGCGGGCCGCGGCACGCATCGCTTGGAGCTCACGTTTGTCGCTGATGGCCGGGTTCCAGAGGACAGCGAGGCGGGCGACTCGAGGAACGGTCTCCTTCAGCAACTCGAGTCGCTTCGAGCCCAGCTCAGAGATCATGAGGGACATTCCCGTCACGTTGCCGCCCGGTCTCGCCAGGCTGGCGACGAATCCCTCTCCGACCGGATCGCCGCTCGCCGCCATGACGACCGGGATCGTGCTGGTTGCCTGCTTCGCGGCCCTTATCAGCGGGCCGGCCCCCGCCGCGACGATGATGTCGACCTTCATCCGGACCAGCTCCTCGGCGAGGTCGTCGAGCAGCTCGACATTCCATTTCGCGGAGCGGTACTCGATGGCGATTGTCTTCCCATCGATCCAGCCCAGCTCGCGAAGACCGGCGAGGAAGGCTGCACGCTCCGGTGAGGGCGATTCGCTGAGAGGAGCAAGAACGAGGTACCCGAGCTGCGGGATCTTCGCTTGCTGCTGCGCGTCGGCGGCGAGCGGCGCAGCGAAGACACCGAGAGCGAGAACGACGAGTCCGATCAGTCGCATGCTGCCGGGGAGTCTAGCCGAACGCCGCGACGCGCACCAGCGCCCCGGCCGAGGGCACCGGGGCGTGGTGTAGGCGCGGGAGCCTTTCAGCCTAGTGCGGTCGTCCGTCGTCGAAGCCGGCCGAGGACTTGATCCGCTCTTCCGTGCCCGGAATGTACTTCTTCTCGAGCTCCTGGAAGTGCGCGACCCGCGCCATCACGTGATGGCTCTCGGTCGGGTGGCCGACCTTCGCCTTCTCGAGCCGCCACTGCGCCTGCTCCTCGTCACGCACCAGCTCCTCCATCGCGTTCCAGACCGCATAGGTCGCCGCGTGAGACGCGAAGAGCGTGATGAAGATGAACTTGTAGCCCAGCGCGCCCAGCTCCTGGAACGTGAACGGGTTCGGGTCCTGGTGCCAGCGGAAGGACGACGAGTAGTTGAACGCCAGCGGCAGGTTGGGGTGCGTCTCGCGCATGGCGTTGGCGAAGGCGATCGCCGGCTCGCGGGAGGCGTTCGACAGCTCGCACCACACGAGGTCGACGCCCGCGTCGGCGTAGGCGCGGCCGCGACGGATCGCCTCCTCGAGGCTACCGCCGACCGCGCCGTAGGCGTCGGTGCGGGCGATGACGACGAAATCGCGGTCGAGACGGTCACGCGTGTCGAGGGCCGCACGGTACTTGCCCAGCGCCTCCTCGAGGCTGACGATGGTCTTGCCGGCGATGTGACCGCAGCGCTTCGGGAACCGCTGGTCCTCCAGGTGGATCCCCGCCACGCCCGTCTTGGCGAACTCCTGCACCGTGCGGATCGTGGAGAGCGCGTTGCCGTAGCCGTCGTCGGCGTCGGCGATGACCGGCAGGCTGGTCGCGCCGGCGACCATCGACGCGATCCGCGCGACCTCCGTCTGCGTGAGGAAGCCCATGTCCGGCCAGGCGTTGGCCAATGCCATCGAGTAGCCGCTCAGGTAGATCGACTTCATGCCCACTCGCTCGGCGATCTGCGCGTCCAGCGGCTGGTAGATGCCGCCCGTGAACAGATAGGGCTCCTCCTTCAGGAGCCGGCGGAACTTCCGTCCCATGCTCTCCGGCATCGGTTCCTCTCCTCAGGCGACGCGGCGCGCGAAGACCATCGCGCACCAGCGGCAATAGGTGTAGTCGGCCCCATGGATGGCGCAGCTCCGGCAGCCCACCGTCCCGCACTCCTGGCAGGGCGCCGCGCGCGACGGCCTCTCGAGCGTCATCCCGCACTCACAGGTCGTTGGCATCGCCGTGTCCTCCCCTTCGAGTCGGCTTCGTACCATCTCGCTGACCTCAAGCGTGCGGTCGGCTGGAGATCAAATCAACGTTATTGTTTTTATATCCTAGATAAATTATATTTATCATCAGGAAATTCCGGAATAGACGCTCATGGAAATCCCCCAGGTCGAGGCGTTTCTGGCCGTCGGCACGTTCGGCGGCTTCCGGCGGGCGGCCGCGGCGTTGCGGCTGACCCAGCCGGCGGTGAGCGCGCGCATTCGTGCCCTCGAGGACTCGCTGAGCGTGCGGCTCTTCGAGCGCGGCCAGCACGGCCACGGCCTCGCCCTCTCGGCGGCGGGACGCGCCCTCCGGCCCCACGCCGAGCAGGTGCTGCACGCCGTCGCGCTCGCCCGCCAGGCGGTGCACGACATCCGCCCCGCGAGCGGCGGTGCGATTCAGATCGCCGCCGTGCTCTCGATCTGCACCTATCTCCTGCCCGACGTCCTCAAGCGGTTCCAGACGGCGCACCCGGACGTGATGATCGCCGTCCGGTCCGGTCACTCGAAGGAGGTGCTCGAGATGGTGCTGCGCGGCGACGCGGAGATCGGGCTCGCCCGGTCACTGCACCACCCCGAAGTCGAGACCGTCAGCCTCCGGGACGATCCGCTTATCCTGGTCGGGCGATCGACCTCGTGGCCGACCCGCACGCGGCGGGCTCGACTCGCGGAGGTCGCCGACCGGCCGCTGATCTTCTTCGACCGCGGCTCGAGCGACTGGACGCTCACGCAAGGCCTCTTCCGCCGCGCGGGGCTCGTCCCGAACGTGGCGCTCGAGGTCGAGACGATCGAGACGGCCAAGCGGATGGTCGAGCGCGGCATGGGGCTCGCCTTCCTCCCGCACCTGGCCGTCGGCCGTGAGCTCCGGCGCCGGAGCCTGGTCGCGATCGAGATCGTGGACGCCGAGCCGATCAGCCGGAGCCTCGACGTGATCCACCCGCGCCCGCGGCCGCTCTCGTCAGAAGCCCGCGCCCTGCTGCACGCGCTGCGATCGGCCCTGAGCGAGGCCGGCGGCCCGCCGCGCCGCCGCCGCTAGGCGGTTTGACCAGCCGAGAGCGCCGGGGGCCGGCGCACCCTCCGCGCGCAGGATGTTGACGATGCGCCTGCATCCGTTGCCGTCCGCGTGCAGCGCGTAGATACGGCGGACTACTTCGGCCTGCGCTTCGTTGACCTGGTATTCGCCGACGACCCCTATTCTCATGGAGCCACGCTAGGACAAGACGCTGGCTCCCCGGACGGCCGGGCGCTATTCTGCTAGGGTCAACGGTTGGGCGGGCTCAGCACTCTGGAAAGGGGTGGCCGCTGTTCTTGGACCTAGCAGCCCTCGCCCTGGATGCGGCACGGCCAGTCGTCAGGAACGACCGGATCGGCCTGGTCAAGGACCTGACGCCACTGCCGGTCTCTGGCGACACCGAGGCGCTCTCGAGGTGATTCAGAATCTCGTCACCAACGCCGTCCAGTCGATCGACGGCAAGGGAGCCGTGACCCTGCGGACCTTAGAGGAGAACGGTCGGGTCGTCTTCTCGGTCACGGACACGGGTGCAGCATGTCGGAGGAGTTCGTCCGCCAGTCGCTCTTCTCTCGTTCCGATCCGCCAAGAAGGGCGGCTGGAGGCGCACCGGGGTACCATCGAGGTCTCGAGCAAGGAAGGGACCGCCACCACCTTCACGGTCGGCTCCCCATTACGAGTACGAGTGGATGACAGTCGTGGACAAGCCGAGCTGTTGATGGTCGACGACCGATACCTGAGAGACAGCGAGGCGGCGTGCGTCGAAGTCAAGTTCTCGCCAAGGCGGGTTCTCGAGGGGCTGAATCTCGGCGGCGCCGCCGGAGTGCGGCACACCTCGTGGATCCGGCGAGGCCATATCTTTCAGACAGGAGCATCGAGAAATGAATGAAGCCCGGATCACTGAACAGATTCGCGACATGTACAACCGCCAGGTGGCCCCGACCACGGATCCGAGGCCACGCGGTCGGGCGCGCCATTACTTCGTTCAGCGAAAGATCAGATGTGCTCTCGAGATGGGGGGATTCCCTCCCGCAACCCACCTGCTCGAGGTCGGCACCTGGGTCGGCGAGTATTCGTTCCTGCTCCGCGAGCGTGGATTCAAGCTGACAGGTTTGGATCTATCCGATGTCGCGGTCGATCGCGCCCGGGCCTGGGCCGCCTCCCAGCAGGTCGCCGACATCGACTTTCACGTCGGTGACGCCAGGAAAATGCCGTTCCACAATGGCCAGTTCGCGGGGGTTGTGAGCTTCTCGGCCTTCCGGTACATCCCCGACATGCTCACGGCGCTCCAGGAGGTGTACCGGGTCTTGAAACCCGGTGGCACCGCGGTCATCGACTTTCCAAACCGATACTGCCCGTGGTTCCGCGGCACCAAGCAGGTCTTCGGGCAGCCGACGCATATCCACGACAACCACTACAGGGCCGACGAGCTGATCCAGCTCTTCGAGAGCTGTGGTTTTCGTGAAATCTCGGCGAGACGCCTCCTGTTCACGCCCTACGTGATTCCTGGCTGGCTGCTTCCGGTCTTCAAGGCCGTCGACTTCACGCTCGAGCCCTTGCCGCCGGCCAACTTCTTCGCGGCGATCATTATGGTGAAGGGCGTCAAGTGAGCGTTCGTCGAGCATTGTTTCTGTTCACCCTGGACATCCATGGGCGGAGCAATCTGGTGGCGGAGCTGGCCGCCTGCCTGGACGAGCTCGCCCACATCGGGATTCGTGGCACGTTCTTCCTTCCGGCCACGCTGCTGAACGAGAGTGGTATCACCGCGATTTTCAAGCGTCTGGTTGACGAGGGTCATCAGCTCGCCTGTCACGGTTTGCTCCACCGCGAGCCAGAGAATTTTGCCAGTGACCCCTTGGAGGTCCAGATCCGCAATCTGAAGCAGGCCAAGGCCATGATCGAGGCGGCCATCGACGTGGAGGTGACGGCGTTCAGGGCTCCATCGTTCATCCTCTCGGCCGAGACGATAGTCGCGCTGGAGGCTTGCGGTTACAAGGCCGACGTTTCGGTGAACTCTCAGCGGCTGAGCCTCATCAGTAGCCAGGTCGGCAACTTTCGTTGGCTGACGGCTCCCCGGTGGCCGTATCATCCCAGCCGCAGCAACCCGTATGCCCGAGGAGATCTGAAGCTCTGGGAGATCCCTGTGACCGCGTTCGTCCTTCCGTTCATCTCGACGATGCATCAGGCGCTCGGCCTTCGATTCACCCGGCTGTTCGCCGGCGCGATGATCCAGGAAGCGAAGGCACTGAACCATCCGATCGTGTACATGGCTCACCCCGAGGAGTTCTATCCGTCGGACTACGTGCGCCCCCGGACGTATCACTTCGGACGCAGCGCCGAGACCGAGGGGCTCGGCTGGCGTCTGTTCGTGCCCAAGGGCAATGCGGGGTTCCGGATCCGGTGGCTTCTTTACGAGCGTGATGAGCACAAGATTCACCGTGACACGATGGAGGTAGTGCGCTTCCTGGCAAAGCGCCGGGACGTCGAGTTCGTCACTGTCGACGAATACCTCACCCGGCTGGAGGGTGGCATGGCGAGTCGTCAATAGACAACCCCGGGAGGTGGGGGTGCGGCCAGATGACCGCGACAGAACTGGGCACCACGCGCGTATCATGAGCAGAGGACGCTGATGGACAGGCCCAAACTGTTGATCGTCGACGGACGATGAAGCCATCCGGACGCAGCTGAAGTACGCGCTTCGGGATGACTTCACGCTCCTGTTCGCGGAGGACAGGGGCGAGGCCCTCGCGGAGCTCAAGAGCGGGCAGCCAGGGCTCGTCAGCCTGGACCTGGGGCTCCCGCCACGCGCCGACAGCGCCGAAGAGGGGCTCGAGGCGCTGCAAGAGATCCTAGAGATCGCGCCGGACACCAAAGGTGGTCGTCCTCACCGGTAACGCCGACCGAGAAAACGCGACCCGGCAATCCAGCTCGGCGCCTTCGACTATCACCAG
>Ga0066710_100000283_pt1 | contig 28104 bp, 29 predicted proteins | sample GraSoiAngelo_159_FD_79666 | JGI IMG/M metagenome (GOLD analysis project Ga0066710, IMG submission 79666) | Grasslands soil microbial communities from the Angelo Coastal Reserve, California, USA - 14_1009_16_40cm | ecosystem: Environmental > Terrestrial > Soil > Grasslands | place: USA... | reverse complement strand
TCCTAGTTGGCTTGATCTTGTTTTTCCTCACAATCTCCTCGGTATTCGGAGTAGAAGAGAACCAACTGCGAGAAACGAACGGGTGACTACACTAAGTCCGAACGTGGAAAAACGGGCCCATTCCCGACGACCCCCTGACTGCAGGAACAATATCCCTTATCGCTTCCTCCACACAAGATAATCGCGGAAGGAGCTGAAACTTGGCTCGAGATGATGGACACTGCGGTTGTTGCACGTATCTTTCAATGATGGACCCGGTTCTTCATTCCATAATATCCGAACAAGGAGCGAAGCTCGACGGTTCTGAACATTGTAAGTGTTGCAGGTACTGGAGGTCTAAAGGGGTACACCAGGACCTCTCACGGGCCAGCACGTATCGCAGGGGAACCCAGAGCTTAGACGTAACCCGGCGGAGAGCGTCAGTCTGACCTGACAAACGAGACCATTCCGGCCAGAAGCCATCCATGGTCCACGGTCGAAAGACGAGTCTTCAACTATTCTTCTTTCCAGTTCATCAGGACCGAGCCTAGAATCACAAAGCCGACGGCCAGCCCTAGGGCGATGACAGTGTTTGTGAGGGCCTGGGCTGGTTGCAGGTATATCATCGCGTCCCGAAGACCATCATTCACATAGGTCAACGGGAGATAGCTCGACACAACCTTCAGAATATCAGGCATCGTCTCCCGGGGCCAGAAAGTTCCAGCCAGAAACATCATCGGAAAAGTAATCGCGTTCGCAGCCGCCTCTGCACCATCAGCATCCTTGACAAAATTGGCCAGGACCATCCCGATGCCCGGAAAGAGCAGGGAGGCCGCGACTACGATGGCGACAGTGTAAATGTCGATGGTGGCGGTGACGTTGAAGAAGACACGTCCGAACAGGAGAATGACTGCGACGGAAATGGCGCTGAGGAACATCTGGTAGCCAATCATTCCCATGATCCATTCGACTTTTGAGAGCGGTGTTGTCGCGAGTTTCTTGATTATCTTCAGTTCTCGGTAGCGTCCGTTTGTGTTGACCGCACCGAAGACTCCGCTGGTCAGCAGAGTCATGCCGATTACTCCTGGTATGAAGAAGTCGATGTACCGGACGTTCCGGGCGACAATTGGGACCTGGTCTACGCCTATGTTGACTGTGATACCCTTGTATCGGGTTGCGAAAGTGTTTGCCACGGCGTAGATTATCCCGGATAGGGATGCGGAGGCCTGGTCGCTCTGGTCCATGTACAGCTGAATCAGGGCTTGACCGGCTGTGAGATTATTCTGAAAGCCTGCAGGAATGACCAAGAGTCTCTGTCCCCGGTTGTGCAGCTGAGCATCGTCTCGAACATACGAGAGAGGGTTTGTCATCTCCGCGGGTACCGTGCGTATGTTGAACGCTGTGGTGTTGGCTAGCGCGGTCACGAAGCCGTGAGACGCTGGAGTCGGTGTGCTGGCAGCGAGGTCTTGGTTCTGAACGTAAAGGTCGAACTTTGTACTTCCTCCTCCGAAGATTGCTCCGAAGAGAACGATGAGGAGGATGGGGAAGGCGATGGTCCAGAATATCGTACTCTTGCTCCGGAACCATGTTTTCACGTGGCCCTTGATTATCGTATAGACCCGTCGCATCATGCTCCGTTCCCCTCCTCTGAAACCCTCCGTCCCGTCAGGTTCAGGAACACGTCGTCGAGGGTCGGCCGTCGGACCTCGATTTCCTTATTGGCGAGCCCAGTTTGGCCCAGGCTTACAAGAATGTGGCTCAAGTCTGCTCCGTTGTTTAGCGGAACATAGATGTCCCCAGCATTTCTCAGCTCGGCCTTCTCCACTCCGAGTGGTAGGAGTTTCAGCCCGTTCTCACCCGCGTCTCTTATGACCAGGGTCTTCTTGCCCCCATGTGAATCTATCAGCTCGTTGGGGGTCCCGGAGGCGATTATTTTCCCGCGGTCGATGATGGATACGGTGTCGGCGAGAAACTCGGCCTCGTCCATGTAGTGTGTTGTGAGGAAAACTGTTTTTCCCTGCTGTTTCAAGCGCTCGACGACGTTCCAAACGTCTCGTCTTGCTCGTGGGTCAAGCCCGGTTGTTGGCTCGTCAAGAAAGACTACGCTTGGGTCGTTTACAAGCGCGGCGGCGAGGCCTACTCTTTGCTTCAGACCGCCGGAGAGTGTTTTGAACTGTGCGTTGGTCTTGTCCTTCAGGTCGACGAGCTCGATGAGCTTGTTTGCGTCTAGTTGGTGGTCGAACATGGCCCCGAAATAGTCAATGTTCTCCTTGACAGTCAGCCGGTCTATCGCGTTAAAGTCCTGCGGGAGAACCCCGATACGTTTACGAATCTCAGATTGGTCGGAACGTTTGCTCACATCGTAGCCCAGGACCCTAGCTTGCCCTCCTGTGGGTCTTCTGAGACATTCAAGAATCTCGACAGTCGTAGTTTTCCCCGCCCCGTTTGGACCTAGGAAGGCGAAGACTTCGCCCTTTGAGAGGGCGAATGAGATGCCGTCAACCGCAACGGTAGCTCGGTACTTCTTCGAAAGGTCTGATACGCTGACGATGCTATCGGACGGGGACTGCATTTCTCTACCTCGCCTCTTGAGCGTAACTGGCGGTCTCTACCTGAAGGATATTCGTGAGAGGCTGAGGTTCAGCACGACTTTTGATATTGTAGTGTTTTGCATGTTTCCATTCTTTTGACATTCCATTAATTTTCACCTAGAGCTCACCTGTCGTCAATATTCCATTTAATGGTCGGGCACGTTTCATAGTCACACCAGGTGATTACTTCACGCCGAGCCTCGGCGATAGGCTCAGCTCGCTTGATACCAGGACTTTACCAAGCCTGGCCTGGTAGCCCGCGCCAACAGCGCCAGCACCTAGCATCGGAGCGGCCATCGCCGCGATCAGGATGAGCCTCGAGAGTGGCAGTTCCATTACTGGATTGTGGACTCCGTTTGTCCACAGTGCAACGGAGTAGAATCCGTCAAGGTATGAGGCGAAAGGAGCCATCAGGGCAGAACCCAGGGTGAGCCATCTTTCTCTCCCAGGTCTCAGTACAAGGTCGAAGATTATGAGCGGTACGACGAACAGAAGTTGGAGCGGGATAAAGGAAGCGATGATATTACCGGCCGCAACATTAGCTGGGTTCACGCTGTTTGTGAGGTACCAGGCTCTGAAGCCTAGGTTCGCTGAGGCCACGACTACCGCGGTAAGCAATGTGACAGCTGACACCGCGCCTGTCCAGCCCAGCGTCCTCTTGGTGGTAAGGACCACAAGGCCACCAACACCAGCGAGCAAGATCCCAATCGCGACGAACTGGACCGGGCCTGCTTGGTTGACCCAAGCGTCTCCCAGGTGAAAGGTGTAGTTCAAACCATCGACATCGGTAATCAGGTAAACCAGCCCATTCAAGTCCAGCCATAAAGTGGAAAACGCGACGACCGAGAGTAGGCCAAGCAACTTGACGGATGCGAACCGGCCTAACGAGAGCCCTGAACGACTTGCTTGAACCAGACGTGTTGTTCCAATCGCCATTCCAACGCCGCTCAAGATGATGCCCGTTATGAGTAGGCTGTGTGACGGAGTGAAGAGGTGCGGGTCGAAACCGTAGGTACTGTGCCACCAGAAGTCGAACGGGCCGGCCACCAGCTGCAAGACTCCGCCGATTAGGGACACCTTGAGACCGGTCAGCAGGGCTGATTGCGGTTTGTTGTTCAGTGATACAGTTCGTGTTAGAGCCAGTCCTGTCAGGCTGGCGAGGAGCGACAATCCGACTCCCGCGTAGAGAATCATATGGGGAATGGTGAAGAAAGTCTCGACTATTCCCATTACATGGGAGGCCACGTCCCAGGTGCCTCCGGAAATCTGCAGGAAGGCCCCAACTACGCCAACGATGTGGGCTGGCGTGACGAGGTTGGGTGAGAATTTCAGCTTGAACATTTTTGACGGCGTAAAACTGACTGAAAAGTCATTATTTAAACCCGTCGGTCATTTTTAAATACGGCGCCCAACATCCCTCACTCTGAAACAAATGCCGAGGGTGGTGCCCGGGTATAAGGAGGAGGCGAAGAGCCGAATTCTAGAGAGCGCGAAACAGATCTTCGACGAAAAAGGATACCGCCAAGCAACAATGGACGATATTGCCAGAAAGATGGGCGTCAGCAAGGGAGCGCTGTACCTCTACTTCGCAAGCAAGGAGGAACTGTTCGACGCGATATGCAAGACCTCCCCCCTCGCCTTGAAGGAAATTCTCTACTCGACCTTCAGAGAGAAGACTGACCCCGCTGAGAGCGCTGTCGAGTTCTTCGACAAGATGATGGCCCAGTACGGGTCCAACTTCGGGCTCAGCTTCGAGATATTATCAGAAGCCTCGAGGAACACTCAGTTGAAAAGGGTCCTGAAAGAGACCCAGGACGAGTTCACGCGGGTTCTCGTGGGTTTCTTGCAGGAGGGACGGAAGAGGGGGCTAGTCGGGGAAGACCTGGACCCGCGTTCTCTATCGCACGCACTAATCGCGCTCTGGAACGGACTTGAGACGATGATCGTGTCAGGTCTCTCTGTTGCCGAGGCCAAACGTGCGTGGTTGGAAGCGTTGAGAGCCATGTTCATGCAATCAAAGACTAGCTGAGTTACAAGCCAGACCCAAGAACAACGTCTCTATCCGACAGGGGCCATAGGCCTGTTACTGACAACGCTCCACTTGTCGTATCAGGAGACTTACATTAGATAAACAGCCCATCAGCCCGAGAGAGGAAAGAAGCATGCGATTGAAACGCCAAACTGCTACGGGCGCAACGTGGAGATGTGACGCTTGCGGCGCCTTCAACGACGAACCTGATACGATTTGCAGCGAATGCTCAGCCCAGAGACTCGAGATGCCACCGAAACCGAAAACTCCTGAGCTCAGAGGCACCGAAAATGAAGTGAAAGACTTCGAGATACCTGAGACCAATGTGTCCTACGCAGAGAAAGCAATCGACGAGCCGTCGAACATCTTCACCGAACCCGATGAGACAAAGGAGGAGTCTCAGGCAGCAACTGAAGAGGTAGAGGAACCTGAGGTGGAGAAAGTAGAATCAATACAGGAACCTGAGGAGGAAAAGGCGCAACCGCAAGAATTCGAGTTCCCGTCAAGACCCGAGCCTAAAACATTCACATCCCCGACACCAGGACAGGGACACTATTACTTCGTTTTCGTCAGCAGTCCCGCGACGAGCCTCGTCAAGTCCAAAGTCTCCATCGACTTTGACACGTTCCCGACCATCAGCATCGGCCGCAGCCCCGAAAACATCATCGTCCTCCCAGACCAGGAAGTCTCCCGAAAACACGCCGAACTAACAATGGATGGAGATAGACTCATGCTGAAGGACTTGCAGAGCAAGAACGGTACCTATCTCTACGACGGGAAGAAGTTCCAACAGGTCAGCGGTAGTGTCGAGGTCAAACCGAACAGCGTCGTCAAGTTCGGAACGGGCACTATCGTGAGGCTCACAGGTGAATGATTCCGGAGCTTTGGAGACAGCCAGGCTGATTGGTGAAGCCAAAGGGAGGCTGGGAAAACCGCTCCTTCCTTCTCGTGAGGTGGGTAGAGCCGTGTTCGTAGGCGACACGCATACGGCAGTTGACGTGACTCAAACAGTCTTCGACAAGTACTATGACGACGCTGACCTTGTCGTGTTTCTAGGCGACTATGTAGACAGGGGGAGTACTGGCATAGAGAACCTCGGGCTCATAACGTCAATGTTTCTCGAGGACCCCTTCCGAGTCATTATGCTTCGGGGGAACCATGAGAGCCCCTTGACCAACCCCTACTACGGCTTTCTCGACGAGGTAACAGAGAAGTTAGGAACGGCCGGGTACGAGCAGTTCAAGGACTTCTTCCAAGCCATGCCATACGCTGTAACGGTAAACAATTACCTCTGTGTCCACGGTGGAATAGCCACCTCGCTAGAGGACGTGTCAGAGATAGCGGGGCTACCACACCCCGACCTGAACCCTGATGACCCGGTCGCGTTCCAGCTCCTCTGGAACGATCCGAGGGACATGATCGAAGGCTTCATTCCAAGCGTTAGGGGCGAGGGTGCGTATTATTTTGGAAACGATGTGACGGAAAGGTTCCTTGCGAGGAACTTTCTGAAGGGAATTATCCGAGGCCACGAAGTTGTCGACGGCTTTAGGGATGACATGGATGGAAAGGTAATCACAGTCTTCTCGAGCCGATACCACAACTCATCGGCAGGCATCCTAATCCTCGACCAGGATAAGATGGAGCGAGTCAGACTATGACAATATCCGTGAGAACTGAACTCAGCCACCGGTACTCGTACGATTCTCGCCTGGACGCGGTCTTCAAGGTTACACTTGTCGCCGAGAAGAGAACCCAGGCCAAGGGCTTTCACCACATTATCGTCATTGACACTAGTAAGTCCATGGCGGGGGAAAAAATCGAGCTCGCCAAGAAAGGGGCCCAAGAATACGCGAAGAACATACCCGCGGGCAACAAACTCTCAGTCATCCTGTTCTCCAGCACGGTCCAAACCTTCCCAGAGGCCCGGATGGGAGAGGTCCTACCCCAAATAAAAGCGACAGGAACGACAGTCCTTTACACAGCGCTCCAGTCAGCCTTTGAAATTGCACAGAAAAGCAAGCTTCCAGGGTGGATTGTTCTTTTAACAGACGGGGAGCCGACAGATGTCACGCAACCAGAACAGTATTCAAAGTTGAAAACCCCCTCGGGCTTTCAAATGATAGAGTTCGGAATAGGCTCGGACTACAACCACTCAATATTGAAAGCCCTGGCGGACGGCTCAGGAGGCACACTGCACAACATCACGGACGCGCAAAAGATTACGCTGCCTGACGTTATGCAGAAGAGTGCGGTGAACGAGGTCGCAGCGAGAAGCGTCATTGTGGACTTTGGAACCCAGAACGTTACAGTGCTCAACTACAAAGGACCCCCTGTTACAATTAATGCTGTAGAGACAACGGTCAAGGTCTGGGGCAAGGTCCCGGTTCCAGCGGGCTTCAAAGGACGCCTCCTGAACGTCCAAGTCTCCTATAACGACACCGTCGATAGCTCGAAGAAGACTATCAACTCGCCCGTGGAGGTCAAGCCAGCGGACAACGATGAGGAATTCGAGAGTGGCATCGATAACAATCTTGTCTCTGAATTCCAGTACTACCAGGGACTGGAAGAATACTACAACCATCTCGCTAAGGGAGAACTGAAGGAGGCCACGCGAACAATGAACCAGCTATCGTCAAGCGCGGAGCAGACTCGTCGCACAGATCTGATAGAGGCGACGAAGAGACTCTACGAGAAGCAGGAGGAGACTCTCAGGCTCGGAGGAACCAGCGAGGGGACCAACAAGCTGTTGAAAGAAGTGGCCAGTGAAACGACAAAGAGAACGAGGGGGAAGTAAGCTGGAACGAGCCGATTTGGATTTGGCTCCGTTGAGCCGAACAGCGTAGCATCAGGGCATCCGTCCGAGTCCTATGGGAGCTGTGTCGGCTTGCTTGGCAAACGTCACTGCGTTCCGATTACTCAGGATTCTTTTGGCCCTTGGCTCAGCGCCGCCCTATCAGTTCCCATCGCCCTCCTTTTCGGGCTTGGAATCCCCCTGCTCGTATTGGGAATACCTGGAGACCCGACAGCGTACACCATCAGCATAGTAAGCCTAGGACTGCTCACTTCTCTCGAACTTCGACGCGGATGGGCACGGCTCGCCGTCGGCTTCGCAGTGTCATTTGTCACGTTCCTCTTTGTCATCCAGCAATCGACCGCCGCGCTGAACCTGTCCCCGCTCGGGTTGGCAGACGGTTCTCTACTCTGGGCCTCACTGCCCCCATCACTAGCGGTGTTCGCGGCGGGGATCCTGTTCTCCGATAAGACACAGCTCAAAGTTGTCAAAGCCAATGCCCTAGCCATATGCTCGCTAGCTGTAGGGTTTGGAATAAGCTCAACAGGTGTAGCGGGCGTCAACTCCAGCTCGATTGCTTCCTCAATACTGTTCCTGGCCGCTCTCGGAGTGCCTGCGAACGCCGCTCAGATGACCCTCCTGCACCTATTGAGCAGGATGGGAAAGGCGAGAAGATTCTCGCTGGGAATGATGCCCACGGCTTTTTTCGCCTATAACCTGCTCAGCTTTGCTAGCTTTGTCTCATCGTTCAATGTGAACCGGCTCTATCCCTTCCTCTCATCGCTAGCGTTTCTACCAGCACTAGCCATGATAGGAATGGGCTCCGTCAGATTTGGCCCCAAGACTTCAACCGCGAACGTGCCGAGCGCTACTAGCACTCCCAGCACTACGCGGCCAAGAGTCACAGTAATTGGAGACTCTTCCATTCGGCAAGGCCGACAGCAGACAGTCAGAATCACCACAGCGTCCGGAGGCAAGCCGAGAAGCATGACGGAAATCAGGGCGACAGTAACAAAGCCAGGGGGAAAAACAGAGATGTTGAAAGTGTCCAAGACCTCTGAAGGACAGTACAAAACAACGTATCAACCGAAGGGGCCAGGCAACTACGCAGTACACGTCACCGCCACGAGCAAGGACCATCTGATGGGAGACGAATCATTCTCCTTCAACGTCCAAGCCCCACCAACCCATCACCCGCCGCCTCCACCACCGCAACCGAGCAAGGGCCACCCTGCACCCGCCCCGCCCCCTCCACCATCCCCACCAACAACGCTACGCGCAGTTCCACAAAGCTCCAGTAACCTTCCCAAGCTTGACAACTGGAATCCGCAGCTCTGGGTGGGCCGAGACCTCCACGGGTACAAGGTCAAAGAACACCTTGCATCAGGGCTGACTGGCTACGTCCTACACGCGATCTTCGAGCACAACAACGTCGAGGTCGCGATAAAAATTCCAATTCTCAAACAAGGAACAGGCACAACCGCACTAGACGAGACAATGTCAGAGGCTACACGACTCTTGGAACTCTCGGAGCGGTCCAAGTACGTGGTTCAACTTCGAGGAATACTTGTAGACCGCCTCAACGTCCAAGAAATCCTCAAGGGCGATGCGGCACTCTACCTGCAGAGCCCACCCGCCATAGTGATGGAGTTCATGAAAGGCGGCGCGGCGAAGAAACTCCTCGAGGACCCTTCATACGAGTCGCTCTACTACTCGGAGAAATGGGGAGGAATTGTCATGCTCATCGGCCACATGATCGCCACAGCGCTTGAGACAATTCACAAGGCAGGGTTTGTCCACTTGGATGTTAAACCCCAGAACATACTCTTCAACACGATTCCCCAGCCTACTGGGAGCGAGATGATGGACAAGATGCAGTCCGGAGTCCTCGTGCCCAAGCTCGCTGACCTAGGCTCAGCGGTAAAAGCAGGGGCGAAGGTCAACCAGTTCACCCCGGAGTACGCTCCTGGCGAACAGGTCCTTGGAGACAGCGCAGCATCCGCGATGGATATCTATGCCCTAGGAGCCACGCTGTACAACATGATGACCAAGACACCATTCAACTCTAAGAGGCTCATTGACGCGATGAACAATGCAACACGCGGCCAAGGCTCAAACAAAGGAGGAGGCGAACTCAGGTCCGCTTGGGACTCTTTCGACCCAGACTTTGCCCGGATTGCAAAGTTCCAGTCGGCCATTCCCATAATGAAGAGCATGCTTGCAAAGGATCCTCGGCAGAGGCCGGACGCGGGAACAGTGGCGAGCAGCCTTCGCAATCTGAAGGACATGAAAATATCCTCATAGCCATCGTGGGAAGCACCGAGCGAACGGGAAACTTTAGAGTTCTTCAGGTGAGAACGGAGTCTATGTTGGCGAAATCCTTAGCTTCTAACTGAGACTCCCGCAGGCGACCTAGTATAGCGTCTTGATGAATACGGGCCTACGGTAGCTCTCCGAGCGGGAGTCGTTCGGCTCCTCTGACACGTGAAATCCTGCCAGACGTCCGAGTCTTTCTGAGAATGAACTTCGAGTCCCTTGCCGGCCTCTCAAATAGGAACAATGGATGGGAGACCATACGGTCAACAGTGATCCCATGTATCTTCGCGCCTCTCCCAAGGCTCGATTGAAACCTCCGATTCCATCTCCCCCGCAGAAAGACCGAAACGGTCACCAAGAAGACGCCGACCCCCATTGGCAGTCCAAAACGTAGAAGAGAGCCGGAAGAACGAACAATGTTGCCTAGGTACTGTTGCAAGTATACGTTGTGAAGATACTCGACTGCCACCCATCCAGCAAGGAAGCCTAGAATCGTGAAGGCCAGGACAAAAGCCGCGTCAGCCCTTCCTGAATTCGAGCGGTCGTGTCCCTCCACGTGCCTCTCCACTCCCTCCGCTATCTCAGAGAAGCGATTTGGGCGAATTGTAACTAGGCGGGTGTTCACAAGAGTATCCGGCAAAAACATATCCCGGGGGGTCACACCTTGTCGCTGATTCCTTACCGGGCCATTCACGAGGCAATAAATATCAAGGGAGATGCTTTCCGCCTGAAGCGTCATGTCTTTGGTGAAATCTGCGAGCGGCTCGTTCTCTGAGCCGGAAATCCAGTATCTCAAAACCCAACGGCTCGCGAGAATTGCAACTGTTTCCCGCGATGGACGTCCTGACGTCGTTCCTGTAGCTTTCGAGTACGACGGTCAATACTTCTATGTCGGCAGCCACAGCCAGGACATTTTCCATAGGACACTCAAATACAAGAATGTGAAAAACGGCAACCGCAACGTGGCACTCGCCATCGATGACCTAGAATCCGTTGACCCCTGGAGACCTAGAGGCGTGAAGGTCTACGGCTCCGCAGAAGTTGTAGAGCACAAGGGAATATTCGGCCCCGGCAAGTACCTGCGCATAGCTCCGATCACTTCTTGGAGCTGGGGAATCAAGGGACTCAAGACTAACCAAGGACCGTTCAGGCTGAAGATAGTCCACCACGAAAAGTAAACCAAGCGGCGGAGTTACCAGTAAGGCCTATCCTCGAATACTATTCTCTCTGAGAGGCTCGGCAGGTCCTCGACCAGCAGGCGGAATAGAGCTCGACGTATCCGCTGACCTCCCCGGCCGGTTTGAGTGCTAGGTCTCCAATTGCGCAGCATTAGGTAAGCGATTTGGAGAAACACTGCTACGGCGAGAAATACCCATCCTGCGATCACCATCTCAGGCCGATTCATTGAGTATCCTGTGTAGACTAGGGTGGCTGCCAGTATGAGAGCGATTCCAGGAGGCGTGACAGTCCTGATGTCCAGCAACCCGTCCACACCGAGAATGCAGCCGCCACATGAGGTAAACGGAGTGAAACCAATACCCGCGCTCGGTGGTTCCAGTCTCCTGACCGCTGCTAAAGCGCAAAGCAAAATCCCAGGCTAGGTTAGTCTTACATGGTGGACAGGGCTGAGGCTTAAGTAAACTCAAGGGAACCTGACCTCATGGGCAAGATGAAATACGCCCCTGTCGGAAGAACCGGAGTATACGCGTCCGTTCTTTCCCTTGGAGCGATGACTTTTGGCGCGAAGAACACTTGGAAGCTTGGAGGGCTCGATCAGATCACAGTCGACAAGATGGTCAAGCACGCTATCGACGCAGGCGTCAACCTATTCGACACGGCAGACGTCTATGATGAGGGCGAGTCCGAGAAGACTCTAGGAAGGGCACTCAAACCCTACCGGGACCATGCCCTCATCGCAACAAAAGTCCGAGGGAAGACCGGACCCGGGACCAACGAAATCGGGCTATCACGACACCACATCAAAATTGCAATCCGGAAAAGCCTCGAACGACTCGAGACGAAATGGATCGACCTTTACCAGTTCCACTCCTGGGACGCGCACGTCCCGCTGGAAGAGCCACTTGAGACTATGCAGGACCTTGTCGATGACGGCCTCGTCAATTATCCAGGCGTCTCCAACTTTACAGCATGGCAAATGGCGACTCTACAGACTCGTTGTGAGGAGCGAGGCTACTCCAGGTACGAGACAGCCCAAATGAACTATAGCCTTCTCAACCGAGACATTGAACACGAAATCCTTCCCTTCATGAAGCATAGTGGAATGAGCCTATTGGTCTGGAGTCCGCTCCACGGCGGAATGCTTTCAGGAAAGTATTCGAGAGACGCGAAGCCACCGTCGGGGACGCGGGCGGGAAACCGTGGTCTCTACTTTCCCTTCTTCGACGAGGCAACAGGCTTCGATGTGGTCGAAAAAGTCAAGACGATCGCCAAAGAACAAGGGGCTAAACCGTCACAGGTGGCGATCTCATGGTTGGCGAACGAGGGACACATCGTCCTTCTCGGGGCGAGGTCGCTGGAGCAGTTCGATGAAAATCTTGGAAGCCTAGACGTGCAACTGACTCCAGACCAGCTGAAGCAGTTGGACGATGCGACAAAGCCCAAAGTCATCTATCCAAACTGGATGATACAACGCCAAGGCGCAGGGCGAGACTTCGAAGTCATCCAGCCACGGTAGCTAGCCGGAGCTTTGAGAAACCAGCAACAGTACTGTCGTTAACGCGGGACTCAAGCCCCACGTAGGTGGTGAAGGCCTTAGAAATGAGGCCGACCACTCTTAGCTCATTCGTCGTTCTCTTCGTCTCATCGGGGATAATTTCTAACTCGAAAAAAGTGGACTCTGTAAATTAGACTCTCCGCTTTCGCAGCACACTTGACCCTGAGTTGTAGACCGATTGCGTTCTAATAGTCGTCTGGTGAGAGTCGAGTTCTGGCGAGTCTAGTCGTCTTCGTCTTCGGTGTCGCTGGTACAGGAGCTGTCTTGGTGGCCGCTTGAGCTGTTATGGTGTCCATTGTTGCTGTGGAATTCGTTGTCTGTCCGTGTAGCATTGTGTTCTTGAAAAGCCGGGTTGTGCCTGGCCATTTTATCGAGCATGTGCTGGGCCGAGTCTTCGAGATGTTTCAGGAGTCCCTTGTGTTTGCCATGCTCACCGCTGTTTCCGTGTACTTGCGAGTTTGCAGAGGTGGCTGATTCAGTTGCATTGCAAGTCCCAGTGCCGCCTTCATCGTTTGACCCGGTGTCTTCGCCTGACCCCTTGCCGTTGTTGCCTGGATTGGTGGGGTTCGTCGGGTTTGTCGGGTTCGTTGGGTTGGTCGGGTTGGTTGGATTGGTGGAGGTGCCCTGGGTGCTGGGCCCGCGGAGTAGGAAGGGTACCAGAAATGCCCCGAGTCCCGCGATTATGAGCGCTGTCGCTGCTAGCTTGCGTCTTGACGGAATGTTCATTTTCTATTTTTCCTCTATTTGCCGCCCAGAACCTGTGGAGTATATCATCCAACGTCTTGAACACGCTTGAACCTGTCAAAGAAGTAGGCCTATGACTCCCCCTGATTGCCAGAGCCTTGAGGGGCCCGTTGGTCTTCCGGGCATATCTCCCCGTTAGGATACCGCTGCCTTTCGGCGGGTATCTGACTCCGTTGAAGCGGTTCTGCCTACTGAGCATTTGCCATGGGGGTTACATTATGTATATCCGTTTAATTCCTAGAGATGCGTGTTATATCTAGGGAAACGGTGGTTAGGACTGCCCAAGTTCATGCAAACGCTCAACGACCACTCTTACAAGGAACTGGAGAGGTTGGCCAAACAGCGGGGCATAACTGTCCAGGAGCTGATTAGAGCGGTCATAATTCCCGAATGGGTCAACGAACAAAGAGAATCCGATAAAGGCCGCTAAATCCCTTAGCCACTCTTCCACTCTGCCTCTCTTTCCGGAGGACTCGAGCTAGGGAAGACTATCGGGTCATCCAGGAATCTCGCCTGATCGTCATCCAAGCGAAAAGGCTGAGGAAGGGAGAGACCAGCAAGTTATAGGTTACCTGAAACAGGACCCTGTATGGCCAGGTGCCCCGAGGTTCTCTCGCCGCGTAATAGATCGCGTAGAGAAAGCCCACGTACATTAGCCCGAGAATGTAGTAAGCAGACGAGAGATAGCTGCCTTTGAGAATTGGGAGAAGCAGCATTCTAGCTACCACTATGGGGGTCAAGTATGCGAGAATCGTGTGGAGGTAGTAGAGAAGCGAGCCTAGAGGGTGTTTGCGCCACATGAAAGTGAACGCGAGTAGATTACCTCTGAACCAGCCCCGTTTCCAACGTATTTGTTGCCTTATGAATTTCTTGAACGTATTTGGAACAATGGTGTACGCTACGGCGTTCCTCGCATAGACGACAAGCTCACCCCTCTTCGCCACAACACTCGTCAAAATACGATCATCAGCATCGTCACTGTACAATATTCTGGGCTGGAGGACTATGTTTGTAAGCGACCTGTCTTCCCCAGCCTTAACGGGGACCCCGAGAAAGGTCTCGGTCGCCCACGAGCCGATCATACCCGCGATCGACTTTCTCCGGTAGAAAGACAGTAGTCCTGAACAGCACGTTACCATTCCGAAGACGCTTTCTGCTCCTTTGAAGACTGTGAACATGCTGTCGTACCAAGCATCCTGCATTTTCGTCAGAGTGTTCTCTCCCTTGTTGTACACCTTGCCATTGCCACAGACAGCTCCGACCTTCGGGTCGGAGAAATACTGGACCCCGTTGTACAGCGCGTCTGGGCTGAGGAACGTGTCGCTGTCCATTACTGTGATAACTTTCCCCCTGCTCTCCTTGAATCCCTCAACAATGGCTCCGCGTTTGCCCCGATTCCTCTCGAGGTGGATTGCCCGAATCCCAAAATCGGTCCGGGCTCGGTCCAGCTCTCTCATGGTCTCATCGGTGCTGCCATCGTTGACGACAATTATCTCAAACAGGTCTCTCGGGTAGTTCGACTTGGCGGCGGCCGCGACAGTCTCGTAAACGACCTTCTCTTCGTTGTACGCCGGAATTATTAGGCTCACTCTAGGCGAGTACTTCCTTTCCCCGACGGGGCGATAGACAAAACTGGCTAGGCCGAACTCGATGAGTAGAAAAGTGGTGAAGGCGATGCTGATGAAGACGAAGAAAATGGGTCCGGAGAGAAAATTGTCGAGTTTTATCCAGAAAACAAGTGTCAGTGTTAGGATGATGATGCCGCTTATGAAGTTACGAGGGAACATCTGGCCTAAGTTTGGCCAGAGAGACGGGATTTAACATAGTCATTACCTGCGCATACCTGAGGGCAGCCAAAGCTATCTTAAGATAGGTCAGCCATGGCTCCGGTCGGGCGCGATGGTTGTGGGCATGATGGGAAGTGAAACGCCGGGCGCACGGAGTTCCTCGAACTGTTGTTTCGCTCGTTCCATTTTCGGCCATACTGTTTCCCTGAAGCCCGTCACGACAAACTCGTCAGGACGATAGGGATCGTTGAGGACTCGAAGACCCTTCAGGGCCAGGTCAAAGTTGGACGGGGCGGTTCTCAGGAAGAAGTCTATGACATCACTTCTGTACCAGTTGCGAAAGCCGAGTTCTGTCTTGTGCCAGCCCCATCGTTCCAGGAGGGGCCTGACCCACTTCTGGTGCTTGAACAAGCGCATTAACCAGTTGTGAGCGAGCCATCTTGGCAAGTCAAAACGCCACTGTCGACCGAGAATCTCGAATTCGGGTCTGTTGATGTGCTCGTAAGCTATCTTGTCGCCGTTTTTCTCATCGATATTGTACCGCACCTTGTCCCGGTCTAACTTCTCCTCATCCGTCAATAGCTGCGGAGTGTAGATTTCGTCTTTTATCGCCATGACCTTGTGCAGGTTCCGGACAACCGTTTTGGTGGCGGGGTAGCCTTTCTCCGGACGGTCAAGTGCATAGACCTCTAGCACCCTGTCGACATACTTCTTTGCGTACGCTAGGTTGTCCCACATAATGAGGTCATAGATGCGTCGCGCGAGGTGTTTGTTTGTTTCGTCGTCCAGTCTCATTTTTTCTACGGTCTCCTCGACCATCCTCTTGTAACTAGCTGCGATCTGCTTGCTTCTCCACCAAGTCCAGAAGGAATGCTCGAGCGTCTTGGTTTTGCGTTCGCGAAGAGTCCGGTAGTCCTCGGTTGACCCGTAGAGCTCGAGGATTTTCTTGTCATTGACGATGTTCTTCAGCTCGACTGTCTCGGGTTCTGCGGCGAGTTTGCGTCCCAGCCGGAAGGCTTCCACGTTCCGGGTTCGCTGGCTGGGGCTGACGGTTTCCATCAGGCTGTCGACTAGGTTCTGCTCGCTGACAGGGATCAGGCCCTTCTGGAACGCAGAGCCCAGCATTATGATGTTCGTAAAGAGCCTATTGCCGAAGTAGAGTTCTGAGATGTCACCGAGTAGCCCGCCGAAGTATTCATCTGAATTTGTGTGCTTGCGAATATTGTCCTCTACGTCCAGGGGATAGTTCATCATCCCGGCGAGCATGGGAATCGTGGGGACTGGCGTAGTGTTGACTACGGCCGTGGTCCGAGTCCGACTGGCATAGAGGAGGCTCCTCTCCGCCTCCAACATGTCCAAGCCGAAGAGAAGGTCCGCCTTGCCATTGGGAACGATGGTGGAGATTTTGGCCTTGCCCTTGGAGTAGAGGACGTGGGCTGAAACGGCTCCGTTGCGTATAGCGAGACCTTTCTTGTCGTTGAACCGGACTTCGTAACCCTCTTTTGTGCCAGCTCTCGCCAGTGTTGATGATAGGACGCCGACGCCCATACCGCCGATTCCGGTGATGAAAATGTTCCAGTTGTCAGAGAAATCGCGCCGTTGCGGCTCAGGCAAGTTCTCTAACGGAATCTTCCGAGCCCTAGACCTAGGTGGCCGTTTTCGTGTCACAATCACCTTTTCAAAAGATGGACACGCCATTATCTTTGTGCAGTACGAATCGGAGACACATACCGACTGGTCTATTCCAATCTTCTCACCATAGTCGGTTGGGACTATGGTAAGGCCTGGGCACCCGGTGCCTTTGGTGCATTCTCGACAGTTCTCGCAGACTTCCTGGGATATGTTGACGAAGGTTTCCCGCCGGATGAAGCCTTGGCTCTCGATAATCCTGTTGCGTTCGGCCCGTTTTCGCTTGTGATAGGTGATCCCGCATTCCTTGTCGGCGATTATGACTTTGACTCCTCTCCTTTCGAAGGCCCGGTCCAGCTCGTCCATGTACTTCTCCCGGTTCGACGGGGGCATTTTCTTCACATAGATCTCGTCTTGGCCCATAGCACGGACAATCGCTTCGATGTCTTGCGGGACTGTCTTGTCTCCCATGATATTGTGGCCTGATTCGGGTGTTGGCTGGTGGCCGGTCATGGCGGTGTTGCGGTTTTCGAGGATGATGTAGAGTATGTCCTGGCCTTCTTTGATCGAGTTGGAGATGGCTGTGATGCCTCTCCAGAAGAACGTCGAGTCGCCCATCAGCGAGTACTGCTTGTTCGTGACAAAGGGGTCCATTCCACCACCGGCGGCACCTCCAAGACCCATTGCGGTGAGGTTGTACATTTCACCGAAGGGTGGGAGGAAGGACATGGAGTAGCAGCCGATGTCGCCGTGGGCGAAAATGTCCTTGTTAGCGGGCTGCTCTCGTAGGCCTTTGACTGCGCTCAAAGTCTCCCGATGTGGACACCCAGCGCAGAAACCTGGAGAACGGGGAGGGACAAGCAGTCCGTAGGCTTTGATCTCGGCGAGAAGGTCGAGCTCCTTGTTGACCCGGGCTTTGTCGATCTTCGCTGCCGGGTCTCCGATATCTAAGAGAAGCTTGCCGATTTTCTCGATGAGTGTTGATGGTGTCAGACCTCCTTCCTCGGGAAAACCGTCGGTTCCATCAAACGCTTTCCCGTAGACCTGGGGAGTGGTTTTGAGTTCTCCCCTCTGCTCCATCTCCTGGACGATCGATTTGACCTGTGACTCGATAATCGGGCTCTTCTCCTCCACGACGACAATGTAGTCAACGTCTCGGGCGAGGTCGCCGACAATCTCGGGTTCAAGTGGATAGCTTATCGCGGGTTTGAGAATTGGAAACTGCTCGTCGACACCCAACTCCCAAAGAGCCTGCTCAAGATAGCTGTAAGAGATGCCTGAGGCGACGAAACCGATGCGATGCTTCTTGTCGTCAGCGTAGAGGATCTTGTTCAGTTTCCTGCTTCTCACGTATTCGTGAACGCGAGGAAATCGGTCCCTGACAATCGCCCTTTCTAGGTCCCATGTGTTGGGTGGGATGCTGACCATTCTCTTGATGTCGACTTTGGAAACGTCTATCGTCACAGGGTTCTTGAAGCTAATCTCGGGGGGCTTGTTCTCGGTTAGTGTAACATTTCCCCCGCCCTCGGCGAGGTAGGTTGTGATGAGATAGCCGACGACGAGGTTTGACGCGATGGAGAGCTTGAGAGCCTCACCGATGAAGTCCTTAGTCTCCTGAGGGGTGCTTGGCTCTATGATGGGCATCTTGAGGTGGACCATTAGCTGGCGACTATCACCCGCAACCTGGGTGCTGGACGCATGGGGGTCGTCCCCACAGACGACGACTGAGCCACCCCTTTTACCGGTGAGCCCGTACTTGTCAGTGTAGTTGATGATGTTAATCGGATCCGCGGCCACGTTTAGGCCGACGCTTTTCATAACGGCGACACCGTTGACGCCGACTTCTAGCGCGCCGTTGAGGGCGGCTGCACCCTGAGACTCGTCGTTGGTCATCTCGCCCCAGAGCCCGTGCTCGCGTAAGATGTCCGCGTTCTCCTCAATAATCGTGAAGACTTCAGCTACTGGTGAGCCGGGGTATCCCGCCATGAGCCCGACAGCGTTCTCTAGGGCGCCTTTGACAATTAGCTCGTTTCCGTTGAATACGTTCTTTCCGGACCCCTGGACAAAACGTTTGTCCGACATTACACCACTCGGGTCTCTACCGTGAATGTATAACTTACGGTATAGAAAAAGGTCCTGTTCAATCCATATACCCCGATATTGGAATCAGAACAAACTCTCCAAGAGATAGCTTAGGGCAGCGATAACCTGATGAAAACCCCCGCGTTCCCAGCCTTCACAGTTCTGCTTCTCTCATTCTCCATGCTTGTCCCCCACGCCGCCGGGGCTACAGCTTCTATCCCCACCGAGGGTGAATCCTGGGACCACTCAACCATAACAATCCAGATTATGCCTGCCTCCGGACAATACTGGTTCAACCCGAGCTTCACCACGGATGTGAGCAAAGCTGTTCAACGCTGGACCGAGTCTATCATCGTATTCACGGACTCGTATGGGTTTCGGTACCTCCGACAGCTGCGATACACTATCTATGTTACGGGCTTCAACCAGACTTTGAACCCTGACATCTCAATCTCCTTCGTTCAGTCAGACCCTAGCTTTGTCGGCGTCACGAAGTTCGTCTATCCAACAGCTGACAATTACTTCCAAACCGTCACTACACAACTTGCCACTTTCGATTCTTCCAACACTCGCCAGCTGACCGATGTTGATATGGAGAACGTGGCGATGCACGAGTTTGGTCACGCCTTGGGCCTGGACCACGCCGTAAGCCCTGTGACGAGCGATAATTTCCTCGAGTTGATGTTCAAGGATTATGGCCAGGCAATCGGCGGCCCCAACAATTTCGTACAAGAGCCCTCGACTCTGGACTTGTACGCTCTTGCGACGATCTACAGCTGGCTCCCAGGAAACGCCCCTGCAACCGGCCTACCCCGCACACTCAGCCTGACCTTGCCTCCTGGAATACCATACTCCGTATCAGTACCCTACTCGGCCCAGATTACGAGTTACAAAGCAACAGTCGACCAGCTGAATCTGCGTGTCCTAGTTCTTGCTATCCTAGTCATAGTACTCTTTGCCTGTGCTGTAGCTCTCGCGATCCGTTCGTCTAGAAGAAAGCCTCCGACACTCCCGACGCCTCAATACCCGACACAACCCAGCATAGAACCGGGTCCGATCAATACGTTAGCCGAACTTCATCGCAGTTCCGACATCAGACTTTGCATTTCTTTGTCCCCGATGTCAGCTATAGCCTGGTAGAACCATCGGATTGCTTCGTGATTCTTGTCGCGTAAGTCGCTCATATTCCTGACGAAGCTGAGATGTTTAAGTTTCTCGATGACCTGAGCGGGGAGCTCGTAGTGGATGTAACGCATCTTGAAGTCATAGTGAACAGGCTTGTGTCTTATCCGCAACGCCTCTACTAGCGAACCGAGAACAATTGAGCGATAGTAGTCAAGGGCTTCAAGACTATTTTCCCTGTTGATCTCCTTCTGGACAAAGTTGTGGAACATGTCGAATCTAGCCTTCAGCAGCTTCGTTCTTTCCTGCAATTTCTCAAGAAATTCTTGCCTGTCAAATGGAGTGGGTTTGGCCGCGTTGGCTTTGTTGAAGTAGAAACGGTTGTTGCCGTGTATCTCGGGCCCTAGAAACTTTTCAGGACTCTCGAGCGTCAGGATGGCAAGATCGAGCACAAGGTATTCGCTTGCATTCTCCAGTTTGTAGAATGCTTGAGAGACTCCGGGCCATGGAGACTGCCGCACTTCGTACTTTTGTTTAATGGAAGAGAGCGACCGAAGGGCCTCCTCCACCGCCACGAAAGCATCGGAGACCCCGGAATTGTCCACCAACAGGTAAGCATCAACATCGGACCATTCATCAACACGGCCAAAGGCCACTGCGCCTCCCTCCCAGAAGGCACGAACGTAATCCAAAGGCTGCAGCCGCTGAACCAGCTCTTGAACAAGAGTATCCCGGTCTAGTGTTGGCCTAGTCAATCATCCTCAGGGTCCCGAGTGTTAGGAGTGTCCGAGAAAATGGTTTTCTCCGTCACGTCGTCAGGCTCAAGAGGTGTTAATCTCTGAGCCAGCCCGGACTAGGCGAGTCTTGGGAAAGGGTCAATACGACTCGTACCCCTAATCATCTAGCTAAGGAAATTGCCCAAAGCCGAGGCCATTCGACCTGTGGATGTCTACTTACTGGACGGTACTTACGAGCTGTTTCGCCACTTCTATGCTCTCCCCTCGCACGTGAATGGAAGGGGGGAGGAGGTTGGGGCAACTCGCGGCGTACTCGGTAGTGTACTGGGTATGCTCGAGTCCGGTGTCACTCATGTCGGCGTGGCGACAGACCATGTCATCGAGTCCTTCCGCAACAACCTCTGGCCCGGCTACAAGACAAGCGAAGGCGTGGACCCAGATCTCCTAGCGCAGTTCCCACTGCTCGAAGAGGCGTTAGAGGCGATGGGCATTGTGGTTTGGCCGATGGTCGAGCTGGAGGCTGACGATGCAATGGCCGGGGCGGCTGTCTCTCTGAGTGCGCTAGCCGACGTCGGACGTGTCTACCTTTGCTCCCCGGACAAGGACCTTGCGCAATGTGTTCGGAATGACCGCGTAGTTCAGCTCGACCGCCGTGCACAACAGCTTCGTAACGAGGCAGGAGTCCTAGACCGGTTCGGGGTCATGCCTGCGTCGATCCCTGACTATCTTGCGCTCGTGGGCGACAGCGCTGATGGATATCCTGGCCTACCGGGTTGGGGGGAACGCTCCACAGCAGCTATTCTCGGCCGTTATGGTCATCTGGAGGCTGTTCCTCCCAACGCAGCCGATTGGCAGGTCAAGGTACGCAGCGCGGAGCGGCTCGCAACAGCCCTCCAAGAGAGCTTCAAACTGGCACTACTCTTTCGCGACCTCGCGACCCTCCGGACAAAGGAGCCCGCGATTGCATCGCCGGACGAAGTTCATTGGCGAGGGGTGACTCCATCTTTTGAAGAAGCGTGTCAGCGTCTGGATGCTGCATATCTGATAGATCGCCTGGCCATCAAGGGTTCAGAATCATAGGTTGGGATTGACCTCTAGAGCCTGTACCTGATGTGAATCAGGATTACTCTCACGATGAGATCAGCACTTACCTATAGAGACCCCTTCCGCTCAGCCATGTCTTTTTGATTCACGGGCCCGTGAGATGATCGGTTCAATCACTTTCGACTTAGCGTCCGCATAGTTCTGGACGTACCGCCACTTCTCGCCCGCCAACTTTCGCTTCTCCTCGGCGTAGAGTTCCCTGTCGCCAGGGTTCTCCCGCAGCCAGTCTCGCAGGATCAGACCCTCTCTATCTCCTTAACCCAAGCTGTGAAGACGTGAAGATTCAGATTGATGCCGGGGCCTTTGAACAAGCTATGCTCATACCAGTCGGGCTCGCGGACTCTCAACACGTAACCCGCCGCTTCCAACGCTGGAACGTACGACCGCTCATCGGCAGAGTCCGCGACCACGAGGAGAATGTCGATGATCGGCTTGGCGATGAGTCCGGATACTGAAGTAGAGCCGATGTGTTCGATTCGAAGTGCACGTTCGCCCAGGGCGGTTCTGATATGCTCGGCCTCGCATGAGAAGCGTTCAGGCCACGTGGGATCGTACTCGACGAGGCTGATAGGGGCGTCGTGAGGCTTGATTTCGCCGATGGGTGGCCCGTCTTATCTGCTCGTCTGCCAACGGGGTCGATGACTCGTCCGGACTCGGTTGTGACATGGCCTATCTTTACCTCGTTGATGGTGTATCGCGCAAAGAACGTTTTCTCAGCCCATATCGGACAGCTGAGAATGCAGCTGCTCTGTGAGGTTGACCGTGGCGATGGACGGGCGCCAGTTAGGGTCCTTAGGCGAGCCATTGAATCGAAAAGTTTGACCCATCCCTCGATGGAAGAACTTGCGGACCGGCCGTTGCCACCCCACTCGCGCTGATCATCGTGTACTGGACCAAGGAGAAGGAGCCCACAGGACCCGTGATTCCGCTTATGGTAGCGTAACAGTTGAAGAATCGTACGCTGCCGAAGTTGGCAAGCGGCGCAGGCTCGCTGCCGATTTCTACGCTTGTCACCAGCCATTCCGCTGTTGCCCTGAGGGGAGTCGATTGAAAAGTTGAGTTTTCCTTTTCAACGAGCCAGCCCTGCGCAGAGTCCTCGATTGTGTCGATAAACTTGCCCTGTTCCCATCTAATTTCGGCACTCACAGTATCCCCCGGCTTGGCCTGAACGTCCAAAACGCTGTACCGGATCGCAAAGTTCCACCCGTAGGTAACAATGTATTCCGGAGTGTTGGAGCGGCATACGTAGTCGACTCCCACGCTAGGTTGCGGGGAACTGTTTTCTGCCGAACGACCAATGCTCAGGAGAGTTGTTGCTCGAAGCTCATCCGAGGTGCCCGCACAGTTTAGTACAGGGATCACCCAGCTGGCCCTCACATCCACAACTGAACCTCGAGAGTATTCCGTAGTGTACCCGCTCCAGTATTGGCTTATTCTCCTCTCCTTGACGGGGGAAGTGTTCAGTGGTAGGAACGAGGAAAGCGAACGCTGAAAGGCCAATGGCACGGTGATAACAGATAGGACAATGAGGCTGATCGAGAGTATGCCGATTGCCATATGGTAACCTCGGTGGCTGTGGGGCCGGTAGGGTGAGGTGTAAAACGGGTCAGTCCAAGGCTTTGGAGGAGACGCCTGAGGCTGACTCGATGGAATGGGCGTTGCTGATGGAGTCTGTATGAGAGGACTGCCACACCAAGGACAGAAAGAGGAGACTGTATTGAGCTCCTTCCCACAACTGGAGCAAGAAACCATTCAGTTTCTTGGTTTTATTCTACTTCCCAAAAAATAAGACTTCCTATGGGAGGAGTTTCGATGTGTGGGTGCGGTGTCCTCACCGTGAGGGGACTTCCCAACACAGTCGAGTGTCTTGCTACCAATTTAACTTCCGACTGCTGTAACAACGGGGTTGGGGAGTTATGACGTAAGCTTCGGGGGTTCTTATGAACGGGAAACCGACCATTTACGGAGAAGAAAACCCCTCATCATCTTTTCCAATCAGAGATTCTGGTTAAGGCGGCAAACCCCTAGCCGTCTCGCTCTCTCACAACAGGTGAGGTCGGTGACTGCGCCAAACCTACTTAGTTGCAAACGACTGCTGACAATATATGCGTGGCCCGTCCGTCTAGAAATGCGGGTGAGAACGGTATGACCGCCACGGAGACCGCGCGAATCAGACCCGTTGACGACTTTCGAACTTACAAAATGCCGGCTAGTATGCAGCTCGGCCTCTCACCATTAGAATAAGCAGTCTTCAGCGGGCCCTCTCGTTCTACGAAAAAAACATGAGACTGGAAGTGAAAGGACAGCATCAGGACAATGAGGACGGCCTCGACCGAGTTGGGCTCGGATTCCACGATTCCAAGAGGCCTCTCTTGATTCTCAAGCACCGTCCAAACGCGAAAAACACTCCTCACGATTTCGCCGGGCTGTACCACTATGCCATCCTCGTTCAGGATAGGAAAGCCTAGGATCCGCCTTTCTTGCACTCGGCAACTCGGGTGTTGTTTACGAGGGGTTCGCTGACCATACGGTCTCCGAGTCATTCTACCTACGCGATGAAGAGAGAAACGGGATAGAGATCTATGCTGACCGGCCGAGGGAAATGTGGGGACCGTTCATGGAGTTGATGAAAAGAGGCGGGTCCAGTAATATGCAATGCGTGTTTTCCCTAAACAGGCCTCTCGATATTGAATCTTTGCTGAAGGAGTTGACCAAAGATGAGAGAAACAACCCCGTGTCTTTTCCAAACGGAGCTAGAATTGGCCACATTCACCTCAGGGTAACAAACCTTGAACGATCGGTTAGGTTCTACCATGAAAAGCTCGGCCTAGACATCATCGGCGACCTGCCCAGCGTCGGCACCGCCTTCCTCTCCGTTGGGGGCTACCATCATCACATAGGAATGAACACTTGGCACAGCCAAGACGGCAAGCCTCACCGGCGAGGCGAAGCAGGGCTGGAGAACTTCACGATCGGCCTCCCAGACCAAGCCTCCATAGACGCGCTCGCTACGCAACTAGGCAGCTCAGTCACCGCCAGAGACCAAGAACGCCTCACAGTGGTTGACCCTGATGGTATCGAGATAGTCATGAGAAAGAGACTGACCTACTAGTCAATCGCGTGCTGCGTTGGGGCCCGTATCTTTTTGCGGGTTCGTCAACCGTCACCCGCAACGACCGAGGGCACTACTGCCTAAAGATAGGTAATTGGCTGTTGACGAACATTATGGCGAAGAGGAAAATCCCGAGGAAGAGCACAAGGAGCACGATGAGATAGGCCACGTCATGATTCGACTTTTTCTTGATTTGTCTCTGGTCAAGCAACGATGTTCTCCAATTGCTTCTGGTATCCGGACATAATAGTGCTACTCAACCAAAGTCTGGGGAGCAAGGTCACAACCGCTCTCGCTACTCTTCACCCTTTGAAACGGGGAGAACCGTGCTTCAGACGCACCTTGTATGAAGGCTGTCAAAATCGCTTCCGATAATTTTGGCCGGAGCTTTGCCCTAGCAGTTTCTATGGCTACCAGCTCCGTGTTTGGCGAGTGGAGTGTTTCCGGGGAGAATCTCACGCGGTTGGGCGTCGAACTATCGGAGGTTCTCGGGATGAAGCCCGTGCACATACCACACCCGAGTCGTCGCACCATCAGCATCAACCAGTTTGGTCTGCAGTGTCTTCTCTCCTGAGTGATCCACCCAGTGCGACAATGCCTCCTCCAAGTCTGCCTGTTGCACATCGGGGAACGCCGTTGCAAGCTCGGAGAAGGTCAACTCGGCTGTGGGATTGAAGTATGGCTCGCTGAACTTCTCCTCAAACAACTCCACCAGCCGCTCCATCGGCAAGAGCCGCTCTATCCGAGAAGGCCTCTTGTGGCCATGAACGATCCTCAAACAACCCGCTTCCTAAAAATTTGCTGACAGTGTATCGAGCTGTGACGGAAAATATTACGATTCTGGTACCGACGGCCGAGAACACATGTCCGTAAAGCGGACTCTGCCATGTGACCGAATCATATTTCAACCAGCACGCCTAATCAATGACCGGTCGACATCTTCCAATGCCCTCTCCTCAAAAGAGTCGAGCCATTCAGAGGATGCGTAGACGAACACATCGAGGAAGAAATCTAATCCTTAGTGCACTTGTCCTCATAATCCTCGTAGGGGTATCCTACTACGTCTATTCTACAACAACGCAACCCGCGACCCTCGCGACAGACTTGACTAGTTGCCCAACATTTACTACGCCGGGTGGAGGGCCTGCGACAGGAGACATGTACGCCAAGCTCAACACGGCTCAGGGGTTGATAGAGGTCCGGCTCTTCGCTAGCGCAGCTCCCAAGACCGTTACTAATTTCGTGAACCTTGCGCAGTCAGGCTTCTACAACAACCTCGTCTGGCACAGGATTGTCCAAGGTTTTGTGATCCAAACTGGCGATCCGGTTTCGAAGAGTGGGGCTAACAGGTCCTTATGGGGACAGTGCGGGTCATCTCAAACAGTTCCCCTCGAGATTGACAGCTCTCTTCACAACTCCGTGGGCTACCTAGGGATGGCCCGTACCTCGGACCCGAACAGTGGGACTTCCCAGTTTTACATCAACCTAGCCGACAACACGTCATCATTGGATGGAAAGTACACCGTGTTCGGCCAGGTAATCAGCGGTGTGGACGCTGCCTTTGCGATAGCGAACACTCCAGTCAACGGCCAAAGCCAGCCAATCAACGCAGTGTTTCTCACAAGCGTAACAATCTCCACTAGTCCGTGACCTGCAAATTCAGGACTTGAACAGCTCCACCTGCACGAGACATTGTCAGGTGATCCTACATTCGGCATGACGGAGAAATTGCAATAGCGTTAAGGTCGACCACTGTCTCGCCGCGGACGATCGTCCAACTCGCAACGGTATTAGACGATGCTCCCCGCATATCCCACACATTCATTCCCGAGGGCAGTCAAGGCGGTTTCACGTCGCTCGACATCAGCTCGGCCGGCCTGGCCGTGTCGAAGAGGCTTTGCATAGGAAGCGGAGTAATCCGGATTCTTGAGCACGATCCTGACACTCTTGCGAGCCGCCTGCTGACCCTCCAAGAGCTGTCCGACAACCGTTTCATACTCGGCATAGGAACAGGCCGCCCAACTAATAATCCAAAACAGACAATTCAATCAATGCTCGCCCATCTCCACTCTACCAAGCAGAGTTTCGAGAAGTATGCCCAAGGCTCTGGCTTGAGGATGCCTGAGACGTTCATCGCAACGCTACGCAAAGGAATAGCAAAAGCTGTCAACGGCCATTCGGACGGAATCCTTCTCAACTTCTGTCCACCCGAACATGCGCGCCAACTAGTCAAATCCCTAGGCGGTGCGACCAAACGTCCGACTGTCTCGTGTTATCTGAAAATATTCTATTCAAGAGACGACACCACTGCGAGGCGAATGCTAGTCGAGGAATTTGCTCGATACGACCGGATTCCAAGCTATCACAAAATGTTCGCGTCAGTGGGAGTCGCGCGGGAGATAGCCAACGCGAACGCTGCATTGGCCTCCAATGAAAGCGTCCACCTAGAGAAATTGCTAGAGATTTCCCTCCCGAACCCGACGAAGGAAGAGCTTGCCAGCTACGTCGAGACGTTCAGGGATGCAGGGGTCGACCTTCCCTGTCTGTATCCGTACTTCGAGTCCACCGAGCATGAGGCTTTCAAAGTGAGCAAGGTCGAAGAAATAGTTCGACTCTGATCACGGTACGTGTCGGGGAAAAATCCAGGATTAGTCTGCTCTTCCGCTTCTGTCCGGAGCCTGCTCCCTGCACGTTGTGCAGGTCATGTATCCCAACGTGTCCCTGCGGAACTTTCGCTCCGCCCCACAATTGTTACAATAGCGCGCCACCATGATCGGAGCGTTGTCCGCAACGACCGAGGAGCGCACAAGCTCTTCAGACCGGCCGATTTGCCGAGGCGTAAGGGTGGAAACTGGCTTTGACAGACGTTGTAATTGGTCCTTGGAATACTTCAGCTTCGGCAACCTAGGAGCCCATCCCTGAAAACAGCTCGCCCCGGATATAGGCTAGCAGGTCGCTGGTCCACTCGACCGATTGTGACAATTGGCGAATTTCACCAGGCCTAGTTTTCAGAGGTTACCCAGGCCGTCCGGCCCTCTTAGCTCAGCGATCAGGAATTCCGCTCGAAGAAAGCCTCAAACCTCGCCCGGGTGAAACTAATCTCCGGACCGTGTTCCTTTCGAATCGACCAGAACAAGCCCTGAATCACAATCTGTCAGCGACTATTTACGGTCACCTTGATGGTCTGAACGAAAATGCTAACGACTCCACTCTGCCAAAATCCTGGACTGGCCCATATCACGCCCTGTCAGCCTGAAATCGCCGGTTCTCCACGCCAGACACAAAACGACCGCTGAGAATTTGACTGGGTACGGACGCGGCCACTTGAGACACAAAACAGGCCAGTT
>Ga0066710_100000282_pt1 | contig 28105 bp, 22 predicted proteins | sample GraSoiAngelo_159_FD_79666 | JGI IMG/M metagenome (GOLD analysis project Ga0066710, IMG submission 79666) | Grasslands soil microbial communities from the Angelo Coastal Reserve, California, USA - 14_1009_16_40cm | ecosystem: Environmental > Terrestrial > Soil > Grasslands | place: USA... | reverse complement strand
GCCTCGAGCATCTCTGCCTCGGACGGCGGTTGCAGGATGCTCCGGGCGTCCGCTTCAGCCTGTGGATACGGCGTGCCTCGAATGACCTCGGCCGCGCGGGTGAGATCGTAGCCTGTGCGCCGCAACTCGACGTCGGGCCCGAGCCGCGCCCAGTAGGCGCCCGGATTCCCGAACGGCATCCCGACGCTGCCCGCGTTCACGACCCGCGTGCTTCCGATCATGCGGTCGAACTGCATGTGGGTGTGGCCGCAGACGACGACGGACACGCGGAGGCCTTCGAACAGCGGCACCAGCCGGTCTTCGGCGGTCGAGCGAGTGAAGATCTCTGTTTCACTTCGGGGCGTGCCGTGGCAGAACAGCACGTCGCCCAGTCCGTCGATCTCGAGGCGCAGGGTCTTGGGCCAGCTCGCGAACACGGATTCGTATTCGGGCACCTGCTGTGCTGTCCATCGCATGCTGGCTCGATACGGTTCCGGGAGCGGCCTCCCCGAGGCGGTCCCCCAACAGGTCGCCGAGGCGGCATCCGAGGCGGCCATCTGCGCCAGCACCGTGAGCTCGCAGTTGCCGAGGATGAATTCCACCGGCAGCTCGAGCGTCAGCAGTCTTTCGAGCGTCTCGCGGGGCATGGGCCCGGGCACCACATCGCCTCCGACCACGATCCGATCGACGCCGGCTCGGCGAACGTCCTCGAGCACGGCTTCGAGGGCGGGCAGGTTCCCGTGGATGTCGTAGAGCGCGGCGACTCGCATGTCAGCGCCTCTTGCGCCTCCCTAGTGCGTCACGTCTCGGAACTCCTGGCGACCGGCGTTGGCGGAACGCGAGTCTCTCGTGGAGTCGCGCGTGATGGCGAACACCAGGTTCGACGAACCGTCGGGTGCCGGGGACCGATGCGCGCTCCACAACTCGCGCCGCAAGCTGCCCTCGCCGGGCCCAGAGTGTAGGGTCGTCCAAGCGCCCCCGCCAGCGGGGTCCAGCCCCGCAGCGCGCCCGGCGCCGTGTCATGTAGAATCCACGAATGGTGCCTCCTGACGAGCGGCCCGTCCGCTTCTGCCCCTACTGCGCGACGGCGCTCGAGCCGCGGGACGACCACGGCGTCACGCGGCCCACCTGCCCGGCGTGCGGACACATCTATTACCGCAATCCGGTCCCGGCGGCAGGCGTGCTGCTGCGCGCGGCGGTCGGATTGCTGATGGTGCGGCGCAAATTCGAACCGCGCGCCGGCGCCTGGGGCCTGCCGGCGGGATTCATGGAGTTCGGCGAAACGCCGGAAGCCTGCGCGCTGCGCGAGTTGTTCGAGGAAACCGGGATCCGCGGCCGGCTCACCCGGCTGTTCAACGTCTACGCCGGCGCCGATGATCCACGCACCCGCGCGATCCTGATCCTGTACGTCGCGGAGCGCGAAGGCGGAACGCTTGCTCCCGGGGACGATGCGATCGAGGCCGGCTTCTTTCCGCTCACGGCGCTTCCGGCGCCGATCGCGTTCCAGTCGCACGTCCGCGCGCTCGAGGAATACCGCGCCGAGCTGGACAGCAGCACGGTCCCCACGGTGCGCGGCTCGCAGCTCCAGCGCCCGGGCGGCGCCGCGGCGGACCGAGCTCGGGAATAGTCCCCCGGCCGGGGCGGCCGTGCCTTGCGTCCTCAGGATCCGATCGATCGCGGCAGGATTGCGTCGGCGCCGGCGCCCGCTGCGTCAGGCGTCCGTCGACTCTTTCACGCGCTTCACGATCTCCTCGGCCGACGCGGTGCGGATGCGCTCCGTGATGTCGTCCACCGACTCGCTGAGCGCGTCGCGAGAGCCAAGCGACATCGCCACCAGCGAGCCCGCCATCAGCGCGCGGTCGAGATCGATTTCCTCGAACGGCTCGCCGTCGCGCTTGTTGCTCAGGTTGAGCACGCCGAACACGCGGTTGTTGTACGTGAGCGGCACGGAGATGAACGAGTCCGAGTTGTAGGCGTCCTTGCCGGTGTGCGGCGCCTGCTCCTCCTTCGCGCGCACGAACAGCGGTCGCTTGTGATGCGCCACCCATCCGGCCACGCCCTGCCCCACGCGCACGCGAATGCCGTCCACCACGTCCGGGTCGATGCCCTGCTGCGCCGCGATCCTGAGCGTGTCGCGGTCCTCTTCGAGCAGCATCAGGCTGCAGCGGCCGAGCTCGAAGTGCTCGCAGAACCACTGCACCACGGTGCGCGGGAAGTCGTTAGGATCGTGCTCCTGCGCCAGCACCTGGAACACTTCCTTCATGAAACTCACCGTCTTCTCGAGCTGCTGCATGCGGGTCTGGGAATCGGTGAGCTGGGTGTAGGCATCGTTGAGATGCTGCGCGGCGGCCGCGGTCTGCTCCTCGAGCGCCGCGAGCGACACCTTGACGCGCTCCAGCTCGCGCTTGTAGTCGGTCGAGTTGCGATCGAGGTTCTCGAGCTCGGAGTTGAGCGCCGCGAGCTTCTCGGCCTTGAGCCGGTTGTCCTCTTCCAGCTCCTGGGTCTGGGCGGTGAGCCGCCGGATGCGATCCTGGAACTCGGCGGCGGCGATGCGCGCCGCGCGCTCGTCGGTGACGGGCTCGCCGTCGTGCCGCGCGTGATGCAGGTGCTGCGCGATCGCCAGCGCGGCGATGCTCTTGACCGGGATGATCTCGCCCACCGCGCGGCTGCCGAACGCGTTCTTCTTCTCGCTCGCGAGCACCAGCAGCGCCAGCACGTCCTCCTGATCCGCGAGCGCCAGGCACACGCACGAGTTCCAGTTCGGGGCGGGGATCAGTCCCCGCAGCAACGGCGCCTCGACCGGATCCGGCTCGTAGGCCGGCGACGCATGCAGCAGCTGGGCCAGGATCGAGCGGCGATCGGCCTGGCTGAAAAATGCACTGGGATGGAAGAACTTTCGCACGAGGCGCGCGGGCAGCTGATCGACCGGCAGCCTCAGGTCGCGGCGCAGGAGGCGCGCTCCCTGGCGCTCGTAGAGATTCACGAGCGTATCGCTGCTGACCTCGTAGAACGCGAGCGCCGCGCGCCAATCGGACCGCATGTTCTGCAGATAGCCGAGGAACTCGAACACGACGGCTTCGGTGTCGCGCGACCGGGCCAACCGCTCGGAAATATCCCGCAGATCGAATTTCGACACGGCGTTGTCCTCCCCCAGGCTGTGAATGCAAGGTGGTCGCGGTATGCTAAGGCAATCCGTATGCCGCGCGGCCGAGCGAATCCACCCAGCGCGACCACGAGTCGCGCCGCGGGGGCGCGCGGCGTCACCGCTGGTGTACGGAACACTAAACGCAGGAGGACACCGATGCCGCGTCTCGTGAGCGAGCGGCCGATCCTGGGAATGAGCTCGGAGCTCGGCGAGGTCATGGCGCAGGCCCGCGCCCGCGAAGCCGCGGGCGAGCGCGTGCTGCATCTCGAGCGGGGCGAGCCGGACTTCGACACCCCGCCGCACATCGTCGAGGCGCTGGCCGCGGCCGCGCGCGCCGGGGAGACGCATTACCCCGACGTGCGCGGAACCCCGGCGCTGCGCCGGGCGCTGGTCGAGAAGCTGGCGCGCGAGAACGGCATCGCGTGCGAGCCGGACGACGTGGTCGTGACGGTCGGCGGAACGCACGGGCTCTACTGCGCGTTCCAGGCCTTGCTCGGCCCCGCCCAGGAGGTCCTGGTGCTGTCACCGCACTGGATGGCGATCCCGAAGCTCGTGGCGTTCTGCGCCGGCTCCGCGATGCGCACGCTGCCGGCCTATCTCGAGATCCTCGAGCGCCGCTTTAGTCCCGCGGATTTCGCGCGCGCGCTGCGCGGCGCGTTGCGACCCGAGACGCGCGGCATCTACGTGAACTCTCCCAACAACCCGACTGGCGCCGTGCTGGCGCGCGAGTATCTGGAGGCGCTGGCCGAGGTCGCGATCGAGCGCGACCTGTGGGTCGTGAGCGACGAGGCTTACGAGCACATCCTGTTCGATCGTGAGCGGCACTTGAGTCCGGCATCGCTGCCGGGCATGGCGGCGCGCACCGTGAGCGTCTACACCTACTCCAAGACCTACGCGATGACCGGATGGCGCGTGGGCTATCTCGTGGCGCCGCCCGAGCTGCGCCCGGTGATCGGTCCGGTGCTCTCGTTCTACACCACGCACGGCGTGTTCCCCGCGGTGCAGAGCGCGGCGCTGGCGGCGATCACCGGACCGCAGGATTCGGTCGAGCGCATGCGGAGCGCGTATCAGGAGCGGCGCGACCTGCTGCTGGCGGGGCTCGAAGGCCAGAGCGCGGTGCGCGTCCCGGCGCCCAAGGGCGCGTTCTACGCGTTCCCCGACGTGGCGGGCGCGATGGCCGGCGGCGACATCTGGGCGCTGGTCGAGGAGTGGCTGGCCATGGGCGTGGCGGTGCTGCCCGGCACCGCGTTCGGCCGCGAGCACGGGACGCGCGTGCGGCTGTCGCTCGCCACGCGCCGCGACGACATCGTGGAAGCCGCGCGCCGCATCCGCGAGCGCGTGGCGGCGGCGGCGGCGCGGTGAAGTACTGCCCCGAGTGCGGCACCGAGTACCGCGACGCCATCGCCGCCTGCCCGCGCTGTCGCGTCGTGCTGGTGCACGAGCCGCCGAGCCAGAACCCTCACGCCCCGCAGGTCGTGCACCGCGTTCCCGACGCCGCGGCCGGCGCGCTGCTGTGCGGGATCCTCGAGCATCACGGCATTCGCGCCGTGCTGCGGAGCGCGACGCTCCCGGGCTACGGCACGGTGCGCCGCGACTGGTCGACGACCGCGTGGGGGGAGATCCTGGTGCCGGGCGCCGAGGCCGCGGACGCGAAGGCGGTGATCGCCGACTACCTCGCGGCGCTCGAGCGCGGCGGGCACGTGCGCGACGAGGACGTGGAGGGCGCGGAGCCGCAGTAGCCGGCGGTCGTCCGCGCGCGGGCGGGAGCTGCATCGCCCGCGCCGGGGGGCGGTACAGGGCGCGCTGCTACTTCCTCCGCCCCCGCCGCTGCGTCGGCGCGGCGGCTTGCGGCTGGTCGTGCGTGACCTCGGACGGCGAGTCGTCGTCGTCCTCCTCGACCTCGATCACGAAGTTCCCGCCGATGCGCGGCGGCACGATCACGCGGTGGAGCGCCACGTCGAACACCTGATCGATGCTGTCGACCGCGACCAGCTCGAGACCCTCGCGCACGTCCTCGGGAATGTCGCCGAGGTCCTTCTCGTTCGCCGTCGGGTACAGCATCGTCTTGATGCCCGCCCGGTAGGCGGCCAGCGCCTTCTCGCGCAGCCCGCCCACCACCAGCACCTTGCCGCGCAGGCTCACCTCGCCGGTCATGGCGACGTCGTGGCGGATCGGGCGATCGCTCAGCACCGACGCTATCACGAGCCCGACCGTGATGCCCGCCGACGGCCCGTCCTTCGGCACTCCGGCGGCGGGGAAATGGATGTGGATGTCGTAGCTCGCGAACGCGTCGGCGTCGATTTCCAGCACATCGGCTCGCGAGCGCACGTAGGAGTGCGCCGCCTGGATCGACTCCTTCATCACCTCGCCGAGCTGACCGGTCGTCACGACCCGGCCCGCGCCCGGCATCTTGAGCGCTTCCACGACCAGGATCTCGCCGCCCGCCGCCGTCCAGGCGAGGCCGAGCGCCACGCCCACCTCGTCGGTCTTGGAGAGCTGCTCGTGGGCGTAGAGCCGGTGCCCCAGGTAACGCTCGAGCTCGCCCGGCTCGAGCGTGTGGCGGCGGCGGTCGCCGGTGGCGCACGCGTGCGCCACCTTGCGGCATACGGTCGCGATCTGGCGCTGCAGGCCGCGAACGCCGGCTTCCAGCGTGTAGTGGCGGATGATGCCGCGCAGCGCCTCGTCCGGCAGCACCAGATTGCGCGCCGTGAGGCCGTGGTCATGGAGCTGCCGCGGCACCAGGAAGCGCCGGGCGATCTCGAGCTTCTCTTCCTCGCTGTAGCCTGGCACCTCGATCACGTCCAGCCGCTCGCGCAGCGCGTCCGGCACGAGATCGAGGTCGTTCGCGCACAGGATCAGGACCGCGTGCGACAGGTCGATCGGCAGCCCGAGGTAGAGGTCGCTGAAATGCGCGCTGCTCTCGGGATCGAGCAGCTCGAGCAGGAGCTCGACCACGCCGAGGCCCCCTTCGCCCAGCAGCCGGTCGATGCCGTCGATCATGAGCACCGGGTTGCCCACGCCCGCCTCGCGCACCGCGCGCACGATCTTGCCGGGCTGGGCCCCCGGCAGCGCGCGGCTCTCGCCGCGCAGCTCGCTGGCGTCGCTCGTGCCGGACACGGTGATGCGCACGAACGGACGCCGCAGCGCGCGCGCCACCGCGGCGCCGAGCGACGACTTGCCGGTGCCGGGCGGCCCCACCAGGCACAGGGCCGGGCCCGGGAGATCCGGCTTGAGGGTGCGGACCGCCAGGTACTCGATGATGCGCTGCTTGGCCTTGGCGAGCCCCATGTGCTCGCGGTCGAGCACGCGGCGTGCGCTCTTGAGATCCGCATCCTCGGGCGAGGCGTGCTGCCACGGCAGCGACCACAGCCAGTGCAGGTAGGCGCGCACCTGCCCCGCCTCGGGGGACCCCTGCGGCAGCCGCCGCAGCCGATCCATCTCGCGCTGGGCCTGGCGCGCCACGTCGCCGGGGAGGTGCGAGGCGTGAGACAGGCGGGGGTCCGTGGCGCGATCCCCCCGCCGCTGGCGGATGGATTCGGCACGGATCGGGCGCGAGCCCTTTCTCGAACCGCCGTCTTCAGGTCGCGTCGGACGGGACATCGTGGAGACCGCTTGGTGATGGTTGATTGAAGACCGGGCGTCCGGCGATCGGGGCCCGGACTGGACCCCGGGAGCAAGATTAGATAAGCAAGGTCCTAGCCGCGAACTGCCACTCCGACGCGGCAAGGGGCGGTCCGTCTAATTTGTTGCTACGGCGTCGATTAATTCCATGACCACCGGCATTTCCGGACAACGCGACGGGGGCCGGCTGGACCCGCTTGGGTGAACGGGCGCTACACGTGGGTCGATTACACGGGGCGGGGAGGGAGCCGCCGGTCCGTGCACCCAAGCATTGCAACTTGCACTCCCCGCCGGGGTGGGATCTACCGGCGGGCCTCGAGCATAAGGGACTCACCGGCGAGCGGCCGCCTGGAGGCGCCGCGGGGCGTGACCCGGCGCTCGGAGTCGCCGCGGGCGTGGGTCGGGAACGTCCCCTCCACTGAAATGCGCGTCAGGGTCGGGCCGACTGCCGCTTCCTGCGCTCGGCCCTGAGCCAGATGCTGGCCGCATTGAGGACGACGAACACCGCGAACGCGCGCACCAGCAGGGCATGGGGGAGGCGCTGCACCAGCAGCGAAGCGAGCGGCCCCACCACCGCCGCTCCAATGGCGGACGCGGGCACGATGCGCGTCACCACGTTTCCCAGGCGATGGTGCTCGAGGCCTCCGGCCGGCGCCGTGATCAGGATCACCGCCAGCGACGTGCCCTGGGCGCTCTGCTGCGTCATGCCCAGCAGCAGCGTGAATGCGGGGACCGCGATCAGCCCGCCCCCCACGCCCATGTAGCCCGCGAGCAGCCCGACCGCGACGCCCACCGCCAGGTCCACCGCCACCGCGACGCCGCCCGTGAACGGGTGGCCGGCGGCCGCGGGGGTCTTCCACAAGAGCCGGATCGCCACCGCCAGGAGAAACACGGCGAACACCTTGGCCAGCACTTCCGCGGAGGTCCGCGCGGCGAGCCGCGCGCCCCATCGCGCCGCGAAGCCGCTCGCCACGCCGACCGGCGCCGCCGTCAACCACGCCACGTTGCCGTTCAGCGCGTACACGACCACCGAGATCAGCGCGGTCGCGCCGATGATGGCGAGCGAGGTGCCGTGAGCCTGGTGCTGCGTGAGTTTGAACCTGCCGGTCAGGATCGGCACGAGGACGAGGCCGCCTCCGACCCCGAACAATCCGCCCGCGAGCCCCGCGATCCCGCCGGCGAGCGCCGCCTCGATGCGGGGGTGCTTCACCGCGCGGCCGGAATGCACGCGCGCCCCGGACGGAGCGACCGTACGGGGCGCGCGATCGACACGGGCGAATCCGGCGGGGCGGGCTGCCGGTGACCGTGGGTCAGTCTTGCGTGGGCGCGAACGTGGGCTTCACCGTCTTCTGCACCAGGCGCACCACGTCGGCGAACCGGGTCGCGTTGGTCGGAGCGCCGAGCACGACCGCGATCAGGTCGCGGCCTTCCGAGCGCACCCACGTCGCGAGGCAATAGCCCGCCTCGTTGATGAAGCCGGTCTTGCCGCCCAGAATCTCGTATCGGCTGTACAGCAGCCGGTCGGTGGTCACGATGTGGTGGGCACGGCGCTCGGTGCGAAAGTCGTAGGAGCGCGTGGTGCTGATCGAGCGGATCAGCTCCTGGTCGGCCGCCGCACGCAGCATCTTCGCCACGTCGGTCGCGGTGGACACGTTGCGTTCATCGAGCCCGGTGAACTCCACGAACCGTGTTCCGGTCAGGCCGAGCTCCATCGCCTTCTTGTTCATCGCCGAGAGGAACTCCGCCGGAGACAGTCCCGACTCGCGGGCCAGCACCCGGGTCGCGACGTTGTCCGAGCACATCAGGCTCATGTGCATCAGGTCGATGATCGCGACGTGCTCGTGGTTGCGGAGCTGCGTGTGGCCGCCGCCGTCGAGCTCGGCGCGGGTCACTTCGACTTCGCGGCCGAGATCGGGCTTCTGATCGAGGAACACCATCGCCGTCATGAGCTTGGTGAGGCTCGCAATCGGCGCAGATGTCTCGGCGTTCTTCTCGAACAGCACCTGGTTCGTGACGGGGTCGAGCACCACCGCGCTGCGGGCGTAAACGACGCCGCCCGGAGGTCCGCGGTGGAGCCTGCGGGCGTGAGCGATTCGGTGCCTGCGAACGTGGGTGCGATGGGTTGCTGCTGCGGCGTCGGCCATCATGGCCGGCACTGCCATCAGGGCGATGAGGAGAACGATTCCCCAGCGCCGGGCGCGAAACTCCATGAAACCTCCCGACGGTGACAATATGGGCCTACCCTCCATGGATCGGCCTTGCCACACATCTACTTTAGTGGTCTCCGCTTGCAGGCGTCAACTGCAGATCGCCGGTGGGGGGGCAAGTTTTCTACCGTCCTCTGCGCACACGGTGGAGCTCGCAGTCGCCCCCCGTCACTCGATTGGGATGCACAGGGAGTGCCACAGGGCCCGGCACGGTCAGGTCCCGGCGCTGCCGGGGTCGCGAAACGCCCGGCCGCGGGCAAACCGCACGGGCCGCGCCCTCCGCGGGCCTCAGCGCATGGCTTTTCGCGACGCCTCGAGCTGGTGCAGCATGGCCGCCCGCACGACCGGCAACGCCGAATTGCCCTGCCTCAAGAACGCATCGTGAAACTCGCGCAGCTTGAAGCGCGGACCCAGCCGTTGCTGGATCTCTTCGCGCAGCGCGAGGATCCGCCATTTGCCCAGCGTGTAGACCAGGTAGGTGGGATCCAGCATGCCGCGCCGCGCTTCGCGCGCGGCGTTGACCGGCGACATCCAGCACTGGTCCTGGAACAGCTCCACGGCCTGCTCGTAGGTCATGCCTTGCGTGTGCAGCGAGATCCCGACCACGAACCGGCCCAGCCGCTGCAACGCGAGCAGGAGCTGCGCCAGCTCGTAGCGCGGGTCGCCGCCGCCGAAGCCCTGCTCGATCGCCATCTGCTCGCAGTAGTGCGCCCAGCCCTCGGTGTTGCTGCCGCAGCCGAGGAACTGCCGCAGCCGCGACGGGACCCGCCGCAGCGCCAGGAACTGATAGTAGTGGCCGGGCAGCGCCTCGTGGATCGCGACGATCTGCGACGACCAGCGATTGTAGAACGCCAGGTGATCGCGCTTCTCCGCGTCGGTCCATTGCGGCTCGACCGGCGTGACGTTGAAGTAAGCTTCGGTCGCGCTGCGTTCCCATATCCCGGGAGCGTCCATGGATGCAAACGACAGGCTGCGCCGGAACACCGGCGTCTCGCGCACGCGCAGGTCTTCGCGCTCCGGCATGGTGACGAGGTTGCGGCGCCGCAGGAACGCGCGGATCGAGTCGAGCTCCGCCGCCACGTACGGCACGAGCCGCGCCGCGTCGGGGCGATCGGCTTCCAGCGAATCGAGCGCCGCCCGCACTCCTTTCCCCGGCGCGATCTTGTCCGCCACCTGCTCCATCCTGGCCCGCGTCGCCTCCAGCGCGCTCTTGCCCTGGGCGAGCAGCGAGTCGACGGGCGTGGTCTCGAGCTCGTCGGCGAGCAGCTTGCGCTGGTAGGTGTCGCGGCCCAGCGCGAACGCCCCGTTCGAATGCGGCAGCAGGTCGTCGTGCAGGAACGCGATGAAGCTCGTGACCGCCCGCACCGCCAGCGTGTCGGCCTCGGCAAGGTCCGCCTGCACCCGCGGATCCCTGCAGCGCGCCGCCGCGGCGGGGACCGCCTCCCGGTAGAGCCGCAGCGCGCCCTCGAACTGTCCGATCGCCACCTCCGTCGCGATCCGCGGAGGGTTCCGCAAGTTGATCTGCGCCGCGCGCAGCACCTCCGGGACCTGGCGCAGGCGCCCCACGACCGCGCTCATCCGCCGGCACGACGGAGCGAAGCCGCGCTCCAGGAGCGACTGGATGCTCCCCGCCACCAGGTCCAGGTAGGCGTTGGGATTGTGCGCGAACGGACGGATGACCTCGAGGTCGAGCAGCTCGCGATCGACACGCGCACCCAGCAGGTCGTACTCCAGCGCGCGATCGAACGACAGCGCGGCGCGCGGGATCGCGGTGAGCCGCGCCCGGAATCGGTGGAACCACTCGGCGTCTTCGGCGATCGACGCCTGCGTCACGGGACGGAGCTGGTCGTCCCACAGGTGGACCCCGAGCCGCGTGGCGAGCTGGGGCCGAGTGCGCAGCACGTGGTCGATGAACTCCTCGCCGAGTCGGACGAACGCGGCGTCGGAGCGTCCCGCGGCCGCGGCGGGCATCGACCGGTCGGCGGCCGCCGCTCGCGCGGCAGGCAGGCTGCCCGCCGCGAGCGCCGCGCATCACGGGCGCGGGATCACGTGCTTCACCAATATCATCGGATCGGGAATGTTGAGCGGAGCGGTGGCGAGATACGCCTGCCCGTACTTCACGCCGATCTGCCAGCCCCAGTAGCGCGCGAACGACTCGAAGGCCTCGCGCACCGGCGGCAGGTGGCTCCCCCGCGGGCGTTCGGGATTGTGGAACTGGCTCATGTGCGCGTCGATCGACGCGATCCAGTCGTCGAAGTACTCCGAGATGTCGACGATGAACGTCGGGATCGTGCCCGGCGGGATGAAGTAGAAGAACATCGCGCGCGCCTGATACGGCTCGCCCGCGACCGGCGCCTTGCGCAGATGCGCGAGGTTGTAGGCGTTGGCCACGACCTGGCCGGACTTGTAGTGATCGTTGTGCCCCAGCCCGCGACCAATCGGCAGGTTGTAGTAGGGCGCGAGCACGATCTGCGGCCTGTGCTTGCGTATCGCCGCCGCCGCCGCGCAGCGGTTCTCGAACGTGTCTTCGATGCGGCAGTCGCCCAGGTCGAGGTTCTCGCGCACATCGAGCCCGAGGATGCCGGCGGCCGCCGCGTTCTCGCCCAGGCGGATCTCCGGCGTGCCCCACCCCATGTCGCCCGTCGTCATGTCGATGATGCCCGTGGTGTAACCCAGCGCCTTCATCTTGCGGAGCAGGCCGCCACAGCCGATGTCGGCGTCGTCGGGGTGAGGTCCGAAGGCCAGGAAATCGATGGGCATGAAGATCTCCGCCAAGGGAATCGGTGCCGCGCGCCGCAAGCGCCCGCCGCGACCGCGTCGTGCGGGGCGGGGCCGGGAGCGTCGAGCGCGGCATGATAGCGGCCGGGGTCCCGGCCCCACAACCCGAGCGCGTGGTATGCTGCGACAACCGCCGTGACCCCCGCCGTCACCTGGAGAGCCCGATGCTGTATTTCGCCTACGGATCGAACCTCGATCCGGAGCAGATGAGATCGCGCTGCCCGTCTCACAGGGTCGTGGGGCTCGCCGAGCTGAGGGACCACCGGCTCGTGTTCCCGCTGTTCTCCCAGGTGTGGAACGGGGGAGTGGCGAGCGTGCAGCCGGCGCACGGGTCGTCGGTGTGGGGCGTGGTGTACGACGTGAGCGAGTCGGAGCTCGCGGTGCTCGACGGCTTCGAGGGGTTCAGGGGCGCCGGCGATCAGCACAACGTGTACGATCGCGAGACGGTGCTGGTCGAGCTCACGCGCGCCGACGACGGCTCGTTCCCGCGCCGCGTGCGCGCGCTGATGTACGTGGCGCGGCCCTCCAATCCGTCACCGCCGTCGGCTCGTTACCTGGAGACGATCCTGCGCGGGGCGCGCCACCACCGGCTCCCCGACGACTACATCGCGCGGCTGGCCGCGACGCCGGTGCGCGCGGAGGAGAAGGAGACGACCGGCTGAGTCGCGGAATCGGCGCGAGGTCAGGGTTCGCGGAATCGCGCGGGCGCGAGAGAAGGGCCGGCCCGCCGGTGAACCCTACGCGGTCACCTCGCCGTGCGATTCCTGCGGGGCGGTCGCCGGCACCGGGTACAGCTTCTCGAAGTAGTCGCGCACCATGCGGTCCGAGGAGAACTTTTCGACCGCCATGCGGATGCTCGCGAGCATCATCCGCACCCACGCTTCCCGATCGCCCCACGCCGGCAGCACCTCGTTCTCGAACGTGTCGAACAGCGCCTCGAGGTCGGTTTGATCGTTGCCCGACGTCTCGTCCCCGATCGCCCAGCCGTTGACCCCGTGCTCGCAGCCTTCCGGCCACCAGCCGTCGAGGATGCTGAGGTTGAGCACACCGTTCATCGCCGCCTTCATGCCCGACGTGCCGCTCGCCTCCAGCGGGCGCACCGGGTTGTTGAGCCAGACGTCGCAGCCCCGCACCATCCGGCGCGCCACGCTCATGTCGTAGTTCTCGAGGAACACGACGCGGCCCGGGTACTGCTTCTGCGCGCGGGCGAGGCGGGCGACGATCGCCTTGCCGCCGCGGTCCTGCGGATGCGACTTGCCGGAGAACACGAGCGTGACGCGATGCTTTTCGAGCAGGTCGCGCAGCCGGATCTCGTCGCGCAGGATCAGGTCGCTGCGCTTGTAGCCGGCGGCGCGCCGGGCAAAGCCGATCAGCAGCGAGTCGGGATCGACGACGACCCCGTTGCGATCCCGGATGTGGTCGACCAGGTCGCGCTTGAGCGCGACGTGCGCCTCCCACAGCCCGGGTCCGTCGTTGCCGGCGTTCCGAATGCGATCGGACTGCCAGGTGTGCACGTGCACCCCGTTCGTGATCGACGTGATCGGCGCCGCGCCCTCGACGTTCGCCCACATGGCGCGCGCGGTGGCGCCGTGCAGCTGGGAGACCGCGTTCGCCGCCCGGGACAGGCGCAGTCCGGCCACCGTCATGTTGAACGGATCGCCGCCGATCGCGCGCATCTCCGCCGCCGAAAGCTGCAGCCACGCGCCCATTCGGCGCAGGTCAGCGAGCGAGTGCTCCTCGTTGCCGGCCCGGACCGGGGTGTGCGTGGTGAACACGATGCGGCGGCGCGTTTCCGCCCACGCGTCGGCGAACGGCATGCCGCCTTCCATCAGGTCCGCGATCATCTCGATCCCGGCGAACGCCGCATGGCCCTCGTTGAAGTGGTACGTGGCGATCGGAATGCCGAGCCAGTTGAGCGCGCGGAGGCCCCCGATGCCGAGCAGCATCTCCTGCGCGATGCGGACGTCGGTGCCGGCCTCGTACAGCCGATGCGTGATCCAGCGGTCCCTTGCCCGCTGCGGCTCGATCAGGTACAGCGGGGCGGCGCCGAAGTGATTGCTGTACCACACGGTGCACGGGATCTCCTGCCCCCGCACCCGGACCCGCACGCGCAGGCGCATCTCGCGCAGCCAGGGCGCGTCGTAGGCCGGGTACTCCTCGACCGGCTCGCCGTCGGAGCCGATGCGCTGCACGCAGTAGCCGCGCTCCCATTTGAGGCCGACGCCGACAACCGGCAAATGCAGGTCGTGCGCCGACTTGATGAAATCCCCCGCCAGGATGCCGAGCCCTCCCGAGTAAATGGGAAACGACTCGTGCAGGCCGAATTCCATGCAGAAGTAAGCGACATGAGGCGTCTGGGACACGAGACACTCCGAGTCTGATCCAGGAAAGGAAGCCGCGGATACTAGGAAACATCGGCCATCCCTGTCACGCGGTGTAGTCCTCGGTGCGGAGCCGCGGTGGGGGAAGATGGGGAGGATGGGGCCGGCTCTGCCCGGCCCGCGGGAAACGGCAAGCGTCGCTAGCGCGCGGCGCCGGTCTCCGGCTCTTCCATCACCCAGCGCACGGAGCGGGAGCAGGGGCAGGTGCCGCCGACGCGCTTGAGCTTCGGCATCTTCTTGATCGCATCCGCCACGCTCATCTCCCCGGAATGGACCTTGCGCAGGGTTTCGGCGTAGGCGCGCATGTCGCGCGTCGTGAGGTACGCCTCCGGCAGGTGCTGCGCCAGGTGGCGCAGGTAGTCGTCCGCGCCCGCGAACGCCTCGCCCTGGGTTCCCACGAGCTGCCACGCCGACTCGCCCTTGCGGCGGAAGAACCGGGGATCGGGCACGTGGATCAGGTCGTCCCAGCTCACGCCGTCGTGCTTGCCGCGCGAGCGCTCCAGCTCCGCCAGCACGGTCTCGACCTTGTCCGGCGTGGCGTGGGCGAACCGGGCGCGCAGGTAGCGCGAGTTGACGTCGCGCGTCATGCGCTGCACTTCCTCGACGTACCGGTCCTGCGCTTCGCGGTTCTTCATGTCCTTGAAACCGAACTTGATGTTGGTGTCGCCACCGCGCTCGTCGCCGAACATCTCCAGCGCGCGGGGGAACCACTTGTTGAACGACTTCTGGATCACCTGCATGGTGACGAGCGGATCGCCGTTCGCCGCCCGCTGCGCCCAGCGCCGCAACGGGATCACGCCCGCCGCCAGATGGAACGCCTCCTCCCGCAGCATCGGCGGCATCGAGTCGGCCATCGGCTTGTACGCGCACACCTCCTGCATCGTGAGCTGGTACTTGCCCACGCGGTCCACGAGCGCCGCGAAGCAGATGTTGTCGATGAACGAGTCGTACTCGAGATTGAACGCGTCGAGCACGTGCGATCCGGTCTGCATCGACAGGATCTCCTCCACCATCTCCTCGCCCTTGACGCCGCCCGACACGTGGTCCCAGTCCTGAGACAAGAGCAGGTGGAACATCTGGTAGCCGTGGCGCAGCTCCTCCGCCATCACACGCAGCACCCAGAACCGGTCCTCCTCGTCGGCGGCGCGGTGGAGCGTGCCGGCATGTTGCTGGATCGAGCCGAACTCGGTCGAGGCCTGCGCCCGGATGATGGCGAGCAGGTGCTTGGCCTGCTCCTCGGTGAGCTGGTCGGGCTGGAGGCGCTTCTTCTCGCCACGCTGATCGCCGATCTGGATCAGGTCCGGAGTGCCGAGCTCGAGCTTGGCGCACAGGCAGAACGCTTCGTCCTTGGGGAAGTACTTGTCCCAGTTCGCGAGCAGCGACTCGTAGTCGGGCATCCAGTGCCGGCGCCAGTGCTCGACCGCGGCGTGATATTTCCGGGGCAGCGTGATCTGCTCGACGTTCATGCCGTTTTCCCACGCGCGGCGACTTTGAGCTCGAGCGCCCGGAGCGACGACGGCGCGAACCCCATCGCGTTGAAGAACCCCGCCACTCCCGACTCCCGCTCGTCGACCAGCGTGCGCACGTCGGTGACCCCGGCGCGCTCGAAGTGCTGCAGCAGCGCGTCGAACAGCAGCTTGCCCAGGTCGCGACCGCGGAAATCGGGATCGATGCCGAGGCGCTCGATCCACCCGCTCGGCTGCTCCAGCCCGAACTCTCCAGCCCGCACGTCGCCCAGCATGAAGCCCACGACCTTGCCGTCCACCTCGGCGACCTGCGACGCCTCCGGATCCCGCCGCAGGTAGTACCCGACGCGCTGTTCCCAGAACTCCGGCCGGTAGCGCCCGGTGATCCGCTCGTCGATGCGCACGACGCTTCCGATGTCGAGCTCGTCCAGCGGGCGCACGCGAGTTTGCGACTGGAGCTCGGGCATGGTTTCGATTCCCCCGGTGGGACGCGCAGAATTCGCAAGAAACACTAGCAGTTTTCGGGACCGCCGGCACGCCCCCGGAACGATCGGGCCGGCGCAACATGATTCTGACGTCCCGCTGCGACGTGATGATGTCCCCGCGCTGGACATCGGACGATGCGGAGCAAGGAAGCCTGGCGGCCGCGCGGGCGCTGCGTTCTTGACCCTGGCCGGGCGACCTCCTTACATTGCCACCCATGATCTTCGGCGTGCCGATTGCCGCCGTCCGGCGCGGTGCGCGCTCGGCGGCCAGGCGAGGCCGATGACGATGGCGGAACTCGACGACTCCCACCGCCACAAGCCGCTGCGGCGGATCCTGCTGCTTCCGGCCGTGCTGCTGCTGTTGCTGGTCGTGATGCCTTGGGCGCTCGGGTACACCGAGGACCGCTGGCTCGAGGCCCGGCTCCATCACTTCGTCCAGCTCGTCGACTCGATCATCACCGCGCTGCTGGGCATCTGGATTCTCACCATGCTCCGGCGCCAGCAGGAGCTCACTCGCCGGCACGTGGAGGAGCTGCAAGCGCTCTCGCTCACCGATCCGCTCACCGGGCTAGGCAACCGGCGCGCGTTCGAGCGCGACCTGGAGCTGGCGCTCAAGCGCTCGCAGCGCACCGACACGCCGCTGGCGCTGCTCTATCTCGACGTCGACGAGATGAAGCGGGTGAACGACCTGTTCGGGCACGTCGTCGGCGACGAGACGCTGCGAGCCCTGGGCGCCGTGCTGCGCTCGTCGTCGCGGATCGGCATCGATTCCGCCTACCGGGTGGGCGGCGACGAGTTCGTGATGGTGCTTGGGGCCGACGCCAGTGGCGCGGAGGCGATCGCCGAGCGGCTGCGGAGGAATTTCCGGGAGCGCTCGCCACGCGGCTCGCGCGTGACGGCGGGAGTCGTGGTGTGGGACGGCGAATCACGGGTCCAGCAGCTCATCGACGAAGCCGACACGCGCATGTACCGCCGCAAGCCACGCCTGGGTGCCGCGCCCGCGTAGGAGGTCGGCTAACGCAACGAGCGTGCCGGCCGGGCTACGCCGGCGCGATCCACGGCGCGCGCAGGTGCTCGGCCGGCGAAACCTCGTGCACGACCTCGATGCGCTCGGTCGCCGACCGCATCCACGGCCATTCCCAGCGCACCGGCATTCCCGACTCGACCGCGGGATGCCACTCGCGCTTGGGCTCTTCGCCGACCAGCGCCGCCGCGAAGTCGGGATCCACCGCCTCGGCCGCGCTCCACGACGGGTCGAACGCGCCGCCGTCCCATGCGCGGCGGCGGGGCGCGACGCCGCGATGCGGCTCGAGGTGGCGCGCCAGCCACGACACCAGTCGCGGCCGCAGGTCGGCCATCACGTTGAAGCAGTCGTGCGCGCCCCGGGGGTAGAAAACGATCTCGCGCTCGCAGCGCGCCGCCTCGAAGATGCGCCACGCCTCGGTGCCGGGGGTGATGTGATCCTGGCCTCCCCCCGCGACCAGCAGCGGGCAGGCCAGGTTCGGGAGATCCCGGGCGACCGTGATGCGATCGATCACCTTCTCCATCTCCGCCTCATGGGTGCCGTACAGGGCGGCCAGCTCGCGGCGCATGCCCGCCAGCGTCACCTTCCAGTAGACTTCGACCGAGAACGGCGGGCTCACCGCCGCCACCGCCTTGACGCGCGAGTCGTGGGCCGCCATCCGGATCGCGCAGTGACCGCCCAGGCTCAACCCCACGAATCCCACCGCACCCGGATCGAGGTCGGGGCGGGTCTCGATGTGGTTCAAGATCGCGACCCCCATTGAGCGCGGCTCGCCGACCTGCGACAGCCGGTTGAAGGTCTGCCCCATGCCGGGGCCGTCGAACGTGATCGACGCCAGGCCGCGCCCGAGGAACGCCTCGGACCACCAGTGGAGCTCCTCCTTGACGGCGTTCGTGCCGTTGAACATCACGGCCACCGGCACCGGGCCGGTGGCGCCACGCGGCACCCGCAGGTAACCCACCATGGGGCGGCGGCGGAACATCACCTCGAACCGGGTTGCCGGGGGGTCGTAGTAAGGGGCGCCCTCGGCGTAGGTGCGCACGCAAGCCTCGTGGAGCGCGCGCTTGCGGCCAATGTCCATGAAGATCACGTACTGTGAAAAGTTGTACGCCGCCGACGCGGCCAGGTAGCTCGCGGCGGCGGCGCGGTGGTCCCCGCGCGCCTCCGACGCTCGCCCGGACTGCTCGTTCTCGGCGCCGAGCTGCTCCCAGGCGTCGGCCCACGACTGCAGGCTCGTGATGCGCCCCAGCACGCGTTCCAGGTCCGGCTTCGCGACGCCGGAGTTCAGGAACTGGAGCTTGGCCCAGGACGGCATCTGGCGGGCGGCTCCCAGGCGAAGGCTCATGCGCACGAAGCCGGGACGCAACAGCTGGCTCCGGATCAGGTGCGGGACCAGGGCATCGAGCCGGCCCGTCCGAACCTGGACGCGACCGTGATGGCCGTTCGCCTGCGGGGGCGGCGCGTGCCGGTCGCCGTTCCCGTTGGTGCGTGGCCGCCTGCTCTGCTCCGTGTCGACCGGTTGGCTGCTCATGTCGATTCCCGCGATGCGCCGTCGTCCAAAGGTGTGTACGCCTCCGCTATCCCTGTGGATGCATTGGATATGCCATGCGATTGGATGCAAGCGTCGCCGGTTCCTCGCGGAACCGCGCGGGAGCGAAGATGATTCGGACCCGACCGGGGTCGAAACGCCCGAAGCGTGGGGCAGACCGCCACCCCTGCGCCCCATTCCCCACACGGTCCGCCACGGCGGCGGGGATTGCCCCAACCGGCTTGCCGCGCCGTGCGGCGCACGAAGGTGTCGAAACGCTTGCCGATCTCACCCCGAGAGCCGGATGACCGTGTGATCGGGCCGGGCTCACGCCCCTGCGGCGACCCGCGGGACCGAGCCGGCGCTCACCCCTCGGCCACCCGCTCCCCGTAGATCTCGCGGAGCCGGGCCCCCAGTGTTCGGCTCGGGAGCGGCCGGCCGTCGATCGAGACGAGCGGCACCACCTGCTGCACCGAGTTCGTCACGAACACCTCGTCCGCCGAGAGCACCTCTTCGCGGCGCACTGGCCGTTCGCGGGTCGTGATGCCGAGCGAGGCGCACAGCTCGAGCACCCGCCCCCGCGTGATCCCCGGCAGGATGCCGCACGAGAGCGGGGGCGTGATGATCAGCCCGCAGGTGACGGCGAACAGGTTGCTGACCGCTCCCTCGAGCACCATGCCCTCCGGGTCGAGGAGCAGCGCCTCGTCGGCGCCCGCGGCGCGAGCCTCGTCGCGCGCGAGCTGGTAGGCCAGCCGGCTCGTGGTTTTGAATCGGCCGAGGGGCCCGGGAGTGAACGGGATCGCCGACATGACCGCCGTCGCCTGCCCCGTGCGCGTGCCTCGCCACAGACGCTCCAGGAGCGGCTCCGCCTCGATCCAGCAGCCGGCGCGGCTGGGCCGGCTCCCCGGAATCCCGCGGGTCACCGTGATCCGTACGACAGCGTCGGCGAGCTCGTTGGCGGCCAGCACGTCACCCAGCGCGGAGGCCAGCACCGAGGGCGAGGGCGGCACGGGGAAGCTCAGCTCGGCGGCGGACAGGACGAGCCGCTCGAGATGGCGGCGCCAGTGCTGGGGCCGCCCCGCTTCCACCCGGACGGTCTCGAACAGCCCCTCGCCGTCGCGCGCCCCCCGATCGAACACCGACAGCAGCGCCTCGCGGCCGCGCGCGATGCGGCCGTTCACCCACACCGCCCGGTCCGGCATGGGCGGATGCGCCCCCCGTCTCACCGTGAGGCGGCCGGCTGGGTCATCTGGCGCGCTAGCATCGGTCACGCCGGCACCGCCGGCGTTGGTGCCAGCAGGACGGGCCCGAGCGTGAGGACGAGCCCCAGCCTCACCCCTTCCGCCTTGTGCAGCGTCTCCAGGTATTCGGCCGCGGGATCCGACTCCACCGTGATCCCGCCCCCTGCCGCGAAATGCAGTGCGTCCCGGGTCACGAGCACGGTGCGGATCGCGATGTTCCAGTCGGCGTCTCCACCAAAATCCACGTAGCCGACGCTCCCTGTATAGATGTGGCGCCGCGTGGGCTCGAGCCGCTCGAGGATCTCGATCGCCCGGATCTTCGGCGCTCCGGTGATCGAGCCGCCGGGGAACGCCGCTCGCAGCAGGTCGAACGCGTCCAGCCCGTCGCGAAGCCGGCCGGTGACGGTCGATGTGAGATGGAACACTTGCGGGAACGTCTCCAGCACGCACAGCTCCGGCACCGCCACCGAGCCGGTCTCGGCGACGCGCCCCAGATCGTTGCGCAGCACGTCGACGATCATCACGTTCTCGGCGCGATCCTTGGCGCTCAAGGCCAGCTCCGCCCCCAGCGTCTCGTCCTCGACGGCGCACGCGCCGCGCGGCCGCGTGCCCTTGATCGGCCGCGCCTCGATTCGCCGCCCGCGCACCTCCAGAAACCGCTCCGGGCTCGCGCAGGCGATCGCGTGATCACCGGCGCCGAAGAACGCTGCGAACGGAGCGGGTGAAACGGTGGCCAGCGAATCGAACACGTCGAGCGCGAGACCCAGGAGGCCGGTATCGCCGCCGCTCGCCGCCGCCACGAGACCACCGTCGGCGGTCCGCTCGCGCGGCTCCATCCCCGGCCTCGAGCCTCCCGGCCGGCCCGCCGGGTGAGGAAGCGTCCAGCGCTGGGAGAGGTTGGCCTGGAAGATGTCTCCGCGGCGAATGTGGTCCTGCACCATCTCGACCGCGCGGCAGTAGCCCTCGGGTGAAAACGTGGAACGCGCGAGCCGGGCGCTGCCGGCGGCCGCCGGCTCGCGCGATCCCGGCGCATGGTTTCCCTCGGGCGCCGGCGCGCCCCGGCCCGGAGCGCGGGCTCCCTCGATTCGGCGTGCGAACTCCTCGCCCCGCGCCTCGGCCCTGCGCCGCGCTTCCGGGCCCGCGAGCGGCAGGCCGCTCGAGAACAGCCACGCCTCGCCCGATGCGTGGTCGAAGGCGCCGACCACGTCGTAGAGCCCCAGCACGAAATCCGGCAGGCCGAGGTCGTCGGCGGCGAGAGCCGGGATCCGCTCGAGCCGCCGCCCGAAATCGTAGCTCCAGTAGCCGACCGCGCCGCCCGTGAATGGAACGCGCGGAAGCCCGCCGTCTTGAAGCCGGTCGCCGGGATCTCCGCGGTCGCGAACGTGACTGTGCCCGTCGCTCCCGGCCCGCTGTGCCGCTCGACCGCGCCACGCGGCGAGCGCCGCGTCCCAGTCGCCTCCGCGGTACACCTCGAACGGGTCGGCGCCGAAGAACGACCAGCGCCCGCGAGGGTCGCGCAGCGAGGAGTGCAGCAGGAACGGGTAGGGCAGCCGCGCCAGAGCCCGCAGCGCCAGCCGCGGATCGCGAACGTCCAGCGGTCGAGCGACGAGGGGGTCGTGGAACGTGGACATGCGCGGGAGCGTAGGAGCGCCCATCGAGGCGGTCAACGGCGGCCGGCGGGTTCGCGCCCGAGTTGCCGCGTGCCGGTTGATCTCCCGCCACACGCGGCGTACGTTTGCCGTCGCGTGCGCACGGATGCGCCACGCATGGCTCGTCCCGCACGGAGGCGCCCTCCTGAGCACTTGCCTCGTCCATTCCGGAACCGTGGTGTGCATGGATCGCGCGGGCACGATCGCCCGCGGCGACGTGCTGGTCGACGGCCGCGCGATCGCCGCCATCGGTCCGGATGCCGCCGCCCGACTGCCGGACCGGCGCCCCGATGTCTCCTACGACGCCACGGGCGCGTTCGTGCTGCCGGGCCTCGTGCAGGCGCACCTGCATCTGTGCCAGACCCTGTTCCGCGGCCGGGCCGAGCAGTCCGACCTGCTCCGCTGGCTGCGCGAGTCGATCTGGCCGTTCGAAGCCGCGCACACCGAAGACTCGATCGCCGCCTCGGCCCGGCTCGGCCTGCTCGAGCTCCTGGCGGGAGGCGTGACGTGCGTCAACGACATGGGCACCGTGCACCACGGCGATGCGATCGCCGCCGTGCTGGAGGCGACCGGCATGCGCGCGGTGTTCGGCAAGGCGCTGATGGACCGGGGTGAGGGCGTGCCGGCCGGGCTGCGCGAGAGCTCGAAGCAGGCGATCGACTCCGCGCTGGCGCTGGCGCGCCGGTGGAACGGGGCGGCGGAGGGCAGGCTGCGCGCCTCGCTGGCGCCGCGCTTCATCCTGTCGTGCAGCGAGCCGTTGTGGCGCGACGTCCGTGACGCCGCGCGCGAGCGGGATCTGCTCGTCCACACCCATCTCGCGGAGAGCCCGACCGAAGCGGCCGAGGTGCGCGCAGCCGTGAACGACACCGCGGCGCACTACTTCGCGGCGCACGACCTGCTGAGCCCGCGCTTCGTCGGCGCTCACGGCGTCTGGCTCGATCCCGGCGAGCTTTCGGCGATCGCCCGCGCCGACGCTGCGCTCGTGCACTGTCCCGGCTCGAACCTCAAGCTTGGCGCCGGATTCGCGAGCGTGCCGGCGTGGAAGCGCGCCGGGGTGCGCTGCGGGATCGGCTCCGACGGCGCCGCGTGCAACAACCGGCTCGACGCGTTCCACGACATGAGCCTCGCCTCCGGGATCTCGCGCGCCACGCATCCCGACCGGCCGCTGTCGGCGCGGGAGGTGCTGTCGCTCGCAACGCTCGACGGCGCGGCGGCGCTGGGTTGGGACGCGGCGATCGGCTCGCTCGAGGTCGGCAAGCAGGCCGACCTCATCGTCGTCGATGCCTCCGGAGCCCATCTCGCGCCGTTCGCGGCGCACGACCCGTACGTGGCGCTGGTGGAGGCGGCGCGAGCCACCGACGTGAAGCTCACCATGGTCGCCGGACGCATCCTCTATCGGGACGGAGCGTGGTCGACGCTCGATCCCGAGCGCGTGGTCGCTGAAGCGCGCGCCGAAGCGCTCGGCCTGATGCGGCGCGCGGAGCCGGCGTGAGGCGCGGAAGCCGAGGTCGAACGCCCGCGCCGCGCGAGCTCCGGCGCCGGCCCTACTCGATTTTCACCGCGCCGGGGCCGGCGCTCTTGAAGCGATCGAACACGGCGGGGTCGTGGCCCGGCACGATGAGACGCCGCGCCGAGGCGAGCTTCTTCATCCGATCCTGGGCTGCCAGGTTCGACTTGGCGTCGAGTGTCTGGGCGATGGCGGCGTGCTGTTCGAGGTTTTCGTAGAGATAGAGGTTGTCCGAAGCGACGACGACCGTCCCCTTCGCGGTGTGCACGCCGACGTATTGCGACGCGTAGGTGTGCTTCCCGCCGGTGTAGGCGGTGATGCCGGGCAGGAGTTCCTGCGCATCGCCTTCCACCAGCTTCACCCGTCCCGCCCGGTTCAGAGTCGCGAGCATCGCGGCATCCAGCGTGTCGATGGCGGAATGCAGCGGTGTCCCGTCGGCGCCGACGTGATACTCGTACTCGGCGCGCTGAATCCAGATCCGCGCGTTTGGAAAGAGGTCGGCTCCGTCCAGATGATCCCAGTGGACGTGAGACACGATGATGTCCGTGATGGAGTCCGGCGAGACGCCGAATCGTTGGACCGCCTCGGAGGGGCGCACGAAGCCTTTGGGTTTCCACGAATCGATGAATTTCTGCCGATAGAAGCCGGCGTCCACCAGCACGCGGCGCCCCGCGGGTCCCTCGAGAAGCCAGAACATCATCGCGATGTCGATCGTGCGCGTCGTGTCGGCGCCGGCCACCAGATAGCGGACCGGAAACGCGGGCACCGTTGCGTAACGGAGGGCATAGACTTCCCACACCGGCGCGCGCGAAGCGGCAACGGCCCCTCTCCGGTCGCTCGCGGTCAGCGCAACGGCAGTGATCGCGGCGGCCACCACCAGCACCCGAAGCATGCGGATCAAGGACTCCATCCGTCAGGTCAATGCCAGATACTCGTGCGCGAGTCGCACCACCATCGATCCCTCACCCACGGCGGATGCCACGCGATTCATCGCGCCGGCGCGCACATCGCCGGCGGCGAACACGCCAGCGACGCTGGTCTCGAGCGGGAGCGGCTCGCGAGACTCCTTCCAGACGCGTTCGTACGCGTCGGCCGCAATCAGATCCCGACCGGTGAGGACGAATCCCTTTGCGTCACGCAGGACGTCGGGTGGGAGCCAGTCGGTTCGCGGCCGGGTGCCGATGAACACGAACAGCGCATCGGCTTCCTCCACCTGACAGGCTCCATCCTGCAGCGACCTGAGCGCGACTCGTTCCACGTGACCCTCGCCATCGACGCGGTCTACTTCCGTCCGGGGCCGCAGCCGGATGTTCTGCGTCTTCTCGATCTGATCGATCAGGTACTGCGACATGGTCTCGCGCAGCGTCTCGCGGTGTACCACGATCTGCACCTCCCGGGCGTAGCGCGCCAGATGCAGGGCGCCCTGGCCCGCCGAGTTCCCGCCGCCGATGACGAGCACGCGCCGGCCGGCGAACGCCGGAGCTTCCGTGGTCGCGGCACCGTAGTACACCCCCGCGCCGGTGTGCTCGGCCACGCCGGTCGCGGGATGCTCGCGATAGATCATGCCGGTGGCGGCCAGCATGGTCCGCGTGACGAGCTCGCGGCCGTCGGTGAGCGTCAGGCGCTTGTGTCCCGCGTCGATCGAGATTCCGGTCACCTCGAGCGGCGCGAGCACCTCGGCGCCGAGCCGCTGCGCTTGCGTCAGGGCGCGGCGCGTCAGTTCGCTGCCGCTGACACCGGCCGGAAACCCGAGATAGTTCTCGATTCGCGCGCTCGATCCCGCCTGCCCACCCGGCGCGTGCCGGTCGAGCAGCAGCGTCCGCAGCCCCTCGGATGCGCCGTACACGGCGGCCGCGAGCCCGGCGGGACCGGCGCCGACGATCACGAGGTCGTAGAGGTCGAACGCCGCCGAGAGCGATCGGCCGAGGCGCTCGGCCACCTGGCGGGGCTCCGGGTTGCGAAGCACGAATCCGTCTTCGAACAGCAATGCCGGAAGCTCGTCGGCGGCGACCCCGGCCGCGTCCAGCAGGGCGCGCGTGGCGGGATCCCGCGCGACATCGAGCCAGCGATACGGAATGAGGCTGCTCGCCAGGAAGTTCTTGATGGCATGCGATCGGGGCGACCATTGGTGGCCGACCAGCCTCAGTCCGGTCGCTTCGGGAAGCGACTCCGCCTGCCACGCGTCGAGGAGATCGTCGATCACGGGGAACAGACGCTCCTCGGGGGGATCCCACGGCTTCGAGAGATAGTGATCGAGATGCGCTTCGTTGATGCCCTTGACGGCCGCTTCGATGTCCGAGTAGGCCGTGAGCAGGACGCGCCGCGCCAGCGGGTACACTTCGCGCGACCGGGCGAGCACTTCGTTCCCCAGCATGCCGGGCATGCGCTGATCGCTGATCACCATCGCCAGCGAGTCTCCGCGGCTCTTGAGCTCGCGAGCGGTCTCCAGCGCCTCCTGCCCCGATTTCGCGCTCATCACCGTGTACTGCTCCCGGTACTGGGAGCGCAGGTCGCGGCGCACGGCGGCGTGCACCTGCGGCGCGTCGTCGACGATGAGGAGCACCGGCTTGTTCACGACGGGCCTCGGACCGCGTCGCTCTCGGCGGGCGGCAGCACGACCCGGAATTCCGTCCGGCCCGGCTGCGACTCGACGGTGATTTCGCCGTCGTTGTGGCGGACGAGGCGCCGGACGATGTCGAGACCCAGGCCGGTGCCTTGGCCCACCGGCTTGGTCGTGAAGAACGGGTCGAAGATCCGCTCGCGGATCTGGGCGGGGATGCCGGATCCGTTGTCGACGATGCGAACGACCACGCGCTGCCGCTCGCGGTTCGCCCGCACCTCGACGCGGCCGGAGTCAGGAATGGCGTCGAGCGCGTTATCGATCAAGTTCGCCCAGATCTGGTTGAGCTCGCCGACAAAGCCGCGGACTCGCGGAAGGTCGGGTTCCACGTCGATGACCACGGCGGCCGACTTGTTCCGCGCCTTCGCTCTGAGCACGGCGACTGTATTGCCGAGACTCTGGATCAGATTCACCGGCTCGGCGATCGCTGCCTGATCCATGTGTGTGAAACCCTTGATCGCCGTCACCAGATCCGAGATGCGGGTTGCGGACTCCCGGATCTCGGCGGCGAGGCTGCGAACCGAACATCCGGCGGCGGCCCATCGCAGCCCTGCGTTCAGCGTGGGTCCCGGGACTGCTCCGGCCAAGCGGTCGAGTGCGTCGATGGTCACCCCGGTTTCGGCAAAGGTTTCGGCGGCGACGACGTCGAAGCCGTGATCGGCGAGCCAATCGGCAATGGCCTCCTCGCGTTCGGCCTGTTCGATGGGCGACCGCACGCCCGGCACGCGCGTCGCCACGCAGGACTCGCGAACGGCGTCGATGGCGGCGAGCTGCGCGTCGGTCAGCCGGGACGCGCCGAGGGTGCGCGCCGCCCGCTCGGCGTCCTCCAACCTGCCCTGGAGCAGCGTCGCGTTGCGTTCGATCGCGGACGCAGGGTTGTTCAGTTCGTGGGCGAGTCCCGCGGACAGCTTCCCGAGCGAGATCATCTTCTCGTCGTGCAGATCGCTCGAGGTGAAGGCGCGGGCGCGATCGAGCATGGTGTGGACGAGGAGCGACGTGACCTCGTGGCACTCGCGGATCATGGCGCGGAAATCGTCGCGAGGCACCGCCAGGATCGCCGACGGCTCCTGGGCGACCGTATCGCCCGGTGGCTTGACGAGGCGGGAGTAGGGAAGTAGCCCCGTGACGTCGCCATCCCGCCATTCCATGATCTTGTGCAGGCCGGCGCCGCGATCGACATAGATGGCGATGCAGCCTGACAGTACGACGTACAGGTTCTCGACCTTGACGTTCTTGGCGGTCAGCACGTCGCCAGTGTCCAGGTGTCGAAGGGATCCGTGCGAGGCGAGCCACGCCAACTCCTCGCGAGGCGCGGTACCGATGGTCCGGTGTGCTGCCAGCCGATCGACGAGATCGGGTTCCGTCATGAGCGAGTCACTCCTTGGGGGCTGAATGGTGCATCAGCGGCCGCGGCGGTGCACGAGAGTAGCCGAACGGAGCAGGTCATCGCATGGACGTTTCGCCCGAAGCCGGCCGCAGCTGACTCGACGTAGCGTGCATCGCGGATGATGCTACATTCCGCCATGTGCCACATCCTTCGACCAAGGCCGAGATCCTCGCGGCGCTGGAGTCCAACGCCCAGGGCATTGCGCAATTCTTCTCGAGTCAGCCCGACTCGATGATCTTCACCGGCGACCTGGAGCATTGGGGTCCGGCTCATCACCTGGTTCACCTGACCCGGGCCAGTGACGCCGTGCAGCGAGCGTTGCGCTCTCGAACGCTTCCGCCCCATCCCACGGGACGGTCCAGAACCTACGCAGCGGTGCGGGATCACGCCACGGCCTCGCTCGGCGCGACGTCCAAGGAGCGGCTGCTCGAGATGGGGCGGGTTGTCGTGATCGCACCCGACGTCAGCCGAGACGATCTCGTGAAGGCGTTCGTGACTGCGAGTGAGGAACTACGAGCGGCGGCGGCGGAGTGGAGCGAGGAGGCGCTGGATCGGTACTCGCTCATTCACCCGCTCATGGGCGAGCTGACGGTGCGCGAGATGCTGCTGTTCTTCGTCGTGCACGAGCGGCATCATTTGAAGTTGGTGCGCACGAGGCTCGAGGCGAACCGCATGGACGTGCCGCCGGCCGGACAACCCGGCTAGTGGCCTGTAACGCGTGACTTGGTACCAGGTCGAATCCGATGGCGCGGGTTGCGGTAGACCCACTTGATCGGGATCGCGTCGTCGTTGTACTTGCGGATGTACCGCAACAGCTTCTGGCTGAGATCGCGCTTGGAAGTAAACACCCCGCGTGCAATCACGTCGCGTTCGATCTGGGAGAACCAGATCTCCATCTGGTTCAACCAGGACGAGTAGGTGGGAGTGTAGTGAAGCTGCACCCGCGGGTGCTCCTCCAGGAACTGCCGCACCAGTTGGGTCTTGTGCGCCGCGAGGTTGTCGGCGATCACGTGGATCTCCCGACGCCGGGGTTGGTGAGCGACGATCTGGGTGAGAAAGGCGACGAACTCCACGCTCGTGTGCCGCG
>Ga0066710_100000279_pt1 | contig 28209 bp, 20 predicted proteins | sample GraSoiAngelo_159_FD_79666 | JGI IMG/M metagenome (GOLD analysis project Ga0066710, IMG submission 79666) | Grasslands soil microbial communities from the Angelo Coastal Reserve, California, USA - 14_1009_16_40cm | ecosystem: Environmental > Terrestrial > Soil > Grasslands | place: USA... | reverse complement strand
CACGACCGCCGCGCGCTCGACCTTGGAGCCCTGGTGCATGAACAGTTCCACCAGCGAGCGGATCATCTCCGGCGGCAGGTTGTCGACGCAGAAGTAGCCGGCGTCCTCGAACACGTTCATCGCGGTCGACTTGCCGGCGCCCGAGAAGCCGGTGATCACGACGAAGTCCTGCAGGCGCGACTCCACCACCGGCCGCGCGGCCTTGTCCGCCGCTCGCCGCTCGGAGCCGGCCCGCAGCGGACGCAGTGGTCTGAGCACCGGCATCGTCTCCATTTTGCCCGCGATGCCGGACGGCCGCGTCGCCTTCCGGGAAGCTTTTGGCTCGCGCCTCATCCCGCGCGGTGCAGGTTGCCGTACAGCTCGCGCGCCACCTTCGCCGGCAGGCCCGGGACCGCCTGAAGCTCCTCGCGGGAGGCCGACACGATCGCCTCGGGGGAGCCGAAGTGCGCCATCAGCGCCCGCTTGCGGGCAGGGCCGATGCCCGGCAGCTCATCGAGCAGCGAGCTCGTCATCGCGCGATCGCGCCGGCTGCGGTGATGGGCGATCGCGAAGCGGTGTGCCTCGTCGCGCACGCGCTGCAGCAGCTGCAGCTCGGGAGTGCGATGGTCGAACGTGAGCGGGGCGCGGCGCCCGGGCAGGTACAGCTCCTCGATGCGCTTGGCCAGCGCGGCCACGGCCACGCCTCGGTCGCGAAACTCGCGCAGCGCGGCGAGGCCCGCCCCGAGCTGGCCCTTGCCGCCGTCGATCACCACCACGTTGGGAAGCGCGGCAAAGCTCGCGTCGTAGTCGAGATCGTGCGGGGAGATGTCGAGCTGGCGCTGCCACTGGGCCAGGCGCCGCGCGAGCACCTCGCCCATGGCCGCGTAGTCATCGGAGCTGCCGCGCAGGCTGCGGATCCTGAAGCGGCGGTAGTCGGACTTCTTCGCGGCGCCGCCCTCGAACACCACCATCGAGGCGACGGTGTGCGTGCCGCCGAGATTCGAGATGTCAAAGCACTCGATGCGGATCGGCGGAACATCGAGCCCCAGCGCCCGCTGCAGGCCCTCGAGCGCCTCCACGCGACCCTGGCGGCGGCGCTCGTTGCGCAGCTGCTCCTGGTCCAGGGCCAGGCGCGCGTTGCGCTCGGCGAGCTCCAGGATCCTGCGCTTCTCGCCACGCTCGGCCGCGCGCAGCTCCACCGGCCCATCGCGACGGCTGGCCAGCGCGGCGGCCAGCGCCGGGCGCCCCGCCAGCTCGCGCTGCACCACCAGCAGCGCCGGGATCGACCCATGCCCGTCGTAGTACTGCAGCATGAACTCCTCGCCCACCTCCGCCGGCTCGCGCTCGGTCTCGTTGGCCAGGTAGAAGGACTGGCGGTCGCTCAGCACGCCGTCGCGCACCTGAAACACCTGGGCGTTGGCGTCGCGGCCGTCGACGGCGACCGCCACCGCGTCGAACGTGCCGACCGACTCGTTGGCCACGCGGCGGCGCTCGAGCAGCGCGTGCACGGCGCGCAGCCGGTTGCGCTCGAGCGTCGCCTGCTCGAACTCCTCCGCCGCGGCCGCCTGCCGCATGCGCGCCTCCAGGTCCCGCTCGATCGCCTTGAAGCGGCCGCACAGGAAATCGATCACGCCGTCGATCGATGCGCGGTAGTCCTGCTTGGAGACGTAGCCCACGCACGGCGCCTCGCAACGCTTGATGTAGTAGTCCAGGCACGGGTTGCCGCTGCGGCGCCCCGGCTCGGGGCCGGTGCACGAGCGGAACATGAACACCTTCGCGAGCACCTCGAGCGTCCCACGCACGCGCTTGGCGTTGGAGTAGGGCCCGAAGTAGGCCCTGCCCGGGCGATGGCGCTCGCGCGTGAAGTACACGCGCGGGAAGTCCTCGTCCAGCGAGATCGCGATGAACGGGTAGGACTTGTCGTCGCGCAGGCGGATGTTGAAGCGCGGGCGGTGTTGCTTGATGAAGCTCTGCTCCGCCAGCAGCGCCTCCGCCTCCGAGGCCACCACCACGAACTCCACGCGCACGACGCTCGCGATCATCTCCGCGTGCCCCGGGCTGCTGGGCACCTGCGCTTTGGAGAAATGCGAGGCCACGCGCTTGCGCAGCGACTTCGCCTTGCCCACGTAGAGGACGCGGCCGCCGGCGTCGCGAAAGATGTACACCCCGGGCTGGTCGGGCAGCGCGCGGCGCTGCTCGGCGAGGCTCGCGCCCTCGCTCGCGGCGTCCGTCAGCGTCTCGCTCGCAGCCATCCTTCCGAGGATAGGCTCCAGCCCGACCGCGTTCAGTAGCTGCGCGCGTGACGGATCACGGCCAGCACGGCGTACACGACCAGGCCCACCAGCACGAACCACACGAGCTCGCCGAGGCTGGTCTGCCACATGCGTTTCTGGGCGAGGACCGCGAAGCCGGCGACCGCGATCGCCCCATACAGCAGCGCGCGGAAGCGGTCGCCGAGGCCGTACAGGTTGATGCGGTATTCGCGGTACATCCTCAGACCGAGATAGCCGATCGCGACACCGAACACCACGAACAGGGCCGCTTCGAACGTTTTCGCCGCACGCCCGCCACCCGGGATCGCGAACACGGCGGCGGCGATCAGCAGCACGATCGCGACGTTGCGAAGGTTCTTCGCTCGATCCACAGAGCAAGTGTAGGCGGCCCGCTGCGGCGTCAGTCGATCAAGCTCTCGAGGCGCGCATACGCCTCCTCCACTGCGCGCCGGGCGGCCGTGTGGCGCGCCTGCGACTTGGCCGACTCGTAGCGCGTCGCCCACGCCGCCGGGTCGGCAAGCTCGTGCTCGAGCGCGCTCAGCGCGGCTTCGGCGGCCTCGATCGCCTGCTCGGCCCGGCGCTGCTCGCGCAGCCTGTTCTTGGACGGCTCCTGCGGACGCGGCATGGCCCGCGCCGCGGCGCCCGGCGTGCCGCGGGCAGCGCGGGCGCCGCGCTCGCGCGCGGTGGAATGTCCCGCACGCGAGGGCCGAGAGCCCGCGGGCCCGGACCCGTTGGCCGCGCCCGCCCGCGCGCCGGCGACCGGGCCGGCGCGGGCGGGTTCCGCGACGCGCGCCTCGCCCGCGCGCGCCTCGCGCACGCGCACGTACTCCGGCCAGCCGCCGGCATAGCTGTGCAGCGTTCCATCCTCGACCGCAACCGTGCGCGTGCCCACGGCGTCCAGCAGCGCACGGTCGTGCGAGACGAGCAGCACCGCGCCGGTGAACGCGCGCAGCGCGTCCTCCAGCGCCTCCCTGCTCTCGATGTCCAGGTGGTTGGTGGGCTCGTCGAGGATCAGCGCGTTGGCGCCCGAGCGCACCAGGATCGCCAGCGACAGGCGCCGGCGCTCGCCGCCGGACAGGCTCTCGAGCGGCTTCTGCGCCTCCTCGCCGGAGAACAGGAAGCGTCCCAGCAACGCGCGCGCCTTGCCCGGGGTCAGTCCGGTCGCGCGCTGGGTCGCCTCGAGCACCCGCTCGCCGGGGGGCCCGCCTGCGCCCAGCTCCTCCCCGTGCTGGGAGAGGTAGCCGATCTTCACGTTGTGCCCCGTGCTCAGCTTCCCCGCAGCGAGCTCGCGGCGACCCGCGAGGGTCTCGATCAACGTCGTCTTGCCCGCCCCGTTGGCGCCCACGAGCGACACGTGCTCCCCGCGCTCGAGCCACAGCTCGGCGGGGTCGAGCAGGACGCGTGCCGAGCGCCCGTCTCCGACCTCGATGCGCCCGTCGCTCAGCTCGAAGATCACGCGCGCCGAGCGCCCGGGCTGTGAAAAGGAAAACTCGAGGCTGCGGGCGGGGGCCGACCGATCGGAGATCGGCCAGCGCTCGATGCGCTCGAGCTTGGCGAGCTTCTTCACGCGCGACTGCGCCTGGCGCGCCTTGGTGGCCTTGTAGCGGAAACGCTCGATGAAGCGTTCCATGCGCGCGATCTCCTGCTGCTGAGCCGCGATCGCCCTGCCGAGGGCGAGCTCGCGGGCGGCGCGCTCCTTGCGCCACTGGTGCCAGCTGCCGGCGAAGTAACGCGACCTGGTCGCCTCGATCTCGAGCACCGAGGTGCCGATCGCCTCCAGGAACCAGCGGTCGTGCGCCACCACCACGACGGCCGCGTCGAGGCCCAACAGAGTCTGCTCGAGCCACTCCAGCGACTGGATGTCCAGGTGGTTGGTGGGCTCGTCGAGCAGCAGCACGTCCGCCCCGGTGGCCAGCGCTCGCGCGAGCGACGCGCGCGTGAGCTCGCCGCCGGAGAACGTGGCCAGCGCGCGATCGAGGTCTTCCTCGCCGAAGCCCAACCCCCGCGCCATGGCGCTGGCGCGGTCACGCCACAGGTAGCCGCCGCGCGCCTCGAGCAGCGCCTGCTCGCGCGCGTAGCGCGACAGCAGCGCCTCGTCGGCGCTGCCCGCCGCCATGCTCGCCTCCAGCCGCGCCAGCTCCGACTCGATCCGCAGCTCCTCCGCGCAGCCGGACAGCACGTACTCGCGCAGCGGCACGTCGCGCTGGCGCGGAGGGCGCTGGTCGTGCAGCGCCACGCGCGCCCCCTTGGCCACGCTCAGCTCGCCGCGGTCGATCGCGCTCTCGCCCGCCAGCATCCTCAGCAGGGTCGTCTTGCCGGCGCCGTTGCGTCCCGCGAGCGTCATCCGCTCGCGCCGCTCCACCTTGAACGAGACGCCGCGCAGCAGCGGACGTCCGGACACGTCCTTGTGCAGGTCCGATGCGGTCAGCAGAGCCATCGGTGAGTGATGGTAGGCAGCGACCCAGTCCAGCGGGCCTGCGCTAGCATCCCGCAGCGTGCGCAGGGCACTGATCACGCTCTCCTTGCTCGCGCTGCTGACGACGCTCGTGCTCGCGCCCGCGGCGGCGGCGGAAAACGACGGGCGCGGCTTCTATGGGGCCACGAACGACAAAGTCGTGACCAACGCCGGCTTCATCATGATCGCGTGCTTCCCGCTGCTCGTGTTCGCGCTGAGCATGCTGCAGCGCCGGCTCGAGAAGCGCAAGCAGGCGCGCAAGGCGGCCAGGGCGGAGCTCGGCGACGCCGACTGGCGCGGGGGCTGGTAGAGCGCGCCCGCGCTGCCGCGCGGTGAGCCGCCGATGAGCCAGCCCGACGCTGTCCGCTACAAGCGGCGCGGCAGCGCCGCTCTGATCACGATCGACCGCCAGCACAGGCGCAACGCCGTCGACGGACCGACCGCCGCCGCGCTGCACGACGCGTACGTGCGCTTCGCCGAGGACGCCGGCGCGCGCGTGCTCGTGCTCACGGGCGCCGGCGAGGTCTCGTTCTGCGCCGGCGCCGACCTCAAGGCGACCGACACGTTCGTCGAGCGGCTGAGCTCGGCCGAGGGGCCGATGGGATTCACGCGGCTGACGCCGCCCAAGCCCACGATCGCCGCGATCTCCGGCTTCTGCCTCGCAGGCGGCCTCGAGCTGGCGCTCTGGTGCGACCTGCGCATCGCCACCGAGACCGCCACGCTCGGCTATCCCGAGCGCCGCTGGGGAGTGCCGCTGATCGACGGCGGCACGCAGCGGCTTCCGCGCATCGTCGGCCTCGGCCGCGCGCTCGACCTGATCCTCACCGGGCGCATGATCGGCGCCGCCGAGGCGCTGGCGATGGGGCTGCTGACGGAGGTGGTCCCGCCCGGCGCGCACCTGCGGCGGGCGCTCGCGCTGGCCGAGGGGCTGGCGCGCTTTCCCCAGCGCACTATGCTCGCCGACCGCCGCGCCGCGATCGAGGGGCTCGGCATGACGCTCGCCGAGGGTCTCGCGCTGGAGGCTCGGGCCGGGCCGGAGGTGTTCGAGGACGGCGCCCGCGGCGCGGCCCGCTTCGCCGCCGGCGAGGGGCGCGGGGGGGCGGGCGCGGGCGCGTAGTACGCTCTCAGGCGCGATGGCCTACTTCGTCACCGGAGCGACCGGGTTCATCGGTCGCCGCCTGATCGAGCGCCTGCTGGACAAACGCCAGGGCCGCGTGTACGTGCTCGTGCGCGCTGCATCGATGGAGCGTCTGGAGGACATGATCGAGCGCTGGAGCGTCGTCGCTGGCCCCGCGGCGGCGAAACGCGTGCAGCCGGTGATCGGCGATCTGCGCCGCCCGCTGCTCGGGGTGGAGCACGAGCAGGTGGCCGAGCTGCGGGGGAAGATCGTGCACTTCTTCCACCTCGCCGCCGTGTACGACATGACCGCGCCGGCCGAGCTGAACACGGCGGTAAACGTCGGCGGCACCACCCACGCGGTGGAACTGGCGCGCACTCTGGAGGCGAAGCACCTGCACCACGTGTCCTCGATCGCCGTCGCCGGCGAGTACCGCGGCACCTTCGAGGAGTCGATGTTCGACGAGGGCCAGAAGCTGCCCTCGCCCTACCACCGCACCAAGTTCGAGTCCGAGCGGATCGTGCGCGAGCAGCCGTACGTGCCGTGGCGCGTGTATCGGCCCGCAATCGTCGTCGGCGACTCCCAGACCGGGGAGATGGACAAGATCGACGGGCCGTACTACTTCTTCAAGGCCATCCAGCGCATGCGCCGGCTGCTGCCCGAGTGGCTCCCGCTGGTGGGGGTGGACGTCGGCAACACCAACGTCGTGCCCGTCGACTGGGTGGTGGCGGCGGTGGACCACATCGCGCACGAGCCCGAGCTGGACGGTCGCGCCTTTCACCTCACCGACCCCCGCCCGCAGCGGGTCGACGACCTGTTCAACGAGTTCGCCGCCGCCGCCCACGCGCCGCGCTTCGCGGCCAGCATCGACAAACGCCTGACCGACATCGTGCCGAAGTGGCCGCTGTCGCTGGCGCTGCGCGTGCCCCCGCTGCGCCAGGTGCGCCGCCTGGCGCTGCACGAGCTCGGGATCCCCGGGCAGGTGCTCGCCCACGTCGACCTGGTGCCGACGTTCGACACCAGCGAGACCGAACGGGCGCTCAAAGGATCGGCGCTGGAACAGCCTCCGCCGCTGCACGAGTACGCCCCGCGCCTGTGGGACTACTGGGAGCGGGAGATGGACGACCTGGCCAAAGGGCGCACGCTCAAAGAGCAGCTGGGCGGCAAGCACATCCTGATCACCGGCGCCTCCTCCGGGATCGGCCGGGCGGCCGGCGTCAAACTCGCCGCCGCCGGCGCCGTGCCGCTGCTGGTGGCGCGCAACGTGGAGCGGCTCGAGGAGGTGCGCGCGGAAATCGTCGCGGCGGGCGGCACCGCGTACGTGTACGCCGCCGACCTCGCCGACATGGAGTCCATCGAGCGCCTGCTCGAGCGCGTCCTGGCCGACCATCGCAACGTCGACGGCCTGGTCAACAACGCCGGGCGCTCGATCCGCCGCTCGATCGCCCTCAGCTACGACCGCTTCCACGATTTCGAACGCACCATGCAGCTCAACTACTTCGGCGCCGTCAAGCTGATCATCGGGCTGATGCCGCATATGCGCGAGCGCGGCTCCGGCCACATCGTCAACATCTCCTCGATCGGCGTCCAGGCCAACCCGCCGCGCTTCTCGGCGTACGTGGCCTCCAAGGCGGCGCTGGACGCGTTCACGCGCGTGGTCGCCTCCGAGGTGGTCGGCGACGGCGTCACGTTCACCACCATCCACATGCCGCTGGTGCGCACGCCGATGATCGCGCCGACGAAGATGTATGACGCGTTCCCCGCCATCACACCCGAAGAGGCCGGCGAGATGATCTGCGAGGCGCTGCGCTCGCGACCCAAGCACATGGGCACGCCGCTCGGGACCTTCGGCGAGGTCGCCTACGCCCTCTCGCCCAAGACCGTCGACCGCATCCTGCACCTCGCGTATCGCGTATTCCCCGATTCGGCCGCCGCCAAGGGCGAGACGGCGATCGACGAGCGGGCCTCGTTCGAGCAGATCGCGATGGCCACGCTCACCAGAGGCGTGCACTGGTAGCAGGCGGCACTCGCAGCCGGGATGCGGCCGTGAGCGATTCGACCTCGACCGACGCCGCGATCGAGGTGTGGGGCCTGTGCAAGCGTTACGGCGCGTTCGAGGCCGTGCGCGGCATCGACATCAGCGTGCGCCGGGGGGAGGTGTTCGGACTGCTCGGCCCCAACGGCGCAGGCAAGACGACCACGGTCGAGATCCTCGAGGGCTATCGCCAGCGCAGCGCCGGCGATGTGTCGGTGCTGGGAGAGGACCCGGCTTCGCGCAAGCGCGCGCTGCGCCAGCGCATCGGCATCGTGCTTCAGTCGGGCGGCATCTACAGCTATGTGACCCCGCGCGAGGCGCTGCGCCACTGGGCGGCGTTCTACCCCGCGCCGCGCGATGTCGAGGAGGTGCTGGCGCTGGCCGGCCTGCAGGACAAGGCCGCGCAGCCGAGCCGCAAGCTCTCCGGCGGGCAGCTGCGGCGGCTCGACTTCGCGCTGGCCCTGGTGGGCGACCCGGAGCTGATCTTCCTGGATGAGCCGACCACCGGCTTTGACCCCGCGGCTCGGCGCAGCGCCTGGGAGACCGTGCGCCGTCTGCGCGACCTCGGCAAGACGATCCTGCTCACCACCCACTACCTCGATGAGGCGCAGGAGCTGGCCGACCGCGTGGCGATCATGAAGGACGGCCGCGTGCTGGCGATCGGGCCGCCGCGGGAGCTCGGCTCGGGCGCCTCCAGCTACCGGGTCGCCTATCGCAACCACGCCGGCGAGCTGATCGAGCGCCAGACCGACGACCCCACGCGGCTGCTCAACGAGCTGACCGCGGAGGCGCTGGCGCGAGGAGAGCGGCTGGAAGAGCTCAGCGTCGGGCGTCCGACGCTCGAGGACCTGTACCTGGAGCTGACCGCCGATGGCTGAGCTGCGCGCACGCCGCGGGCCGAGTGCAGGTCGGGGGATCCCGCTGCTGGCCTGGCGTCAGTACCGGCTGGAGCGGCGCATGTTCTGGCGCAACCCCAGCGCGGCCTTCTTCAACTTCCTGCTGCCGCTGCTGTTCTTGGCCGGCGGCGGCATCATCCTCAGCGGCAACCAGCACGAGCTCAACCGGCTTGTTCCCGCGATCGCCGCCATGAGCGTCATGTCCACCACGTTCACCGCGCTCGCCTATAACATCGTCTTCCTGCGCGAGCGCGGCGTGCTCAAGCGGATCCGCGGCACGCCGCTGCCCACGATCTCCTACTTCGGCGGGGTACTCGCCAACGCCGTCACCAACACCGCGCTGCAGATCGCGATCGTGGTGCTCGCCGGGCGCCTGCTGCTGGGGATCGGATGGCCGCGCGACGGAGTCGAGCTGGCGGTGTTCGCGCTCGCCGGGGTCGTGTGCTTCTGCGGGCTGGGCGTCGCGTTCGCGCATCTGATCCCCAACTTTGAGTCGACCGCCGCCTACGTCAACGCGGTCTTCCTCCCGGTCGTGTTCCTGTCCTTCTACGTGTTCGACTCCAAATCCGCGCCCGCCTTCCTGCGCACGATCGTCGACGCGCTGCCGTTGAAGCCGCTGATCGACGGGTTGTGGGCCGCGATCGTGACCGGCTCGGGGCTCGGCGGCAAGCTCGACGCGCTCGCCGTGATCGCGCTGTGGGGCGCGCTCGGCTGCTACTACGCCATCCGCGGCTTCTCCTGGGAGCAGGCGCGGGCGTGACCTCGGCCGCCGCGCGGACGCCGCCGCGCGCCGCGCGCGCGTAGTAGCCTCGCAAGCGATGGGAACGAAGGCCGTGCGCGTCGAGCCCGAGCCACGCACGATCGACCCGTCGCTGCGCATCGGCGGCGTCGAGCTGGCGGTCGCCGACCTATCGCGCAGCGTCGAGTTCTACGCGCACGCACTGGGGCTGCCGCTGATCGCCCGCGACGAGCAGGCCGCCGCCCTCGGCACGGGCCCCGAACACGCGGCGGCGCTGCGCCTGAGCCGCATCGATGATCCCGTCGCGGCCGCGCCGCACAGCACCGGGCTGTTCCACGTGGCCTGGCTTCACCCCTCACGCGCCGCGCTCGCCGCCACCGTCGAGCGAGTGCTGGAAGCGGGCTGGCCTATTCACGGCGCTTCAGACCACGGTGTCTCGGAGGCGCTGTACCTCAGCGACCCGGATGGACTCGGCGTCGAGATCTACGCCGACCGCCCGCGCGAGCGCTGGCCGCGCCGCGCGGACGGGCGCGGCGTGGAGATGGTGACGCTGCCGCTCGACATCGACGACCTGCTGGCGCAGGCGCCGCTCGAGCCGGCGCCCGAGCTGCCCGCGGCGATCGCGCTAGGCCACGTGCACCTGAAGGTCTCGGACGTGGCGCGCGCCGCCGCCTTCTACCGCGATGCGCTCGGGTTCGCCGAGCAGGCGCGCCTGCCAGGGGCAGCCTTTCTCTCGGCCGGCGGCTACCACCACCACATCGGGCTGAACTCCTGGCAGAGCCGCGGCGCCGGGCCGCCGCCCGCGCGCGCCCCGGGCCTCGCGCGGATCGTCTTCGAGCTCGCCCACGCGAGCGCGCTCGCGCAGCTCGAGGACATGCTCGCGACGGCGACCGGCGGACGCGTTCCCGCCGAGCGCGCACCGGGACGCGTGTGCGTCGAGGATCCCGACGGCAATCGCCTCGCGTTCCTTGCCCGCCCACGCGTTTGAGAAGCGTGGCCGAGGTCGAGAAGCGCGGCCGGGGTTGAGAAGCGCGGCCGGGGTTGAGAAGCGCGGCCGGGTCCGGACGAGGCCAGGCCGCGGACGTCGGTGCGCCCGGCGAGCCAGGCCGCGGACGTCGATCGGCCCGGCGGGCCACTCCGCGTAGCGGCGCCCCGGCCGCCTCGAGCCGGCCACTCCGCGCTAGCGGTGCCCCCGGCCGCCCCGAGCCGGCCACTCCGCGCTAGCGGTGCCCCGGGCCGCCCCGAACCGGCCACTCCGCGTAGCGGCGCCCCGGGCCGCCCCGAGCCGGCCACCGCCACCGCGCGGCTAGCGGCGGCGGCCGGCGGCGAAGCTCTGCACCGGCGGCGCCACCGCGCGCATGCTCGCGCCGACCGCCGCGGCCGCATCCTGGTGCGCGTCCAGCGAGGCCGCCGCTTCGTCCGGGCCGCCCGCGGCGGCGGGCAGGCGGTGCACGCGCGCGGGCTGGGCGGTCTCGCCAGCGTCGGGTGAGAGAAAGCGCTCGAGCGGCGCCAGCTCGCGCACGATCACGTTGATGACCCCTTCGGAGCGCTCCAGCCGGCCCCGCGCCAGCAGCAGCGGCTCGGCTCGCGCGAGCGGACGATGGCGCTCATACGTCGCCCGCGGCACGATCAGGTTGATCGTGCCCCACTCGTCTTCGAAGAGCAGGAAGGTGGTTCCCTTGGCGGTGGCGGGCCGCTGCCGGGCTATGACCAGCCCGGCCACGGCCACCGCGCAGCCGCTCGGCAGGCGCTGAAGCTGCGCGCTGGTGGCCAGCATCGGCAGCTCGATGCGCGGGCGCAGGATCGCCATCGCATGGTCATGCGCCGCCACGCCGGTGCTGGAGTAGTCGGCGATCAGCCGCTGCCAGCGATCCAGCTTGCGCAGGCGCGGCGCCGGTGGCAGCGCCAGCGGCAGCGCGAGCTGCGTGCCCTCGGCGGCCGCTTGGCCGGGGGCGGCGATGCCCAGCCGCCACAGGGCTGCTCGCCTGCCTGCGTCCGCGGTGAGGGTCTCGCAGGCGCCCGACCAAGCCAGCCGCTCGAGCGTGCCGCGCGTAGCGCCGGTGCGCGCCGCCAGCTCGCCGAGGTTGCGGAACGGGCCGCCCTGCTCGCGCTCGGCCACCAGCTGGGTCGCCTCCTCCCTGGTCAGGCCCTTGATGTAGCCCAGCCCCAGGCGCACGCCTCCACGCTCGACCGCGCACTCCACCGCGGAGGCGTTCACATCGACGCCCAGCACGGCTATGCCCCGCTGCTGTGCCTCGTGCACGAGGCTGTCGGGCGCGTAGAAGCCCATCGGCTGCTCGTTCAGCAGCGCGCACAGAAACTCCGGGCCGTGGTGCACGCGCAGCCAGGTCGACTGATAGGCGAGCAGGCCGAAGGCGGCGCTATGCGCCTTGGGGAAGCCAAAGCCGGCGAAGCCCTCGATCATCCCCCACACCCGTTCGGCCACTGCTCGCTCGGCGCCCACATGCCGCATGGCGCCCTCCAGGAAGCGCTCGCGGTGACGCTGGAGCATCTCTTGGGAGCGCTTGCGGCTCATCGCCCGGCGCAGCCCGTCCGCCTCGCCGGCGCTGAAGCCGGCGAAGACCTCGGCGACTTCCATCACCTGATCCTGGAAGATGATCGTTCCCAGCGTGTCCTTCAGGATCGGCCGCAGCGCGGGGTGCTCGTAGGGGATCTCATATGCGGGGTCCTCGCGCAGGCGCCGGCGGCGCTCGATGTAGGGGTTGATCGCCCCGCCCTGGATCGGGCCCGGGCGCACGATCGCGACCTGGATCGTCAGGTCGGCGAGGTTCGTCGGCTGCGTCCGCCGCAGCGACTGCATCTGGGCGCGGCTCTCGATCTGAAAGGAGCCGACCGTGTCGGCAGCGCGAATCGCCTTGAAGGTGTGCGGATCGTCAAACTGGATCCTCGACAGATCGATTCGCTCGCCGCGCACGCGCGCCACTTCCTCCACGCAGCGCTCCACCGCCGAGAGCATCCCCAGGCCGAGCAGGTCGATCTTCAGAAAGCCGGCGTCCGCGCACGAGTCCTTGTCCCACTGCACCATCTGCCGGCCCTCCATCGCCGCCGGCACGACCGGGCAGCAGTCGATCAGCGGCCTGGTGGCGATGATCATCCCGCCCGGGTGCTGGGAGAGATGGCGCGGCAGCCCCTGCGCCTCGTCGACCAGGCGCGCCAGCCAGCGCCAGCGCTCCGAGGGCGCCGAGGCCGGGGCACGGCGAGCGTCTGGCCCGTCCGGCGCGGCGCGGCCGGCGACGATGTCGCGCCCGGCGGGCTGTCCGTGCACCTCGGCGCCGCGCGCCAGGCGCTCGATCTCCCCCGCGGGCAACCCGAGCACCTTGCCCAGCTCGCGGATCGCCCCGCGCGCGCGGAAGGTCGGAAACGCAGCCACCAGCGCCGCGCGCTCGCGGCCGTAGCGCTCGTGCACGCGCGGGATCAGCACCTCGCGCAGCTCGCGCGAGAAGTCGAGGTCGATGTCGGGCAGCCCGCGCAGGTCCTCGTGCAGGAAGCGCCCCAGCGCCAGCCGGCCGGCGATCGGATCGATGTGCGATAGCCCGATCAGGTAGCAGACCAGCGAGGAGACCGACGATCCCCGCCCGCGCCCGGGCGCCAGCAGCGCGCGCACGGAATCCGGTCCGCGTACCTGCAGCGCGACCTCGCGTGCGAGCTCGAGCATGTCGTGGTGGAGCAAGAAGAAGCCCGCCAGGCCCAGCTCGGAGATCACGCGCAGCTCCTGCTCGAGGCGCGCCCGCGCCTCGGCAGCATCGGCGCGCTTGCGGTAGCGCTGCTGCAGGCGCGCCGCGCACAGCTCGGCCAGGCGTCGCGCGGCGGTCGCGTCGTCCGAGCCGGGATAGCGATAGCCGAGATCCTTCGTCAGGTCGAACGTCAGCCGCTCCGCGAGCAGAACGGTCTCGCGCACCGCCTCCGGATGATCGGCAAAACGGTTGGCCATGGCCTGCGGCGTGCTCATCACGTGGCTGTGGTTGCCGCGACGCACGGGCTCGGATGCGTCGAGCGTCGTGTGGTGGCGCAGCGCCACGAACGCATCCTGAAGCTCGGCCCTGGAGCGGGCATGCGCGTGCACGTCGCCGGTGGCCACGCACGCGACCCCCAGCGCTCGCGCCAGCGCCGCCAGCATGCGGTTGCGCGCGCGATCGCCGCGCAGGTAGGGGCGCTGCAGCTCCACGCGCAGGTTCTCCGCTCCAAAGGCGTCCAGCAGGCGCCGGGCCGTGGGCTCGTCGTGGACGCCGCCGCCCCGCCGCGCGCGACCGCCGCCTGGGCGGGCGGAGGCCGGAACAGCTGCACCAGCGCGGGGGCTCGCGGATCGGCCCGCGCACCCGGTCAGGCAGACCAGACCCTCGGTGTGTTCGAGCACCGCCTGCTGCTGCACGCAGGCATCGGCGGGGTCGCGCCGCCGAGCTCCCTCGCGCGTGTGGGCGTGGGCGAGCGTGATGATCCGGCACAGGTTGCTCCAGCCGCGCTCGTCCTTCACCAGCAGCGTGATGTGGCGTCCGTCGGCCAGGTCGATCTCGGCGCCGTGGATCGCCTTCAGCCCGTACTGCTTGGCGATCACAGCCAGCTCCATCGAGCCCGAGACGGAGTTGTGGTCGGTCAGGGCAAGCGCCGCATGGCCTAGCTCGCAGGCGCGCCACGCCAGCTCATCCGGCAGCGAGACGCCGTCCAGGAACGAGTAGGCCGAATGACAGTGCAGCTCCACGTAGGGCGGTGTGCCGGCCACGCTCGCGCCTCACGGCCCCTGGGTGAACCAGCCCCCGGAAGCGCCCGCGCCGAGATCGTGAAACACGACCATGTTGCGTCCGCTCGTGCTCAGGACCTCCCAGTAGCGGCGCCGCAGCGGCCGTGCGGTCCACCAGCGGTCTTCCACCATCCAGGACTCGCGCACCAGCTCGACCGTGCGGCCGTCCACTTCCACCGGCACTCCCCCGGCCGCCGTGCGCACCCGGGCCGGGCGCGGCAGGTTCAGGGCTCCCTTCATCGATCCGCGATCGGCGCCAGCATGACCCGCCGCTCGGGCACGCGAGAGTCGAGATCCACGCACACCGCCCGCAGCGCCGCATCCACCCCCGCGGCGGCGCGCACCTGGGCGACCGCCTCGCGCAGGCGCGCCGCGCGAACGGCCCGCGCCTCATCCAGCAGCGCCCGCTGCTCGCCCGCCACGGGGCCGAAGCGCTCGACGCCCAGGCCGAGTGTCGCGGCGGGGGCGGGCAGCATCGTCAGGCGCACCGACAGCGCCAGCACGATGCGCTCGCGCTCGCACTGCGCTTGGCGGAAGACCACGCGCTCGCGCCAGCCGCCCCCGGAGAGCAGCTGCGCGGACAGCGTGACCGCGCGCAGCGTCCGCCCGCGGCGCTCGCGCCGGGCCAGCAGGCGGTCCACCAGCACGCCGAGCACGCGCTCCAGGGCGGGACCGGAGCTCGCGTCGCCCACCTCCAGCGTCTCCTCCAAGCGCTCCTGCGCGCGGCGCGGCCGCAGCGGCTCATCCTCGCCGCAGGCCAGCCTGTGGGCCAGCACCCCCGCCCTCCCGAAGCGGTCGGCGAGCGCCGGGCGCGAGAGCCTCGCCAGCTCGCCGAGCGTCCGCACGCCGAGGCGCTCGAGCGGCTCCAGCAGTGCCTCGGTCTCGGCGCGGAAGCCGAGCAGCCCGATCGGCCGCTGCGCCAGCCAGCGCTGGGCCTCCTTCCCGTCCAGCACGAGCGCGCGGCGCGAGCGGACCGCCAGCGCGGCCGCCAGCGCGCAGAACCGCGTCGGCCCCGCCCCCACGCGCGCAGGGCGGCCGAGCGCCTCCCGGGCGGCGGCGAGCATGGCCCGATCCCCCCCATAGAGGCCCCGCAGGGCATCGGCCTGGAAGTAGGCGAGCCCGGCCCGCGCCGGCTCGACCGCCGCGCCGATCGACTCCAGGGCCGCCACCGTGGCCTCCCACGCCTCTGCCACTCCCACGGGGTCGGCGGGGACGAGCACGAGCTCCGGGCAGCGCGCCAGCGCCTCGCCGAAGGCCATCCCCCTGACCACACCGCGGGCCTCGGCGGCCCCCGAGACCTCGCCCACGCGACCACCGGCACAGCCGGCCGGCAGGCCCGGGTCCGGGGAGTCGGCGCCCGCGGTCGCCGCCATGGGCGCCGAGCGCCCCGCACCCGGCAGCGGCGCCAGGGCCAGGGCGCGTCCCGCCAGCCGCTCGGGCCCGCCGGCGGCGATCACCAGCTCGAAGCGGGGCAGATGGACGCACACGACCATACGAACGTATGTTCGCATGCTCGCGTCCCGCCTGCAAGGGGTCAGCAGCAGGGGCGCGAGGACAGAGCGCCGGCGGCGCTCAATCCATCGTCAGCGGACCCTCGGCGGACCCGCTGAGGAACTGATGCACGAACGGGTTGTCGGAGGAGAACATGCGCTCGGCGTCGCCCGCTTCCACGATCCGCCCCCGCCACAGCAGCGCGATGTACTGGCCGATCTGCCGTGCGGAGGCGATGTTGTGCGTCACCACCACGTAGGTGCCGCCGTGGAGCGAGTGCATCTCCTGGATCAGATCGCACAGCAGCGCCGTGCGCACCGGGTCAAGCCCGGAGTCCGGCTCGTCGAAGATCACGATGTCCGGCTCCATCACCAGCGCCCGCGCGAACCCGGCCCGCTTGCGCATGCCGCCGGAGAGCTGGGACGGCAGGTCGTCCATCGCATCGGCCAGGCCCACGTCGCTCAGGCGTTCGGAGACGATCTTGGCGATCTGCGCCTCGGAGGTGTCGGTGTGCTGGCGCAGCGGGAAGGCGACGTTGTCGAATACCGACATCGACCCGAACAGCGCGCCGTCCTGGAACAGCACGCCGATCTTCTGACGCAGCGCCAACAGCTGGGGCATCGTCAGGCTCGGCACCGACTGTCCGTGCACCACCACGTCGCCGGCGTCAGGAAACATCAGCCCGATCACGTGCTTTATCAGCACGCTCTTGCCCGTGCCCGAGGGCCCCAGCACGACCGTGATCTTGTGGTCGGGAATCGCCACGTTTAGCCCGTTCAGAACCGGCACCCCGCCCAGGCGCTTGTGCACGTCCTTGCAGCGGATCGACCACTCGCCCTCTCCCTCTCCCGCGAGGTCGAGGTCGGTGGAGTGGTACTGAAACTCCTCTTGCTCCTGGTTCATCATTTCCCCGCGTACACCGCGTGCGGGAACTGCCCGGTCTGGCCGTTGAACGTGAACGGGCCCTGCTGGTTGCAGGCGGGGGCGGGCACGTCGTTGGGGGTTTCCGGCGCGTTGGCGACTTTGAACTGGATGATCTGTTCGATCACGCTCTGGGAGACCGTCGCGTTGGGCGGCCCGCTGACCGAGGGCACCGGGTTCGAGCAGGAGCTCGAGTTGAACACCTGCAGCCCGCCGCTCAGCAGCGCGCTGAAGGCGCCGGGCTTGAAGTACGGGTTGCCGCGGTGGGTGCCAACCTGCGATGGATACACGGCCAGGCTCTCGGGGCTCAGGATCTGCATCGCCCGCAGGTAGTGCTGCTGGGTTGTCACGGGGAACACGTTGCTGTTTTTTCCGTGCGCCTGCGTGGAGGCCGTGAAGTTGGCGAAGAAGGCCTGCAGCTCGGGCACGTACAGCGACAGCTCTTGGAAGAGCGGGTCGAGGTTGTGCAGCACGGGGCGGAAGTTTTCGAGCAGCGGCACGGTGAGGTCGAGGAACTTCTTCGTGTCGGGCAGGCCGACCCGTGCAGCTTTGGTCAGCGGCCCGAGCGCCGTGAGGAAGCTGTTGAACGGCGGCGTGAACGGTTCGGCCGCGGTCAGCAGCGGCGACAGGGCGCGCTCGGCGGGGCGGAATTCATCCAGGAACGGGCTGGCGTCGGCCGCGAACTTGTCGATTTCTTTGAGCGCCACGCGCGATTCGCGCTCGAAGGTGGGCAGCGCGCGGAACGCGTCCGCAAACGCCTGGCTCGATGCGGCGGCCGCGTGGAAGGTGTGCTCGCCGTTGGAGATCAGGCTTTCCAGCTGACGGTCGCGTCCGGCGAGCGCGTCGAACACCACGCCTGTGTTGTGAATCACGGCCCGCACCGCGCCCTCCTGCGAGGCCAGCACCTCGACCAGCTTGTTGCCGTGTTCGGCGAATGGCTGCAGGTCCGCGAGCCCGGCGTTGATCTGTTCGCCGCGTCCGTTGATGCCTTCCGCGAGCGACTGCTGCCAGACCTGGAAGGCACGGCGCGTCTGCGGATCGAAGGCCGACAGGATGCCGTCGAGCGTCACCGACGGTTCGACCTGGCCGTTGGGCAGCTGCGCACCGTCGACGAGGTAGGGCGCCGTGCGGCTCTCGGGGATCAGCTGCACGTAGGTCTCTCCCAGGAGCGTCTTCTGGCGCAGGATCGCGTGCATATCCGAGCGCATCGGCGCGTAGCGGTGGCTGATTTCGAGCGTCGCGTGGGTGCGCCCGTCGCTGCCGTGCTTCAACGCCACGACATGCCCCACGTTCACGCCGCTGATGCGTACGTCGGACTGTTCGGCCAGCGCCAGCCCGCGCGGGAACGCGACCGTCATCTGGTAGCCCTTCGGTTTCAGCGGCACGGGTCCGCCGAAGGACTCCCACAAGAACAGCAGCAGCCCGAAGCAGCTCAGGCAGAACAGGATGATCACGACCATGTTGCCCAGCGTGGGAGCGCGCTTCTGCATAGCTCTAGCCGCTCCCTCCTGATCCGCCAGCAGACGGCGTCCGCGCGCCGGCGCCGAACCCGGGCGGGCGCAGGCCGCCCAGCAAGCCGCCCGCCGGCGAGGGCGCCAGCGCGGGCGCGCGCGCCGCGCTGGCGCCGCGGCTGAGCAGGCCCAGTTTGACGCACGCTTGCGCGTTCGGCGGGTTGAGCAGACCGACCAGCAGCTTGACGGTCGGGTTGACTTCCCCGACGTGTTCGAGCAGCGGCGCGACTTCGCAGTTGAAGTACACGAGCGTGCGCCCCAGCACGCCGTGCGCGTCGGCGCTGCTCACGACGCTGTTGAGGTTGTGGTTGCCCCAGCCCAGGTAGAACAGGAACCCGGGCTGCCCGGTCTTGGGGTTGGCCGCGAGCTCGTTGAAGAACTCGTTCAGCACCGCGAAGCTCGTGGCGAGCTTGGGGAAGGCTTCGGCCAGATCGCGCGTGTCCGGCCGCAGCGCGGAGATGGTGGGCAGGATCTGCCGCGCGAACGGCCTGATCTCGTCGCGGATGATCGGCGTGGTCTTCAGCGCGAGCCGCCGCGTCGCTTCCTGCGCCGGCCCCAGCGCACGGGCGAACGGATGCAGATCGCGCAGCGTCGGCCCCAGCACGTCGGTGGCCGTGGCCAGCTTGCCGAGGCCGCTCCTGGTCTTGGCCAGCGCGCCGGGCAGCAGCTTGAGCGTGCTCTGCACGTTCTGGTCCTCCTTGGCGAACACCGCGAACACCGCGTTGGAGGCGTCGACCAGCTGCGCCAGCTGCTTGTCCTTGCCGCCCAGCGCTTCGATCAGCCGGCGGAAGTTGTGGATCGCGCGCGCGACGTTGGCGTGGCGGATTTCCACCTGCTGCGCGATCCGTTCGATCTCGCGCGCGAGCGGATCGAAGCGCTTGAGCGTGGCCGCGAACGCCCTGCCGTTTTCCTTGAAACCTTCGCCCGCGCCGGCGAGCAGCTCCTGCAGGTAGGCGCGCGTTTCCGCATCCAGCGAGGCGAGGAACTCGTCGAAGTTGATGTTCGGCGCGGTCTGCGAGAGTGGGATCGTTTCACCGCTGTGCAGCCGTCCGGCGGCTGGCGTTCCGGGGTTGACCTCCAGGGTCATGTCCTGCAGCCCCGTCTTGGGACGCAGCAGCATCGTCGCGTCGCGGTAGATGCGCGCGTACTTGGGCGTCACTTTCATGGTCACGGTCGCGACGCCGTTGTGCAGGTCCACCCTGGCGATTTCGCCGATCTTGGCGCCCGCGATCGTGACCGCCTGGCCCTGGCCCGGCGTCACCGCCTGGGCGGTCTGGAATTCGCCCTTGAGCGTGTAGTAGCTGCGCCCCAGCACCGGCACCCAGCTGGGCAGCTTGAGGTTCTCGTGCGCGAGGATGTACCCGCCCACCGCAGCGGCGATCACGATCATCGTGACGACCGCGATGAACGCGGTGCGGTAGCGCTCGATCTGTTCGCGGACCGAGAGGCCGCCCTCGCGTGATCCGGCGGGGTTCATCCGCGCCTCCGCGTGTCGGTGCCGACGTCGGTGATCATCACCCGCTCCCGTCCGCCGGGCCAGAGGCCTGGGGTCCGTTGAAGTTGGGCAGCGTCTGCTTGTAGCAGGGCACCAGCGGCTGGTACGCCGGCTCGGAGGAAGGGAAGGCGGGACGCGTGCCGAGCGGCGGCAGCGAGGCGTGCGCCAGCAGCTTCAGCCCTTTGGTGTGCGATCCCTGCAGCGAGGTCGCCGCCGAGCGCACCGACGGGCCGCCGCTGCCGAGCAAAAAGTGGGTGAACGTGCCGTTGCCGTCGAAGCTCTGGCCGATGCCCGCGAGGCCGACGAGGCCATACCAGAACTCCTTGTAGTTCTCGACGCCGGATGTGTTCGGGCCGTCCTGAAGCCGGGTGTTGCCGGCCGGGATCATCACTTTTGTCAGGCACTTGTTGAACAGTTCGGTCTGCGCGTAAAACGGCGTCTGTTCGCTCGTCAGGCGCGCGAGCGACGGCGTGGCCTGCACGAGGCCTTTGGCCACCCCGCCGAGCTCGCGGGGCCCCAGCGAGGCCCGCACCTGTTCGATCCACGGGATCGACGCCGCGACCGCCGCGGGGGTGGCGCGGACGCCCGGCAGGATGTCGTGCGCGAACGCCCGCGTGGGCGGGAAGGACGCGTCAAGCGACGCGAGCCCGCGATCGATGCTCCGCAGCGAGCTGGGCAGCTCCGCGACGGTCGCGCGCAGGGGGCCGGACTGGGCCGCGAACTCGGCGAAGAAGGTGTTGAAGTTTTCGATCAGTTCGCCCAGCTGCTGCTCGTGCACGTTCAGCGCGGCGCTGACCTTGCCGATGCTCGCGACTAGCTTGGACAGGTCGTGCTGTTCGGTGCCGGTGACCGCCTGGGTGTCCACCGCGCCCCCGCGCAGCGAGGCGGGACCGCGCTGGTAGGCCTTGTTGACCGCCTGCGCGCCGTTCACACCGCGCACGATCGGGTCCTGTTCGGCGTCTTCTTCGGCGTTGGGCTTGCGCGTCAGGCCGTCGCCGTAGCCGATCAGGAAGTTCTGCAGGTTGGCGCGCGTGTCGCTGTTGAGCGCGTCGAGCACCTGGTCCAGCTGAACCGGGTCGGCGGTTTGGGTGATCGGCAGGGTGGAGCCCGAGTGCAGCGTGGGCGCCGACGGGCTGCCCGGCTGCAGGTCCACGAACCAGTTGCCTTCCAGGAAGATGCGCGGCCGGATCTTGGCGGTGGCGTCGGCGTGGATCGGCAGCCCGCGCGATTCGATTTCCATGCTCACCAGTCCCGCGTCGCCCTCGCGTTTGATCGACGTGACCTTGCCCACGTTCACGCCGGCGATGCGCACGGGCGACTTGCCTTTGATGTTGACCGCCGAGGAGAAGACGGCGTTGAGGCGGTAGCCGTGTCTGAACGGAACGTGCTTGGTGAAGCCGAAGTACAGCGCAACCGCGAGCACCAGCAGCAGCACGATCGCGAAGCGCACCGGGTTGGTGCGGCCGAGCTCGACGACCGGTATCTCGTCGTGGCGCCGCCACCAGCGCAGCCGGCTCATTTGCGCTTTCCCTTCTTCGCCGGCGTCTTCTTCGCCGGCGCGAGCCCCAGCGCGGCGAGCGTAGCGCGGGGGTACTTTTCGCCGAACAGGTCCTGTTCGCGGGTGGTGATTTCGCGGCCACTGCCAACGCTGCCCGCCGGCAGATTGCCGCCGATCGCGCGCCCCTGTTCATAGCTCTCGTTGGCCGCTTCGCACACCTTGCGCTGCCCCGGCCCGGCCACGTTCGGGTACGGATTGGCGTGCACGTGGTTGTTGTCGATGATCGCCGTGCTGCCGAAGACATGTTCGGTCGAGGGCCCGTTGGCCGGCGCCGAGGACGGGTAGCCCTCGTTGTTGGGCCCGGTGGGCGCCAGCACGGCGCCCGCGCGCGCCACGGCGCCCACCCCCACGTTCTCGGCCTCGAGGCTGGCCACGTTGCGGAACGTCAGCGTGATGTAGTTGCAGTACGCCTGCTCGGGCGCGAGGCCGGCGACGAACGGGTTGCCGAGCTGCAACGTTTCCGTGAAGTCTTCGAGCCCCAGCGCGACGACCGGGTTTGACGCGAACGACTGCAGCGCCTGCGCCGAGGAGGCCAGCTGGCTGTTGAGCCCGGTGGCCGCGTGCAGGTTGACCGCGCCCGTGGCGAACGCGTGCCCGAGCGGACGCGCGACCACGCGCAGCGAGTGCGCGCTCGGTCGCAGCAGGTGCATGAACTCGGCGCTCTTTTCGATGAACGGCGCCTCGAACGGGAGCGAGTGGGTGGCCTGCTCCAGCGACGCGGGCCCTCCCCGCGTCGCTTCTTCCAGCGACCTGGCCACGCTCGCCCAGGCCGTGAAGAAGGTGTCCTGATCGCTCCACAGTTGGGCGTTCGTCTGCGCCACAGGAGCGTTCTGTTCGGCGGCGCGGTCGAGCGCTTTCCAGAACTCGCGCAGGCCCGTGCGGGGATCTGCCAGGTTGCGCAGCACAGGGATCGCGTTCGTTACCAGCGGCCGCAGCGTGTGGATGGTTTCGTTCAGCCCCAGGCCGCGCCCGGCCAGGCCGTTACCGAAGTTGTTGAGGTTGATCTGGCTGGCGGTCCTAGTCTTCTCGTCGAACATGTTGAACAGCTGGTCGATGTCGACCGGTTCGGTGGTCTGAGAGACCGGGATCGTCTCGCCCGCGCGCAACGGCTTGGGCGAGGTGCCTTTTTCCAGTTCGAGGTACTTCAGCCCGATCGCCGACACCGACAGCACGATCGCCCGCGTGTCGGCGGGCAGCGGTTCGATGCTCTTTTCCAGCTTCAGGTTCGCGATCGCGGTGACTCTGCCGGTGCGCGGGTCCTGGTGCGGGGTGAGCGAGCTGACGAGGCCCACGCGCGTGCCGCCGACCCGGACCTGGTTTGCGTTCTGCAAGCCTGACCCCTCGGGCAGGGCGACTTTGATGTTGTACGTGGGCACGAACGGGAGCCCGTTGTTGGCGTTGTAGGAGAGGAACACGGCGACGACCACGATCAGCGTCGTGACGGCCCCGATCAGCAGCGGGTTTCCGGCGAGCGAGCCTCGGCGGCGCCTCATCAGGGCGTCTCCGTGGGGTCGCAGCTGAGCAGGCCGTTATCGGTGAACGGCGAGGACCGGTCGGGCGCCGGCTGTGTCGCCGCGCCGGGGCAGCGGCGCAGCTGTCCCGTCTTGAGGCCTTCGAGCGCCTGCTGCGGGGACGCCGCTGGCGTGAGGTTGTTGTTGGAGCCGAGCTTGAAGTCAGGGAACGCGGGGCTGATGCGCGCGTAGTGGCCGTTGGCGTCGTAGTAGGCGGTGGACTGCCCGAACTCGCGCAGCGTGCCCTCGAGATCCGGCGAATACGGCCCGAAGAAGGCGGTGATCGGCACCGATTCCCGCAGCGAGGTGACCCCGGCGGGCGAGGCGCTGGTCAGCGTCCGCGCGAGCTTCGGCAGCGCGAGCACGTAGTCGGTGAGGTCGTTGCTGGCACCCGGGCGGCTGAAGGACAGGCTGAAGTTCCCCACCACCGGCGTGCCGGTGGTGAGCAGCGGGCGCAGCTTGGTGAACAGCGTCGTCAGCGGCCGGCTGGTGGGCTTGGAGGCGTCGACGAGCGCTTTGAGCGCGGCGAAGGTCGCGGGTACCCCGGCGAAGGTGCGGTTGCCCTGCCGCAGGGTGACCGGCAGCTGGCGCAGGCCGCGGGCCAGGTTTTCCTGCTCGGAGCCGATTGCGCCGAAGGTGGTGTTCGCGTGTTCGATCAGGCCGCGCAGGGATTCGTTGCGCACGCCGATCGTGGTGAGCGCCTTGGCCGTTTCCACGAGGAAGCTCGTGAACACCCGCTGGTCGCGCACCAGCTCGGCGAAGAAGTGATCGGCGGCCGCGATCGCGGGCGGGAAGTATTCGGTCGTCGCCGCCAGCTTGCGACCGGAGCCGGCGTACTGTTCGGCCATTCCCTGGATGAACTGCGAGAGCCCCTTGCGCGTCTTGGGGTTGAACGTGTTGAACAGCTGGTCGAGGTCGGTCACCGGCTGCGTGGCGCTGGCCGGCAGCTTGGCGCCCGCGGCGAGCGACGGCCGGTTGTTGGGCCCCGGCGACAGCGCGATGTAGCGGTTGGCGACGCTTGACAGCGACGGCACGCGGACCTGCGCGGTGGTGCCTTCGTGCAACGGGGTCAGGGAGTGTTCGACGTGTATCGTGACCACGGCGGTGTAGTTGCGGGTCAGTTCGATGTCCTTCACGCTTCCGACCGGCACGCCGCCGACCTGGACCTGGTCGCCCCGCACGAGCTGGCCCGCTTCAGGGAATTCGAGCTTGTAGTCGGACCCTTCCCCGCCGCCGAACACGAGCAGCGCGACGATCACGATCACGGCCGCGAGCGCGCCCCCGGCCAGCAGGCGGGCGAGCACCGGCCGCGAGCTGCGCGGGCGCGGCGGGGGCGGCAGCGGGCCTGGCGCCGGCGCGCCGGGCGGACTGGGCGGGCTAACCGTTGCCACCGGCTCCTCCGCTCGCGCCCCCGGCTGCGGGGCGGTCGGGAATCGACGCCGCGGACGGGCCGCTGCGCACGATCGGGCTGGGGACTTCACCGAGCCGCGCGATCAGCTGGATCCACTGGTTGGCGCTGATCGCCGCGCCAAACGCGGCCGCGGCAGGACCGGCGGCGGCCGGTGGCTGGGCAAAGCTGACTCGGATGCGGTTACGCCGAGGCGCGGTCAGGAGCGCGCCGCCGGCCCCCGGGTAGCGGACCGGGGCGATGATCTGGCGCGGGCGCATCGGGCCGTGCAGCGTGAGCAGCCTGCGCACGACGGCGCCGGTGATCGCAGCCGCGCCGTCGCGGCCGGCGACGCGGACGCCGTTGATCGCGGAGATCTCGACGGCTTCGCCGCCGGCCTGCGCGGAGGGTGCGGGCTCGGCGCCGGGACGAGCGCACGGCAGCCCGGACACGGTCGGCCGCAGCGCCGAGGCGGCCAGGAACTCGAGCGTGGCCAGCACGCGCCGGTCGACCTCGGCGGTCTGGACGTCCTGACGCCCGCAGCGCTGGATGCGGATGTCGCGGTTGGACAGCACCTGCTGCTCGAGCTGCCGCTTGGACTCGAGCAGCACCTGCCCGGGGCTCGGCGCGCCGGCCGGGAAGGGGTTGGCGCCGCTGGCCCGGTAGAGCGTGGTGTTCTCCAGCTGCACCCAGCCGTCGAGGATCGGCTTGGGATCGATCAGCGGCGCTCCCCGCCCGGCCGGGTGGATCTGGAAGAGCATGCGCGGGCCGACGGCGGCGCCGGAACCCTTCCCCGGGCCGCCCACGTGGCCGAGCACGGTCCCGGCGATGACGCGTACGCCGGCGCGCAGCCGATGCAGGTACACGTCGTTGGGTCCCGCGCGGAACGGGCCCGGCGTCGAGGACGCGGCGGGCGCCGGCGCGGGCGCCGGCGGCGCGCCATTCTGTGCGGCGGCGAGGCTCTGAGGCGCGGCCGGGGGACCGGCCGGCGACACCGTGGGCGCCGTCCAGCCGCCCAGGCCCGCCGCCGCTGCGGGCGCGAGGCCGGCGCTCGCGGGAGCTTCATCGAGCGACGTCTGGGCGCGCGGCTGCACGCCCGCCGTGGCCGGTGCGGTCGGGGCGGGTTCGCGCGCTTCCGTCGACCTCGCCGGGGCCTGCCCCGACGGCGGCCCTTGGTGCGGCTGCAGGACGGGATAGAAGCGCGCGATCCGGCCGAGCTGAGCGTATGTGTAGGTGTTGCCGAAGGCGTCGCGCAGCGAGATGAAACGTCCGAGTTCGCGCGTGTGGCCGATGCGCGAGATCTGCCCGTCCTGCACCGCGATCACCGGCGCGCCGGCCTGCGAGTAGATCGTCGTGCCGACGAGCGTCCTGTGGCGTGAGCCCGCGGGTGCCGGTCGGAACCCGTCGGAGAAGTGCGATGGCGCGTGCACCGGGAAGCGCGCCTCGGTCAGCCCGGTGAGCGCGCCGAGCAGCTCCGAGGGAGTGCCGCCGAGCAGCCTCGCCCGCAGCAACACCGACTCCACGTAGGCGCGCGAGTGGTTGTACGCGAAGATCGCCGCGCGCAGGTTCGTGGCGGAGCCGGCGGCGCGCAGATAGCGGCCGGCGGCGAAGATCGCGTCGGCGGGGTTGTAGGGGTCCTTGAAGCCGTCGCCGTTGGCATCGACGCCGTAGATGGCCCACGACGATGGCAGGAACTGCATCCATCCCTCGGCACCGGCGCTCGAGACGCTGAGGTCGCGCCCGTAGTCGGTCTCGACCTCGTTGATCGCCGCGAGCACCTGCCAGGGGACGCCGTAGGCGGTTCCGGCGGCCTGAAACAGCGGCAGCAGGAACGGGGGGATGCGAAAGCTTTCGATGAAGAACGCAGGTATTCCCGACAGCGAGGCCGAGAACGCGAGCGGCAGCGGCGGCGTGAGCGCCGACGGAGACGGCGCGGGCGGTCCCTTGGGGGCGGCTGGGGCCTTCGCCTTGGAGCGCCCACCGCGTGATTTGGCCTGCCCGCCCGTCGCGCCCGCCGGTGCTCCCGGGGATCCTCCCTGGGGGTGCTGGACGTGCAGCCGCGGCGTGCCTGCGGCTGGCGCGCTGCGCGGTCGCGGCGGCGGCGTGGGCGCGGGCTCGACGGTGAGCGTCGGCAACACCGTGCTCTGGGACGACGAGCTCGTTTCGCCCGGCTGGGCCACCTGACCGGTGGATCCGGCGGCGCCCAGTGGCGCTTCCCCCGCGGCGCCCGCGGCCGGCGCATACAGCGCGAGCGCGGCGGCGGCGGCTAGGAGCGGGCGGGTCAGTGACGTTCGGGCGATCATCGTGCTGTCAGTTTCCGAGCAGGTAGTTGAGGAGCATCCCGCCCGCGCCCGCGCCCGCGGCTTCCGGCGCGGGCGTGTAGTAGGTCGTCCCCGCACTGGCGCCGCCCACCGGGCGCGCAGCGGACGGTGCCGGCGCGCCGGCGCCGCTCAGTTCGGCCGCGGTGGGGGCCGAGCCGGGGTATCTCGCCAGCGCCTGCGCCGGGGTGGCGCCTTTGAGCACAGCTAGCGTGCGCGCCATCACGAGGCTCGTGCCGGTGGGTACGCTCGCGGCGGACGCCTTTTCGGCACCGAGGCTGAACAGTTTCGCGTTCCCGCACGCGGGCGCGGTGACCACCGCGTAGGTAAGGCACACGGTGCCCACGACCTCCGAGCGCAGGAAGTGGCCGAGCGCGTCATAGCCGTTGGTGATGCCTGTGCCGAGGAAGATGAAGTCGAGCAGTCGCTCCAGGCCTCCGGTGGCACGCAGGCTGGAGAGCAGTTCAGCGAGGTTGCTCCCGAACGGCTTCCCGGCGGCGCCCAGCGACTGCAGCCGCTTGAGCAGTGGCTGGATCGAGACCAGCGCGGGGCCCGAGACTTTGGCGGTGCTGCCGAGGCTCTGGAAGAACTCCGAGGAGCTGTTGGAGAAGGCCGGCAGGTGCGTGAACGCGTTGTTGATGCCCGGGGCCGCCGCTTTGAGATCGGTGAACACGGGCGTCGTCTGATCGGCGAAGCGCCCGAGACGTTCCATCGCGGGCCCGAGCTGTCGCAGGAACGGGGGGAAGTCGATCAGGTTGCGTTGCAGCGCCCCGCGGGTCCTGGCCGATGCCTGCGCGACGGTGTTGGCCTGCACGATGAAGTCCGCCACGCGGTTTCGCACGGCCGCGAACGGGGCCAGCGCGCGGTCGGAGTCGACCGCGAGTTTGGCGAGCACGCGATTCTCATTGGCGAGGATCGCGAGCACGCGGTCGAGTTCCTGCAGCGCCGGGTTTGCGCGGCGGATGACCACCTTCAGGTCGCTTCCGCGACCGGCGAGCCCGGCGCCCAGCTCGTTGATGATGATCGTCAGGCGCTGGCGCTGGGGCAGGCGGTTGATGTCGTTGAGCAGATCCGGGTCGACCGGGCTGTGCGTGTTTTCCACCGGCAGCAGCCACTGCCCCGCGCCTTCCTGCCCCTTGGGGATCTTTTTCAGCGGCGGCGGCAGAGGCGTGCCTTCGACGCGCGGCTGCGTCGGCAGGCAGTCCACGAACTTCTCGCCGATCAGCGCCTGCGGGCGAATCATGCAGCTGGCGTCAGCGCGGAAGTCCTTGAAGCCGGGCTTGGAGATGTTCAGCACGACCGCCGCCTTCGCCTGAGGCGTGGGCGTGACCGAACCGACGGTCCCCACCTTGACCCCGTCGATCTTCACGTTCTCGCCGGGGATGATGTTGCCGGCGTCGTCGAAGACCGCGCGCACGGCGTAGCTGCCGTTGGAGCCGCCGGCGGAGGTGGCGAGCAGCAGGATCGCCGCCAAGGCTCCCGCCGCGAGCAGGGCCGCGACCGTCCTTGCGCCTCTCCTCCACCCCACGGTCTCCGTGCTCAACCTTTCCTCCTACCGGTCAGCCTACCCGGTCAGCTGCGAGTCCGGGCGACCGCGCCGCGCGGGGTCGCCCGGACCCATGTGCTGCGGCTGCGCTCACGCCTCCCCGGGCGTGGCCTCGCCGCGCTCGCCTAGAAGTGCTTCTTGGGGCACGGCGCTTTGTAGGTGGCGGGCACCGTTTTGGCGGGGATGCCGAAGTTGCCGTACTGGTTCGAGCCGCCGAAGAT
>Ga0066710_100000278_pt1 | contig 28340 bp, 27 predicted proteins | sample GraSoiAngelo_159_FD_79666 | JGI IMG/M metagenome (GOLD analysis project Ga0066710, IMG submission 79666) | Grasslands soil microbial communities from the Angelo Coastal Reserve, California, USA - 14_1009_16_40cm | ecosystem: Environmental > Terrestrial > Soil > Grasslands | place: USA... | reverse complement strand
TAAACGGAATAAGTAACAGAATTCAAAGCGGCGCGCGATTGTACATCGCGTGGACAGACGGCCGCGAGCACCGGCCCCGCATTCAGCTTTTATGGTCGGACGATCAAGCAAGCTATTTCCATGCGTCTGTTGCCGTTTCGTCGGATAACCTTGATCCCAATCATCCTGTATGGACGGCTTCTGATGGACACGTCCTCCTCTCCTTCCAGGCGCGTACGTAACCGAAAAAGTGATGGTACGTGGGAACCTTGCACCATGATCATGGTCATGGTGCGATAACGCGCCGTGGTCGTGGGCCGGGGTTGAGCAACCATACGTGTCCATCGAACGATGATGTAGACGCGGCTGATCTTGACGCATAAGAACCGCAAGACTGCGAGGCTCACCGCCTAGTTGCAAGTTGTTCTCGCGTTTTGATTCCTGCTCTCATCGCCGCCGCGGCCAACCGCCCGCTACAAAAATCGATTCGCTGTCCCGCAGACGAGAAGAAGTCAACGGCATGGTTCATTTTCCAAAGGAGTAAAAACAGCCGCGTAATGATCTGCTATATTTTGGTAATACCCGACAAGTGTAGAAGGCAGAACCGCTTTTGAATATGAGGCAAATTGTCGCATGATGAATGTTGCATGCGGCATTTTGTCGCAGGGAGGGCAAAAGGCCCTTGTTAGCCTCGTGGAGTTTTCAAATTCGAAATAGCGATGGGCGGAAACCCGCCTACGGCATTTGCGCAGGTTAAAAAGAAGAAAACAAAGAAATCACGGGGATAAACCCCAGCCCGAAATGTCTATTCTAAATGACTGATTCTAAAAGATTTCATGCCGAAGGCGGGATTCGAACCCGCACACCTTGCGGCGCCACCCCCTCAAGATGGTGTGTCTGCCAATTCCACCACTTCGGCTGGGCTATATCTGCCGTCCATGGCCGGATTTCCAATCACTTCTTCTCCTGCGCCGGTGGAGTTGCGGGCTGAGCCGGCGTACTCTGCGAAGGCGGTTGCTGTTGTTGCGGCGCAGCGGGAGTTTGCCCGGCGGGCTGACCCGGCCGGGCCGACGGCGCCGGCTGGGATGGATTCTGCTGCTTGGCGCCTTCGCGGATAACGGAAGAACCGCCGGGCCGCGAAATCAGAATTGCCAGCGAGAGCGAGGTAAGCATGAACATAATGGCGGCGGCTGTCGTGGCTTTGCTCAACACGGTACCGCTGCCTCGCGAGCCGAAAGCGGTTTGAGTGCCGCCGCCACCAAAAGCGCCCGACCAATCGGCGCTTTTGCCTTGCTGAAGAAGCACAACCAAAATCAGAAAGATCGAAACAATCACATGAAGGACGGTGAGAATCGTCGGTAACCAGGTCATATATATTTCACGATGGCGGCAAACGAGGCCGGGTCCAAGCTTGCACCTCCGACCAGGGCCCCATCGATGTCCTCTTTCTTCATCAGAGCCGGAATATTGTCGGGTTTAACGCTGCCGCCGTACAGGATCCGAAGTGAATCCGCCGCAGCCGCGCTATAAATTTCGGCGAAGATCTTGCGAATTTCGGCGTGCATCTCGGCGGCGATTTCCGGTGTCGCGGTTCGCCCGGTGCCAATAGCCCATACGGGCTCGTAAGCTACAATGATATGGGAAAGGTTCACCGGGGTCAATCGGCCCAACCCGCGCTGGACCTGCCGGCGCACGACTTCCAACGCCTCGCCGGCGTCACGTTCCGCAAGCATTTCGCCAACACAAACAATCGCATCCAGACCCCCAGTCACTGCCGCACGAGCTTTTTTCTCAACCCATTCATCCGTCTCGCCGAAGTACTGCCGGCGCTCGGAATGCCCGATGATCGCATAGGTGCAGCCCGCGTCCAGGAGCATTCGTACGGAGACCTCGCCGGTAAAGGCGCCTTGTTCTTCCCAATGGACGTCCTGAGCGGAGACGGCGACACGCGTGCCGTCGGCCTCGTCGACGGCGGTTGCCAGTGCTGTGAAAGGAGGCGCCACAACAATATCGCAGTGTTCGACGTTTTGGATCTCGGGGATCAGCGCATCGAAGAATGCGCTGGTTTCCGAACGGGTTTTGAACATTTTCCAGTTGCCGGCAATGATGGGGCGTCTCATCTATTTATCCGTTAGCACCTCGACACCAGGAAGTTTCTGCCCAGACAAAAATTCAAGCGATGCGCCGCCGCCGGTGGAAATGTGCGTTATTTTCGATTCGACGCCGGACTGCGCTACTGCCGCGGCGGAATCACCGCCGCCAACGATGGAGAAAGCGCCGGAATCGGCCACGGCTCGGGCGATCGCAAAGGTACCTTCGGCAAACTTCGGATTCTCGAAAACACCCATCGGCCCGTTCCAGACGATAGTTTTGGCCCGGCGAATGATTTCTGAATAAAGCCGGACCGTTTCCGGGCCAATATCGAGCCCCATGCCATCCGCGGGAGTCTGGTTTACCCGGGTCACCTGAGACTCCGGGCTAGCCGGACTGGCGGCGACAACGTGGTCCACCGGCAACCCGATCGAAACGTTTTTCTGCGAAGCCTTGGCCAGCAATTCCTTGGCGAGGCCGATCTTGTCGGTTTCCACCAGCGATTTTCCGGTCTCGAGGCCCTTGGCGCGAAAGAACGTGTAGGCCATGGCGCCACCAATCAAGATGGTGTCTGCGATGCTGATGAAGTTCTCAATCAACTCGATCTTGCCGGAAATCTTCGCGCCGCCAACAATGGCGACATAGGGTTTCTCCGCCTTTGTTAGTGCACGATCGAGAGCATCCAATTCCTTCTGCATCAGGAATCCCGCGGCAGCCTGCCGCACAAACGCAGCAATGCCCGCCGTCGAGGCGTGGGCACGATGCGCGGCGCCGAACGCATCATTGATGTACACGTCGCACAACTGCGCGAGCTGTTTGGCGAACGTGGGATCATTCTTCTCTTCTTCGGCATGGAATCGGAGATTTTCGAGCAGAAGCACCTGCCCCTTTTGCAGATCAGCAACCATTTTCTCGACTTCTGGGCCCACACAGCCGGGAGCAAAGGCGACGGGCTTCCGCAGCAGTTCAGCAAGCCGGGCCGCAACCGGCCTCAGGCTGTACTTCGATTCCGGCTTCCCTTTCGGCCGGCCCAGATGCGAGGCGAGGATGAGGCGCCCGCCTTTTTCGAGCACGTATCGAATCGATGGGAGCGCTGCGTGGATACGGGTATCGTCTGTAATCCGGCCGTCCGCAAGCGGAACATTAAAGTCCACGCGCATAAATACACGCCGGCCGGATAGCTCGAGGTCGGAGATGGAAAGCTTGTTCATTGGATGATGTATGGCAAGGGAACACAAAGACACAAAGACACAAAGGCACAAAGAAACGCCGCAAGTAATGATTTTGAATGCGGCGTTTCTTTGTGCCTTTGTGCCTTTGTGTCTTTGTGTTTCCTTTTTGGTTTCAACCCATTCATCTTGCAACCAATTTGATCACATCCCGGAGCCGGCAGCTAAATCCCCACTCGTTGTCGTACCAGGAAAAAACCTTGGCCATCTTGTCGCCAAGCGTCTTCGTCAGCGGACCGTCGACGATGGACGAGCTTGGATTGTGTAGAAAGTCGACTGAAACCAACTCCTCATCGCAATACTGCATGATGCCCTTCAGCGGCCCTCCGGCCGCAGCCCTGAAGGCCTGGTTCACCGACTCGACCGTCACCGGTTTATTGGTCCAGACGGTGAGATCCACGAGCGATACGTCCGGCGTCGGCACTCGAATCGCGATTCCGTCGAGCCTCCCCTTCAGCTCGGGCAAAACCAGCCCGATCGCCTTCGCTGCGCCTGTTGAAGTGGGAATCATCGACAGCGCGGCCGCCCGAGCCCGGCGCAGATCCGGATGAGGCAGATCGAGAAGTTTCTGGTCATTGGTGTAGGAGTGAATGGTGGTCATTAATCCGCTATCGATTCCGAAGCTCTCGTGAAGAACTTTGGCGACGGGAGCGAGACAGTTTGTCGTACACGACGCATTCGAAATGACGTTGTGCTTGGCAGGATCATAGCTTTTGTCGTTCACCCCGAGGCAGATCGTAATGTCCTCACCCTTGGCCGGCGCGGAAATGATGACTTTCTTGACGGGACCGCGCAGGTGCTTGCGGGCATCTTCGGCATTCGTGAAAAGTCCGGTAGATTCAACAACGACGTCTATATTGAACGAAGGCCAATCGATTTTTGCCGGATCCTTCTCCTTGAATACCTTGATGCTCTTGCCGTCGACATGGATATTGTCTTCGCCGAATGTAACGCGGGACTGCAGGTTGCCCAGAACCGAGTCGTACTTGAGAAGGTGGGCGAGCGTCTTAGGATCCGTGATGTCATTGACGGCGATGATCTCGATATCTTTGTCGCCCGTCGCGGCGCGGAAAAGATTACGTCCGATTCGGCCAAAACCGTTGATACCTACCCTAATTGCCATAGCTGCTCCTGGAGATTTCGGATTTGGGAGTCGGATTTCGGATCGGGTGAACGACCGCGGCTCATCGGAAATCCGCGGGCCGAAATCCGCAATCTGAAAGTATACTCTGCGGAGCGTATGTATTTCACATACACGTTGATTCTTGGCGCGGGTCTTCTCGTCTCGCTTCCTTACTACCTTGTTCGGTTTCGAAAATATCTGCCGACTTTACCGGACCGGTTTGGATTTCTGAGCTTGCCTCAATTGCGTCACGCCGTTTGGGTGCACGCGGTTTCGGTCGGTGAGGTAAAGGCGGTCGAAAAGCTCGTCGAGCGCCTGCGAGGGCAATTCCCCGGAAAACCTCTGGTGGTCTCTACGGCCACACCGACCGGACAGCAACTTGCGCGCGAGCGCCGCGACGTGATCGATCATACGTTCTACTTCCCCATTGATCTGCCATTCTGCGTCCGGCGCGCTGTGAATCGCATCAACCCGCAAATGGTAATCATTGCCGAGACCGAAATATGGCCGAACTTTTTGCGGATTTGCAGGAGCAAGCAGATTCCCGTTGTATTGATCAACGGAAGGATCTCCGACAAATCGTTCACGCGATATCGCCTGGTTCGGCATTGGCTGCGGCGCGTGTTCGCCGACTACACGATACTGGGCATGCAATCGGAGATGGACCGGAAGCGGATCGAGGAGATCGGAGCGGATCCGCAGAAAGTGACGGTTTTTGGGAATCTGAAATATGACGTTGTAGGGTCGAGCCGCGCCCTCGACGCGACATTGACGACAGTGCTCCAGAGTTGGCCTCTGGTGTGGATTGCAGCGAGCACGACAGCGGGCGAAGAGGAGATGGTGCTGGATGCGTTTGCTGAGATCCGCAAGACGCATCCGGATTTGAGGCTGCTTCTAGCGCCAAGGCATGCGCATCGGTTTGACCAGGTGCAGGAGTTGGTGAACGAGCGAGGTCTGGGTTGTGTGCGACGGACTCAGTTGTTCAAAGAAACCACCGACGGTTATAGACCGCCGCTACAGGTCTTACTTCTGGACACCATCGGCGAGCTTGCGCCAGTATTTCAATACGCAACTGTCGTTTTTATGGGAGGATCGCTGGTTCCAAAGGGTGGGCACAATCCGCTCGAACCTGCGCGGCACCGGAAACCGATTATCTTTGGGCCGCATATGGAAAACTTTCGCGACATGGCTCGCCTGTTCTTGGAAGCGAAGGCGGCAGTACAGATTCAGAGTCCAGCCGAGCTAGCGCCGGCCGTGCGAAAACTCCTGCTGAATCCGGATCAGGCCTCGGAGTTGGGCCGGCGTGCTTCGGCGATCGTGGAGCAGAACATGGGAGCTACGGATCGGGTTCTTCGATTTCTACAGCCTGTCGAGGCCGGCAGATGAGCACGGCATTCCGTTTCTTACTTCAGGCTCGTGAAAAGCTGTACAGCTCCGGGCTTCTGTCTAGTGTGCGGCTGAATCATCCCGTCATCAGCATCGGCAATCTGACCATGGGTGGAACCGGCAAAACTCCACTCGCGATCGCCATCGCAGAAAGGTTGCGCGCCGGAGGCCTTCATCCGGTGATCCTGTCGCGGGGCTACCGGAGAACCAGCCGCGAAATTTTGGTCGTGTCCAGCGTTCTCCGTTCCGCAGAAGGCGCGCCAACGGCTCGACTCGGGGGAGTTCGATGGGAACACGTTGGTGACGAGCCTTATATGATGGCCCTCCGGCTCGGGAATGTCCCTGTCGTTGTCGGCGCCGATCGGTACCAGGCCGGACTTCTGGCTGAACGCCGTGGTTTGGGCGATATCTTCATACTCGACGATGGATTCCAACATTGGCGGCTTCATCGTGATCTGGACATCGTGACGATCGATCCGGTCGAGTGGGCCGCCGGTGAAGCGCTATTTCCAATCGGACATTGGCGTGAGCCGAAGAGCGCAGTAGCGCGAGCTCACTTCGCATGCGTGCAGGAAGTTGCGGGAGCCGAAATGCCGGCCTTACCCATTCCGTCATTCACGGCCCGCACAGAAATTCAGGGTATATATAAAGAGGATGCGTTGACGCCTCTGGAAACGCTTCGGGGCCGCGCCATCGTCGCATTTGCAGGCATCGCCAAGCCGGAACGATTCTTCGCGACCGTAGAGTCGCTGGGCATCCATCCTGTTCAATGCGTGTCTTTCCGCGATCATCATCGCTACTCCGCTCGTGACATCCAAAACCTTGGCGGCGAAGTGCGAATTACAACGGAAAAGGACGCCGTGCGCCTCCAGAGCCTCGGCTTCACGGATTTCGTGTACCTTCGGATCTCTGTTAACATTCCGGGCTTCGAGCGGCTCATGTCTATCATTTTGGGCCGGCTGTCGAAGCTGTGATGCGTGTCGATAAGATCCTGATCCGAGGTCCGAACTGGGTCGGCGATGCTGTTCTGGCCATCCCCGCGATGAAAGCCATTCGCGCGCACTTCTCTGACGCTGAAATTACGTTGCTGGTGCGGCCCTGGGTTTCCGGACTTTTCACGTCCCTGCCTTTCATCGACAAGGTGTGGAGTGAACCCAGACCATCGCGGCTTCTGGATTGGAGCCGCATTACCCGCGAAATTCGACGCCGCCGATTCGATCTGGCGCTCGTTTTCCCCAATTCCTTCGAATCCGCGCTGATGATTTTTCTCGGAGGAGTGCCTCGCCGCGTCGGCTATGCGACAGACTTCCGTGCCTGGATGCTAACGAATGCCGTGGTGCCCGGACCGGAATCGCCACACCAGGTCCACTACTATCTCGATCTCGTAAAGTCGCTCTCCGCGGATACCGGACAGCCATCGATTGAAATTGAAGCGACCAGCGAAGAGCGTGCCAGGGCCCGGAGACTGCTAAATGCGGAAGGCATTCCATACGGAGCCCCATTTCTGGTTTTGAATCCCGGCGCAACCTTCGGATCCGCAAAGCGGTGGCACGAAGATCGATTCGCTGAAGTGGCGGAAATCCTCGCGCGCGAAGTGTCTCTGAATGTCGCTATCATTGGATCACCCGGCGAACGGCTTACTGCCGAACACATCCGGGAGCGGATGAAAAGCTTTGGCGCGGTCTTGAGCGGCAAGACATCCCTGGAAACATTAATCGGTGTCCTGGCGGAATCCTCTTTAATGATTACCAACGATTCCGGGCCAATGCACATCGCCGCCGCGCTGGGTGTGCCGACAGTTGCCGTATTTGGTTCAACCGATGAGAATGTTACCGGACCGTATGGTCCACGCACACGCATCGTGAAACATCCAGTGGAATGCAGCCCTTGCCTGTTGCGCGAATGTCCAATCGATCATCGATGCATGACGGGCGTCAGGGTAGAGGATGTTTGCCGGGCCGCACGGGAACTGATGGGGTAGGTATGGCAAGGAAACACAAAGCCATCTTCATGGACCGCGACGGAACCGTATCCAAGGAAATCGGATACATGTATGATCCCGGCCTGTATAAACCCTTCGCCTGGACCGGCCCAGCGATCCGGCGAATCAACGAGAGCGGCATGAAAGCGGTTTTGATCACGAACCAGTCGGGTATCGAGCGCGGCTATTTTGATGAAGCGGCGGTACATGAGGTTCACGATATCCTTCAAGCCGAACTGGCGCGCCATGGCGCGAAACTGGACGCGATCTACTTCTGCCCGCATCGCCCGGACACGGGATGCGAATGCCGTAAGCCGAATCCGGGGATGCTCGTTCGCGCGCAACGGGAATTGGACATTGATCTGGTTCGATCATATGTCATCGGCGACAAGTATGTGGATGTCGAAACCGCCTATGCAGTCGGCGCAAAATCCGTGCTGGTCCTGACTGGATACGGGCGAGACGAGATAGAAGTGCATAAGGATAGCGAACACCAGCCGCACTTTATGGCTGAGGACCTGACGCAAGCCGTCGAAGCCATTCTTGCCGGGGCACTCCGATGAGCCCGCTTCGCGCACTGGTTGAACGATTCAAGAACAAACGAATCGTGGTGCTTGGCGACCTGGTGGCGGATGTGTTTCTCTATGGCGAGATTTCAAGAATCTCGCGCGAAGCCCCCGTCTTGATTCTGAATCACCGCGAAACGCAGACCGTTCCCGGAGGCGGGGCAAATGCCATCCACAATCTGTGGGCGCTCGGCGCAAAGCCGATACCGGTGGGCATCATCGGCGACGATTCGGAAGGCCGCCATCTGGTTCAATTTTTTTCAAACCTGGGAATCGATGTTCGCGGCATACGAGTGATAAAGTCGTATCGCACCCCGGCCAAAATGCGAATCCTGGCGGGGGCGGTTCATTCACAACGCCAGCAGATTGTACGGATCGACTCCGGCGGGCCTATCCCAGAGGGCAAGGCAGTGAACTTCGCAGGGCTCGAGCAAAAGGTCAAAATGGCACTGAGTCAGGCCCACGCGCTATTGGTCTCGGATTACGGGTATGGCTTGGCGACGCCGCAGTTTGTTTCCAAAATCCGGTCCAACGGAATTCCGGCGACGATCGACTCACGCTACTCTCTGAAAGCCTTTTCCCAGATGACGGCAGCCACACCCAATGAGCCTGAAGTCGAAGCGTCGCTGGGGATATCGATCGGCCACGACACCAAAAAACTCGAATGGGCCGGCCGGACTTTGCTTCGCAAGCTCAAGCACGGCGCGCTGCTCATCACGCGCGGCAAAGACGGCATGGCGCTGTTTGAGCCCGGTAAGAAGACGGTTCACATTCCAGTCCATGGCGCTGACGAGATCGCGGACGTCACCGGGGCCGGAGACACCGTCATCGCCACGTTCACACTCGCGCTCGCTGCCGGAGGCAGCTACCATGAGGCCGCACGATTGGCCAATTATGCGGGCGGAATTGTGGTCATGAAGCATGGAACCCGGCCAGTGACTTACGATGAACTTGTGAGAGCGGTGGAGGAGGACGCATCGTGAAATTGCGGCGGCTGGAGGAATTGCCGGAACTGGTGAAGGGCAAGAAGGTTGTCCTGGCAAACGGCTGCTTCGACGTTCTCCATGTCGGGCACCTGCGCTACCTGCAGGCTGCGCGCACTCTCGGCGATACTCTGGTGGTTGCTATCAATAGCGATCTTTCCGTGCGCGCGATCAAAGATGAAGGCCGGCCAATTCTGACCGAGAACGAGCGCGTCGCACTTGTCGAGGCGTTGGCATGTGTGGATTTCATCGTGGTTTTTGACGAACCGGATGTCTCGCGTATTTTGGAGACGCTCCGCCCCAGCATCCATGCGAAAGGCACCGACTATAGCGTTGAGACCGTACCCGAACGAGACCAGGTGCTGGCCCACGGCGGTGCGGTGCACATCACCGGTGATCCGAAAAATCACTCCACCCGCGGCATCATCGAGCGGATTTTGGAGAAAGCACGCCAATGATTACGAAATCAAGGCTCAATGGCTTGAAAAACGCCAGGCGAACCCGGTTTCTGGTGGTCAAGTTTGGTTCGCTCGGTGACATCGTCCATTGCCTGCCATCGGTGGCACAGTTGCGGCAGGCGTTTCCTGGAGCCGAAATCGACTGGCTGATCGAGCGAAAGAACAAAGTCGTGGTGGAACTCAGCGGGCTGGAAGTCCGGCTTATCCCCATTGACACCTACCAGTGGCGGAATAGCCCTGGAATCGGCAGCGCGAAGGAGATCGCGGAGTTCGTTTGGGCATTGCACACCGACGGTTACGACTGCACCATCGATTTTCAGGGACTTCTGAAATCCGCGTTCTTCGCCTACCTTTCCGGGGCCCCCATTCGTATCGGATGGGAGCGGGACTTTCTGAAGGAATCCGTGAGCCGGTTTTTTTACACCGAAGTCGTAACCCCGAAGCGCATCCATATCATCGACCAGCAGATGGAGTTGCTGAAACCGCTGGGTATTGATCCCAATTGGGAAGCCGAAGCTCCGCTGCACGCGACGGAAGCGGCGAGAAGATCGATGGCTCAGAAACTCAACGGACTTTCCGATTACATCGTGATCAATCCTGGAGGGAACTGGCCGACGAAATGTTGGCCACCGGAGCGATATGGAGAACTGGCATCGCGGCTGATGAACGACGGTCTTCCGGTAGCCGTAACCTGGGGCCCCGGCGAAGAGGGGCTGGCGCGCAGGTTGGTCCGCTCAGCCGGAAATGGAGTGCGTGAAGTGGCGACGTCGCTGGAGGAACTGGTGGCTTTGTGTGAGAAGGCCAGGCTATTTGTCGGTGGAGATACCGGACCCATGCATTTTGCCGCCGCCACAGGCACGCCGATTGTCTCCATCTTCGGCCCAACTAGCAGTGATCGGAATGGACCGTCCCGGCGCGAAGATATTGTTGTCGAGCGGCGGCTTGTCTGCCGGCCATGTTACGAGCGGGATAAGTGTCCGCTCGATCACTGGCAATGCATGCTGGATATCACCGTCGACCACGTCTATGAGGCCTGCCGCAAACGCTTGCTGCTGGCCGACGTCCGGCGGCCCCTCCAACCCGTGAAATGATGCTTCAAAAGCTGCGCGTCCCGCTGGGCTTCGTGATCGCCGCGGCCGCGTTTTATTTCGCCGAACCCACCAAACCGTCCATGCTGGCCGGCCTGCCCGTCGCGCTGGTGGGCGCGCTATTCCGAGCCCTCGCGGCCGGCGTGATTCGGAAAGACTCGACGCTGGCGACCTCCGGTATCTACGCTCTTACCCGTAATCCACTCTACTTCGGAAGCTCCCTGCTTGCCGCGGGCTTTGCAATCATGGGCGCAAACCAAACTGCGGCGGCCCTGTTGCTGGTTCCATTCATCGTGATCTACCCCACCGTGATCCTAAGAGAAGAAGTCCACCTGGAAAACCGCTTCCCCGATGAATTCCGCCCCTACAAGGCGAAGGTTCCCCGCTTCGTTCCCCGGTTGACGCGCTGTTTTCGCCCCTCGTTCTCCTTCGACCAATACCTCTCGAATCGTGAATACAACACAGCCTTGGGGTTTGCCGGAGCTTTGGGGGTGTATATCGTCAAGTGCTGGTACCTGTAATCCGGGGTGAGGGCGCGAAAACACAAAGACACAAAGGCACAAAGAAAGGCCGCATAAACAACTTTAGAGCGGCCTTTCTTTGTGTCTTCGTGCCTTTGTGTCTTTGTGTTTTCGCGCCCTCAGGCAATCCGAAATCCAATACGGGGTTGATTAGCGGCAGGCGAAAACCTATACTTAAAAGGCTGATTTACTTTAAGTGGGCGTTCTGCCCACTTTTTTGTTGTTATGAGCATAGGAGTCGAATGGGACCGGATCCGGCGTCTTATTGAAGAAGTTGCCGAAGGTCAGGGGTATGAGTTAGTTGATGCCGAATTCAAGGGAGCAGGCGGGAATGGCGTGCTCCGGATCTTCATCGACAAGCAGGGGGGCATTTCCCATCACGACTGCGAGTTACTTAGCGAGCAAGTAGGAACGGTACTCGATGTTGAAGATCTGATTCCGTCTTCGTACACATTGGAAGTCTCCTCTCCCGGTTTGGATCGGAAGCTGGTCAAAGAAACGGACTACACTCGCTTTGACGGGAAGTTGGCCAGGATCCAGACGCGCATCCCGTTGAATCAGCAGAAGGTTTTTCGAGGACGTCTCCAGGGACTCCACGATGGGAAAGTCCGGTTGGAACTGCGAAAGGGCAATCTGTTGGATATCCCCTTGGACGTCATTCAGGAGGCCAGGCTGGAATTTGATTGGGTGGCGGAGAAATCAAAGCAGGGAACTAGTTAGGAGTCAATTGATGTCAAATCTGCTTTTCCAAACGATCGATCAGATCAGCCGAGAGAAGGGGATCGACCCGAAAATCGTGGTCCATGCGATCGAGGACGCCATTGTTGTGGCTTCGCGCAAGTACTTCAAGTCGAATGAGGAATTGCGAGGGCGCATCAATTCCGAAACGGGTGAAATTGATGTGTTTGCCGTAAAGAAGGTCGTGGACAACGTGACGAACCCTGTGAAAGAGATCTCATTGGACGAGGCCCGCGCGATCAGGCCGGATGTGCAAATGGAAGAGGAAATCGAATTTCAGAAACCCACGGCTGTGCTTGGACGTATTGCTGCGCAGATGGCGAAGCAGGTGATTTTTCAGAAGGTCCGTGAAGCCGAGCGCGAGAGTGTCTATGCCGAATACCACAAGCACGTGGGCGAGGTGGTGAACTGCGTCGTGAAGCGGTTCGAAAACGGCGACATCATCGTCGAGCTCGGCAAAACCGAAGGAAAGCTGCCCAAGCGCGAACAATCGAAGCTTGAAAGTTTCTCGGTGACTGACCGCATTCGCGTCGTTATCATCAAGGTTGAAAAGACATCAAAGGGCCCTCAGGTCATCGTATCCCGGACCGATCCCACGCTGGTTCAGCACTTGTTTCAAACCGAGGTGCCGGAAATTTACGACGGCACCGTCCAGATCAAAAGCACCGCGCGTGAAGCCGGCGAACGAACGAAGATCGCGGTTGCTTCGCGCGAAAAGGATGTGGATCCGGTCGGCGCCTGTGTCGGAATGAAAGGGACGCGCGTGCAGTCCATCATCCGGGAATTGCGCGGCGAGAAGATCGATATCATTCAATGGTCCGATGATGTCGTCACGTTTGCGACGAATGCCATCAGTCCGGCAAAGATCAGCCGCGTGTCGGTCGTCGAGAGCAATGAAAAGATCATGGAAATGGTTGTGGAGGACAGCCAGCTCTCGCTTGCCATCGGCAAGAAAGGTCAGAACGTTCGTCTCGCGTCAAAACTGATTGGCTGGCGTATCGATATCAAGAGCGAAGAAGAAAAACGCGCTGAAGTCGAAAGCCAAATGGAGCAAATGCAGGAGTCCGCGCCGACGCCGTTGGAAAACATGCCTGGGCTCAGTCCGAGTCTGGTGCAAAAATTGAACGCTTCGGGTATTGCAACGGTGGAACAACTGGCGGATCTGTCGCCTGAGGACCTGGAGAACATTCCGGGCGTCGGTGAGAAGACCATCGAGAAGATAAGCGACGCGCTTTCAGAGTACTACACGCAGTCGCCCGCTTATCAGGATGAGATCGAGCGGCTCACCCAGCAGCACATGTTCAGCAAAGACAAACCGGAACCGGACGCACGAAAGGCAGACGCGGAACAGGGCGCTAAGGAAAGCAAAGAAACCAGCGAAGAGAGCGTGCCTGAAGAGTAAAATAGGTGATATTCTTCCTTCATTTTGAGGGACAAGCCGCGAATGACGCGGCTCTCAAGAGTCATAGAAGTTAGAGAGGTTTATTGCCAGTAATGTCGAAACTTCGAGTTTACCAGCTCGCCCGGGAGCTGAATCGCGATAACTCCGAGATCATTCGCGAGCTGCAGCATATGGGCGTGCCGGTGACATCACACTCCAACACGGTCGAAGACCGCCTGGCGGATGCCCTGCGCAAGAAGCTCGGTGTGCTGGTCGTCGAAGAGCCGAAGGCCGCGCTCCCGGTGGTTGAGGAAATGCGGGTCGAAGCGCCGCCGGAAGTGGAAGCGACGCCACCTGTTGCGGAACCTGTCGTTGTCGAGGCTGCAAAGGAGCCGGTTAAGGTTGAAGTGAAGGCAGAACCGGTGATCGAGCCCAAGCCGGAGCCAAAGATTGAGGAAAAGCCGGAGCCGGTGCCTGTGGAAAAGGTCGCCGCGTCACCGATCGTCACGCCTCGGGTGATTCCGCCGCCGAGCGTGCAACCTCCAGCCGGCCCACGGCCACCCTTGCCGGCTGGCCGAGTTGGGACGCCTGTCGTGATTCCTCCTGCACCGCCCAAAGTCGAGCCGCCCCATGAGGAGCGCAAGACGATGCAACAGATTGTTCAGGAGCGGCTGCGGCAGCAGCATCGATTGCCGCAGGCGCCGCCGCCCGGACAACGACGGACCTTCGACCGGCCCGGCCAGCGCCCCATGGGACCCGGACAGCCTCGGCATCCTTCCGCGCCCGGATTTCAGAATCGTGGCGCCGCTCCAGCAGCGCCTTCGGGAACCCGGCCATGGACTCGACCCGGTGCTGCGCCCCCACCCCCGCAGCCGGCCGAGCAACGCCGGGTGCCCGACACCAGGCATGAACGTGTGGATCGGACGCAGCGTTACGAACGTCAGGCAGAAAAGAAGCTCGAAACTCCATATGTTCGGCCTCAGCCCAAACCGGAACCTCCGCGCGAACCCCGCAAAGTGACGTTGACGGAAGGTCTGACGGTTAAGGATCTTGCCGAGAAGCTGGATGTCCGAACCAAGGACATGATCAGGAAACTGATGGATCGCGGTGTGTTTGCGACCATCAACCAGACGCTCGACAAAGAAATGGCGAGGGAAATCGCCAAAGAGTTTAACGCCGAAACCGATTTCGTCACGTTTGAGGAGAGTGTCATGCTCGATGCGGTCGAAGTCAGCACCGCCGAAAACGCTCTGCCCCGGGCGCCGGTGGTCACCATCATGGGCCATGTCGACCATGGCAAGACTTCGTTGCTGGACGCGTTCCGAAAGACCAAGGTCACCGAACAGGAGGCCGGCGGCATCACGCAACATATTGGGGCATATCAAGTCAAGGTGAAGGACAATCGGAAGATCACTTTCCTGGACACGCCGGGTCACGAGGCCTTCACGCTGATGCGTGCGCGTGGCGCTCGAGTCACGGACATCGTCGTCCTCGTCGTGGCGGCTGACGATGGCGTCATGCCTCAGACTCTCGAATCGATCTCGCATACAAGAGCCGCAAAGGTTCCATTCGTTGTCGCCATTAACAAAGTTGACAAACCGGGTGTCAACCCGGAGCGCGTCAAGCGGGAGTTGGCCGAGCAAGGTCTGCAGGCGGAAGATTGGGGGGGCGATACGGTCACGGTCGAGGTTTCCGCCAAGACCGGCAAAAACCTCGAACTGCTGCTGGAAATGATTCTACTGGTAGCGGACCTCCAGAACCTCAAAGCGGATCCGAGTTTGCCGGCAATGGGTACGGTGCTCGAAGCCAAAATCGACAAAGGCCGCGGCAACGTCGCCACCGTGCTCGTTCAAAATGGAACGCTTCGCGTGGGTGACAACTTCATCGCCGGCGCGATCTACGGAAAAGTACGCGCGATGTTTGACGAGAATGGACAGATGGTCAAGGAAGCAGAGCCGTCCACGCCTGTCGAAGTGTTGGGACTACAAGGGCTGCCGATGGCCGGTGATTCGTTCCAGTGCATTGCGGATGATAACAAAGCGCGACAGATCGCGTCGTATCGCCAGGAAAAGCTGCGCGACATCGCACTGGCAAAGACTTCCAGACTGACGTTAGATCAGTTGCACAAGCAGCTGACTGAAGGCGAAATTAAGGAAGTACCGCTGATCCTGAAATGCGATGTGCAAGGTTCACAGGAAGCTCTCACGGACATGCTCAACAAGCTCAGCACGGAAAAGGTGAAGGTTCGCATCCTTCATTCCAGCGTGGGTGCAATCACCGAAACCGATGTGTTGCTGGCGGCGGCATCGAACGCAATTATCATCGGCTTCAACGTCAGGCCAGAGCGGAAGGCTGCCGAGCTCGCGAATCGTGAAAAGGTGGATATCCGCCTCCACACGATCATTTACAACGTTGTCGACGAGATCAAGCGCGCGATGCAGGGTGTGCTGGAGCCGGTGTACAAAGAAACGTACCTGGGCACGGCCGAAGTTCGAGACACGTTCCGGATTCCGAAGGTGGGCATGATTGCGGGCTGCTACATTACGGATGGAAAGGTCACACGCACTGCCGAAGTTCGCCTGCTCCGCGACAACGTCGTCATCTTTGAGGGTAAGATCGCATCGCTGAAGCGCTTCAAAGATGATGCCTCGGAAGTGGCACGCGGTTACGAATGCGGCATCGGCATCCAGAACTTCAACGACGTCAAGGCCGGCGACACCATTGAGGCCTTCGTCACCGAAAAGGTGATGGCAGACGTCGGAGCGTAGAAGATTTCGAATTGCGAATTTCGAATTGAATTGAAGTTGCACGGCGCCACAATAAATTCGAAATTCGAAATTCGAAATTCGAAATTTCAACATGGTCGTCATCGCCCTCCTGACTCTCGATATTCACATCCCGCATGCGCATTCACTCAAAGATAAACGGATGGTCGTGCGGCGGCTCAAAGATCGGCTCCGATCCAAATTCAACGTTTCAATTTCCGAGGTTGACCATCAGGATTTGTGGCAACGTTCGCAGCTTAGCGTCGTGACGGTTGGGTCCGATGAAGGCTTTCTTGAACGCGTGCTGCGGGAAGCGGCTGAAGAGGCCGAACGCCTGGCCCCAGAGTGCATGATTCAGAGCAACATCGAGATCGTATAGAAAATGCAAGAACGAAGAATCGGCCGGATCGAGGAGCAGTTTCGAATAGAGATCAGTGAGATCCTTGAACGGGAAATTCAGGATCCTCGCATCGGTCTGGTGACCGTTACGGCCGTAAAAGTCTCGCCCGATCTTCGTCACGCTCGCGTTTTCGTCACCGTGCTCGGCAATGCCGATCAGCAGAAAAAAACCATCGAAGGACTGAGGTCGGCAGCCAATTACGCGCGCCGGTCCTTGAGCAAGCGCCTGCACCACCTGAAACGGATCCCGGAACTGGCGTTCGACTACGATGAGTCGATCGAGAAAACCATCCGCCTTGAGGAACTCCTGGATCAGATCAAGTCGGAAGAGGGCTCGTAGGGCGCGTGGTCCGGATGAGAATTGAAAATTGATTAATGATTGATGATTAATGCGCTTGGCCCAACGTACGATTCTTCAAGGACATCAATCATTAATCACTAATCAATTTTCAATTCTCATCCGAGGTTCTTTTGTCGGTCCGTCGATTTTTTCACAGCTCCTATGACCGCCGGAACGCGGGATAAAGGCGGCGATTACGTATTCCATATGGACGGAATTTTCATTATCGACAAACCAGCGGGTATGACGTCGCACGATGTGGTGAACACCATTCGCGCCAAATTTTCAGTTTCAAAGGCAGGTCACTTTGGAACGTTGGACCCGATGGCCACAGGCGTTTTGCCTATCAGCGCGGGAAAGGCGACGCGACTTGGGCAGTTCATTCCGAACGGGCCGAAAGAGTACATCGGCGAGATCCGCTTCGGTTTTTCGACGGATACCTACGATCGCGACGGTGGTCCAACCAGCGAAGAGCGCCCGCTTCACCACTCCGAGCAACAGATTGCGGACGCGATACGGTCCTTCACGGGCGTCCTCAGTCAGGTTCCGCCGGCATTTTCAGCAAAGAAGATCGGCGGGGTTCCCTCCTACAAATTGGCTCGGAAGAACCGCCCCGTTCGGATGGCTCCGATCCAGGTCGAAGTTTATCAGTTCGAAATGCTCAGGCTTGAACCGCCGGTGATGGCCTTCCGCGTCGTCTGCTCTCCGGGGACGTACGTTCGAAGCCTCGGCCACGATTTGGGACAAGCTCTCGGTTGTGGCGCCCACCTGACCGCCTTGCGGCGGACTCGTTCCGGAGATTTCCGCCTTGAACACGCCGTGCAACTCGAACGAGTTTCGGGCGGTGACTTGATTCCGATGAGCCAGCTTTTGCAATCCTGGCCCCGTATTGAGGTTTCAGGAACAGAAGAGCGGAAAGTCCTGCATGGCAACCAGATCCCCGGGGACGGCCTGTCAGAACTCGCCCGCATCTTTAACAAAAAAGGGGAGTTCATTGCGGTCGCTACAGTAGAAAACGGTTGGGTGCGCCCACGACTTGTGCTAACCTCAAATACTTCGGATTGAGCCGTTATGCTAGGCTGTTTGTGAGAGAAAGAGACTGATTGTAGCCAATGAGTCTGACAAAGGAAAACAAGGGAAACATCATTACCCAGTACCGAATGCATACTTCTGACACTGGGTCCCCAGAAGTTCAAATCGCGTTACTTAGCGAACGTATTTCGTACCTGACCGAGCACTTCAAAACACACAAAAAGGATCATGCGTCCCGCCGCGGCTTGCTGAAAATTGTTGGGAAGCGCCGGCGCCTGCTCGATTACCTCAGGATGTATAACGTTGAACGCTATCGCGAAGTGATTTCCAAGCTTGGAATCCGAAAATAGAGCGTCACAAGGTGCAATGTAAACGCTCAAAACAGTTGAAACGATGGAGAAACGGCCCCGGGGCTTCGCTTCTGGGGTCTTTTTTTTAAGAGGTAGCCGCCGCCAGTCCGTCCATCGATGACATCGCCCCCAGCATCTTTTCAATTGGGGGGCGCAAAATTGGCGCGGATCGAAGTAGAGAGGAGCTAGAGATATTCATGAACGTTCACAAAGTCAGCATGATGGTCGGAGAGAGAGAACTCTCGATCGAAGTCGGAAAGCTGGCAAAACAAGCCGATGGCGCTGCACTGGTCCGTTACGGAGAGACCGTTGTCCTGGTGACAGCTTGTGCGGACAAAGAACCACGGGAAGGTTTGGATTTCTTCCCGCTCACGGTAGATTACCGCGAAAATTTCTACGCAGCCGGAAAAATCCCAGGCGGATTTTTCAAGCGTGAAGGCAAACCTTCTGAACGAGAAGTTCTCAACAGCCGGATGATCGATAGACCCATCCGGCCGCTGTTTCCTGAAGGTTTCAAAAACGAGACGCAAGTGATCGCGCTCGTGCTTTCTGCCGATACCGACATTGATCCGTCCATGCACGCGATTGTTGGTGCATCGACCGCCCTGTATCTTTCAAACATCCCGTTCACTCAGCCCATCGCTGCAGTCCGTGTGGGCCTGATTGAAGGGCGCTATTACCTGAATCCCACTTATGCCGAACTGAAGAATAGCCGGCTGAATCTGGCGGTTGCGGGCATGGAAGAGGGCATCGTGATGGTGGAATGCGGCGCCAATGAGGTCTCTGAAGAAGTGATGGTCGAAGCTTTGAATTTCGGCCACCAGGCGGTCAAACAAATCATCGCGCTTCAGAAAGAGCTGTACGCAAAGATCCAGCCCAAGAAACTGGTAGTCGAGCCGGAGCCGGTCGATGAGGTCATCGCGAAAAAGATTGAGCAGGCTATCCGAGCGGAGCTCGAAGATGCGCTGGATACTCACAAACATGGAAAGCTTGAAAGTTATGCGCTTGTCGACGCGGCAAAAAACAAAGCCGTCGCGCTGTTGCCGGAAGCGGAGGCCGACGAAAAAAAGCTCGGGATGGTGAAGCGCATCTTTGAAGGGCTGAAGGAACGAATCTTCCGCGATCAGGTTCTGTACAAGCGCGAACGCCCAGACAAACGCAAATTCGATACGATCCGTCCCATCTGGATCGAAACCGGTTTGCTTCCGCGAACGCACGGTTCGGCTATATTCACGCGTGGAGAGACGCAGGCTTTGGTTACGGCAACGCTGGGAACCGCCGATGACGTCCAGAGGATGGATTGGCTGGAAGGCGAGTCCTACAAGCGCTTCCTGATGCACTACAACTTCCCGCCGTTCTCCGTTGGGGAAGTCTCGCCGTTGCGCGGTCCGGGCCGGCGGGAGATCGGACACGGTGCGCTTGCCGAACGTGCTCTGTTGCCGATGATCCCAGCCGAAGACGTCTGGCCTTATACGATCCGGCTCGTCTCGGACATTCTGGAATCGAACGGATCCTCGTCAATGGCAACGGTCTGCGGCGGAACACTTGCCCTGATGGATGCCGGCGTTCCGATTAAGGCTCCTGTGGCCGGCGTCGCCATGGGCCTGGTGAAGGAAGGTAATACTTACGCGATCCTGACAGACATCGCCGGGGCTGAAGATCATTACGGTGATATGGACTTCAAAGTCGCCGGAACTCGTGAAGGTATTACAGCGCTTCAAATGGATATCAAGATCCCCGGCGTCACCTCACAAATCATGTCCGAGGCGCTAGGCCAGGCTAAGCAAGGACGCCTATACATCCTGGATAAAATGATTGAAGCCATTCCCGCCGTACGTGAGGAAATCTCTCCCTATGCACCACGAATTTACTCGATGAAGATTCCGACCGACAAAATCCGTGACGTGATCGGACCCGGTGGCAAGATGATCCGCTCGATCATCGAGCAGACCGGCGTGAAGATCGACGTTTCCGACGATGGCCGTGTCAATATCGCCTCCTCCGACGGACCTTCAGCCAATAAGGCCATTCAGATCATTTCCGAGCTGACCGCCACCGCCGAGGTCGGTAAGACATACCTTGGAAAGGTCGTTCGTATCGCAGATTTCGGCGCCTTCGTCGAAATTTTTCCCGGCACGGATGGACTTCTTCATATTTCGGAAATTGCGGAAACCCGCATCCGCAATGTCCGCGATGAGTTGAAAGAAGGCGACCAGATCATGGTCAAAGTCGTCGGCATCGAAGGCAATAAGATCAAGCTTTCCCGCCGGGCTGTGCTTCGGGATCAGAAACAGAGGCAGTAACACAAGCAGTCGTAAACGCCAAAACACCAAGGCAGAAAGCCACCAAGAGAAGGCCGCCATCCAGAGCCATTTAAGCGGCCTTTCTTGGTGGCTTTCTGCCTTGGTGTCTCGGGGTTTAATCCAAGTCTATCGGTTTAATCGGTGTCTCCAGTTCGTCGGCGTGTTTCATCGCCTCTTCAAATTTCTTGTCGACCAGTTTCATCCGGCCCTGTTCTTTGAGAAACGCGTCCTTAAAGCGGTCTTCAGCAGTTTCCTGATCTTGTTTCACCTTCAAGACAGCCTCTTCGAAGGAGACGACCTTCTTCTTTGGTTTCTCGGTGAAAAGCACATCGCCGGTCGCCTGATCGACCGTGAGAACGGCATCGCAACACGTGCAGCGCACATGGAGTGTGGGTTGTTTCCTGTCCATAAGAGGACAGTATACTATGGCTCGTTCTCTTCTCTGGCCTTAAGTATCGTCTGCCGCGTAATCCGCGGTTACTTCTTAAGAAGGTTTTCCAGCGCCTGGGTTGCTTCAGGAGATTTAATCTGTCCCAACCAGAAGACGGCTTGCTTGCGAATATCGACGTCCGGATCTGTGGAAGCGATATTCCCCAGCAGCGTCACGGAGCGGGGATCGCGGCTCTGACTGAGCGCGAATAGAGTTTGCCGACGAATCCTCGGGTTGTCTGAACTGGCCTTATAAATGTCTTCAAGCAATGACGCGCGAGCCGGCGAACTGGATTGGCCGATCCAAAAGATCGCATTATTACGCGCCTTTTCGGTCTTCGTCTTGTCGCGTGCGATTACAGCTAGCGCGTTGAGAGATTTTTCGCTTCGAATTTGTCCTAGCGCAAACACCACAGCGTCGGACTCTTCGTCCGGCGCCGATGGCAGGATCCCTGACAGGGTATCCACAACCACGTCCTTATCACCGTGCGACTGGCTGATCCAGAAGATGGCGTCCTTACGCGCCTTCACATTTGTGGAATTCTTTGCGATGGCCAGTAGCATCGGCAGAGCCTTGGCGGAACGGCTGACGGCAATCATGTTCAGGTTCGACAGCACGACAGGATCCGCCGGATCGGTCTTCAACCGTTCCGTTGCGATCTCGATGGCGCGCTCCGCATTGTTAAAAAATACCGCCCGCATGATCTCCTGTTGGAGACTGACTTCCGGGTCGGTGACCTCGCCGGGGTTGCGTCCCGGCCGGAAACGCTCCTGTAAACGGTTCACGCGTTCCCGCAGATCGTGGAAAACAAACTCAGGAGGGAACGGTGTCGCAGGAGGGGCTACAGGCGCGGGAAAAGGCGCAGGTGGAACTTGAGTTGGAGGCGCAGGTGGAGATGGGGGCGCCTGGCGCAGCAACACAAGCTCGGCGGCAGGCGGAATTTGATTGGTCAGATTGATTCGCAATTCCTGGACGTCGTTCAACCATTTCGACCTCGGATAGGTCCTGGCAAATGAATCGATGCGGGTGAGGGCCTCGTTCTTTCTGCCAAGCTGCTTCAGCGTGCGAATCAGGTAATAATCTGCACGGTCGGCGATGGCGTTCCTCGGAAATTTCCGGATGAGCTCACGAAACTCCTTTTCGGCTTCAACGAATCGGCCTTCATCGTAGAAGCTCTGGCCGGCATTAAAAAGATTCCTCGCGTCGTCGAAAACTACCGCCGCAAAGCGATTCCTGAAATCGACAGGAAAGGCCGGCTGGGCGGAAAGCGCGGGCGAAACTGCCATCACGCCCAGGACAACAACCAACAATCTAGAAAACCATTTCCGATTCGAATTCATAGATCACTCCTATCGCCCGAAGCTGACCAAACTGAGGTTTGGTTGAAGCGCTTTCATATTAGCGATTAAGGCGTTCTTCTTAATCCGGTTTTGGATGCCGCTGATGTCTTCCGCCGGGGCCTGCTCGTCGAGGTTGCGCAGATCGCGGAGAATCGTTTCGTACGTCTCGATAACGTTCAGGACCGGTAGTACGTCCGCCGCCGCATCCTTCCGTTGTTCGATTCCAACCAACTGTCCCACCGCAATCTTCTTTGCATCCACCAGGTCTTCGGTATCTTTTGGCGCCAGCTTCATCACGTTCCGCAGCAACAATTCCGATTCCTCGAGAAAGTCCACTGTCACCGGGTCCAGGGGCAGTGCGCGGTCCACATACAGATACAGCGAACTAGAGGAGCCTGTCTCGGGCTGTTGGCTGAGGGGCGCTACGAGCCTGTAAAGCGCAACCGTCAGAACCATCAGCGCGGCCAAGCCCGCTGCCATGGGCAAGTGAACGCGGAAACTGCGATATACGCGCTGATGAGATATGTGCTGCTCCTGCCGGCTGCTTAGGATCCGCAAACGGAGACGGTGCGTCATCGCGCTCCACTCGCCTTCCGGCAAGGCGAAGTCCACGGACGATATCGCTTCGATCATTTCTCTGGACTCGGCATAGAAGTCCGCGCAGTTCCGGCATATCAGCAACTCGCGTTGAACATCGAGGTGCTCGGTGAGGTCCTCTCGATCGATGATCTGCCCCGTGATCCGTTCCCGAAATTCTTCACAATCGTGCATAATCCTTACCCTTTGGCCGCCGTGCGAACAGCGACCGGCGCGGCGAAGCGCTGCCGCAAACGGTCAACGACGCGGAACAGAGTCTTCTTGACTGTTCCTACCGCAATTCCCAGCGTGCCCGCGATCTCTTCACAGGTCATTCCTTCCTGGTGCTTCATTAAGAAGATGAGCCGCTGCCGTTCGGGCACAGATTGGAGCGTGTCCAGGATTTGCTGCATGAGAAGACCGGCATGGACCGTACGTTCCGAAGTGCGCATCAGCTTCGACACGGAGAGACAGGCATCGAAATATTCCTCGGTGGTCTTGTGGTGATCGGACGAGAGTGGATCATTCTTGCGTTTCTGGTTTAGGAAGGAATTGACCATGATTCTCGCCAGCCAGGTATGTAGCGATGATATCCCCTTAAATTGACGAATGGACCGGTAAGCATTGAGCATCACTTCCTGCGTGAGATCCTCTGCGTCGTGATGATTGCCGCTATATTTCAGAGCCAGGATGTAGAGACTCCTCTGGTGACTGGCGGCAAGCTTGCAAAATGCCTCCACATCGCCATTCTGGGCTCTGGCAATCAGTTCCGCCTCTTCGGCCGGTAACATCCGCATGTGTGTAAAGTCCGCCAGTTCGTCAGCTTTAGACACATTCGTGCAGGCAATGGTTGGCATGGCTCGTTAGGAGAGCTATTTCCAGTATTCGGCCCAACGGCGATCGACGAGTTTGACAATCGACTCAGCCATCGCCAGGGGGGCAGGGTAGCCTTCCTTCCATGTTGCGTCAATACCCACGGTGCCGCGATACAGAGGCCTGGCCCTGGCGAATACCTGCTCGCCGAAGATCATATCCAGCGCCGGGTCGAAGCGCGTGAAGATGCCCCACTGCAGGTTTTCGTCATTATCCAGATGGACATCCGGGCTGACCGCAACAACGAATCGCATGCCGAGAGGCGCCTTCACCAGATTCTGAAGAACTTCGCGTGCATTCTGCCTCACGACGATGACGAGAAAACCGCCATCCAGAAGTTTCCAACTTTCAATGCGCTGCTCAAATTGGCGTGGATCCGTGGCTTGCGGCGGTTCCGGCTTGGCCAAAATGTCGCCGGTCGCATCGATGACCAACTTGCTGCCAACATGCATCTTAAAGGATGTAAAGTCCAATGTGTCCAGCGGCGCAAACGGCAATAACCACATGTGGTCTTCCGGGGTGAATCGATACCCAACATCGCGAAGCACGGCACGAAAATCGGCGGGGCTGCGGTCCGGGCCAACCAGCACCATGACTTTCGTCAACGAGAGCTGTCCTGTCCCAAGCAGCGACATCGCCGTTTTCAGGACTTCCTTCGGGTGGCGCTCCTTCAACGCAACAACCAGCAGATTGTGAAATCCTGCACCGGGATAAGCACACATATCGACGACGTTCGGATTAATTACTTTGATTAAAGGGCCGATCATCTGGCCGGCTGCAATACCGAGGAACTTGTCTTCTTGAGGAGGTTTCCCCACTACAGTTCCGGCATATACGGGATTGCGCCGGTGCGTCACCTTCTGGACATGGAAAACCGGAAATTCGGCCGCATCCGAGTAATGGCCGAAATGGTCGCCGAACGGGCCTTCCATTCGACGCTCTCCCGCAGGCACAATTCCCTCAAGAACAAACTCGGCATTCGCGGGGACCATCATATCAAGGGTTTTCGCGCGCACCATCGGAACGCCTTTACCGCGCAGAAATCCTGCGAACGCGATTTCATCGAAATCCTCAGGCAAGGGAAGAATGGCGGACAGCATCAGCATGGGATCGGCGCCGATGACCACAGCCACGTCCAGGTCCCGTTTTTTCTGCTCCGCTTCCCAATAGTGGCCCCGGCCGCCCTTCATGCTCTGCCAGTGCATGCCTGTTTGGTCTTTGCCGAAAACTTGCAGACGGTACAGACCTAGATTGCGCCGTCCGGTACCCGGATGCTCGGTCAGAACCATTCCAAAGGTGATGAAGCGCCCAGCATCGCCCGGCCAGCACTTGAGGCTCGGCAGGCGCGTTAGATCCGGTGATTCGGTAACTTCCTGGCATGGCGCCGATGTGGTCTTCGAGGGATGCATGAATAGCCCACGCTTCAAAACCCTCCGCGATTGCCAAATGCCTTTAAGCGAAGGGGGATTGAGCTGATGCATCACCGAGACCAATTCGGAACCGATTTCAGCCGGATCCCGTCCCAGCGCGGCGTGCACCCGCTCCATCGTACCGAATAGATTCATCACCAGCGGGGTCGAGGATCCCTTCGGCCGCTCAAAGAGCAATGCGGGTCCGTGCTCTTGAAGTACGCGTTGCGTGATCTCGGTGACTTCGAGCTCCGGATCGACTTCAGCGCGAACTCGCTTGAGCTCGCCCTGCCGCTCCAGGTAACGAATAAAGTCCTGTAAACCGTCGAAGCGCATAAGCGCCGACAATAGCATGGCCCAGAGCGGCAGGCTACCAGCACGAAGGCACAACGCAGCGGAGCGGTAATCCAAAACTCCCTTCCTAACTCCTGCCGCTGAGAGAACACAAAGACACAAAGGCACGAAGACACAAAGAAAGGCCGCATAAATAACTTTCGAATGCGGCCTTTCTTTGTGTCTTCGTGCCTTTGTGTCTTTGTGTTCCCTACTGCACAGTTGATGATGCTTTCTGGCTTCCCTCGCCGCCACTATTCGATCGTGATCTCCCGCTCCTGCTTGTCACGGATAATCCGTAATGCCGGCCGAGGACCCGCAGCGCGCATTTCCCGGCTAAACTCGGCTGGAGTTCCCACACGCTTGCTCGCAACGGCGGTGATCACGTCACCGGCTTTGATGCCTGCTTTCCCGGCTGCGGAACCCGGATCCACTGAAGAGACCAGAACCCCTTCGTTAGCGTACACGCCGAAGAAATCGCGTAATTGATCTGTGAGTTGCTCCACCCGTATGCCCGATTGCGAAGAGGACCTGGTTATCTGGATTCTCTGGAGATCGCGAATACCATCGCCAAAGATTGTGGAGTTGGGAATATCCAGTGGCCAGAACCGGCCGCCTGCAGCTCTCATCGTCGTCACTTGGAATGTCTGGTCCTGATTATCGCGGTGAACCCTCACCTCGACGCTGCGGCCCGGTGGCGTCTCACGAACAAGCCGCGTGAACTGGAGCACACCCGTCACCTCTTGCTTATTGAAGCCGGTAATGACGTCGCCTTCCTTCAGACCGGCCCTTTCGGCAGGGCCATTTCGATCAAGCCGGCGAATGACGGCGCCTGGGCTCCCTTGATCTTCGACCACGACGCCGATCCAGCCGGCGTCCTGCGCCACGGCGGGAACGGCCGTTAACATCACCGTGATTGCCAGAAGAACGCTTGTAATACTCATGGATTCTCCTCCTCCATAATCGGAATAGACGTGAACTCCGCCGCTGGGGTTGGCAGGCGTCGTACAGAACACAAAGACACAAAGGCACAAAGCCACAAAGAAAGGCCGCTCTAAAGCTTATTTATGCACCTTCTTTGTGGCTTTGTGCCTTCGTGTCTTTGTGTTCGCTCTACGCTTCAAGAATTGCATTCGCCACGCGCTGAAGCATCTCCGGCGTCAGTTCCGGGTAAATAGGCAGGGCAAGGCTTTCGCTCGAGGCAGCCTCGCTGACTGGAAGGTCCCCGGTCTTGTATCCAAGGCCGGTGAAGCAGGCCTGCAGGTGTAGCGGGATCGGGTAATACACCGCACACCCGATCCCTTTCGCCTTCAAACACGACATCAGATCATCACGCCGGTTGGTCCGGATGACAAATTGATTGTAGGTATGACGGGAATTCGACGACTCGCATGGCAGCTCGACCCAATGACAGTTCCCTAACATCTCGCGGTAAAGGCCCGCATTCCGCCGCCGTCCGTCCGTCCACAAATCCAGGTACTTCAATTTCACACGGAGCACAGCAGCCTGGATCTCATCAATCCTGAAGTTTCCGCCCAGACGTTCGGTCTCGTATTTGTTCCGAAAGCCATGGGATCTCAATAACCGAACCCGCTCGGCGATTTCAGCATTGTTTGTGGTGACCATTCCACCATCGCCGAAACCACCAAGATTCTTCGATGGGAAAAAACTCAAGCATGCCGCATGCCCGGTGGACCCGGCGCGCTGTCCTTCCAATTCAGCCCCGATCGCTTGCGCGGCGTCCTCGATCACGACCAGCTTGTGCCGGCGGGCGATTTCCAGAATACGGTTCATTTGCGACATCTGACCAAACAGGTGTACAGGAATGATCGCCCGTGTGCGGTTCGAAATGCGGCCTTCAATACTGCCGGGATCGAGATTGTAAGTCCTTCGATCGACGTCCACGAAGACTGGCTTTGCGCCTAACCGGGCAATCGCTGCGGCGGCAGCAACGAAGCTGTATGCCGAAGTGATGACCTCGTCGCCCGGCCCGATGTCGAGGGCCATTAGGGTTACAAGCAGAGCGTCCGTGCCTGAAGAAACCCCGATGCCGTAACGACAGCGGCAATAGGCGGCGACTTCGGACTGCAGTGCCTCCACTTCCGGACCAAGAATAAAGCGCTGCGATTCCAGCACCCGATCTAAGGCGAATCGAATCTCGTCGCGGATCGTTGTATATTGGGCTTTCAGGTCCAGCAGGGGTATGGGCGATTGGCCGCTCATGGCGAGCGATAGTCTAGCACGCGGCATCAAGGAACTTCAGAACTGTGAGCCCGAAACCCGACAAATGGTCTCAACTGTAGGCGCGGTCTATGACCGCGCGCTTTTCCTGACAAGTGGAGCAAAAGGTCGAATTTGCGACGAAAAGCGCGCGGTCATAGGAGCTGTGAATAAATTGGAATCAAGCGTTATTCCCCTCCTTGCACGACCGCAAGGAGGGGTGGCTGCGTCATCAAGAAAATTTCGCGCAGCCACGGAAGCCGACGCAGCCGGGGTGGTTTTCCATTTGTTTTCATCGGAAAACCACCCCGGCCTCGCGGTCAGAGTTCTGAATTTCTTGCCGCCGCGGCAGAGACTTCTTATTTTTCCGAATGATATTCCTGCAGCGATTTCACGTTCAGACTCTCATGCCGGAGAGCGCGGATACCGTTAACTGCGGCGGCGGC
>Ga0066710_100000277_pt1 | contig 28453 bp, 28 predicted proteins | sample GraSoiAngelo_159_FD_79666 | JGI IMG/M metagenome (GOLD analysis project Ga0066710, IMG submission 79666) | Grasslands soil microbial communities from the Angelo Coastal Reserve, California, USA - 14_1009_16_40cm | ecosystem: Environmental > Terrestrial > Soil > Grasslands | place: USA... | reverse complement strand
TGCAACAGCGCGTGCCCGCCGCGCTACTCGGGCGCGTCGGCAGCGTCGATCTCTTCGGCAGCTTCGTGTTTACTCCGCTCGCCCCGTACGTTGCCGGCGCCTTGGTGAGCGCGACTACCGCCGCGCTTGCGACCGTCGCGCTCGGTCTCGTAGGTGTCGCGACCTGCGTGTTTGCCCTCGCGCTGCCAGCGATCCGCAACCTCCGTGCGCCAACGGCGGCGCGCGCGTCCTCCACGTAACTCCTAGTCCGCCCGTGGTCAGCTCGAGGATTATTCGAACCTCCACCGAAGATCGATCGTGGATCGCGGTCATGCCGAGCTGCTCTGGGTCACGCTTGATCTCTTATCGCATTGACGTCTCGGTGCAGTGGCCGGGATGGGTCACCGCCTCACCAGGACGTTGGCCGCCACGAATACCGGAACCATTTGGAGCAGCGCGAAGAGCCGACCAATGTCGTCGAGCGGCGTGATGCCAGCTGCGCCGACGGTCAGCAAATTGCCGGCGCTTATCTGCAACGCCTGCACGATCGTCAGGTGATTGCAGATGAATTGCGGTTGCAGAATGCAGGGAGGATCGGTGGCTCCCCGGATAGCTGGACTGACGGCGAAGTGCAAACCCTCGATCGCCGAGCCGCTCCAGTAGAGCAAGCCGAACCACAAAATGCTGCTAAGCAAGTAGAAGACGGTGCTGCGCGCGACGGTCGCGTCACCCGCATCGCGCCACGCGCGGACGACTAACTCAGAGACCAGCCGCAATACGGCGTAGACGCCGAGGAGCGAAAAGAAGAACACGACCACCATCGGGACAGAGCCGCCCTCGCCGACGAGGAACAATAGGGACGGTACCCCAAGTGTGCCGACCCCAATTGCCGGTAGGAGCATCCATGCTGGCGGCCGGGCGAAGTGAAGGACCGCGAGCGCAATGGCCGCCGGGATGAGTAGGAAAGGTGCCGCCCCTGCGAGCGCCGCAAGCCCCTCTACCACCGACCGGTCGGCTTCTTAACGCCTGGGACCTGCGTTGCACGACACTGGGACACGTCTAGCGTCCAGCCTGCAGATGCAGGGCGGATTTGACGTGATAGCAATACTAAATGGCGCTAATAGGGGAGAACCGGATGGTGGAGGGTGTCGACATGTTGCGTCATAGCGCGGCCGCGCTGGTTATCACCTTTGTCGCGGTAACAAGCGGATCGCACGCCAGCGCGACGCCACTGACTGTGGCGGGATACGACGCACAGTGGTGCGGGCAAAGCGCCTATCCGACGATTCAAGCCGGGGATGTGGCTCAAATGAGCACGTGTTTTGCGAACACGGGCACAGTCTCGTGGACGAACGGGACCGCGACAGAGGTCGCGCTCGCGGTGTGCGTTGATACGCCGGCGCCGCAGTACTTCGCGTGCAACGTTCTTTCGCCGTACGCGGACTGGGCGCAGAACTGGGTGTCGCAGCGCATCTATGCCTCCGCCGCGCTGCAAGTGGTGAGCGTCGGTGGAACTTCATTCTTCACATTCAACGTAAAGGCCCCGGCGGGTACGCCATCCGGCGACTACTACTTCCGCGGCGAGCTGGTGCTGCGGGCGAATGGCGCATTGATTCATCCCGTCGGCTTTTACATGCGCGTGCACGTGGTATAGGCGCTGACCTGTACTGCGCGGCGGCGATAGGTGGGCGGATATTCGGCGCGCGTGGGGATCAGACAAGCGCGGGAGGTTCTTCATGGCCACAAGACAGGTGACCTGCATTAACAAGCGGCCGAGCCACTATGACCCACACGAACGGATTCAGAATATCGGCGGATACGGATGGAAGCACAGTGAGGCCGATGCGATTCGGTGGGTCAACGCAGGTTCGGAGAACTATTTCGTCACTGCGGGCGGCCAGACGGTTCGCGTGATCGTTGCTCGCCACAGCGGCCGGGAATACCTCAAAACTGAAGCCGACGGGTATCGGCCAGACAATCTGCTGGCGCTGCCCGAATGTCCGTAATGCGGCGGTCTCTTCCTTAGCACACATCGCCTGATACTTGGATGTCGAAGGAATTCCATTGCCCGGCCGGTCGCTCTGGCACGAGGCTCAATCGCTGATTCGGCTCGTTGTAGATCGCGCCAGTGCGATGGATCGGCGCTCCGTCGGGCGCGCCGAGCGCGTCGATCTGCACCTCATAACCGAAGTGGACGCCGACACAGGCGGGGTTCTGGTAACCCACGCCCGCGGGCAGCACGTCGGCCGCGGACGCGCGTCCCCGCGCGCGTTCCAAACTCGCCGCCACCTCCGGCGCGAGCTTGACGCCAGCTTTGCGCATCGCTGCGATCGGATCGGTGAGGAGGAGGTGGGGGTTCGCCGCGTCTCGCCGGAGCCAGACGTCGATGGCACTCCGGTGCGCCTCGAGCAGCGCGATGAGCTGAGCGGGCGCGTTCCCGTGATGCGGAGCAGCTCCGGAGGTGAGGCGGACCTTCACGCTCACGTGCACGGGTGGCACTGCCCTGCGAGGATCTCCAGTCCGGTCCGGACGGGCCGTGCCTTCGCCCCAGCTCGGCCTCGCGCCGCGGTCACCGCTGCCCGAGTTCCCATCGCAGGACGTCGCGGAATACCCGATATGCGAGATGCCCGTGCACTGCTGTGCTCCCCTTGCGCGTGAACGACTGCGGGGTCCCGCGGGCACAATAGACCCCTACGTCAAGTCCAGCCTAGTGGCACTGGTCAGAGCTTGATCTCGCGTCTGGCGCTCGGCGGGCGATAGCCTCGGTTGCATGTCAGACCCTGGCCCTGCGGGTGAGCTCTTCGAAGAGGCCAACACCGCGACGCAGATCAAGCTCTCGATCTTCAGCCGCTACAGCGGGTTATCGCGACGAGAGGAACCACGGCGGCGGCTTTCTGAACGCGACCATGCGGTCGGCGGGTCGATCCTACATCGACGGGCATGCGAGCTACGGCGTCGACCGTATCGAAGGTTACTACCGTCGCAACGGCACGCCGCTCATCGCACTCGATGCGCACTGCGCTCCCGCGACAGAATCGCTTGGGTGGAGTAGCAATGTGCTCGGTGACGTGAAGACCCGCTGGCGGCCTTCCCAGCGACAACTCCTGGCCAAGGTCCGCCGGTCGCGGCGCGATCGTCCGCGCGTCCGCAGTCAGTGTAAGTTCGCAACCGACACGAATGAACAAATGTGAGCTACGTCATGTGACCCGCCGGAGCGCGGTGCTCGCTGACCAATGCCGCGTGCTCGCACGCGTTAGGCGATCGAGGCGACGGACCGTGCGTCATAGTGACCACACGTGGAGCGTCGAGCCGACGCCGTACACGACGTAGTTGTCATAGACGGCAGGACCCATCACGAAGGCGCCGGAAGGCCCGAGCGCCCCGGCGGTCCACACGCAGTGCCCGTCCGCGACCGAGAGCGCGTATACGCCGGGTCGCGAGGTGCCGACGATCACGAGGTCGTTCACCACCGCCGGCGAGCCGAGCCCCGCCTCGCAGGCGTTGCTGTAGATCGGCGGTGTCGCCATCGAGTACTTAGGCGGATTCGTGCCGCTCGTCGGCCAGGCGTCGGCGAGCGTTGCCCAATCTAACGCGCGTAGGAACGGTGTCGTCGTGTTGTCGATGCCGCAGCCGTACCAGCCCTGGTAGCCGCCGAGACCGACGAAGAGCTTTCCGCACGTGCTGTGCACCGCCGCCGATCCGAACACGCCGTAGAAGTTCTCGCCCTGCGCGGTGCCGTGCGGGTCCACGGCGGCGAAGGGTGCGCCGGTGCTGTCGTGGGGCAGCAGTTGGCGCCAGGCGACCTGCGCGAGCGTCCCTGCGTTGAGCACGAAGAAGGCTCCGTTCTTGCTGCCGAAGCACACGTAGCGCTGACCGGCCCGAGTGAACAGCGTCGGCCCCGCCGGCACGTCGACGTCGAGGTCGCTCGCGCGGTAGCTCGAGGACGCCGGTGGCTGGAAGTAGCCGCGGAACTGCCCGGTCGTCGCATCGAGCGCCAGCAGCCCGCTCGCGTACTTCGGGTCGGGTAGCGGGTCATCGTTGATCGCGTTGCCGGTGCCGATGTAGATGCGGTCGAGGCCGCGGTCGTAGCACGCGGACGACCATGGTGACGAGCCGCGACTCGCGGGGTCGGCGCGGATGGTGAACCCGTTCGCCGCCGCCCAACCCGCGGGCAGACCGCTGGCCGCACTCGCGGGAATCTCGTTGGGCAGGTTGTCAACTCCGGCGGTGAACTCGTTCGTACAGAACAGCCACTCGACGTTGCCCGTGGCCGCGTCGAGGCAGTAGACGAAGCCGAACTCGCCGCTCTCGCCCTCGCCGCAACCCACGTAGACGCGGCCGTTGACGACAAGCGGCGAGCTCCAGCCCTCGGCCACGCTGATGTGCTGCACCGGCTGACGGTGGGCGAGGTCACGGTTGCGCAAGTCGGTCGTCCATTGGAGCGTCAACCATGTGTCCAGGCAGTACACCTTACCGTCGAGACCGCTCGCGAACACGCGACCACCGGTCACGGCGAGCGAGCTGCCCACGCCCGGCCGGCCTTGCCGCGAGCCGGCGCCAGGCGCCGCGCTATACGTGAACGACGTGTCGACCGTCTGCGTCGCGAGGTTGATGCGGTAGATCGTGCCGCCGTACGCGCCTGCGGCGAGCGTGCTCGTCGCGGTACCGACGTAGATCTTCCCGCCGACGACGCAGGGCATCGACTCGATCGTGCCGACGAGGCCAAGCGCGGCGCGGCGCACGAGCGATCCGGCCGTCGTCGAGGTGATGTCGCTGCAGCCGGAAGCGGCACCGGTGTGCGCTTCGTCGTGGTGGTACATCCACCAGTCCCGCGACCACAGCCAGCAGAAACGCCAGCAGCGCCACCACCACGGGAACCAGTCGCAGCTGAGGAACGGACGGAAGGGTAGCCAGGGTCGCGGCTCGATGGTGAAGGGCAACGGGAGCGGCTTCGGCCACGGATGCGGGAAAGGCCAAGGCCAGGGAAGGGGCTCGGGCTCTGGTTCGGGCAGCGGCCAGCCCGCCGGACGCCAGTCCTGCGCGCGGTCGGCGCTCGTGGGGTCGAAGAACAGCTGCTCCTCCGGCAGGCCAGCAGGACCGGTGCGCAGCGCGAGCAGTCGCTTGCGCAGATCCTCACGTGCCGTGCGTGGATCGATCGGCTCGATCGCGCCATCCGGCCCGCGCGTGACCTCCGCTTCTGGCCGCACGCCGACGCCCGCAAGCGTCGCGCCGACCTGGCGGCGCAGGCCGTCGACGAGCGCGGGATCCGACTCGAGCACTGGTCGCACTGCGAGGGCGAGGAACGGGTCCTCACCCTTGCGCGTCTCCGCCGTGCCTGCCACACCCGGCGGAGCCGCGCGACGGTTGAGCGCGAGCTCGCGCAGCATCTCCCGCAGCACGATGTCGCGCGGCAAGCCGATGAGGGCATACGTACCCTCGCGCTCTGGCCGCAGCCACGCGAAGCCAAGCTCGAGGTTGACGCCGGAGTGCCACTGCGGCGAGAACGTGTCGCCCTCGACGCGAAAGAAGCGCGCGCTGCGCGGCTCGATGCGGCCGACGTCGGCGCCGCTAATCGGCACCCGGACAAGGACCGATTCGCCGCGCGTTGCTTTGACCGTGACCGCAATGCTCGTGGCGCCGAGGCTGCGCGCACTCAGTTCGACGTCGGCCGTCGCGGCGCCAGCGTGCTGCTTCTCGTCCGCGCCGAAGACTTCGACTGCGCGCGCTCGACTCGTTCGCCCTCGAACCGCCTTCGCTCTCCGTGCAGGCATGGTGTCCCTCCCCGCGAGCGTCTGAAGACGCTCTGCTTACGTCGCGATCGGCAGCGCCTCACTCGTCATCGGTGCGCGCGGACGCAGGGCGATCACGCAGCCGGCGTAGCACGCGGCCGCGACCGCCAACAGCAGGATGAAGCCCGCGTTCGCGAACGCGTTGCCCACATCGATGAGCGGACCGAGGAGCCCGGCACACGCGGCGGCTCCCCACGTCGCGACGTTGGCGAGCGCAAGCGCACGTGCGGGCCGCTGTGTTGCCGCAGCGTCCGCCGTCGCTGCCCAGTTCGCCGACGCGAACGCTGCCGATCCAAGCGCGAGCAGCCCGCCGGCGAGCAGGAACCCCACGGTGTCGCTGGCGAACCCGAGCGCGCACGCACCGAGTAGTGCGATCGCGCTGCCGGATCGGGCGACACGACGCCTGCCGTAGCGATCCGCGAGCATGCCGGCGGGAATCGCGGCGAGACCGGTTATGAGCGTGAGCACGGCGAGCAGTTGGCCACTCGTGCTCGCTGCTGCCGTAGCGTTCTCACCGAGCCGCTGGCCGACGAGCAACACGAGGAAGCGTCCGATCGCGTAGGTCGCGAACAGGAAGGTGAACCGAATCACGATAAGCTCGCGCAGTGACCCCACGCGCGCCGCGGCGGCGCCTGGGCTGTCCGCGGTTCCGCGCTCGCGCGTGAGCGCGGCGCTGGTAGCGAAACTCAGGAGGAGCATGCCTGCGGTGGCTGCGAGTGCGAGGCCGACGCTCGTGCGCACCAACGCGCCCAGGAGAGCGAGGCTGATCGACGCTCCAACCAGATCAGCGAACTGCTTCGCCCCCGCAGCCGCGCCGCGCTGCTGGCGAGAGAACAGTTCGGGAAGCAGTGCCTGCGCCGCTGCCTGCACGGCGCTGCCACAAACGTAGAGCACGACGAGACCGGCGACGATGAACGGCAGCGTGTCGGCGGTACCGACGAGCGCGAGCGCGGCTACGGCACCAAGCAGCGCTGGCAGCGCGAAGCGCAGCCGTCCGTACTGAGGGCGGATGCGGTCGCTCCACGCACCGAAGAGCGGCTGCGTCAGCGCCGCCGCGGCGAGCAGTGCGAACGAGGCGAGCCCGAGACCAGTCGCCATAAAGGTCGGTGGCAAGTGCGGCGTGATCAGTGCGGGGAGAAGCACGAGGTGCGCACCGTCGTAGATCGCGCTGAGCCCGACCCACAGCGCGCTCGCGCCGATGAGGACCCGCCCGCCGCCCACGAGGCCGCGAGTATAGTCAGACTAGCAATACCGAACGCGAGACACCCTGACCTAGACTCCTGCGCTTGGTCGCCGCCACGCTCGCGGTCGCGCTCGCACTCCGGCCCGGAACCGCGCTCACGCTCGCGCTGGAGTGCCAGTCGGCGATGCGCGTCGGCGGACTCGTCGATCGCACGCTGGAGCTGCAGCTGCGCAGTTTTCTCGCCGCGACCTTCGCGCGCGCCGGCGATCTTGGGTCAGCGGACGGCCAGGCCCGTCAGGCACTGACCCTCGCGAGCGACTTCGTTGACCATGAGGCGCTCGCGACCCTCTACTCGACCCTGTCCGTCACCCGTCAGCGCCAGGGACAGCTGGACGAGGCAATGAAGTACGCGAAACGCAGCCTCGCGGTGTTCGAGGAGCTCGGGCGCGCTCGCGCGATCGGGCAGATATGGCACAACCTCGCGTCAATCCACTTGGCGCGCGGGCAGCTCGCTGAGTGCGAGGCTGCACTCGCCGAGGCCGAACGCATCGCGACCGACGCGAGCATCCCGTCGCTTGCGGCGCGCGTGCACGGACTGCGCGCGGAGCTCGCAGCGACGCAGCGACGGTGGAGCTCGCGGAAGAGCACGCCCTCGACGCCGAGCGTCACCAGGCTGCGTCCGCTACGACGAAGGGACGCGCGCTGCTCGTACACGCACGCGCGCTCGCAGCCCGCCATGCGTCCGCGCGCCTCATTCGTCAGTGCTTCGAGGCGGCGGCTGCCGCGCTCGCGCGAGAGCCTGCTGCCCGCGCGTGCGGAAGTGCACGACATGCATGCCGCACTCCTGGCTCATCAGGGTGACTGGCCTGCCGCATACCAAGAGTCACGGCGGGCACTGGTGCTGCTGCAAGCGAAGTTGCGCTCGTAGACCCCGGCACGCGGGAGCGGTGCGGTCATGGTCACCGGGCGCCCGCCTCGAAAGCGCCGCCTGCCTGAAGCGAGCACGGTCAGCCGCGACTCGCGGCGGCTCTAGGCCCTCCTAACGCGGTCGGCGGCCAGTGCAAGGCGTTGCTCGATGTCATCGAGGGATCTGGTCGCCGCAGGTGCCGCGCCGGCCGACGGGGCCACCGTGCTTCGGTAGTCAGCGAACATCCTCTGGACATCCGTGAGTTCATTCGCGCCGACTAGCTTGACATTCGTCGCACGCTCGACTGCTCCTTTCGCGACATCCTCGCCGGCCTTCGCACCAAAGTAGAAGCCGACGATCGTGCCGACGATCGAACCGAGGATCGCGAAAATTTCTTTTCCTCGGGCGATCTCCTGGTCGGTCCCGCTACTGAGATGCGGCCACAGCGCCGTCGCCACGAACCCGAGGATGCCAAGAGCGATCACGCTCGTGACCACCTCCCGCAGCGAGGGCCATCCCGGGAACCACCATGGCGCCCCACTTGGTGTTTTCGGCGCGTTAGCCATCGCGTCGCCTCCACGTCTCGTTCTCACGATCGCGTCTGGTGGTCGACTTGCTAGCGTGCGACCCACTTCGTGCACCGACCTGCCGCAGGACTCGCGTCACCGGTGCGTGCATCGCCCGAAGCGCGTGCCACGCCGCGACGAACGCGAGCAGATCACGGGAACGACCCTGGACCGTGAAGTACGCCTCGACGACGCGCAGCAGTCCGGGCACGACTGTCGGCACCCGGATCGCGGCGAGATACGTTCGGTCACTCATCGGCGCGTCACGCTCTCCGCCCCCGCGCGGTCGACTTCTTCGGTCTCGATCGCGGCTTCGACGCGGCTCGATCCGGACGCCGATTCGCGAGTCGTCCGCTCCGTGGTTTACGCGAGCCCGATCTGGTCCCGGCCGAGACGCGAGCGGTCGAGCCTGTCCGCGCGCGGGTCCGCGCCTGCGGCCGCTTCGGCGTCGCTCCCTCTCCTACAACCTCGAACGTGAAGCCGCCGACCGGAGCACCCTGCTCATCCCACTGCACGAGCGCGAAGCGTCCCGGCTTCGGTTTTTGAGCAGGCAGGACGACGATGACCCGGTCGGGGGTTGTCGGCGCACCGGCCGGGACGGTCAGCCACGGGCCGACTGTCGGAACGTACAGGCGCTCGAGATCGAAGTCATCCTTCTTGATAGCCCTGTGCTCCCTAAGTAGCGTCGCGACCGCGGATCGCTCGGTCAGCGTGAACTTGCGACTCTTGAGTTTGGCCTCCTGCGCGTACCGCGCGAGCCGCTTCCCGAGCACCACCGTCTTGATGGCCTCGCCACGTGCGTCGACGCCCAACGAGAAGCGGCCCCGCAGTAGCGGCCACCAGAGATCGAGCAGCACGGTCCGGACCGCGGGCGCGGCTGGCGGATCGACCACGACGAGGTTCTTGAGGCCGCACTTCTGCTGGCCCGTGACGAGCGCGCCGACGTTGAGCTCGGCGGTCGCGATCGAGTCGTTCTGGGCGCTCGCGATCGCGAGCAGGCAGCTGTGCCCGGCCTGCGCCGCGGGCACGGTCCAGTCGAAGCTGACGACGCTGGGACGGCCGCATTCGAGCGACGGAACGAGCTTCGCCGGCGCGATCGGCTGCCAGGGCGAGGACGGCGCGAGCGCGTTGTTCGGAAAGTTCGTCCAGAAGCCAGCGGGCAGGTTCGGGAGACCGAGAGCGGCACTCGCGTAGAAGACCTTGACCGCGAGGTTCGTCGCCGCCATCGGCCCACGGTTGTGCACCTGCACGTACACACGCACGGTGCGGTTGCGCAGCGCGTTCTCGTGGACCAGACCGGACGCGAAGACGCCGCGGTCATCCTCGAATCGATCGAAGTCAACGTCGCCAGCGTTGACGTACTGGTACGGTGGCGCGTCGACCTTCACGTCCGTGCACTCCCACCAGTAGGTCTGCGCGCCGAACGTGAAGGGATCCGCACCGGTCGGCGATGGCGCTCGCCGTCCCGTGTCGACGGTGCTGTCGCGCACGTACACCTCGACATCGGGCATGGTTGCGCGATCGACGTTGATCTCCCACACGCCGCGGCTCCGCGTCCCGACGCGCAGCAGGCGGCTGCTCTGGTGGAAGACGAGGTCGGTCGCGAGCACGTTCGGGAGTCCGTTACTAAAGGCAGTCCAATTCGCGCCGGCGTTCGTTGACCGGTAGACGCCCACGTCAGCTGCGACGTACACCGTGTCGCCCGCCGTCGGGTCGATCACGATCGCGTTCGCCGGGATGGTCGGCAGCCCCGCGCTCACGTTCGTCCACGTCGTTCCGGCGTTGTCCGAGCGGTACACGTGTCCGCCCGTCACGTTCGAGTAGGTGACCCACAGCCGACTCGCGGTGTTGCTATCGCTGCAGAGGTCGCTCACGTAACCGGCTCGCGGCTGCGTGAGTGCGACCGGTGCCTGCCATACGCCCGCGACGGCATCGATGCGGTACGGGTTGCCGGCCGTCGTCCCGACGTACACGCGCGTGGCGCTCGCGATCGCGACCGCGCTCGCGATCTGGTTCGCCGGCAGCGCGACTTCGGTCCAAGAGGCCCCCGAGTTCGTCGAGATGAAGGCGCTCTGCCCTGCCTGGACAACGGTCGTGCCGCTCACCTCGAGCGGCGGGTAGAAGAGCGAGTTGTATCCCTGCGGGATGTTCGGACCGACCCACGTCCACGAGCCCCACGCCCCACCCGTCGTTGATCGTTCCATGCCCATGCTGTAGAAGGTGTGGAAGCACGTAGCGGGGCTTGCCACGTCGATGCCGCAGTCCCCACCATCGCCATCCTGCACGTGGAACCAGACCTCGCCACCCTCGTACCGCTCGGTGCCGTTGTCTTGGGTGCCGCCGATGAGCCAGGCGTCGTACTGCGGGTGGGCGGCGAGGTACTCGAACTCGGTGATCGCCAGACCCTTGTTGACGGAGTGCCAGTTCACGCCCGCATTCGGTGAGCGGTACACGCCGCCATCGCAGCTCGCGTAGACCACGTTCGGATCCGTCGGGCTGAAGGTGATGTGGTGCTGATCGGGATGGATGCAGTCTCCGTTGGTCTTCGCTGACAAGTTCATCCACGTCCACGTGTTGCCCGAGCGCTGGCCCCTGAAGAGATCGATCGCCGCCAGGTAGAGCGTGTCGGGATCGTTCGGCGCCACCGCGGCGCACCAGTCATACCACGCTTGCCCCACGCCGATCGCGGCTGGGAACGTGACCGCCGCGAAGTTTCCCCCACCTGACGCCTTGCGCCACAGGTAGCCCGTCCACGGCGCGTTGGGTTGCCCGGTCGTGCCGGTTGCGTAGACGTAGACGACGTTGGGACTCGATGGCGCGTGGCACACCTCGATGCGCACCCACACCGCTGGCGCGTTCGGCAATGCGACGGCGGTCCAGGTGGTGCCCCCGTCGTTCGACACCTGAAGACCATCGTTGCACCCGGCGTAGACCTCCTGCGTCGCGTTGGGACCACCGCCTCCCACGGGTCGCATCGAGAGATCCCAGGTGCGCTGCGCACGCCTGACTGCCCACGTCGCGCCGCCATCGGAACTCTCGAAGAGTCCTGCGGTCGTCGCGGCGAGCATGTGCTGGCCGTTGAGCGGATCGACGACGAGGTCATAGAACCCCGCACCGACGAAGGGCGCTTGGGCGCGGACGTTCCACGTCGTGCCACCATCAGTGGAGCGCAGCAGCCCCGTGCCGAGCCAACCGTAGAAGTCTCCCTCGCCGGTGCCGGCGTACACCGTCTGGCTCCTGGAGGGATCGAAGGCGATCGCGCCGATGGCGAGAGACGCCTGGAAGTCGGTGCGCGGCGTCCACGTCGCGCCGGCATCCTTGCTCTCCCAGACACCGCCGCCCGCGGCGCCCACCAAGATGTGCGTCGCGTCGGCGGGGTCGACCGCGACGGATGACACGCGCCCGGCGACAGCTGGACGACTCCCCGCGCCCGAGCCATACGACTGACCGTGAGGTATCGCGAACGGACCGATGGGCCGCCAGCCCTCTGCCACCTGGACCGCGGGCCCGGCTGGCGGGCCTGGGGCCGGCGCCGGGGCGATGGCGCCGAGCTGCGTGAGCAGACGGAAGGCCTCGAGGTAAGGCGAATCGGCACCTGCGTCAGCACTCCCGCCGGTCGCGACCGTGCGCGCGCGCATCTCCTCGAGAGGACGCGTTGCCGCCGGGTCAGCCACGCGGTCTGTCTCGATGCCGCGTTCGCGCTCAAGTTGCTGGAGCCGAATGAAGACCTTGCCACCGAGTGGCGACGTGGGGAGAACCCCAGGCGGACCCGGCTTACGTACGTCGAGGGAGGTCGTCGCGCTCGCTCTCGGCTTCGTCGCGCGCTCGAGGACTCGGAACTGCTGCGCCCGCGCGATGGTTGGTAGTCTCACCGTCCTCCGTCCCTGTCCGTGCGGGCGAACGCGCTAGCCGCCCTTGCCTCTACGCGTCCTAGTGGATCTCGCTCGCGGCTTCGGCGTACCCTGCCGCGCGCCGCGACTCGGGCGTGCCTTTTCGCCCGACGGCACCTCGGTCTCGGGCAGTCCACGTTGCTCCTCAAACTGCCGTAAGCGATCGAGCGCGTGATCGCCGGGCTCCGTCGGTCCGGTCTTGTCTCCACGGGTTCGCGGTTGCTTCGGCATAGCGACCTCCTCTCGAAGAGCGGAGGCCATTATTTATCTCCCCTCGCGCCAGCAAGTGCGTGTCAACTGTTGCTAATCGGTGGACGGCGAGCACTATACGAGTGATGTCAACGACGCGGGTGACGCCCGTCGAAGCAGTACACGCACCGTGCGCCACGCACCGCTCAGTGAAGGTGCCACAGTCGCTCGAACGCGATGAACGGGAGGCTTGATGTGGCCAAGCTGAAGAGGATCAAGCGCGGACCGAAACGGCGCGGCGCGCATCGCCGCTCGCAGCTATGCCGATGGCATATGGAATGACAACGTTCTGGCGTTGCCCGAATGCCCTTGACCGCGCTTACGCGGTACGCGACACGGAGCGTGCGCGTCCCGCCGACCGCAACCGGAGTAGGCATCGATGGATGAGCTGCGTAGGTTCGCTGTGCCGATAGGCGCTTCGAGCCGACGGCCGCGTTCACGTATCCGTGGAGGTCGCGCTGCCGATCGCGGACTTGACGGTCAGCCCTACTGTCCCCGGTAAAACGGGCAGCCGGTCCCGGCGTGGCATCCGCGAACTGATCACCAACGAAAGGGCGCTTCGGGGGAGGAGCGGAGACGTGAAACAGGAAGACACGAAGACGGAGCGAACGCATCCGGCTTCAAAGAGCGCGGCCACGAACGTGGCGGGCGCGCGCGTCACGTTGCTCGACGTGGGCGAACAAAAGTACGGAGATGCCCTTCTTTGTCAGATCGCGGGCCTGACAGTGATGATCGACGGAGCGCACAAAGGCGACGACGTGCGCAAAGCAGGGCACGACTCAATACCGGATCAGCTGCGTGCCCTTACCGGCGTGAAGTCAGGCGCGATCGCGCTGGACCTTCTCATCGTGACGCACATGCACGACGATCACATCGGTTGCCTACCAGAGCTTGTGGCCAACGGCGTCATCACGAGCAGGAACACGCTGGCCCTCGACCCGAAATGGCGATGGCAACAGGCCCCGGCCCCGGCGCCCCAGGATGCTGTCAGCACGGGCGCCCGACAAGTCGCGCTGGCGCTCGGTGAGGAGCCGCGCTCGCCCGATCTCAGCGACGCCGAGCTCTTGACGTTTCTCGCGGACGCGGCGGGACTCGAGGACCGCTACACAGGCATGCTCGAAGAACTCGATCGGCAGGGACGTGTCTTCCGATACGGGACCGATGACACGGTGCCGCTCGAACAGGCCTTCAGGGCGATCGGACTCCAACTCCTTGGACCGTCGACAAAACAACTCGAGATCACGCAGAGCGCGATCAACGGCAACACCGCAGACGTGTATCGGGCGGTCGTCGATTCCTTGCGCGTCGACACGACGACAAGCGTGGCCGATCTCTATCGGCAAGCGATCTTGGCACGATCAGGAGCGACTGACGCCGAGGAGCTCATGGACGGGCGCGGCGGCCCGGGATCATCAATCAATCTGCAAAGCATCATCACCCTGCTGCGCTTCGACAAGCGCAAAGCGCTGCTCACCGGCGATAGTCAGATCGCTCAACCGGAGAGCCAAGACCAGGACCTGCTCAGCGAGATCGAAGCGCTACGCAGGCGCATCGAGGTAGATGCGCCGTACGACTTCTTCAAGTTGCCCCATCACGGGAGCTGGAACGGATTCGATCCGTCCGTCCTCACGCAGCTTGGCGACACCGCTCACTTTGGTATCTGCGCGGGTGCGAGTAGCCCAGCCCATCCGGACCCCAGCGTGCTTGAGTTGCTGGCGGCTCACCTCCCGGCCATCGACTGGGCGCGCACCGATCGCAACCGGCGCTCGACCTACACCTTCGCTCAGCAGATCCGCCTCACCGTCCAAACGGGCCGTCCAAATGATTCGAGGCCGAACACGCAGGACGCCACCGTTGTGACGCCGGAGGGTCGATCGTCACGGGGTGTCGTCTCGGCCATTCGTTCGCCCGCAGCGGCACCGACCGTGGCCGGAGCGACGCCGCTCGTCGAGGTTGTAACGCGCATCAGCCGCGCGCCGATCCAGGTCGACCTTGCGATCCGCGTTTCCGAAACGGGAGCGGTTTCGATCGCGCCAGCGGCGCCGCGGGGCCGCCGGCAGGACGCGGGCCGGACGAGTGCGCTACCCGAACTGCGCATCGCGGGTGGCCGCACTCTGCCTAGGATGCTGGTTGTCACCTGTCACGAGAACCTCGTCCACAACATCGGCGCCGGCGAAACAGCGACGATCCTCGACGCCCTTAGTGCGACGCCACACGTCGAGGTGATCGATTCACTACCGAGTGATGTCACAGACCCTCGGGCCGCCGTCGCCGTCGTGAACCAGGAGGTACGGCGCCGTGCGGATCTTGAGGCCGTGCTCATCCTCGGCGGCTATGACGTTGTCGCGGCACAAAAGCAGGATTGTCTCTCACCGCAGCTGCGACAGGATGTCGAGGCCGCCATCGCTGCGGGAGTGCCGCGGGACTTCGACGACAACATCGTGTGGAGCGACGACGTCTACGCGGGGGGCGATCCGAATGATCCCTTACCGCACCTGCCCGTAAGTCGGATTCCGGATGGAGGATCTGGCGATCTTGTCGTACACGCACTCAATGCCGCACGCGCGCTTGGGCCGACGCGCAGCGGAATTCGCAACGTTTTGCGTCCATTTGCCGAAGACATCTTCGCGCTGCTTCCTGGGTCTGCCGCGATGGGCATCTCTGCACCGCTCACGTACGACATCGATCCCCCGTTCAACATCTCGACATGGGCGTACTTCATGCTGCATGGGAGCGACGGAGACGGCACGCGTTTCTGGGGAGACGATCCCGCGACCCATACGCAGCCACCGGCATTCGACATCGTGCTCGTGCGACAGCCGACAGCGGAGGCCGTCTTCGCAGGATGCTGTTGGGGAGCGCTCACCGTACGCGAGAAGGCGTCGGCGATGCAGCGCGGACGTGTTCCCACGCGCCGTGGGCCGCAAGATTCGATCGCCCTCGCGTATCTGAACGCCGGCGCCGTCGCCTTTGTCGGTTGTACGGGCTCGCACTTCTCGCCGTCGAATCCCCCATACAACTATGCCGGCGGTCCGATGCACCGCTCGTACTGGCACGGTCGTGCCCAAGGACTAGCACCCGCCCGAGCGCTGTTCGAAGCAAAACGCGAGTACTTGCGCCACATCCCGCATGACCAGGAAGGCACGATGGCGCGGGCAAGCGAATACAAGACGTTCTACCAGTTCACGTGTCTGGGTCTCGGCTGGTAACGGTTGTTCAGATCCCAGGCCGCGTTACCGCACTAGCGAGCTGCCAAGGTTCTCGAAATCTGCGGTTGCAGGCGTACCATTCATTGGGTAAGGCACTCCTGAGCTCGAAGTTGTCGGGCTCATGAGCGGAGGCGCACGATGGCACGGCTGAGTCGTGAACAGATCAAGCAAGCGATCGCGCGGCAGCGCCCAGGATTTGAAGTTGTCGAACAATCACAGATCGAGACGGACGCTGCCAGATCGCGAGGGGCGGTGCCAGACGCCGTGAGCCCGGATCTAGAGAAGATGCGCGACAGCGAGAGCGAGCGACCAACGCGTGGGGAACCTGCCGGCAACGATGATGGACCAGGCAAGAAGGACGACACGATCGCGATTATCCGACCCAAGGAGACCGGCACCGACCGCGCTGGCGCGGGTCCGAAGCAAGTCATTCTCGATTCAACTGGGAAAATTGTTGCCGAGCAGGGCTGAGCCCGCGCATCGAACGAAACAAAAGTGGGCGTGCACCGGCGACGACTCCATAACTGGGTCTGCACAACCTTGAACTGACTCGCGCTCAGGATTGTGCTCACAGCACGGAGGGAACGCCCGACCGCTGTATCAGTCATAGTCGTTGGAAGCGCTCAGTTAATTGCGACTCAGCCGAACCTTCTTTGTCGTAGGTTGGCTCGAGCGGGATAGTGCGAATGCAGGCGCGAGACCGCCTCAAATAGGCCGCGATTCTGGAGTGGGGTGGCAGAGCCAACAGGCACCAATATCGTCACACTCATGACGCGCGAGTTGGCGACTACGGAACGAGACTGGATCCTGATTCCGGATGAGCAATGCGTAGGGGCGGGTCGTTGGTGTGGATCAATCTCGCAGGCGACTTGATCGGGTCACACAGGAGCCGACGTAGACTCTGCGGATGGCAGAGTCAGCCTACCCACAATGCCCGCAGGGTCACGAATTCGCGCAGAACGGCGGCGCAATCAAGATTCAGACGATGGGGACGCGCGACCTTGAGTTGATCGCGGGTTGGACGCTGATCTACTGCCGACGTTGCGGACACGTCTTCCAGTTCGCAGCACCAGGAAAACCCTAAGCGATAGTCTGAGCGGAGGCCCGCTCGACGCCCTGCCGTTCGCTCGCGACAGGATAGGGAGAACAGCGAGCGCCCACGCTGGACGCGATCGCACCGGATCTTGTAGTCCTCGCCAGCGAGCTTGAACGTAAGCGCGGTGAACGCGGCGTCCTCAGTCGCGTAGTTCATGAAGAGGCAGTCGCGCTGGGCGTTAACGTCCGCGGTCACTACGCTCCAGCGAAAACCGATTGTTCGAACGCGTCGGAAGTCGACCTGATGCCAGGGCACAAAGAAATTCGTGCAGCCTCCGTCACCAGTCGCAGAAAAGCCAAAGAGGTTGTGATAGTTGCGCGGTCCTATCTATCGCTATACTTATGCGAATAACGCGAAACGCGCGGGGAGGCTTCCACCGCTGCAGCACGCAAAGGAGGTGAGAAGCCGATGGCCAAGGTGGCCGCGTATCACTCGAAGTGCCAAGAGCACCGGCGCGTCTATCACGATCATGACGATTGCACGGAGGGCAACAATATCGAGGCCCGCTGCCGCGTGAGCGGGACGGGTGGTCTTTCTCGTTGCCAACACTGCGAGCGCCTCGGATAGCCAATCGACATGCATCGGACCCGAAAGGGTCCGATGCATGTTAGGCATGAAGTTCCGAGGAGTTGAAGCTGGCGCCCTGCGGCTGCCTTTTGAGTTTACCAGTGACCTTAATGCGGCGGGAGGATCAGTGGGAAAGACTGGAACACGTCGCCGACCATATGGTGGGGAGAAGGATGCGCCGCTCGTCCCCGGACGACTCGCGCCCTTCAAGACGTTCCTGGACCCGATACAGGGCGACATCAAGTTGACCCGTCTCGAGGCAGCGATCGTCGACACCCCAGAGTTCCAGAACCTCGGCAGAGTACGTCAACTCGGCGGCGCGTTCTTGGCATTCCGCGGGGCTGTTCACACTCGCGTTGATCACCAACTGGGCACGCTCGCCGTCGCTGAGCAGATGGTGCAAGCGATTAATCTGAACCCCCGGCGCCAGGTGCCGATCGGCACAACCCCGCATGTGGTTGTCCGACTTTGTGCGCTCCTCCATGACATCACACACGTACCCTTTGGCCACACGCTTGAGGATGAGGTTGGCCTGTTTGAGCGCCACGATGCGCCTTATCGCTTCGCTGATCGTATTGGGGCGAATACTCGCATCGGGAGATTGATTCGCGACGCCGAAGGCGCGCAGGTCCATCAGAGTGTTCTGCGAACATTGCAAGCCAAAACCGATGCTGACATAGCCCAGCTTCCGTATCCGTATGCGGCAGACATTGTTGCCAACACTCTTTGCGCCGATTTGGTCGATTACCTACGACGCGATTGCTTCTTTACCGGCCTACGCGAGGACTTCCGTGATCGCTTTCTCGACTATCTGTTCATTCCTCATGCGGGCCGTCCTGCGCAAGGCCGTCTCGTTATCCGGTTGAACAAGAAGGACAACGACGCCGAGGTCCGTGTCGACCAGATGACCGACATTGTGAGTCTGCTGCGCCTACGCTACCGCCTCGCGGAGCGCGTCTACTACCACCACACCAAGATGAAGTTTGGTGCCATGATCGGCCGCGCGGTTATGGAGTCCGACCTGTATCCGGATCGCGACAAGCTTTACAAATTCACGGATGACACCCTTTTGGAATACCTGCGCAGTTCGACCCATGAGGCATCCGCACAGCCGTCGTGGGCGCGAATCGCTTCGCGACGTCTGGCCAACGCACTTTGGGAGCGACGTCTATACGTTCCTGCGTTCCTGTTTAGGGTCCACGGAAAAGACGATGATCGTGGCGACGCCATTCGGGCGCAGCTCGAGCGCACATTCAATCGCACAGAAGAAGCGGGCGCAGGCAGCGCGCCACATGCACCTGGCCCGCCCAAGCCTACGGAGGCCGCGATTGCCTACACGGATTGGGTAACCGAGCTCGAGAAGCGCGTTGGCGTCGAACCCGGCGATATCGCGTTCTTCTGCCCGTCGCGCAAAATGCAGCGGAAGATCTGGGAAGCGCGGGTCGCATATGGAGATGACTCCAACATCAAGCCACTACGCGAAGTCCAGCAGGGCGCACATGATTCCTTGATCGAAGACCACGCCCGTCTCTGGCGTTTTGTGATCTACGTGCATCCGGACTACGCAAGCATCGATCCCGACATCGCATCTGATACGCAGCTAGCCATCGCAGCTGCCTTTGAACAGCGATGGGCACGGGACTTCCCGACGCTCTCGCCGATTCCAAACGAGCTCAAGCTAGTCGCGACGCGCGAGCGTGCCGTCGATCGGCCAGACGAGAGGCGTCTCCTTTTCGCGACCTACCGGCGACGGCGCGGCCGTACGGAGCCGGACATCACAGACCTAGAGCAGGACAGGATCTGGCAGTCGTGGAGCACGCGGCGCGGAGGAGCCACTGAGACTCTTCCTACGTACGATGAATATGAGAGAGCCGTTGCGGATCTCAAGAAGCAGTAGTTGTTTGCATGTCTGCGGACAATGAATCCGTGACGTTCGATGGTCAGTCGAGCGAGCAGAATGCGTCAATGCTGCTCGCTCAAGCGCGGATCACAGAGCCACCTATTGAGGCCTTCGCTCAGCTTGCCGCGCTTCGGGGGACGCGCATTTACGAGGTACCGGGGCTGAACGCGGAAGCGATCACCATGCCTTCAGACGAGGGCTTACTGATTAAGGTCCGCACAGGTCTTCCTGCCGCACGGCGTCGATTCACGATCGCGCACGAACTGGGTCACACCTACTTCTACGACACGGGATCAAGCGGTAAGACTGACCACCGTGGCGTGTCGGGGCGATTGGACGTGCGCGAAGAGGGATGGTGCAATAACTTCGCTGGCGACTTGCTGATGCCGGCGAAGTGGCTTCGTAGAAACCTGCCGCTCAGCTTCGATCCGTCAATTGCGCAGTTAGTCTCGCTGGCCAATAGCTATGGCGTCGCGCTTGAACCGCTCGTGATGCAGCTGGCCCGTTATCGTCTGTGGCCCACGCCCGTTGTCTTCTTAACGCCTCGCCGGCCCGGCCCCGTCGTGCGCCGAGTCTTCACGTGCGGCGTCGTCGGTACGCGACTGCGACCGGGATCGACACTACCGTCCGGTTCGACGCCGGCCGCCGCGGCCGAGCGCGGTGCTCTGACGGGCGGTGCTGTGGAGAACTGGCTGGAACTAAGGGGTCGCTTCCGTTCATACCGACTCGAAGCGGCACCCGTCCACAACGACGTTGTCGTCCTGGTCCATGTGGATCCGTCTGAACAGACTCGTGAGCGACTCGCGTCACGTGCACCCACATGTGATCAGCAGCTTCTTTTCACTTGATACTGACAGCCGCAGACAAGATCGCGTCTGTTCGACGTCGCTCTTTTCCCGCCTAGGGAGCGCGGCGCGTACCGGCGGTTCTCGATTCGGTGTCGCGTTTTCATGGCCGGTCGAAGCTGCCCTTGCAAGGGCAGCCTCAAATCGGATTCGGAGGGGTTCTGGCTGGGTATTGACTCCGTACCAGACGATTTGTCTAGGACGAAGCAGCCGAGTCTTCATGTGTTGGAGGAAAGAGTTGAAGGCTATCAACGTTTCATTCGCGTTTGAGCCCGAGGTCTGGGAGCTCCAGGGAAAGTACGTCAGCTTCGGAGGTGAGACTTACATCCTGCAGTCAATGAACATCTCAAGCGGCGAAAGAGGCGTGCGGCCAATTCAAGTCGTCCTTGCCCAGTCGTCCGTCCCGGACGGGTCCGACGTCACCAAGATCGACCACTGGTTTGCGGCTGGAACGCCGAGGTAGTGGTCTGATTGCCAGTCAGCCGATCTCGAAAACTAATGTCTCGAGCCTTCAATCCGAGTTTTGGCCCAAGGGCAATAGGTTGCGCGGCGTCATGGCCTTCTTAGGGACATAGCACCGCACCCGTGGTTGTTAGGCGAAAGAATTAGGCTCCCCACATGCCACAAACCCGCGGGCAGAGTCGCCGCCGGATAGGCGAGAAACTTCCCTTTCCCGATCTCGACCTGAAGGACAAGGGTCTGAATCAATTCGAAATAACCCTACCGATTGTCCTACGACGTGAAGCAGTTCAGCAGCTTAAGCAACTTGCGGCGAAGACAACTCCCGATCATGTCTGGAGCTCGAAGACCTACACGCGCTCGCATGAACTTCACGGCGTTACGCTCGTTGTGCACCTGGGCAGCGGCAAGAATCCCGCCCTTCTTGAAATAACCTACCGTCGAGATCGTCGACCACGGCCGCCCAAGATCGCTTTCGACCGGGTCTGGGTCTTGACACAGTTCCCAGCAGCGAGTGACGCGATGGATGCCCTCGCGATGGCTGACGTAGAAATGACACCGGAAAGGGCTGGCAAGCTTCCCTTCGTCCTGCCACTTCAAGGCGTCCTTCCTGAAACAGTCGGCCAAATCACCGGCCTTGACTTGATCCAAGAGCGCGACGGGAAGCGCCTTTTTGACGCTTATGTTCACCGTGAGGCGGACGGTACGCTGGGCTTGTCGCTAGTCTTCAGAAGGGAAGTGCATCAGGTGGCCACCGCGGCTAACGACTTGCTTAGCGCAGCGACGGAGCTTCTGAGCATTTTCCTGGTGGGGAGGCCGGAGCAGCGTGGCAGTTGATATTCAGAAGTCGCCGAGGCAGTCGTTGGCGCGAGGACGCTCGTCACTGCAGATAGGGCATGCACGTCGCGTTGATTTCGACCTTTGGATTGACGATCACGAAGACTTGGAAGCGTTCCGGCGAATGAGTCGAACGGCTCACTTTGGATGGCCAGAGATGCTCGCCGAGTATGTGCGAAGTTTTCTGACGTACTACGTGCGTCTTGACTCTTACAAAATCGCGTTGTTAATCGACATCGCTCGGCTGCAACAGACCGTCGCACGCGAAGCTAGTCACGGAGCTCTTCACGATCTCGGTCCCGATTGGCTTCTTGACCAGCCGCTATATGTCACGATCGAGAATTACGACGATCACTCGATTGCAAGAATCCCCGAGCTGAGTGCGTACGGCGAAGGTACTACCGAGCCCGAAGCACTCGCAGATTTGCGTCAGAATGTTATCGAGGGTCGTGCCGGACTCGAAGGCCTAGAACCGGGCAGTGAATTGGCTGAGACGTGGATTCGGTTGATTCATCCCGTCAAGAGCGCCCAAACGGCCTGACCTACAAGCATCGCGATCTCCAACGGGGCATTGAGCATAAGCTTCAACTCAGTTTTAGTTCGGGATCCGAGCGCAACGCTTGGATTCAGATTGACGGCCGCGCCGTTCTTCGAGTGACACTGCCGAAAGTCCACAGCGGCGATGTCAGAGAGGGAACACTTGGCGAAATACGCAAGCAGTTGGCGCTGACAAAAGCACAGTTTGAGCTTCTGATTTCGTGTCCGATGACTGGGCCACAGTATGAAGAGTTGATCCGAGAAAAAGTGCGCACCGGGACCCTTCCACCGGCGCGGTGGCCATCGCGGTAGCCGGTGCCGTGCTCGGTAGACCTCACGTACTAATTTCTTCCGGATCAACGTTCATGCGGTGGCCGCTGGAATTTCGTCCGCTCGGACTCTTGTTCCAGTTCGCGCCGCGGTAAGGCGTTGATCACGATGCGGGCAAGGCCCGCTACGCGGAATGTTCTCGATGCCTTCTGGACGACACGTTCTTGCGTTTGGCTGATTCGGTGTTAGTTATGACAGCGGATCGCGTGCGTCGCGGCACCGCGAACGTCAATGGCCACGCACGCGCTGGACTAACGGCGCCGTCGCCACACGACGAGCTCATCGCAGAGTTATTGCGTGAACGCCTTGAGGGTTCCTCCGAGTATTCCTTCCACGCCCAGGCCATACGCCAACGGCTGTTTGAACTCCGTTGCGTCGGAGCCGGCGGCGTACGCCATCGTCAGAACTCCACCAACGAAGACGAAGATTGCGCCCACCCCAATGGCAGCTAGGAGTCCGATGAAACTGAACGCGAAGTTCGTTTCCTTGCGAAGTCTGAGCAGCTCCGGCAGTGCGAACACAACCAGATAGCTACAGAAGGCGCCGAGGGCGCCCCACGCAAACACCTCTGGCGTTGTTAGAGGAGGGATGACCTGTGTGGTCATGCTCTGAAGCCTCGACCGCGACCCGTCGGGTGAAGCTCATTGGTCGACTCTTTCCCGATAAGTGAGATGCCGCCGCTCGCGAGAACACGGAAGATTGGCGCGCGCACTGTAGGTTGCAGCAGAGCCCGGTGTTTAAGTAGAGTCCCCAATCCACCTGATCGAATCACCTCTGCTCGTTCCTTCGGCAGCGCGCGGACAAGTAATGCCGCGACCAAACCCAACAGGAATGCAAGCGCCACCGCGGCGATGGACGTTAGTTGCTCCAGGCTGCTAAGGGGCTGGGGCGCAGGGGTTGTGTCCGTCTCACGGATGAACCCTTGCACTGAAGGGTTCCTCGCCGACTGGACGAGTACCCACGGTCCGAAAGTCGCTGTGGCCACGATCCTGCTTCCCGGCGCGAGAGTCGCAATCACTCGCGATGATGGATCGGGTGCTTGGAACAAGCGAACATCGCCCGTCGCGGTCGAAACATTCGGAGCGACGACGAGCTCGCCAGCCAATGGTCGAGGCCCGCAACTCACCATGAGCGCGGCGATCGCTACGAGGCACAGCCGCCCGACGAACATCGTTGACATATCCGCAGTGCTTGCGAGTTTAGCAGCGATTAGTGGTATCAAGACCGAACTCAGGGTCTGACTGCCTAGCGTTCAACTTGCCAATCCAGGCTGGCTCTCATCGGGGCAAATTGCGACGCGCAGGCCGATCGCGTTGACGGCAGCTTGCGCCTGCCCCCGAGACGGACGACGACTTCGTCTGTCCGTTGAGGATCGAAGGCGTACGGGCTAAATTGCATGACTCATCTTCTGCGGTGTGGCGCGCACGCCTGATTTTGTGCTGGCGCTACTAACTGCCAATCAGATGTTCTAAGTGTCCGACGCTGTTGATGCGGTGCCGTACACGACGTTCGGCACCGGAGGATCTATGGATGCGAAGTCGATGACACTCAGGAACTACCGAACTTCGCGTGCGCTTGACGCACCTGAATACCGCCTGCAAGCGTGGGATCTATGCGGTCCCAACAAGGTCATCCGACGCAAAGACCGAAGGTCGTTTCTCATCGCGGACTTCCGCGAAGAGGGCACTTCAAGCGTCGTGACGCTTGATACAGGCGCGGCTGAGACGAACGACATCACTCACGTTGATTGGCAACTCAGCGGACCCCTCAAATTCCTAGTCACTCGCGCCGTCGTAAGAGAGATCCGGGACGAGTCTCTACGCAACCCAGCGCGAGCTAGTACGGATCGGGAAGTCGACATCCGACGGCCACTGGACGTTACCTTCGTTCACGCGCCACCAGACCTTGCCCTCACTGTCAGTCAGCTGCAGTTCCACGGGGCGTTCGTCCATCAAGCGTGAAACCCAATCAGTGTCTCGAGCGACGTATAGAGCCGCCTGAGCTCTGCTCATGTCTTCAAATGCGCTTCCCGTCGAGATTCGATCTTTGCGAGCGCTGCTCGGCACTCGCACGGCGAGGTGGTCGTCCTCATAGCGAAGACCCAAGCCTAGGAAATCGACCTCACCTCCGTGTTCAAGAGCAGTCCGCATCTTCTCTTTTGCCCCGGGTGCTTCAAGTTGGTAGAAGGCAGAGTAGTGAGCGGCCTTTCGATCCAGATCTGCGGCAATCTCTGCGGTCCTAGCGAGCTCGCTCGCAATCTGTGCACGTTCGGACGGTGAGGCTCTCTTAAGCTGCTCAGTCAAATCGGCAATGCGCTCGAGAATCGCGTTCTTTCGTAGTACTGCCATGCTGTCACTCGTCCTTAATGCTCTCGACTCTTGGCCCACTCCTCGAGAGCTTTCGTGAGCTGTTCAGTAGTAATGCCCTCGAAGCGACGATTGACTTCATTCGTCAATAGTCTTGCTCCGCCGATGCCCGATAGCAAGGCCCCCATGAGTCCGCCGACCGTCAATTGGTACGAACCCACTTCGGCGCCGATTGGAACAAGAGCCAGTGGACTGTAGAGGCCCGCAAGCACGAGCGCGGTAATCGCGCCGACCGCGACGTTCCCCAGGAAGCCAGGCCGCCACACGGTCTCACCGTTTGGAAGATGCTCGGTTCGCCAGATAACGAATCCCTCGCGGGCGAGAAATGCGTTGACCAGACCGCCTGCGGCACCGGCGAGAGCCAATAGTGAGAACACAAACCAAACACTCACTATCTGAGGAATTCTCGCGAATGCCGTATGCAGGCGCGACCGATCGTCTTGTTTGGAATCACCCGACCAGTCGTCCCATAAAGGCGCGCACCCGTGCTCATGTCGCAAGGCAACCATCCACGCAGCCCCATCGAGACCCGACGGCTGTGGTTCCGACATGCGGTCGCGGACGGGATCCCTCGTTCGCGGACGCCCAGCACCAGCCAGGGTCGTGCAGCAGCGCGGCGTTTCGCTGTCACGGCGACGAGATTCGCGTTGGACGAAGCTCGAACGCACGCATCCGATCTTCTACAAGCCGCCGCACGGCGAACTCCGGCGGCATTGTCGCGATCCGCGCGGCGGCGCGCGCGGCGAAGGAACGCGCGGTTGTCGGATCGGACTCAAGCAAACTCAGCTCGGAAAGGACTCGCACGGCGAGCACAGGGCTAAGCTGCGCGTCGACGCGAGCCACATGCTGCTGCAGTAAATCGCGTGCGCGTCCGGTATCTCCCGTGCGCGAAGCGAGCAAGCCTATGTTGAGGAGTGTCGAGACGACGCCTAAGTGCTGCGCGCCGAGCGTTCGCACGAGCACCTCGAGCGCGCTGCCGAGGGCCTCAGCTGCACCGTCGAAGTCGCCGAGTTCGCGACGGGCGACTCCGACGTTCGCGAGTGTCGTACCCACCTGTTTGTGCTGTTCGCCGTAGGCGAGCACTGCGCTCTCATACGCGCGCTCGAACAGAGACAGCGCCGCGTTGGCGTCACCGAGCGTGAGATGCACGACGCCGAGGCTGTTGAGAGGCCCAACACTGTCCTTCGGCGGAATTGCAGGGTCTCGGTTGATGATCTCGACGGCGCGCGCCGCGTCGGCCTCGAAGCGCGCGAACTCTCCACGAGCTACACCCCACGCGAGTGAGCGGCGGTCGAGCGCGCGCACCAATCCAGCCGGGTCGATCTGTGCCAGTTGCTCCGCTGCCGCGACAGCCGCGTCCAACCACTCGCGCATCGCAGGGTCCCCGCGGTTCTGGCGAACGGCAGCGATGTTGTAAATGCTCAGCGCGACGGCCTGATGGAGACCAAGCCGCTGCTGGATCGCAAGGGCACGCTCGTGACACGTGAGCGAGTCCTCGGAACGGCGCTGATTCTCGAGGACGACACCGAGATCGTTAAGCGCCGAGGCGACCTCGGGCGCGTTCTCACCGAATACTCGCTCTGCAATCGCGACCGCCCTCTTCTGCGCGCCCTCGGCGCGCTCGAGCTCGCCTGCGCGCCATAGAAAGAGACCCATTGTCCGCATGTACGCAGCGGCAGCAGCATCGGTTCTCGCAAACGGACCGGCCGCGAGGGTCTGCAGGTGCGGTAGCAATAGCGCGACAGCCGCACGTGTGTCGGGCCCGATTCGTCCTGAATATTCCAGAAGGCCCGTCTCGACCTCCAAGACTGTGCGCGGCGGTGCGCTCCGCCGTCGCGCGAACGCTGCAACGGCTGCGTGGATGGTCACAAACGCACGCGCTGGTCCTTGTACGAAGCCGAGATCGGCGAGGCGACGCAGCGCGTCGGCGAAGCGCATCTCATCATTCACGGCAGCGACCGTGTATAGGAGAGCACGCGGGATCGGCGTCCCCGGTGCCAGGCACGCGCCATGACTGAGTAGGTCGACTGCATCTGTGTCGATGTGGGTCTTGAGATCCAGGCGATCCCACGACACAGCCAACGTAGCCGCCAGCCCACGTTCGTAGCCGGTCGGTGAAACGCCGCGCGGTTCGTTTAACGCCGGATGCACTAGGAGCGACTTCGAACGTAGATCCGCGAGGTACGCCGTTACTGACATGTGCGAGTAGCGTGCGAGATAGCGTCCGGACAGTTCTACCGCGAGAGCGAGCCCACCGATCTCAATGAGCAGATCGTCAACTGCCGAGTCTGTTTCGTGTATGTCCGGCCGGTGCATCCGCAGCAGTTCGATGGCCTCGTCGGTGTTGAGCGAACCGACCGGAAAATGGACGGCACTGAAGGACGTGTCCCAATTCTCCCGCCGAGCGGTGACGAGTACGCGAGCGGCTCCGGCACGCGGTCGGAGACTGTCGAAGAGCTGCTCGTCCTCGCAGCCGTCGAAGATTAGGAGGCGCGGTAACTCGCACTCCCACGCGACTCGGACGAGGGTGAGTTGCTCGTCAAGCGTAAGACTCGCGAAGTCGGGCCGAAGATCAAGTGCGCCGGCGCCGCCGCACACCACAAGTTCCGCTCGTGCGGTGGCGGGGTCGGGACAGCGGATCCAGAAGGTACCCCCAGCGAAAAAGCGCCCATATCGATGCGCGAACTCGGAGGCGAGTTGCGTTTTGCCCGACCCCGCGGGGCCCGTCGCAACAGCGATACGTGCTGGCCCACGAGCCAGCACATCGGCGAGTCGTGTGAGCTCTTCCGTCCGGCCGACGAACAGGGGATTATGCGCGACTGACAGACGCGATCCGAATGGCAGACCACCAGGTGCTGGCAGTGCGGTCGCTGACGCCGACGACAGTAAGCGACATCCGGCGTCGACCGCGTCGGGCGTCGGACCGGTGGCACGCGCGTAGGCGTAGACATTTTGCGCGATTGCGACGATGTCGCGACCGGCTCGCGCGTTGCTGATGGCAACAGCAGGGCCCGCCGAAACGGCGGTTAGGCTTTTGGGCCTGGCGCTGCGCTCGATCCGATAATGTCGCCCTTCGCCTCGAGATCGTTCATTGTCACGCCGGCACCAATGCGATCCTCACCGCGGATGGCGCCTTCATGGCTTACGGCGCGTGCGATCTTGACCGCCGGGTCGCGAGCAGGCGGGTCGTTTGATACGTCGGCCTTCAGAGACATGCCGGGCAACTTGATGCTGAACGCGCCGCGCTGTCGGAACACCAGGAAAGCTGCGATAAGCACGACCGCGAACAGTGCGCCTGCCGCTAACGAGTAATCCACAGGTCCCTCCTCGTGCCGCTGTGTCGGTCCCGCGATGCCTCGGGACCGCCCGCTAATTGAGCGATGCGTTGCAAGACTAACCTCAGGTGTACCAATTCGATTCGATTAGGGGCCGCTACTGCTGAGCTTTTCCTCGGCGTCGGTGTCGCGATGACCATCCGACGCCTCGCGGATAGACCGCCGCGTTAGGTCTGGTTAGAAGTCAGCCGCGGCACGCCCGTGAGGCAATGCGCATTTGGTTCGTCTCGGCGCGATCTCTCGCATGGCTATTGGCTTCGGGAGAGTTTCTCGTCGGTGTGCGCAGCTGATTCAGTGTTAGACCTGCAAGGAGCTGTGGAGGTCGGTCGTTGACCGAGCGATCCTCAACGAACGTTGGCGCGCAGACTGGCGGTCGGATAAGTAACGTCGTGCGCGTAGGAGCAAACGC
>Ga0066710_100000276_pt1 | contig 28490 bp, 3 predicted proteins | sample GraSoiAngelo_159_FD_79666 | JGI IMG/M metagenome (GOLD analysis project Ga0066710, IMG submission 79666) | Grasslands soil microbial communities from the Angelo Coastal Reserve, California, USA - 14_1009_16_40cm | ecosystem: Environmental > Terrestrial > Soil > Grasslands | place: USA... | reverse complement strand
GAGGTAACGGAGATGGCCGCGACCGCACAGGATCTCGCGCGTACGCCGGCGAGGCACTGGGCGGCGCGGCCGCTCCCCGAGCCGCCGCGCTCGCACCGGCTCTCGAAGAGCGCTCCGGTGCCGATCGATCGACTGGGAAAGCTTCTCGAGGACTGGATGCGCGAACTGACGGTGGGAAACACGCTCGACGGCGAATAACGAGCTCGACGCGCTCGCCGGCCGTCTCGCCGACGACCCGTCCGAGCGACGTCAGTGAATCAGTAAGGAGAGAGCGCTCGCAGTCGAGCGGGCCCCCGCTCGACGCTGCTCCGCGGCAGCTCGAGGACTGGATGCGTCAGCTCCCGATGGAACACAAAGTTCGACAGAAATTCTGTTGCGGATCGAACGCGCGTGCCTATGATGTGCGAGCGCGCGCGCGGGAAGGGGAGCGTCGGGGATGGCGATCGTGCTTATTCCGTGATCGCTGCACGGCTGCAGGCTTCGCGCACCCTTGCCCTCTCTTTGTCTCCGATGCCTCGGCCGGATCGCCTCATCGTGCTCGCGCTGCTCGCCTTCTATGTGTGCAGCGTCGTCCTCATGATGCCGTTGGCGCGCACGACGCTTGTGGTGACGTCGGTCTCAACGCGTCCGGATACGATCGCCGCGTCCGTTGTGCCTCATCGGCAGCCCGTAGCATCAGCGCCGGTCGCCCCCGCGACCGTGCGCGTCGAGGCGGGGAGCGAATCTGGAACGATCGTCGCGCACTTTCCTCCGGGAACGACGGACGTCGCGGTCATGGGCGCCGTTGGAACGCTTGATCTTTCGATCGTAAGCGGCGAAAGCGCGAACGGCGTCTACGTCCTCGCGCTGCCAAGGATCCGTGTTTATGTGCAGCCGAATTCCGACGACACCGCCCTGATCTACTTCCCAAAGATCTACACGCCCCAGGCGATCGGATCCTTCCTCGCGGAGAACGGGCTTACGTTGATCGACTGGTCGATCGACCGCGAGACGCGCGACCACTTCGCCGTGGTGCGCATCCCGCGGATCGAGGCAACGCTGGTCGATCCGGATCGTGCCCTCTACAGCCTCACGCTCACGCTCACGGATCCTGAAACGCTCGCGCAGTGGGCGGCGGACTCAGGCGTTCGGATCATCAGCTACGACCCAGCGACCGGCGCGACGATCTTGCAGCCTCTGGATTGGCGACCGACCGGCCCTCCGCCCGCAGCGACGCCAGCGCCGGCGCGGACTGCCGTGCCGACGGCGAGTGTTCTTCCCTCGCCGAGTGCACCACCGTCGCCGCGTGCCGCAGCGACTTCGCCGGTCGCGGTGCCGACCGGCTCCGCGCCGGTAGCGACCTCTCCGGTGCTGACGAGTTCCGCGGGCGCGACCGCGAGCGCAGCGCCGTCGGCAACCGGCGCTCCCGCTAGCTACGCGCCTCCGGCATCGATGTCACCGCCACCTGCGCAACAGACCACGCCCGCGACGACTCCGGCTGCGGTGACATCGGCGACACCCTCGGCGGCATCAACCGTCGCGCCGGCCGCGAGCGCCTCGACATCACCGAGCGCTTTACCAAGTGCCGGCGTCTCGGCTTCGCCCAGCGCTTCGGCGTCCGCGACGATCACGCCCGCAGCGAGTGTTACCCCGACCGCGAGCATCGCGGCCGCAGCGTCCGCCGCTCCCGCGTCAGTCACGCCGATCCCGACAAGCACGTCGACCGCGAACGCGACCCCTTCAGCCGCGACGACCGCGACGCCGATGCCAAGTGAATCGGCGGCTCCGTCGAGCTCGCCGGCAGCGAGCGCGATCAGTTCCGCGTCGGTGACCCCTTCCGCGTCACCGTCGCCAGCCGCGTCGGCGTCTCCCTCGGCGAGCGCCTCTGCCGAGGCGAGCCCCTCACCGACAGCATCAATGACCCCCTCACCCGTTGCGTCGCCTACCCCGATCGCGTCGGCCGACGCAAGCGCGCCGCCGTCGCCGAGCGTGTCAGCGTCTCCGTCCGCCAGCGCGTCTCCCGAGGCGAGCCCCGCGCCGATGGCCGCCGCGGCGACCGTGTCGCCGTCGCCCTCCACGACCGCGGGGCCCTCAACGTCGCCGAGCGCGTCCCCGTCGCCCGCGGCGAGCGCGCCACCCTCGGCATCGCCGAGCGCATCGCCTCCGCCCACTTCGGCGGCGAGCGCTGTGACCCTCGCGGCTTCTTCCCCGCAGGTGGACGCGGGCTCGTCGTCGACTGTGACCGTCAGCGTGACATCCGGCGGCGCTCTCATGGGCGGAGTCGACGTTGGCTTCGCAGCCACTGGCGGCGCGACCTTCGAGGGCTCGGCAAGCTGTAAGACAAGTGCGGACGGCACCTGCTCGGTAAGAGTGAGCAAGGCCGACTACGGAATCGTGAACGTCACGGCGTCGGCGTCATTGCCGAGCACGGCACCACCCTCGGACGGCGCGACGAGCGCCGCGGCGCCGTCTGACGCAACCGCCGGCTCAACAACGACGGCTGCGGCACCCGCAATGAGCCCGGTTCTCAGTGGACCGGTCACGATCGCGTTCCGCTCGGCATGGTCTGTCGTGGCCGACGCGACCCACACCGGCCCGATCGCGGTGCGAGCCGGGGGCGGCGATCTTGTGGTGACCGCGCACGGCGATACCGCGATGCGGCCGGCGACGACGGTGAAGGCGCTGGATGTGAACGGCGGGCCAAGCAAGGCCGGGCTCAGCATCGACAAGACGAGCGAGCCGATCGCGGCGCCCATCTCGTACGACGGTGCGGGCGACGGCGCGGTGGAGATCGTCGGCTCGAACGTGACCTGGAGCTTCGATGGCGCGAAGGGCATGGCGACTGGCGGACTGACCCTCTCCTTCAAGAACACCTGGTCGATCACGGCGAAGGGATCGGGCCACACGCTTGTTGGTCCGCCCACGGACTCCACGTGGATGGTGACGGGCGCAGGCGCCGGAACGGTCGCGGGCCTCGCCTTCGCCGGGATCGAGAACCTCACAGGCGCCGCGGACAACCAGGACACGTTCGTCTTCGACACTGGCGGCAGCCTGAATGGCATCGTCGACGGTGGCGCGGGGGGCTTGGACAAGCTCGTGGTTCAGGGGCAGCACGCATCGGTCGCGTCGGTCGCGCAAGGACCGAACTCGGGCACGATCACGCTCGACGGCAGCGTGATCCGTTACGCGGGCCTCGAGCCGATCACGATTTCGGGCGTGTCCAACGTCGTCGTCACGGGCAGCGCGAGCGACGACATCATCACCGTCCATCCGGACCCGGCGAACGCGACCACCCACGTCGAGGTGAAGAGCCCTTCCACGATGGAGACCGTCAGCGTCCAGATCGCCGGGACCACGTCGCTCACCGTGCAGGGAGCGGCGGGCCGCGACAGCATCACCGTCGACGGCAGCCTCGCCCTCCCGAGCGTGGCGCTCGCAATCTAGGCCGAGTCGGTCGCCGTCTGCTCCGGCGTCTCGACTGACACCCGACACACGGGCGCGAGCGGGGCCGACGGCTCGATCACGCTCAAGGCGCTCGACACCACGTTCAAGACCAGCCTCCTGACGTTCACGGCGACGGCGAACGCCTCCTTAACGATCACGTCCGCAACAATCAACGGCGGCGATCTCGCGTTCACCGCCACCGCCGGAGCGACGCCCAGCGGTCCCGTCGGCGTCACCGCGGTCCCGTCGCTCACGGCCGGCTCGATGCTGAGCGGCGCGTACTTCTACCGCCTAACCGCGTTCGACGGGAACGATGAGACTACCGGGTCGACCGAGGTCAAGGCCGTCATTGGCAACCAGACGTCAGGTCTCCCGACGATCAACGGGAGCGTGGCCCTGACTTGGCAGGCGATCCCGGGCGCCGTCGAGTACCGCATCTACCGCGGTGGCGAGAGCGGCGGCGAGAACCAGAAGTTCACCTCGACGACGACCTCGTTCACGGATACCTCGCTCGTGACGCTCCCGATCGCCTCGCTCCCGTCCGACTCCGCGCTCATGATCGCCAACTCGACCGCCCATCTGACTGTCTCCGGCGCCACGATCACCGGCAACGCGTCCACGCTCGCGACATCGTCGGTCGTCAGTGCGGTGACCAGGAACACAGCCGACGCGACGAAGACGAACGACTCGCTAGACGCCGCGGTCGCTGATGTCACGGCGCACGGCGAGGCGACGAGCGACGTCACCGGTGCGACGACGATCACGGTCTCCGGCGTCCTCTCGATCCTCGCGAGCACCGTCATCCTCGCAACGGCGACGGCAGACGCGAGGCTAGCTGTGGCGGGCGCCGGGATCGCCGTCGCGGTCGTCACCGAGACGACGCGCGCGAAGATCCAGGGGACGGGCACGATCAACGCGCAGAGCCTCAACCTGGGCGCGACGTCGTCGAACGCCGTAGCGACGACCGCGATCGCGAGTCAGGGCGGCGCGAAGAAGAACGACAAGACCCCGAGCGAACGCACCAAGAGCCCGACCGATGCGACGAAGGACAACGCCGGCACCGCCGACGGCAAGGTCGACGTGGCCGGCGCGCTCGCCTCCAGCACGCTCGTAGCGGACAACGACGCCTTCGTGGACATGTCCTCCTCCGCGACGGTCACCACGACGGGCAACCAGTCGATCCGCACGAACTCCACGAACGTCTCGAGCGCGCTCGCCGACGGCTCGACGGTCGGTCCGTCGAACGGGACCACCGAGCGCGTCGGCGTCGCCGTGGCGGTGAACGTCGTGAAGCTCACGAACGACGCCTACGTCGACGGCGCGGTCACGCTCAACGCTCCGCTGGTATCGGTCGAAACCATCGCGCCGAGCCCATCGAAGTACAGCGCGCAGGCGACGTCGGGCGTGGGCAACGCGACGAAGGTGACGGTCGCCGGCTCGCTCGCTGTCAACATCATCGTGAGCGACAGCACGGCGCAGCTCAAGGGCAGCGTCACGGTCGGGTCGGGCGACGACGTCCACCTCACGACGTCGTCGAACGCCACCGGTGACGCCAAGGCGCTCGTCGCGAAGCAAGTCTTCGATCCGGCCACGACCGTCGCGAGCAACACGATCACCTTGCCGTACAAGCTCAAGCATCCGGACGGCACCGACATCGCGACGGGCGATTCCGTCGTGTACCGGACGAACGGCGGCACCGCGATCGACGGCTTGACTGACGACACGACCTACTACGCGGTCATCTCCGACACGACGCACCCGGAGAAGATCAAGCTCGCGGCGACCCAGGCCGACGCGACTGCGTCGACGCCGACGACGAAGACGTTGACGGCCGGTTCCGCGACCGGGACGACGCACGCGCTCAAGCTCACGAGCAACCCGGGCGAGAGCACCGGCGTCGGCGCGTCGCTCGCGCTCAACATCGCGAACGACACGACGACGGCCCAGCTCGCCAACGGCGCGACGCTCACCGGCGCGCGCGACGTGCAGCTCCGCGCGACGACCACGAACACGATGACCACAGTCGCGGAGAACGGCTCGTCCGGCGGCACCGCGGTCACCGCGGGCGTCGCGCTCTCGATCTCGGTCCTCACCACACGCGCGATCTTCGGGACCGGCGCGCTTGTCACCGTGAGCGGCAAGGTCGACGCACAGGCGGACCAGACCGGCACGGTGAACACGAAGACCCAGGGCGATGCCATCGGCTCGGACACCGCGGTTGGCGTCGCGCTATCCCTCGCCGTAGTCGTGCACACGGTCGAGGCGTTCACGCTGCGCGCGATCACCTCGACCGCGACCGGCGTCGCGGGGACGATCCGGTTCGCGGCGTACGGGACGTCGACGAGCGACAGCAACGCCTTCGCGACTGCGAACGGTGCAGAGGGCGAGAAGAAGGACGCGAGCGGCAACTCCACCGGCAAAGACAGCACTGGCAAGGACGTCAACCAGAAGGCCGACGCGCAGCTCGCGTTCGGGAATCAGAAGTCGGCCGACAACGGCGGCAACAACTCCGGCCAGTCGTCGACGAAGAAGGCGGGCACCTCTGAGAACAACGGCAATTCGGTCAGCGTCGCAGCCGCGGTCGCGTTCAACGTCTCGCTCACTCGTGTCGCGGCGCAGATCCCGACGCTGCCCGGCGGCGTGCCGATCAATTCCGGCGGTCCGCTCGATCTCGACGCGCAGGGCCGCACGATCGCGCGCGCGAAGGCCGACGGCTCCGCCAACAAGAGCACCACCGCCGTCGGCGCCGCCGTCGCGGTCAACTACGCGAAGCCGCAGGTGATCGCGAGCATCGACGCGCAGTCGAACATCAGCACCAACGGTGTGAGCCTCAATGCGTCGATCCGCGGTCCCCCGCCACCTAGCGCTGAGGTCGGGCAGCACGAGCTCAGGGCGAACTCGAACTCCGGAGCCGGCGGCACGGACGACGGCGTCGCCGGATCCCTCGCGATCAACATCGTCGACCCCACCACACGGGCGGCAATCTCCGCGACGGCCGCTCCCACCATCGCCACTCCCCAGACCACGGTGAACGCGGGTACCGGCGCGCTCACCCTCAATGCCTCGCACGTCGAGCTCGACGCGGCGAAGGCCGACGCCAAGGCGCAGGGCGGCAAGGTCGGCGTGGGCGCGTCGGTCTCCCTCAACATCGTGGTCGGCAGCGAGACCCGCGCCGAGATCGAAAACCTTGTCGCACTCAGTGGCGGCGCCACCGTCTCGATCACCGCGAGCAGCAACCGCTGCATCGACACCCAGGCGAAGGCCGGCTCCGCCGGAGGCACCGCGGTGACACCCGTCGTGGCCCTCGCCCTGAGCAAGGACGACGCGGTCACGGCGCGCATCGGGACGATCGGCTCCGGCACGTTCTCGCCGTCCGGCGCCGTCACGGTCGGCGCGACGCACATCGGGAATTTTTCGCGCACAAGCACGGACGCGGACGCGGCCGGCGGCAACGTCGCGGTCGGCGCCGACGTCGCGATCAACGTGATCGTCGGTTGGACCACGACCGCGGAGATCACGCGAAACATCACCGCCGCTTCGGTCGCGATCACCGCCGACTCCGACATAAACAGCGGCGCGACGTCGCAGGCGAGCGCGAAGGGGGCCGACTCCAAGGACGACGACGCCGACACCAAGTCCAACAAGCAGGTCAACGGCGATAACCCGAACACGAAGGCGACGAACACGGGGACGCTGCCGTCGGCGAACCAGAAGACGAACGACGCGAACACAACCGCCTCGAACCAGTCGGGCCAATCCGGCGGCAGCGTCGGGGTCGCGGCGGCGATCGCCGTCAACTGGGTCGTGATGCGCAACACCGCGCGGATCGCGAGCGGAATTACGGTCACCGCGACGTCGGGCGACGTAAGAGTCAGCGCCACCGATCAGACGAACACACTCGCGAACGCGCTCGGTCTCGCGCTGTGCGACTCGGGCTGCGACGCGAACGTCGCCGCGGCGGTCGGACTGAACGTCGTGGACGCAAAGAGCGTCGCCGAGATCGGCGCGGGCGCGACGGTGAGCGGCGCGAACATCACCGTCGAGGCCATCACCCCGGGCGACGCGCGGAACTACGTCATCGCGCGCGGGCTCGCCGCCGCGGGTGGCGACTCGAAGGTCGGGGTCGCCGGCTCGATCGGCGTCGTCGTCGTCGACTTCGAGACGACCGCGAAGATCGGCAAGGGCGCGAACGTCGACGCGACCGGCGATCTCTCGGTCACCGCGACGGCGCGATTCGCGCTGCAGAACATCGCGGTCGCGGGCGCGCTCGCGAAGAGCCAGAGCTCCACCGCGGGCGTGGGCGGCGCGATCGTCGTCAACGTCTTCAACGGCATCACGACGCAGGCGTTCATCGATTCAGACACGACGGCGGTGACGAACGCCGACGCCGCCGGGACTCTCTCGGTCACGACGACCGAGTCGCTCAAGCCGGTGACGTTCTCGCTTGGCCAGTTTGGCGCGCCGCAATCGCTTGCCGACGCGACCGATCCCGGTGCCGATCCCGATCCGGAGAAGGCGCCGGCCCGGCCGCTGCTGATCATCCCGGGTATCGCGGGAACGTTCGCGGCGAACGGCTTCCGCACGCAATGGTTCACGCAGCGCGGCGTCACGCCCGACAAGCTGCAGGTCGACCCGCTCGGCCAGTACTACCACGACCTCGTGCGCACGCTGCGCGACGTCGGCTACACGCTCGATCAGGACCTCTTCGTCGCCAACTACGACTGGCGGATGAACCCCGGTCCGATCGATCCGGTCAATACCGACCTCAACCTGCTCAACGACAAGTTCGACGGCACGATCGACGGCCTCACCGCCGGTGCGAGCACTCCGACGGCGCACTCGATCACGGATGGCACGTACGTATACGGCGTCGACTACCTCGGGTACTGGCTCAAGCTCGCATCGGACCGGTGGGCCGCGAACCACGCCAACACGCGCCCGATCTCGGTCGACATCATCTCGCACAGCACCGGCGGCCTCATCGCGCGCACCTACATCCAAAGCGGCGCGTACGGCGGCGCGACGCCGGCCGGTGATCTGCTGCCGAAGGTGAACAACCTGACGATGGTCGGCGTCCCGAACCGCGGCGCGGCGAAGGCGTGGAACGTCCTTCACGACGACTGGAACGTCGAGCCGGCCTTCGCGCTCGTCCTCTCGAAGGTCGTGAACGTCGCGTACTCGCGCCTCATGGATCCGCTGGACCCCGACTACACCGGCGTCATCACGGGCCCGGACTACGACATCCTCGGAACGCCGCTGACGGCCGACCCCAACCCTGCGACGCCTAACATCGTGGCGCCGAGCAAGCTCGACTTCATCACGGCGTACATCCCGACGGCGCGCGGCCTCCTTGCGACGTATCCGTTCCTCGACCTCGGCACGAGCGCCGGTGTGCAGACCGTCAACAGCAACCTCACCGGCGCCGGCGCCCGCAACGCGTTCGTCCTCGACTTGAACGCGGGCCTCGACGTCGACTACACCGAGGCGCAGATCGACGCGAGTCCGACACACAGCGTCGTCGTCGGCGGCCAGACGCGGAATCCAGACGACTTCATCGACCAGCTCCTGGGCAAGGCCATCGTCATATACGGCGACGAAGTGAAGACACCGGTCGCCGCCCTGAAGCACATCGGACCCGCGACGCTCACCACTGGCAAGAAGTCGGGCAAAGAGCTGCTGTCGTTCCCGGACTTCGTCGCCAAGGAGCCCAGCTCATCCGATGTCTGGTACGAGGACGTCTCGAGCGAACAGGGCGACAGCACCGTACCGACCCTGTCCGCGGTCGGACAGTTCGCGGCCGACAAGGCGCACCTCACCGGCGGCAAGCTCGAGATCTACCGCATGACCGCGGACATGGCCTGCTGCGATCGGCCGACGACGCTGCTCGGAATTATCGCGAAGGGCGACACCCTCGACCACACCGGTCTCATGTCGTTCACGGCGGTGCAGCGGCAGATCCTCGCGACCGAGGGCTACGTCGAGGGCGTGGACTTCCGCGTGGGGACGCCGCCGCGTCCGAACGACGTCTCGTTCGGTCTCTGGAACAACGCCGTCGAATCGCTGAACCGCGCGATCTACCTCGGCATCCTGCACGCGCCTTCGCTCGAGTTCCTGAACGGCTTCGATCCCTCGATGTCGACGGTCGCCGTCGGCGCGGGTGGCGGCAAGAGCAGCGCCGCGGTCTCCGGCTCGTTCGTCGTCAACATCCTGGCGATGAATACGAGCGCGTACATCGCGGATGGCGCGCAGATCAACCAGGCCGCGACGGGCGCGGCGACGCAGAACGTGCACGTATCCGCGTCGGCGGAGACGCAGCTCCGCAACCTCGCGGGAGCGGTCGGAGGAACGACCGGAACGGCCGGCATCGGCGCCGCCGTGCTGATCGAGGTCGTGAACAACGACGTTCGCGCGTACGTCGGCAAGTCCGCGGACGTGGACGCGGGCGGCGACATCGGGATCGCGGCGACATCGAACGAATCCGTGCTCGACATCGCCGCATCGGCGGGCGTCTCCACCGGCGGCAGCGCCGGCGTCGCCGGATCGTTCGTCGTCGACTTCTGGAACAAGGGCGGACAGGCCGCAGGCACGCGTGCGTACGTCGACGGCGGTCCGCTCGCGACCGACGGGTCGCGAGTGCACGCGGGCGGCAAGCTCGACATCGCCGCGACGCATGACCTCTCGGCGGATCTCTTCACCGGTGGTCTGGCGTTCGGGCCGAAGGTCGGGGTCGGCGCCGCGGCAACAGTCCTCGTCGACGACGCGATCGTCGACGCGTCGGTCGCGCAGCATGGGGATATCCGCGCCGCCGGTTCGAGCGGCCTCTCCATCACTGCAAAGCAGAGCGAGGACCTCTTCCCGCTAGCGATCGGCGGCGGCGCCGGGTCCTCGGGTGTCGGCATCGCCGGTTCCGCGACCGTCGAGCTGCTCAACCTGCGGTCGAAGGCTCACATCGATCGCGACACGACGATCCAGACCGGCACGGCCGCGGTCACCGTCGCTGCGCGCGACGACACGAAGATCCTGGGCATCGCGGGCGCGCTCGCGATCGGCAGCAGCGCGGGCATCGGCGCCGGCGTCGACGTCGAGGTCGTGGACAAGCAGACGTTCGCATGGATCGCGAGGGACACGACCACGAATGCGACCGGCGACGCGAGCGTCACCGCCGATTCGAGCGAGAAGATCACCTCCATCGCGGTCGGCGGCGGCTTTGCCGGGACCGCCGCGGTAAACGTGAACGCCGGCTTCTCGGTCCTCACCGTCACCACGAAGGCTTACCTCGAGGACGCGACCACCGCCGCGGACGCGGCGACCGTGAACGCGGGCGACGACGTGCTCATCGCCGCGGACGAATCGCTGAAGCTCGACATCATCGCCGGCAACATCTCCGGCGGCGGCAGCGCCGCGGTCGGCGCCGCCGCGGCTGTTCCGATCGTGACGAAGACGACGACCGCGTTCGTCGGCGACAACGCCGTCGTCAGCGGCAAGGGCGGCGGCGCTTCGAGCGTGAGCGTGAAGACCGGCGCGTACAGCTACACGCCGCGCGACACGCGCTTCGATCCCGCCGACGCGGGCGTGATCACCGGCGGCAATACGTTCAACGTCAACAACCACGGCTTCCGCGATGGCCAGCAGGTGATCTACGACGCGGGTGGCGGCACCAAGATCACCGGCCTCATCCCGGTCAGCGAGCCGACGACCGGGGCGGGTCCCGACGGATCGCTCGGGACCGCCGACGACACGCACACGACGCAGACCTACTACGTCCGCAACCCGACGGCGAACACATTCCAGCTGTCCGCGACACCCGACGGCGCCACCGTCACCGGTCTCGGCGGCGGCGCGGGCGAAGCGCATCGCTTCGTCCCGACGGACCAGGTCGGGGTGCGCGAGGATCGGTCTACGCGCTTCGATCCGCAGAAGGACGTCAACCGCGACGGCGCGCACGCGAACCAGATCAACCAGCCGTACCAGTTCAGCTTCGGCACGGGCGACCCCGTCGTCTATAGCTCCGGCGGCGGGACGCCGATCGGCGGCCTCGTCGACGGCGAGACGTACTACGCCGTGAAGAGCGGCAGCTACGTCGGCCTCGCGGCGACGAAGGAAGACGCGACGAAGGCGACGCCGGTGCTCATCCCGCTCAACAAGAGCGCCGCGACCGGTCGATCGCACAGCCTGAGCAAGCAGGGCGCGCTGCCGTCAGGCGACGCAAGTGCCTTCGGGCCCCGCGACATCGGCGCGACGACGATCGCCGGATTCCGCGGCGTGGCGGTGACCGCGACGAACAGCGACGACATCGCTGCGGTCGGCGTCGCCGCTGGGTTCTCGGGGACGGCCGCGGTCAACCTCTCGGGTTCGGTCGACATAGCGAACGTGAACACGTCCGCCTACATCGGCGATTCCGCCCGCGTGAACTGCGCGCCGACGACGTGCGCGAACACTGGTGCGGCGAGCGCGCAGGAGGTGCGCGTCTCCGCGGGCAATCAGTTCCACGAGCTCGGCATCGCGGCGTCGCTCGCTATCGGCGGCTCGGCCGGCGTCGGCGTCGGAGCGGCGGTGCGCTTCGTGAACCTCAACACCGACGCGTACGTGAAGCCGTCCGCGAAGGTCAACGCCGCCGAGACCGTAACGGTGACCGCATCCGCGCGCGATCAGATCGACTCGATCGCGGCAGCGGCCGGCGGCGGCACGGTCGGCGTCGCCGGCACGGTCGCCGTGACGAGCCTCACGACGCACACGTACGCGTACACCGGCACCGGCGTGGCGATCGTCGCCACTGACAACGTGCTCGTCTCGGCGAAGGACGACACCACCCTCAACCTCATCACGGCGAGCCTCGCGGGTGGGTGGGTCGGCGTAGGCGCGGCCATCGGGGTCGCCGTTGTCAACAAGGATACGCGGGCGTACATCAGCGGCGGCGGCGCGACGATCGATGCGAAGGCGCAGAGCGGATCGCTCCCGAACATCCTCGACGGGACGACCACGAGCTTCGGGTTCGGAGTCACGAGCCTGAGCGGCGTCGCGGTGCAGGCGTCGTCGAAGGAGAACGTGTTCGGCCTCGCCGCGAGCGCGGGGGGCGGCTTCGTCGGTGTCGCGGGGGGGAACCAGGTCACGCTGCTCACCGTCACGACGAAGGCGTTCGTCGACGGCGGCGCGAGCATCAACACGCTCGGCACCACGAGCACGACGCAGTCGGTCAACGTGTCCGCGGCGGACTTCGTGAGGAGCCTCACCGTCGCGGGCGGCGCCGCCGGCGGCTTCGTCGGCGTCGCGGGCGGCGTCGACATCGGCATCATCACGACGACCTCGCAGGCATATCTCGCGGCCGGATCGGTCGTCGACGCGAGCGCGAACGTCGACGTGAACGCGCTCTCGCGGAAGGACGTACGCACGCTCGCGCTCTCGATCGGCGGCGGGTTCGTCGGCGTCGCCGGCTCGGTGTCGGTCTGGAGCAGCGGCGCGAAGGCGTCGTCTTCGTACGACGAGAGCGCGGGCGCGCAGAGCGACAGGGGCGCCTGGACCTCGACGAGCACCTACAGCACGGACGACGTCGTCAGCAAAGGCGGAAAGCGCTGGGCCGCGAAGACGACGAACACGAACAGCGATCCCGAGACGAACACCGCCGACTGGCGCGCGACCGAGCGCGACTCGCTCAAGACCGATAGCGGCGACGCGTCCGCGGACGCCGACCAGGCGCTCTCGGGGAACAACAAGCCCGCGTCGAACAAGGACAGCGGCGGACCCGGCTACACCAGCATCCTCAACGGGACGCACTCAAGCTCCGATCCAACGAGCTCACGGACAAGCTCCACGTTCGGCAGCGGCAGCTGTGGCAGCACCACTGCTCCGCCGACGGGCGCGCAGCAGACGCTCTGCAACAGCCGCCCGACGAGGACGGTCGGCGGCTCGCTCGCCGCGGCGCCGGCTCCCGACGGCACGGCGGTCGTGCGGCTCGACGGCACGATCAACGCCGGCGGCAACGTTCGCGGCCGCGCGAACGGAAAGCTCGCGTTCGACGGGCTCGTCGGCGCCGCCGCGGGCGGGTTCGTCGGTGTCGGCATCTCCGTCCTCGTCGGCGCCGTCGCGGAGCAGACCGACGCGCGGATAGGTTCGACCGCGAGCATCAGCGCCGGCGGCGACGTGAGCATCAAGGCCGAGCAGACCTCGACCACGCACGCCTTCGGATTCGCCGGCGGCGGCGGCCTCGTCGGCGTCGGCGGTCAGGTCGTCGTGCTCAGCGACTCGAGCACCCAGCACGCGCACGTCGATGGCGGCGCGGTCGTCAAGAAGGCGCTCGGCACGTTAGAGGTGAAGGCGTCCAGCACGCGGCGCGTCGACGCGTTCGCGGTCGGCGGAGCGATCGGCGGCGTCGCGGCTGGCGCGGCGATCGCGATCGCGACGATCGGCGGGTCGACGACCGCCATGATCGGCGACAGCTGCGGCGGCGCGTGCACCGCTCAGGTCTCGATCGGGCTGGCCGGCGACGAAGTCCACAACGTCAGCGTCACCGCGCAGTCCGACGACACCGTGAGCTCGAAGACGCTCGCCGTGGCCGCCGGCGCGATCAGCCTCTCCGGCGCGGTCGCGTACTCGAAGGTCGACCCCGCGGTGTCCGCGACGATCGCGAACACCGACTTCCTGGTGACCGGCGACGTGACGGTGCTCGCGTATTCGCAAGACCACGTCAAGTCGCAGTCATACGGCGCGAACATCGGCGCGGTCGCGCTCGGCGCCGCGGTCAGCCTTGCCACGAGCGATCCGACGACGACGGCGTCGCTCACGACGACGACGAACGTCGAAGCGGGTGGCGTGATCACGGTCGAGGCACGCCACGACCACGATGGCGCCAGCGCGCTTGCCGGCGAGGGCGCGGTCGCCGAGGTCACCGCGGGGTCCGGCGGCGGGCTCTTCGCGGGCATCGGCGCGGTCGCGACCGCGGACGCCGACGCGGACACGAGTGCGACGCTGTCGGCCAGCGGCAGCGCTCGCATCATGGCCGGCGGCGCGATAAGCGCGCGCGCCAAGGCGTCGAACGAGGCGAGCGCGAACGTCTTCTCCGTCGCGATCGGACTGGTCGGTGTGGGCTCGAGCTTCGGGACCGCGACGGCGGGCGGAAACACGACGGCATATCTCACCGGTTCGGATCTGCGCGCGAGCTCGTTCGCGGTCACGGCCGACTCCTTTGATTCGCCGACGGCGACCGCGTTCTCCGGTGCCGGCGGCCTCTTCGCCGGCAGCGGCGCGATCACGAACGCGACCGCCAACGGCACGACGACGGCCCGCGTCGGGTCGACGCTGTACGCGCGCAGCTTCACGCGGCAGACGGTGACCGAGGGTTCGAGCCTCCCCGGTAACGCGACCGACGGAACGCTCTTCCGCGTCGTCGTCGCGCCGAAGATCTACAAAGGCGATACGCGCACGCTCGCGACCGAGACCGAGACATTCTGGGCGCAGCAGGTCGTCATCCCGGCGACGGCGCTCCCCGCCGCGGGTGCGGCGCCGCCGAACAGCGGGAACGACGGGGATCTGTTCCTCGTGACCGACACCGCCGCCCCCGGCGGCGCCGGCCTGTATCGGCGATCTGGAGCGCCGCTCAACTGGTACTTCATCGGTCCGCTCTCGACGTGGGTCGACACGGGAACCGGCACGTCGCACAGCTACTACGCGTGGGACGGGTCGAACTGGCTCGCGCAGAGTCCGACGATCGTCGCGAGCCTGCCGACGACCGTCACGGTCGGCGCGCTCTATCGAGTGAACGATCCCGGCAGCATTTACCGCCGCGCCGCCGCTGTCTGGACGCCCTTTAGTTCAACAGCTGTCAGCGCGCTTCCCGCTGACGGCGCGACGGGGTCCTACTACAGCCTCACCGCGGCGGACGGTCCATTCGTCGCCGATCTCTACAGACTCCAGAAGGGCGACGTCGTGGTGAGCGCGACCGCCACGCCGAAGGCATCGGCGGACTCGAAGGGCGTCAACGGCGGGTTGCTCGCGGTCGGCGTCAACAGCGGCACCGCCGCGGTGAACGAGACGATCGACGCGCACATCAATAGCGGCGCCGTCATCCGCGCGCGCGACCTCACCGTGCAAGCCACAGCCGCGGTGCCGGGCACCGACGCGAACGCGCATGCGACGGGCAACGGCTCGAGCGGCGGGCTAATCGGGATCGACGCAAGCTTCGTGACGGCGTCGAACACCAGCAACGTGACCGCGTACGTCGGCGATTCGGCGAACCTGCAGCTTGAGCGCGACGGCGTCGTGTCGGCGACGGCGTCGACGCGGCAGGACGGGCGCTCGTCGAACGTCGTCATCGGGCTGATCGCTGGCGGCGCCGCGAAGGCGACCGCGTCGTCGAGCACGACGACGACCGCGTGGACCGGGGACGGCGCGACCGTCACGGCGGGGAGCTTCCGCATCGCGGCGACGGGCAACGACGACAACTACGCCGCGAGCACTCCGGGATCGGGCGGCGTCGTCGCAGGCGCGGCCGCGATCGCGCACACGATCAACAACAGCATGACCCTCGCGAAGGCCGGGACGCCGGCGGGAACCGCCGGCGGCACGGTCAACACGAGCGGCGGCGCGAGTACGGGCGTCTTCGGCGTCGTCGCGTCACACACCGCGAAGTTCAACACGCAGGTCATCGCGACAGCGTTCGGGCTGATCTCCGGCGCCGGGGCCGATATCGACAACGACGTGAGCTCAACGGTCGACGCGGCGGTCGGCAACAGCTGGAACGTCACCGCACGCCGCATCGAGGTGACCGCAACGAACATGGTCGCGAAGCCGGCGCTCGGCGGAAGCACCGCGAACCTGAGCGGCACCACGGGCGGCCTGATCAGCGGCGCGGGTGGCACGAGCGACATGACGCTCCACACCTTCCTCACGACGGTGACGATCGGCGACAACGCCCAGCTCACGGTCGTCGGTCCGGCCTCGAACCTCACGGTGTTCGAGCTCCGCGCGAAGAACGAGATCGTCGCCACCGACAAGGCCTCGTTCGCGACCGCGGGCGCGGTCTCCGGAGCGGGCGCGACGGACCGGATGACGGCCAAGACGCTGCTGTCGCACGTCGACGTCCGCCCGGGCGCACGTCTTACCAGTCCGGGCGCGCTCGACCTCTCCGCGCGCTCGAGCGCGCTCATCGTCGCGCTCATCGGAACCGACACGTACGGTGCGGGAACGGTCACGACCGGATCGGCGATCTCGGACATCGAGCCGACGAACACGGTCGACATCGGCGCGAACGCGCAGCTCACGTCCTTCGGCGATCTGAACCTGACCGCCGGACGCAGCGCCGAGCCGAGCCTCGTGCCAGCGGCGGATATCTACGCGATCACGTCGCGGTACGACAGCTTCGCGGGCTCGGCGATCCCGATCGACGACATCCACGCGAGCACATACCTCTTCCTGCGGAACAACATCAACGTCGCGGCCGGCGCGTACCTCAAAACCGCGCGCCAGGCGAACCTCTACGCCGCGCACGATCCCGTCGCGTCGACCGAGAGCCAGGCGAAGGCAACGAGCTGGGTGAGCGAGGCCGCGAGCGGCATCTACGGGCTCCTCGGCGGCAGCGGCGAGGTCGGCTACAACGCGGACACGTTCTCCGAAGCGCACGGCTTCATCACCATGGACGGCACCATCGAGACGGGTCTCACGCGCAATCAGCGGCTCACGCTCAATCGCTGGGACCGCGTCGCGGGCACCGTCTCCTGCGTTCCCGACGCGACGACGCCGGTGTGCTACCAGGACCAGGGCGTCACGTATACGGTCACGTTCAAGGAGCTTGCGAGCGCGCTCGCGCAGCAGCTCGAGAGCGCGCAGGCGGCGCTCGCCCTGTTCGGAAGCGCGGACTCGACGCTCGCGGCCTTTTACTCGAACGAGATCACGCGGCTGGAAGCAGCCCTTGACGCTGAAGGGCTTTTGATTTGCACAAATCCAAGCGGGATCCCCGCCTCGAGTACGAGCTGCATAGACAAAGTCTCCAAATCACAGCAGGTCCTCACGGTGACGGTGAACCCGATCTGGGCGCAGGCCGGGGTCATCGATGTCCGCGCTGACCGTCTGACAGCCACCTCTTCCACCGCGCCGGGCCGCTTCATCGCGCCGACCGACACGACCGTCGACATCAAGAACGACACGCCGGCGTTCCTCGAGATCCTCGGCATTACCATCCCGCAGATCAACGGCGGCCTTTTCTTCAACGGGAAGCCGATGACGTCGACGGCTGACATCTTCAACGAGAGCGAGTTCCAGCGCGGCCGCGACAACCAGGTCGACAAGCCGAGCGTCGAGGGGCCGGACTACCTGTCCGCGCCCGCGTATTTCGACCTCTCGCAGGTGGGCTCGGTCACGAGCACGCCGCCGAGCGTTCGCGCCCGCAACACCAACCTCGTCACGAACATCGTCGAGAACGCGTGTCCGTCGACGGGCGCGAACCCGCCGTGCGGCGGCAGCGAGACCGCCGTCGCGGTGACCTACCCGTGGCCTGACATCAGCGTGCTCGGCGACATCATCAACGACAACGGCAGCGTCACCCTCGAGACGGTGTCGACGGGGACGGGCGACATCAACATCCACGGGACAGTCCGTGCACAGAACCTCACGGTCGTCGCCGGTGGCGACGTCAACATCCAGGGCGCGATCTCGTACCCGGTCGGTGGCGAGCCGGCGGACCTCTTCGGTCCGGCGACGAGCGATACCTACGGCAACGGGTCGGCGACGGCACCGGGCGTGACGTCCGCGTTCAACTGCGATCCGGCTGCCGGTTGCAGCCCGACCGACCTCACGTTGAAGGATTCGTTCACGGACGTCCTCAACAACTTGCCGACCGGAAGCTTCCTCTACGGCGATCGCATCCACATCGACGCCAACTACATCAACGTCGATGGGCTCATGCAGAGCGGCCGTGACTCGCTCGCGCTCACGATCGACGGCGACGCGGTCACCGAGGCGAAGACACTGTATGGAGCGGGTCTGCGCGGTCGCGTGAACCTGCCGGACACGTCGAAGAAGTACGCCGGCTTCCAGCTCTACTACAACACCGCGCTCGACCGCTTCGAGATCGACGAGGTCAAGGTCTCGGGCGGCTACATCGAGCTCTTCGGCCACGTCCTGAACACCGGGCACGGTGAGATCCGCGTGCTCGGTGGCTACGGCTCGATCACCGTCGACAACAAGACTGGCAAGGACATCTTGGTCAACCGTCTCGACGTCTCGCAGCGCGGCGCGGGGACGCTTGTGATCGCGGACAGCGCCCGAGGTGGTCCGACCGGCGTCAGCGCGTCGACCGGCGGTTCCGACAGCGGCGTGTACGCGACGATTTACCAGTGGACGGAGACAGGCCTCCGGATCACGACGAACGGCGGCAGCGGGTCGACCGGCGAGATGCAGGCGTTCACGTCGTCGTTCACGAACACGTACCGGCCGGGTCTGAACGATAGCCGCACCGGCGGCTGGCGCTACGGGTGGACGACGCTCATCGACCGCGACGTGATCAAGCGCGCCGAGACAAAGACGAGCGCGTGGCTTGATCTGATCCCGCTCGGCTCGACCTTCGATCACTGGGACTCGATCGAGGTGAACGGGACGCCGCACTTCGCCGGCGCCGGTCCCTATTACTACTTCGAGCCGAACGCGACGGCGGCGGCCGTTCCGTACACCTACGCGACGCAGACCATCACGGTCTCGAGTGGTCCGCTCGAGAAGCTGCACGACGACGTCCACTGGACGTGGTACGGCAAGAAGACGTACCACAAGATTTGGCAGCAGCGCGACCGGCAGAACGTCCTGAATACGCACAGGGTCGATGCGCACCGCGACATCCTGATCAACTTCGTCGGCGCGACCGAGGGCACGATCACCCTGAAGTCGAACGCGGGCGGGAACGTCCTCGTGAAGGGGACAATCCTCAACCCGACGGGCGTGACGCATATCGAGACGAGCAAGGCCGTGAGCGTCGTCGGCGACGCGACCGTCGAAGGCCGTCGCATCGAGGTCTCCGCCGGCACGGGCATCGGCAGCCCGGCGTCGCCGCTCCAGACCGAGACGATGGATGTGCATCACGACTTCACGAGCGGTCAGGGCGTCCAGGCCCTCAACACGCCGAAGTTCCGGTTCGAATCGAGCCAGGGCTCGCAGTCACTCGCGAAGTTCGATACGGTGCGGCTGACCGCGAGCATCGGCGGCGGCGTGGCCGGCCGCGTGTACCAGTATCTCGGCGCGGCGGCGACGCTCAACCTTGGGACGCAGGCCTACTCGAACACGTCGCTGTGGCGCGAGGTCCGGAAGACCGCACAGGACGTCGTCCTGAACGGTACGGCGCTGTACCGGTACGTCGGCGCGCCCGCGAAGATCGATCTGGGCACCACGACCTATGGCAACACGTCGCTGTGGGCCGTCGTCACCGCACGGCCGAGCCTCAAGGCCACGACGACGAGCGGCTCGGTGACGATCCGCGAGGCTACCGGTGACCTCCCAGTCGATGAGATCAGCTCGGCGTCCGGCGGCGACATCTCGCTGTACGCACCCGGCGCGATCGCCGTCGCCCAGAAGAACGCGACGGCCTGGTACGACGGCCTCGTCGCGGGCGGCTTCCTGCGGCTCCGCGCGGTCGCCGGGGGCGTCGGCAACAGCGACACGCTTCCGCTGAAGATCGACACCGGTGTCCTACCCGCGGGAGCGTCGCCCGCGCCGAAGGCGCGCAGCCTCACGATCGAGGCTGCCGGGAACGTCTACGTCGAAGAGCAGCACGGTGATCTCTGGCTCAACCGCATCAGCGGCGCGTGCCCGCCGCCTGATGAGAACAGCGACTGCCCGAACCCGCCGTCCGCGGGCGACGTCTGGATCCACGTGCCGGACGGCCGGCTGCTCGACGCGAACACGAATCAGGTGAAAGACGAGCGGACGTACGACGAGCTGAAGAACAACGTCTGGGCGCTGCTCGGGCTCACGAGCGGCACCGGCGCGGCGCAGAAGATCGCCGACACCAAGGCGCAGTTCGCCTCGGCGAAGGAGCAAGAGTACGCGCAGTACTGGCAGTGGCGGAACACGCTCGGCGGCACGTTCAGCACGACGCAGGTCGTGGCGCTGTCCGCGGCCGACGAGACCGCGTACCGCGCGTTCTACAGGGACGAATGCGGCGTGGCGTCGCTGACGGATCCGTGCGTCAACAACGCGATCGCGACACTCGTCCAGTCGCGTACGACGCAGTACCAGGTGCTGCACGCCCAGTTCGCGGCGTACTTCGCCGCGCAGACCCCGGTGCAGGCATTCCCGACGAGCTATCTCCCGCTCATCAATGTGCTGACCGAAAACTTCAACGACACGACCAAATGGGATCCCGTGACCGTTCCGCAGTCGAGCGCGACGCAGATGGTCACCGAGTCGCTCGATCTCGCCCACGAGAACTACGCCGACACGACGCGGTGGGAGCTGCTGTCGGCCGCCGCGCCGGTGGATCAGTCGTCCGACGCCGGCGTCGCCCAGATCACCCGAGGCCAGACCGTGAAGGACCTCACCTCGGGCAACGTGTATCGGCGCGTCGCGTCGAACTTCATCGCGACCGGCGACACCGTGATGGCCGCGAGCGGCCAGATCTACAAGCTCATCCCGAAGCCGTTCACCTACGTCCTTCTCCCAGAGCAGGACGCGCGGCTCACCGCCGGCATCAAGGTCTGGACCGAGGACCAGCTGCTCAACGTGCTCGCCGCGGGAGTGCTCAAACCGATCACCGACACCCAGGCGGTCATCGAGGACAACAACATCGTCGGTCAGCGCATCACGCTGATCGTGAAGACCGACGTTGGCGCATCCGCGGGGTCGCTCGAGATCCTCGTGAACGAGTCCCTGAACCTCGGCACCGAGAACTACCTCGACACGACACGCTGGCAGCCGGTGACTCCGACACCGACGGCCACAACGCATCTCTCGAGCGACGGCACCGTCCTGATCAGGCGGGGCGACACCGTGAAGACGACGAGCGGGAGCGTGTACCGCCGCGTGTCATTCAACGAGGACGAGAAGGTCGCCCTTGGCGCGGCGGAGCGCGCGGACGTGTCCTTCGTGACCGGACCGATCATCAACGCGACCGTCACGTTCAGCGGCAACACCGTGACCCGGACTGACTGCGTCACGACGTCGTCGACATGCGGCGCGTGGAGCGGTCTGAGTGCGGGGCAGACGATCGACATCGGCGGCAACACCGCGAACTCATCGGACGGTCTCGCGTTCTACACGATCGGCACGGTCGGGACCGACGCGAGCAACCACGCGTTCTTCACCGTCGTCCTGCCGAGCAACACGACGCTGACCGGCGAGGCGGGTCGGGCCGTCAAGGTGCTCCCGATCGCGGTCGATCCGCTCGAGTTCCGCTTGGTTGGCGCGGGCACGAGCGTCAGCGTGACCTTCGCGAACAACGGCTTCGACGGCATCGGTCGCGTCGGTGACACGATCACCCGCGCGACGGGCACGTGGACCGGATTCGCGACCGGCTCCCTCGTGAAGGTGACCGGCTCGAGCGAGGCCGCCAACAACACGACCATCGCGAGCGCGTACTACACCGTCAAGAGCGTCAGCCCGGACGGGAAGACGCTCATCCTCTCGAGCATCGACGTGCTCACCACGTCCGCGATCGACACGACGACGAAGGCGCCGATCGCGGAGACCGTCACGATCGAACGCGGCAGCTCGCCGCTCGTGACTGAGATCGTCATCGATCAGCGGGATGACCTCGATGTCTTCGGCACCGGCGTCCTCAACGTGGATGCCGGCGGGAACGTCCTCATCGGCTCGGAGAACGATCTGAAGCTCGACTACGTGAAGGCCGGCGGCGACGCACGCCTGAAGACCGCGACGACGATCGAGAACGACTCGACCGTGGCCGGCCGCGCGAACGTGAAGAGCGGCGACCTCATCCTCGAGGCGGCGAATGGCACGATCGGCACACCGGCGGCGCCGGTGCGCACCGATCTGCAAGGGACGCACACGCTTACCGCGCGCGCGTTCGGGAACGTGTACCTCGACGAGATTGCCGGGACGATGTACCTCGAGACGATCTTCTCGAAGACCGCGACCGTGAGGCTGACGGCGGACGCATCGATCGTCGACGCGCTGAACACCGACTTCACGAAGATCAAGGCGCAGCGCATCGAGCTCGAGGCAGGCATCGGCGGGGTGGCGGGCTCGATCGGTGAGGGCGGAGCGCCGCCGGACTACGTCGAGGTCGACGCCGCCTCAAGTGGCACGCTGTCGCTCGTCGCTCACGACAGCATCTGGGCCGCCGAGAGCGAAGGCGACATGAACCTGCGGATCGCATTCGCGCGCACGGGCGACGTCGATCTCAAGGCGCAGGGCTCGATCTTCGACTCCGTCGACGTCGCCGTGCCGACAAACCCGTGGGGTCCCGACGCCCTCGGCTCGCCGCCGAGCTTGCCGCTCGCGGATGTCATCGGTAACAGCGTGAAGCTCGAGGCCGACTTCGGGACGATCGGTCAGCCGGGCAACGACCTCGACATCAACAGCCAATACTCCGGCGCCGGCACGCTCACGTCGACGAGCAAGGAAGGCAACACCTACATCATCGAGACGACCGGCGACCTGCGCCTCAAGACCGTGAGCACTGAAGGCGCGCTCTCGCCGATCGCGTTCATCACCGCGCCTCTGGGCAAGATCCTGAACGGCAACGCCGGCGGCAGCAACGTCGATTCAGGCAAGATCTGGCTCTTCGCGAGCGGCGACATCGGTGAGCTCGCGAACCGAATCGAGACGACCGCGACCGGTCGCACGCTCGGCTACATCGAGGGCCGCTCGAGCGGCGGCAGCGTGTACATCGACAACACCGGGGCGGTGGAGGTAGGAAACGTCGCCGGCAGCGTGAACTACGGCACCGGCTCCGTCCCGACGCAGACGGCGGGTGGCATCGATGCCGGCGGAGCGGTGTACTTCAACGTTCACAGCCCGTGGACGCTGAGCGAATCCGTCACCGCGGTCGGTGACATCGTCGTCACGACCGAAGACCACGCAGCCGCCGGTGACGACATCACAGTGCTCGCGGGCCGAAGCCTCGTCACGACGGGTGGCTCGATCGTTCTCGGTGCCGGCGACAACGTCGTCGTCGAGCCGGGCGCGCTACTCCAAGCCAAGAACGGAACGATCACCATCCGTGGCGACAACGGAACGTTCGGGAACCAGGATCCGGGCATCGGGACGACCACGGTCCTCGAGGGCACGTACGACTCGCCGCTGATCAAGATCTACGGCGATAGCGATAACGACAAGATCACCGTGCGCCAGGCCGTGCTGCTCGGGCGCACCGAGATCTACGGCGGCGCCGGCGAGGACTACACCTTCCTCGATCGGCTGGCGTCGGTGGACCTCTTGCGCAAGTTCAATGGCGGCGGCGTTGGCCCCGCGTCGATCGTGACAGGCCGTGAGGCGGGGACGCCGCTCCGCAACACCGTGAATGTCGACGGCCAAGCCGGCGCGGATCAGGTGGAGATCCAGCTGACCGGCGCATCCGACTACATCGTGAACGTCCACGACACCGGTGCGTCGGGTGACGGCGCCGACCGGCTGACGATCGACGGAACGACAAGCGCGGCCGGCGCGAACGTGTTCCTTCTCCGCCAGTACTTCGTCGCGCGTCTCCAGCGGACCGGCAACGGCCCCGCCGACTTCGCGGCCAACTACGAGCGCATCAACTACGACCGGACCACGAACGCGCTCGAGGTGAACGGCGGCGCAGGCGCCGACGAGTTCTACACCGACGACAACAGCGCGATCACGACACTGGACGGAGGGGCGGGCGAGGACACCTTCCAGTTCGGCCAGATGTTCGGCGCGGCGCGCACGTCGAGCGACCGTGTCGCGCTCGGCGACGAGATCGAGACGGTCCAGACGACGCTCGGGTACCTCTCGCGCGGCGTCAGCTTCTCGACGACCGCCTACGGCGGGGACGGCAACGACAAGTTCAGCGTCTACAGCAACAAGGCGCCGCTCAAGCTCTTCGGCGAGAACGGCAACGATGAGTTCGTCGTGCGCGCGTTCATCATCGTGGCGACCGGCGGAGTCGCGACGAGCGACACGCTCGTGAGCGGCGGCGCCGGTGACGACCACATCGAGTACAACATCAACGCGCCGGTCAGCATCGACGGCGGCGCGGGCGTCGACTCGGTGGTCGTCATCGGCACCGAGGCGAGCGACCAGTTCGCCATCACCCAGGACGGCGTTATGGGCGCCGGTCTCAACGTGCACTACGAGAACGTCGAGCGGCTCGAAGTCGACGGCCTCGAGGGTGACGACCACTTCTACGTGCTGAGCACGAGCCCGCGCGTGGTGACGACGATCATCGGCGGCCTTGGGAGCGACACGATCGACGTCGGCGGCGACGTGACGGGGACGATCGTCGCGCTCTCGGTCGAGGGCGTGAGCGGCTTCATCAACCACACCCTCACGAGCGCCGACCCCGCGTACGACGGCATCTTCGCCGACGGCATCCACCTGAACGTCGCCGGCTCCTCGACCGGCACCGTCGTCGTGACCCCGAGCTCGGGCAGCAGCCGAGCGGTCGAGGACGGCACGGCCGGCGCGAACGTCGACACGTACACCGTCCGCCTTGCGGTGGCCGCCCCGGCCATCGCGACGACGGCGTACCTGACCGTCGCGGCGATCCTCGGTCCGTCGGCGGACCGCGCCGCGGGCGGCAAGCTCATCGAGGTCTCGACTGACAACGTGCACTACGCGGCCGCACTGGTGCTCACCTTCGACTCGGGAGCGGCGTCCGGGACCGCGACCGACTGGACGCGCACCCAGACCATCTACGTGCGCGCCGCCGGTGACACCGCGGTGGAGGGCGAGCGGACGGCCGTCGTCAGCCACTCGATCCAGAGCGCCAACCCGGCGTTCGACCGACTGAACATCGCGAACGTCGAGGTGAAGGTCATCGACGATGACAAGGCCGGCCTGATCGTGACACAGACCGGCAATGGCACACAGGTCGTCGAGGGCGGCGCGACCGACACCTACACGATCGCGCTCACGAGGTCGCCCGCCTCCGGCGAGACCGTCACCGTTGCGATCGGCGGAGATTCCGCTCAGGTGAGGGTGAATGGCGTCGCCCCGTCGACGTCGGCGGCGTCGGTGAGCTTCACCAGCGCGAACTGGAACACGGCGCAGACGATCACGGTCAGCGCGGTGGACGACAGCCTTGTCGAGAACCGGCTGCTCACCACGCTGACCCACGCGATCACGAGCACCGGCGGCGTCTTCACCGCCGCGGTCGACGATCACGAGGTCGACGTCGACGTCCGGGACAACGACGCGGGCGGCCTCCTTGTCACCGAGTCGGACGGCTACACGCTCGTCGCGCCAGGCGCGCCGGACACCTACACGCTGCGCCTGACCAAGGCGCCGATGGCGAACGTTACGGTCGCGATCCTCACCGACGGCAAGACGCTGGTGAGCTCGAGCGACTCGCGCTTCAGCGCCGGCGCCGGCACCACCCCGCCGCAGGTCGTCTTCGACTCCACGAACTGGAGCTCGCAGGTAACGATCACCGTCTCCGTCAACCCGGCTGCGACCACGCCGACGGGCCAGCCGGTCCAGAGCTTCCCAGCGCAGCCGCACCGGACGAACCAGATGTTCGGGCCCATCATCGTCGAGGGCGGTCAGATCAAGGACCGCACCCTGCGGCAGGGCATTCGCCTGCCGACGGAGACCGACACGGCGCTGCCGGTCGTGGTCATCGCGACCAACGAGTCGCAGCAGACCGACACCTTGAACGTGTTCAACGACGGCAGCGACGCCGCCGACGACGGCACGCTCGGCGCGATCTCGCCGACCGAGGCTTCGGCGCTCAACAAGATCTATCCGACGGCGATCACGCCAACCTCCTTCGGACAGATCTCCGGCCTCGGCATGGGCGGCCCGCTCACGCTCGACTACGGGACGCCCGCGGCGCACGACTTCCAGACGTTCAGCCGCGGCATCGCGTATCACGACGTCGAGGTCGTGGACGTCCTCCTCGGCCGGAAAGACGACACCTTCGCGGTCAACGCCACCGTCGCCGGATCGATCACGGTCGTGCAAGGCGGAGGCGGCAACGACACGATCGCGGTCACCGGCGGAGGCGGCCCGGCCGCGCCGCTCGTGATCTTCGGCGACACGAGCCAGGACGGCCGCTTCTATGACTCGACCACCGGGAACCAGACCGGCCGCGCGCGCAAGTTCGCTTCGAGCGGTCCGGGCAGCGCGGGCAACGACACGATCGACGCGCGGCTCGCGACGCAGTCAGTCGCGATCTACGGCGGCCCGGGGAACGACACGATCTGGGGCAGCCAGGCCGGCGACCACATCGCGGGCGGTTCAGGCGACGACACGATCCACGGTCAGGGCGGGGACGACCACATCTACGGCGACGACGGGTTCAACCTCGACCTGAGCAAGCGGCTCTCGCTTTCGACGCAGATCCTGCTCCTCGTGAACGCTGGCGCCGCGACGGACGTCGCGGGAACCTCGGACAACCTCGCGGTCGGCGCCGACGTGATCAACGGGGACGGCGGGAACGACCTCATCTTCGGAGACCACGGCCGCGTTGAGCAGTCCGCCGAGACGAACCGCATCCTGACGACGGGGAACGTCGTGTCGGTCACGACGGTCCGTCCGAGCGAGGGAGGCAACGACACGCTCCACGGTGATGCCGGCAACGACTGGATCCTGGGCGGCGCCGGCATGGACACGATCAGCGGCGACGATGGCAACGACCTCGTTCTCGGCGACAACGCCACCATCACGGTCGCGAGCGGGCTTGCGGTCGTGATCGAGTCGACCGATCTCGCGTTCGGTGCGAGGGACACGATCTACGGCAACGCGGGGCAGGACGTCCTCATCGGTGGCGCCGCGGGTGACCTCATCGACGGCGGCGCCGACGACGATCTCATCTTCGGCGACGCGGTCCGCCTCGAGCGCCGCGCCACGGACATCACGAGCCCGAGGTTCGAGGCGCTCAGCGGCACAGTCATCTACGGCCGCTCGGACCAGTCCCCGTTCCCGACCGCCGACACGAGCGGCGCGCTCCTCATCGACGGGATCGCGCGCGCGTACCGCGGCTCAGCGGGCGCACCGGAGTGGGCGCTCTACGTCCTCACCGACTTGCACCAGACGGCGGCCATCGAAGCTGCCGCCGGCAACGACTTTGGCAACGACTACCTCGCCGGTGCCCCGGGGAACGACGTGATCTTCGGCCAGCTCGGCAACGACACGATCCAGGGCGACGGCTCGATCGCGTCGGCGCTCGCCGGCAACCCGGTCGCCGCGTTCCGTACGCCCGGCGGGACGCTCGATCCGATCGGGCCGCTCACGGTCGTGCCCTCGTTCGAGGCGGCGACCGACGGCGATGACTACATCGAGGGCGGCGGCGGCGCCGACCTGATCTTTGGTGGGCTTGGGCAGGACGACATCATTGGCGGCAGCTCGAGCTTCTTCAGCCTCACGACCAGCTCGATGCGTCCGGACGGCGCGGACGTCATCTTCGGCGGCGCCGGCACGCGCATCGGCCGCAACGACGAGAGCTTCCCGACGACGGATGCCGATCGGCATGCGCGCGACGCGGACACGATCGTCGGCGACAACGGCAACATCATCCGCCTCGTCTCCGCGGGCACGACGACCGGATACCTGAGCTTCAACTACGACACCTACGGCGCGCTCAAGGTCGTGCCCCGTGGCGTGACGCTGCTCGACTACACGCCGGGCGGTCCCATCTTCAACGCGGCAGCCGCGAGCGACATCGGCGCGGCCGACGAGCTGCACGGCGAGGCCGGTGACGACATGATCTATGGCGGGAAGGGGAACGACATCCTCTTCGGCGACGGCGGCGACGACGATCTGATCGGTGGCTGGGGTCACGACTGGATCTCCGGCGGCACCGGCCAGGACGGCGTCATCGGTGACGACGGCCGGATCTTCACGAGCCGCAACGGGTCGACCGAGCCGCTCTACGGCCTCACCGTCGCGACGGCGCAGCAGGACATATCGACTCCGGGCCGCGTGCAGCAGGCGACGCTCAATGTCACCGG